>Ga0074046_10004320_pt1 | contig 11650 bp, 11 predicted proteins | sample BogForMeECP23OM3_FD_94441 | JGI IMG/M metagenome (GOLD analysis project Ga0074046, IMG submission 94441) | Bog forest soil microbial communities from Calvert Island, British Columbia, Canada - Bog Forest MetaG ECP23OM3 | ecosystem: Environmental > Terrestrial > Soil > Wetlands ...
CGGCGACAGCGTGGCAGCGGTGAAGGCTGCCGGGGTCGCTGACAATATCACGCACGTTTCCACCGGGGGCGGCGCATCGCTGGAGGTCCGCGAGGGCAAGAAGCTGCCCGGCGTGGAAGTCCTGAGCAATAAATAGGAGCGCAGCGCCCGGAAATGCTGGACCGTTTTTCTTTCGATGTGGTGGTCATCGGCGCCGGGCCGACCGGCCTCGCCTGCGGGATTGATGCCCGCCGCGCCGGACTCACCGTAACCAACATCGACAAAGGCTGCCTGGTCAATTCCCTCTTCAACTATCCCAGCAACATGACCTTCTTCACCACGCCTGAGCTGCTGGAGATCGGCGACATTCCCTTTTCCAGCCCAAACCAGAAGCCCACGCGCCAGGAAGCGCTGGAGTACTACCGCAAGTGCGCCGAGCACTACCAGCTCGACGTGCGCCAGTACGAGCCCGTGCTGAGAGTCGAAGGCAGCGACAATCAGTTTGTCGTGTACACCACCAATCTTCACGGCCATGACCGTGAATATCGCGCCCGCAAACTCATCGTCGCTACCGGATACTACGATCGCGCCAACTACCTCAACGTTCCCGGCGAAGAGCTGCCCAAGGTCATGCACTACTACCGTGAGCCGCATCCCTTCTTCGGCTTGAACGTGCTCGTCATCGGCGGGAAGAACTCTGCCGCCATCGCGGCGCTGGAGTTGTGGCGTCACGGGGCGCTGGTCACCATGGTGCATCGCGGTTCCGGCATCAGCAACTCAGTGAAGTACTGGATCAAGCCCGATATCGAGAACCGCATTAAAGCCGGGCAGGTCAAGGCTTACTTCAACACTCGTGTGCGCGAGATCACGCTGGAGCACGTCGTCCTCGATACCCTCCACGGCGAAGTCACGCTGCCCAACGACTACGTCTTCGCTATGACCGGATATCATCCCGACTTCGACTTTCTTCGCGGGCTGGGCATCGAGTTGAGCGGAGAAGCCGACAAAAAGCCGGTTGTCGATCCGCAGACGCTGGAAAGCAATGTGCCCGGGATTTATCTTGCAGGAGTGATCGTCGCCGGCATGCGCACCAGCGAGATATTCATTGAGAATGGCCGCTTCCACGGGCAGCTAATCGCCGCCGACCTGAAGCGCAAGCTGGAAGCGGAGAGCGTTAAGGCGTAAGGCTGCTGAAAACTTGATGGGTGTCCGGTATGGGTAGTGCGGCGCTGAAGGGCCGCTCTACCCGAACTGTCTCGGATGCAGGCCGGAAGCTGCTTTAGAGGGAGGTTGCGGCGTGAAGTGGTTTTTCCTGGTGTCCTTTGTAGCAGCCCTCATTGTGTGTGCCGTCTTAGAGGTATTGGACTGGATAAGTGATCTCTTCGAAACGGTCCACTACCGCTCTCGGCCATGCACGGAAAGGCAGATTCCCCGCGCCCGGGTCGGCGCTTGTAACCACAATTTCCACAATCTACTGCAGCGTGACCGTGCCCTCGCCAATCTGTTCATTGATCAGGCGTGCGACCAGCGGCTTCAAACTCTCCCCGGTCTTGCCTAGAACGAAACCCGCTTTCTCTTCGGACCAGTCAAGCTTGAAGCTGGTGGAGAGCGCCGAAATCCAGATCTGGCGCACCGGAGCGTTAGGCGAGATGACGAACTTCGCGGGCGGCTCTTCGAAGCTGATGTGCAGCGCACCCGCGTTCTCTTCTACCTCGAAATCGGCGTCGCCTTCCGCGGCGTAGAGGCTGCGCTTCAGATCGTCCAATGCCGCGTCCACGCGACGGCGAAAATCCTGTTCGTCCATGAGTCGATTATACGGTCTGCCGGATTGTCCCCCCGCGGGTGCCCCACACATTCGCGCTTTTGACGAATGTGTGGGAAACCGCCGCTGACCTCCTGCTGAGACTAATGTCACAGACAGCTTCGGCCCGCCTCCGTAATACTTCCAAGGAGCGTGCAGGGGCCAGCGCTAGTGTCTTGTTGGCAGGAGGTCGCGATGCGCTATTTGTGGATTTGTGTTTCGGTTGTGTTTCTTTGCGGCACTAGTTTCTCTCAGGCAGCTCCCGCAATTTCCAATTCCAATTCCACTTCCAATTCCAAAGTAGGGCAGCAATGTTTGGAGTGCCACAGCAACACCACCCCAGGCGCGGTGGAGCAGTGGCGAGGAAGTGCTCACGCCAAAGCAGGCGTCGATTGCTATTCCTGTCACAAGGCGAACCCGGGTGACCCTGCCGCGTTCGAGCACTACGGGCTGAAGATTGCCGTCATCGTGACTCCTAACTACTGCGCCCGCTGTCACAAGTCCGAGAGCGACCAGTTCCAAAAGAGCCGCCACGCCAACGCGGCGCAGTTCATCGGCTCGCTGGACAATGTGCTGGGCGAGGTTGTGGAGGGCGGGCCAGCTGCCATGAATGGCTGCCGCCAGTGCCACGGCAGTACGGTCAAATATGTCGGCGATGGCAAATTCGACTTTTCCACCTGGCCCAACAGCGGCATTGGACGCATCAATCCCGACGGCAGCAAGGGAAGTTGCGCAGCCTGCCACGGGAGGCATTCTTTCAGCTCGGCGGTGGCCCGCCAGCCGGAAAATTGCGGCAAGTGTCACCTGGGCCCCGACCATCCACAGGCAGAGATTTACGCCGAGTCCAAGCACGGCATCCAGTTCCGCGCCAACATCGGCAAGATGAACCTCGACTCGAAGAGCTGGGTGGTGGGCAAAGACTACTCCGCCGCTCCCACCTGTGCTACTTGTCACATGAGCGCAACCAGCGACCAGAAGGTGACGCACGATGTTGGCGACCGCATCAGTTATACCCTGCGCCCGGTGGTCAGCTTCAAGCTGGAGAATTGGCAGCAGCGGCGCGCCGCCATGCAGGATGTCTGCGCCAACTGCCATGCCACCGGATGGGTGGAAAACTTCTACAAGCAGTATGACGCCACCGTGGACCTCTACAACGAGAAGTTCGCCAAGCCGGCCAAGGGCATCATGGAGAAGCTCTACGCCAGCGGCAAGCTCACCAAGACTCCGTTCGACGAGAAGATCGAATGGACTTACTACGAACTATGGCACCATCAGGGCCGGCGTGCCCGCATGGGCACCGCCATGATGGGACCGGACTATACCCAATGGCACGGCTTCTATGAGGTGTCCAAAACCTTCTACACCGAATTCATTCCGGAGGCGGAGAAACTGATGCCGGGCGTGACCGCCGACGTGATGAAGAGTGATTATCACAAGTGGACACAGGGGCTGACACCGGAGCAGATCCAGCAACAGATTGAGTTCTACAAGCAGCGGTATAACCAATAACTGGCCGGGCCGGGAATTGAGAATTTCGATACAAGGGATCTCAAAGAACGCATTCTCCTTCGCTTTTATGGTGTAATTTCCCAAACCGTGCCGCTGCCCTGATTGCCACCTTCAAGTGTCGTCCCGAAGATGTTGCCGTCCGCATCAAGGACCACGCTTCCATACGGGAATGCGGCTAGGTTGCCGCCGACTCCAAACAGGGCAAGATTGGTCTCCGTCCAGCTTCCACCGGAAAACGTCAGCTTGAAGACTAAACCCTCGTTGGTTCCGTGATCATTCAAAACCGTGCCATAGACATTCCCGGCTGAGTCCAAGGTCGGCGTGTCCACCGGACCCAGGGTAGAGGGAAACCCATTGTAGATTGTGGCGAAGCTCCAGCCGCCGTTGGAAGGCTGCATTTCGAAAACCGTGCCACCGTCATTTTCGGTAGTGCCGTACAGGTTCCCAGACCCGTCGAAAACCACTCCTCCATAGGGATAGGCCCCGTCTCTCGTGTTCTGGAACTCGTAAAGCGTCTGATAGATCCAGCCGGAGCCGGACGGGGTCAACTCGTATACGGAGCCGTAGCCGACGCCGCCAGATTTTGTGGTGCCGTAGAGATTGCCGGCGGTGTCGAAAGTCACGCCCGCCATAGGAATCTCGCTCTTCGTGAACCGGTAGAGGACGGTCTCGGTCCAGCCGCCATTCGAGGGTGAGAGCTCAAAAACCGTCCCATCATTACCATCCGCGTTCGAATCCCCGCCGGTTGTGCCATAGAGGTTACCCGCGTGGTCGAAAACCAGAGCGTCGGCGTTGCCAGGATGTGCGCCGTCGCTACCCCCCCGGAAGCGGTACAAGACAGTCTCGACCCAGGGACAGGACGTGTTTTGGCAGAAAGTGGGCTGTGGACGCAAACTGTAAACTGCGCCGAACCCGTTGCCGCCGTCGTACGTCGCGCCGTAAAGAAAGCCGTCCGGGCCCACGACCACCCCGCTGTACGGCATAGCTCCGTCCTGACCCCCGGCAAAGCTGTAGAGCACCGACAAAACCCACCCCGAGCCGCGATGGATCAGCTCGAACACCGTACCCTCTCGATATAGCCCTCCTGCGGTAGTCGTGCCATAGAGATTGCCGCCGATCAGAGTTACGCCAGAGTAGGGAAACACGCCGCCCACTTCGTCGGTGAACGAATGCAATACCGTGAAGGTCTGCGCCTGCGCAAACGCGCCGCTCACGCACAATACAAACATCGCGGCGATAAGAGGAAGGCCAGCATGTTGTGGAGAGCTGCAAGACCGAGGAGACATGGTAACGCTCCCTTCGAGCTGAGGTTGGCCAGAAGTTATTTGGTCCGCGCGAGTAGGGCTGCGTCGAGGACGACCTACCCCGAATGGGGAGGCATTATATCTCAGACGGCGGGACGAAATCGTCGCACGTCCTCATGGCTTGGCGCTCGAGCTCGTTCCCGTCGCGGGTTGTGGTGGCCCCGTTCTTAATCTCCGGTTGATGCGCGGCCAGTATTGGCGCAGAAGGTTGCCACCTGCGTTCCCCAGCATGTCGAATCCAAATCGGCTGAAGGTGTCCCCAACGGTCCGGTAGCTATCCGGGTAATAGACATTGGCGAGGCCTTCGCTCCCCGCCATACCCAGCAACCCCGACCAGTTGAACACCGGGTCGCCGGCATCGCTGCGGGTCACGAAGACGCGGCGTATGGCGTACTTGATGGAGCCACCCAGCCCCAGGTCGTTCCGCACAAAGAAGCGCGGGTCCTCGTGCAATGCCGAAGCCAGCAGGAAGGTTCCCAACACCTGCGAGGAAGATCTTCGGGCCATCCCCGCTCCCAGCCGCTTGAAATAACCCTCGGTGCCCGCGCCATAGCCGGCCGGTCTGTCGTACGCCTGGTTTATGCCGGCGCTCAAGTTGGCTGCCAGGAACGCACTAATAGACGTGCTGTTGTTCACGGCAAGCTTGAATTTCTCCCCAGGTGAGAGGGGGGCGGTGCTGGTGGCGAGATTCGGGAACATAATCGATCTCTCCATCAGGAGGTTCACAAACTGGGCGCTGTTTTGCACGGCATTGCCGACCGACGATTTGGCCTGCTTTTGCTGGGTTGTCGAAGGCGCATCGGGCAGGGTGTCAGTCTGATTTTGCTGCTGCGCGGCGCTGCACACACACAGTATGGCCGAGACGAGCGTAAGCCGGAGAACGCGACCAAGCCCCGGCAGCGGTCGCAACCTTCGTGCCAGCGCGGGATTGTGCTGCTCCTGGATGTTCGTGGTTGCGCCAGTACTTAGCATTGGTTCGCCCGGCTCCAATCCCTTAGAGGCTGTATCTTGTTGCGAGGTTGGTTTGGTTTAGTTTATTTGGGAACGAGTCCCGATGCCAGTAAATGTAACACGACAGCGCTGTACGGGATTCTCGATGTGCTCTTGCCGTCCGGAAAATTTAACCTCTCAGTGACAATTTGTTCACCTTCCGGTGACAATTTCTCTTGCTTCCGGGACTAGGCTGCTCAGTCGAGGAGGCTCCCATGGAAGAATTCCGAGACATCCCCGGCCAGCCGAGCAGCGGGCCCAAACAACTGGTCAGCAAATTCGCACGGCTATCCCGCAGACAACTTCTTACCACCATGGGCTCGGCGGCCACATACCTTGGCCTGGCGCCACTGGCGCGCGCCGGGCAGAGCCCGCCGACAGCTTCCTCCGGTGCGTCCCCGGGCTCCGACCCCGCGCCCACTCCCATTCCCGGCGGGTTTAATGCCCAACAGGCCTTCGGACCGCGATTTCCCAATCGATTCTTCCACCTTTTCCTGCCCGGCCCAGGAACGGAACCGTCGACCATCTTCAACTTCAAGGGCAACGTTGCGATTCTTAATATCCACGGGACCGGCAAGCGCACCAACCTCGATCCTGACACCGCTGAATTTGTGAGTCAGACCCCTCACTTGCCCTTCGCAACCGATGTGCGCTTTATGCAGGGCACCTATGTTGGGGTTGACGGACAAGAACATCAGGGGACGTTTGGCTTCTTTTGAATGGATGTCTTTCAGATCGGTCACCAGTTCGGTGACTACGATTTTCAGTTGAATGATCACAATCCTGGCGTCTCGGACGGCGGCATCTTCTGGACCCAGCCGATTCCGGCAGACGCCGTGAGTCTGAACCTGGCCCAGGGAATGGCTGCGTTCTCCCTGAGCGATATCCTGATGCCTGACCTGCATGACCTTCTCACCGCCCTCTGGGGAGGCGGAGCGCAGGACGGCGAAGGATTGCCGCTGGGTCCGGTGTTTTCCTCCACGGTGTCGCTGCAGGCGCAGTGGTCCAACCCCAGCAATATTCAGGTGACCAGCGACCCGGTGAACCAGTTTACGTACACCAACGCGCGGACCCAGGCCAGCATCCAATGGAAGGCCGCCAGACGCGGATATATGTTCGAGAGTGATGATGGGCCGCAACAGGTTCTGTTCGCGGCCATCGGTATGGAGAGCAACGGCGTCTTTTTCTAGCTGGACGCGCCACCCGGGGCGCTCAGGTTAGCTAGGCGAGAGAACGGGCTAAACGGCACCACCCTATCGTGAATTGATGGAATAGCGCACGACGACTCCGTCAACGTAGGTCACTTCCACACGATAGTCGTCCGGCAGATATTCGAAGATCTGCGTCTTCAGGCCTTCTTCCGAGACCGACTGTGACGTCCGCTGGCCGAGGCCCATCAGTGCACTGACTTCACCTATCAACATGCCGCGCTTAAGCTGGGTCATCGGCGAACGGGACCCGTGGCTCGCGGGTGCATTGCCCGGCGCTGCGGCGTCTTGCCTGGCAGGCGTTGGGCTCGGCGAGAGAATGGGTTTCTCGGCCTGCAAGTCGCCGAAGTCTATATAAGTATCGAGCGCTTTCATCAGTGCTTCCGGCGTCAGTTGGTCGGCGGGTATATTTCCCGCCCACCGCAGGTTGAATCGCGAGCCGCCGCGCATTCGCTTGTCCGCCACTTGCTGCGCCTTCATTTGACTGGCAATCTGGGCAGCGCGGTTGTCGGCCGCCTGTTCGCGCTCGCGCCGGCTGCGCTCGCGGTCCAGATCGCGTTGCAATGCGCGCCTCCTGTTTTCATCGGATGTGTTGCGGATGTCGCGCTCCAGTTGCCTCTCGTACTCGCTCTGGCCCACTCTGTACGGCGTGACCGTCGTGTTCGTGTCATCCCAGAATGTTCCGAATCCGCCGCCGTCGAGCTGGAACTCAATGAGGTTTTTCTTCACCATCAGGGTCGTGACGGTAGAACGGTCACCGCTGCGGATGGCCGGGCCCGCCTCCTTTAGGCGCGCCGAGTATTGCTTCCAATCCATCGGGTCGCCGGCGTCCACCCGGAGGTCGACCCCCTTGGCCGTTCCCGGCATGTCGATCTTCAACCGAACCTGGCGCCCCACGAAATAACTTTGCAATGCCGCTTGGCCGCTCTGGGCACCCCACGACAGAGCCGAGACCGATAGCGCAAACAGGATCAAAACGCCGGCACGACGAACCATCGCGAGGACTCCTCCAGTAATAGATGGCAGGAACGCTGGCAGTCTACCACGAGGCTGTGCGCATGAAGATTGTGCAACCGCCTGTTCTCCGTCCGCGCGATGCGGTTGACGGGGTGCCTACCAGACGTGTGGCACCAGCCGGTAACGCACGTTCCGGCGATACTCCTGGTACCCCGCCAGATCGCGCACTAACAGCTTCTCCTCGATAAAGATGCGCACAACCAGCAACAGAACCTCGCCAATGCCAATCACAAGGCCGACAATCGAGCCCAGCAGCAACCCGCCGCCAACGAGCATTAGACTGCCCCCAAGGTACATGGGGTGGCGGACAAATCTATAGACGCCCGTATCAATGACATGCTGCCCGCGCTCAGTCTGAATACGCACCAACTGCGACGCAAACGTGTTATCGGCGACCGCGCGGAACATGAAAACGCTGCCTGCGAAGAGTAGGACCCCTCCGCATACTTCGCTCCACAGCGGCAGGCGGGTGGTCCAACCAAAGCGCACATCCAGCGCCGGCAGGACCATCCAGGCGACCCAGACCAATTTCACTCCGATGAGGATAACCAGATCGAAGCGCGATTCACCGCCGGTGCCGGGCATCCGCATACGCTCAGCCAACAGCGCTGGGTCCTTATAGTAGAGCCAGAATCCGCTGCCTGCAATGAAGACCGCCAGCCAAACGCCCAAGATCCAGCCCTCCACCCAGCCCCAATCGCCCGACAGCCACGGCGGCAGGACCGCAATCACCACCAGCCACACGCCGACGCCCACCAACTTGAGCGCGGTAATGATCGGTGTGGAACGCATCGCAAGCTCGCCGCTACGGCGTGATCTCAAACACTGCGCCACAGCCTTGGGAATACTCGACAACGCATTGCGACAGGTCGCCCCCGTCATAGGTGCTGCCGTAGAGATTGCCATTTGTATCGAAAATTATTCCGCTCGGATCTTTTCCATCGCTTCCACCCGTGAAGTCGTAAATGTCGGTGTACGTCCAACCGCCGCCCGAGGGGATCAATTTGAAGATCGAGCCTGCTCCGTAAGCGCCGCCATCGCTTGCTATACCGTACAGGTTACCGGCCGCATCAAAAGTACCGAGATTCGGATAGCCGGATTCCAACCACTGGTACACAACCGTGTAAACCCATTCGTTGTCAGAAGGCGATAGCTCGAAAATCGCTTGGCCCACGGTGCCGTACACATTGCCAGCTCGATCAGGGACCACACTCGTCCCATGCGATGATCCGTTCTGAAAGCTGTAGATGACCTGCTCCCCTCCACCCTGCATGTAAACCGCGCCGACCCCGTATGTGCCTCCGCCCCAGCTTGTGCCATAAACGTTGCCACTGGTGTCGATAGTTATTCTGCCGGCAGGATTCCAGGCGTCGCCGTCGGATATCGCCATCCAAAGCTATGCAGAGGGAATCCAAACCATCCGCTGCCTGATGAAGATACCTCATAGAGGACGCCGAGGCCAGGAGGCCCTCCATAGATGCTGCCATAGACGGTCGTGCCATAAAGATTTCCTGACCGATCGAAAACTACATTTGAATCGGGAGAAAATCCGTCGGTATAGGTCGGGATTTCGTAGATTACATTCTCCGTCCAGGGGCAAAGCGAGGTTTTACAAGCTACCGACTGCGGCCTGAATTGGAAAACGACCCCGCAAGGACCGCTGTAGCACCCGTGCCCTTGTCCGCCGCCAGCCGCGCCGTAGAGATTACCGTCCGGCCCGAGAGTAAGTCCGTAAAGGGAATCCTCGCCGCCCTGTTCCTTGAAGTTATACAGAGTTTCTAATTGCCAACCCGCTTTTTGCTGCGAAAGCTTGAATATCGTATTGTCAGTCGTTCCGTAGAGATTCCCGGCTCTATCTATGCCTGCCATGAAGGGATTCGCCCCATCCGCCCCGCCGGTGAAGGTGTAGAGCACTTTGAATGTTTGCCCCTGTGCCGGCTGTGCGGTCACATTCATCAATATGAGCAGCAGTATGAGGAACAGAAGCGTGAGCATGATCGCGAGCGCGGCGCTTAGCGGGTTAAGGCTCGGACCGAAAATCGTAATGTGAAATCGCCCTTTGCCGTGCATTGACTTGTCCTCCTTGCCATGTGGCTCGAATGAAATCGGATGGGCACAGTCAGATGTCTGAGAGAAGGGGAATCGAGGGCGCATTTCTCGCCGCGCTGCTGCGATCTGGAAGGCGTGGGAAAAAGGGCCGGGAGTCTTCCCTCATCCACCAACGTAATGTTCGGACTTGCAGAGCAGGTTTGTCAGTGATGCCTGTCGCAGGGCGATGTGACGGGCCGGATGTCCGAGAGACCGCCCTGAGCTGGCGGTATCACCGTAGCCACCAACAGCCAAAACGCCGACGGCCACGAACTGGAACGCGACGATGATCGGTGTAGAGCGCATCAGAAGCCCTACACCGTCCTACTGCCGCACACTCGCTACTACTGCCACCTGCTAGTACGTAAAGGACTGAATCTCGGTCACACCCGGGTCAGGACCATCTACGTACCCGGAGCGAAGGCTGGGGTGCAGCGCAACGTGCACCGGAACTACATTGCCACCGGGGAAATTGAATCCGTTAATGGTCTCTTGTAACCTCCCGCTGGTGTCGTAAACGTAGATCGTGCTGCCGCTGGGCGCCGAACTGGAGACGGGCTGGGCGATCAAGAACAGTTTGTGGACAGGATCGAACTCGACATCCGCACCGCTGTAGATTTGCTGCTCGCCTGATCCCGGCAGCACCACGGTAAAGCCAGTCTGGGTCGCCAGGTTGTAGAACTCAACGCTTGCGTCATCTTCGGTGTCGGTACAGAAAATGCCGTCGGCAGAATCGATGGCTATACCGTTGACAAAGCCAAATCCGATCCCCTCAAACTCCGTAAACGTACCCGCAGTGAGATCAACCACGCCGATGACCGGCCGGCGACCAAAAGCTCCCGTCCCTCCTCCCAGCACCGCCTGATTCGTCACGCTGTCGTACGCGATGGGCGGAGGCACGCTGGCAAAGTTAGTGGAGTCCGTAATCTTGACGATCGGACCGAACGTATTGTTGGCGACGTTGGAACTGAATACCCACGGAATGAATTGTCCGCTATTGTCGTAGGCGAATACGGCGACGTTCGGAACTCCCTGGCTGCGGCTCACCCCGGCCGGCATAATAATGTGCGCCGGTCCCAGGGACGGCGTCCAGGTGCCGGTAAGATTGTTGCCCTCAAGGGGGTTCAAGGTGCTGAAGGTGCGGTTAGCTACAAACCCTTTTTGTACGTGCTCGTGCTCGACCAGCCCGACGCTGTTGCCAACCACCCCCATGGTGATGAAATCATCGTCCGGATAGATTGGCTGGGTTAGCTCCACGACCCTGACAATCTTGCCCGTGGTCTGGTCGAAAGTTTCAACCGCGGCCAGCACGTTCCCGTTGGGGAGCGACTTGGCCTCCGCCAGCAGGCCTTCGCTGCCGTTCTGATCGATATCGAAGCCGAAGATTTGTCCGCCAAACTGGCTGTGAACGAAGATCTGGCCTGCTCCCGGCGAGAGATTCGGCTGGGATTCGTTCGTCTGCCCGAAGGCTGCGGCACCACAGATAACCAGCAGAGCCAAACCCAGCGATACGCAACTTGCAATGGCAGAAACTCGCGAGATGTTCTTCTGATAAGCGCTCAGCTTCTGTTCAGCACTGGCCGCTGGTTGAGGCGAGATGGTTGACGCGTTCCTTCTATTGGACATTTTCATTGTCTCCTTTTGATGACATTCCGAGAAATATTCCCATTACGCGGGACTGCCTTATAAAGCTAGGCCAGCCAGATGTCCTCGTATGTCACCGATTTGTGAAAGACTTGCAAACCCTGCGGCAC
>Ga0074046_10004324_pt1 | contig 11641 bp, 9 predicted proteins | sample BogForMeECP23OM3_FD_94441 | JGI IMG/M metagenome (GOLD analysis project Ga0074046, IMG submission 94441) | Bog forest soil microbial communities from Calvert Island, British Columbia, Canada - Bog Forest MetaG ECP23OM3 | ecosystem: Environmental > Terrestrial > Soil > Wetlands ...
CTGTTCTTGATAACGATGGAACACTGCGGCCGCCAACGTTTGCTCGGACGGGGGCACTTTCCAACTCTGATTCTTAGCTTTGCTGATAAAGTTGCGCGCCAGATGCGGATCTAACTTTTCGTTCACAGCAGCTAAACGCGGAATTATCTTGCGGATTAGGCCTAATTGATCACTCTCATCATAGATTGAAAAGTTAGTTTTATACCCCAGCTTATCGATGTCCTGGCGAAGGATCCTAAGACACAAGGCGTGGAATGTGCAGATGGTTAATTTAGAAGCCTTGCCCTTCTCCATCATGGAGTTAACCCGATCGCGCATCTCATTAGCTGCTTTGTTGGTAAAAGTAACGGCCAGAATTTTATCGGCAGCCACTCCTTCGTGTAGCAGGTAAACGATCCGAGTGGTAATGACGCGCGTTTTCCCGGTCCCGGCTCCCGCGAGAATCAGAACTGGGCCTCGGGTTGCCCTGACCGCTTCCAGTTGTTGAAGGTTCAGATCGAACAGGCGGGCCATGCGGAAGGTGAGAGGCGGTGAGAGGCGGAAGGTGAGAGGTGAGAGGTGAGAGGTGAACGTCCAAGTGTGTCAGGTTGTCTTGAGCGCCGCGGTGTACCGCTCAGCGGCATAATCCCAGTTTATCACGTTCCAGAATGCTTTTACGTATTCTGCACGACGATTCTGGTATTTGAGGTAGTAGGCATGTTCCCATACGTCGATACCGACGATTGGAATTTCTTTCTCCGGTTTCGAGATAGGACAATCCTGATTTGGTGTTGTCGTAATTTCGAGCTTTTTGCCGTCCGCGACCAACCAGGCCCAGCCGCTCCCGAACACCTTGGCGGCAGCTTCGCTGAGTTTATCCTGGAACGCTGAATAACTGCCGAACGTTCCATCGATAGCCGTGGCGAGTTCGCCGGTTGGCTTGCCCCCTTCGTTCTTCTTGAGGAGCTTCCAGAAGAAGGAATGATTGTACTGGCCTCCAGCGTTGTTCCGTACCGCGGTTCGGATGTTATCCGGAACTTTATCAAGATTCAGCAACAACTCCTCCAGGGACATTTTCTGAATGGACTCGGGCGCTTGAGCGATTGCCTTGTTCAGGTTGTCGACATAAGCGCCATTGTGTTTGTCGTGATGAATCTGCATCGTCAGCGCGTCGATGTAGGGTTCGAGAGCATCGTATGGGTACCCAAGAGGAGCCAGTTTGAATGGGTATGTTGAACCGCCGGTGCTCGAATCGGAAGTCTGCCCCTGGAGAAAGGAGGGAACTACGGTTAAAGCACCTGCGGTTAGAGCCACAGCTTTGATTGCTTCGCGTCGCGTAATCATAGGTTTCTACTGTACATCCAATGGGAAAGGTGGCCACTTTGGAATGCTATTTCGGGGACAGGACACTAGGTGGTGGCGCTTTTTTTGCTGTGTGCTGTTAAGGATTGATCACCTGTGCACCACCCTTTATAATACCGGACTCTTTTATGAAAACCTCTACTGCAAAACAGCCGGCCACTACACGTCAAGCCCCCGCGCTGGGTGAAACGATGAATGGCGCCGAAATCCTTGTCACCGCCATGGAGCGGGAGGGCGTAGAGGTAATTTTCGCTTATCCGGGCGGGGCCAGTATGCCGATCCATCAGGCCCTGACCCGGTCAAAAATAATCCGGACGATTCTTCCTCGGCATGAACAGGGAGGAAGCTTCGCCGCTGAAGGGTATGCCCGGGCCACCGGGAAGCCCGGCGTTTGCATGGCAACCTCCGGTCCCGGAGCGACGAACCTGGTCACAGGGATAGCGGACGCCTACATGGATTCAATTCCCATGGTGGCAGTCACGGGCCAGGTTCCACAGGAGATGATCGGGCGCGGCGCTTTTCAGGAAACGGACGTGTTTGGGATGACGCTTCCTATCGTCAAGCACAGTTACCTTATCATGGATATCCACGAGATTCCGCGCGTGGTGAAGGAAGCTTTTCACATCGCGAGAACCGGCCGGCCGGGTCCGGTTGTTATCGACATTCCGAAGAATATTCAGAACCAGATGGCTCAACCGGTTTTCCCGAGCGAATTGACCTTGCGCGGATATCGAGCGTCGCCGAAAGCGGATCCGGTTGCCTTGAATGAAATCGTTGGGCTGATAAAATCGGCCCGGAAACCGATGATTTATGCCGGAGGCGGGATTATCTCTTCGGACGCTGCGAGCGAATTGCTGGAGTTTGCAGAACGGACTCAAATCCCTGTGGCCACGACGCTGATGGGGATCGGCGGTTTCCCGGAAGGGCATCCACTCTCTCTGAAATGGCTCGGAATGCACGGAACGGTGTACGCAAACTGCGCCGTCAACGAATCAGATCTTTTGCTAGCTTTGGGGGTTCGCTTTGATGACCGCGTTACCGGGAAGGTCGAGAAGTTCGCCGAGCACGGCACGATCGTCCATATCGACATTGATTTCTCTGAGTTGAATAAGAACAAGGTCGTCAAACTGCCTGTCCTGAGCGACATCAAATACGCTATTGGAGAGCTCAATCGCTTACTTGCGGCAGGCGGCTACGAGCGTTCCTCGAAGGATTTTCGTCCTTTTCCAGACTGGCTGGCACAGATCCATCAGTGGAAAAAGCGCTATCCCTTGGATTTCAAGGATACGAACGAAGCGGTTTTGCCTCAATACCTGATCCGGCTGTTATATGAAATGACCAAGGGCGAAGCGATCATTACAACAGGCGTTGGACAGCACCAGATGTGGGCGGGTCAATATTATGACTTTAATCATCCACGCCAATTCCTCACCTCCGCCGGGCTTGGCGCCATGGGATTCGGGTTCCCGGCTGCGCTCGGGGCGAAAGTTGCTTTTCCTGATCGGCAAGTAATTGACATCGACGGGGACGGTTCATTCCTGATGAACGTTCAGGAACTCGCCTGCGCTCATGTGGAAGGGATTGCTGCCAAGGCGATCATCATCAATAACCAGCACCTGGGGATGGTCGTGCAATGGGAAGATCGGTTCTACAACAGCAATCGAGGCCATACATTCTTGGGCGATCCTCGAAATAGAGAACGGATCTACCCGGATTACGTCGAGCTCTGCCGCGGATTCGGAGTGAAGTGCGAACGGGTCATTGATAAGAAAGATCTCAGGCCTGCGCTGCAACGAATGCTGGATGCCGATGAATGCTACATCCTGGATGTCATGACCCCGTACACCGAACATGTCATGCCTATGATTCCGTCTGGGAAAACCTATCGTGACATCATCATTGACGAGCGGCACGGTAAGTTTGAGGGATAGAAATTCGGCCGGGGCGTCCCAGAAGTTGCAGGAGTTCAGGAGTTGCAGGAGTTCTCCGGGCCGGCAAACCATGTTAGTATGAAACGCCTAAACGCCGAAGCATTGGTGAACCGGAAGTCAGTTTCCCATTCTGGAACTCCTGAACTCCTGCAACTCCTGAATTCCTAATTCAGCGTTCAATGGAAGAAAACGAACTTCTCGCTTTCCGCCGCCAAAAGCTGCAGCAGCTACTTGAGCGAAAGGTCAATCCGTTCGGCGGCCGTTTCGATGTTTCCGGAACGATTGGTGAAGTCCGCCAAAACTTCCTGGAGGGCAGCCCGGTTCGCACGGCGGGTCGGATTACTGCGCTTCGCAATATGGGCAAAAGCCAGTTTATGGACGTCAGCGATTTGAGCGGGCGCCTGCAAATCTACGTGAACCTGAAAGAACTCCCGGCAGAACAAGCCGAAATTTTTCAACTTCTCGATATCGGCGACTTTATTGGAGTCGAAGGGGAAAGCTTTATCACCAAGACCGGGGAACCGACGATTCGTGTAGAAAGGTTCCAAATATTGTCCAAAACATTGCGCCCGCTACCGGACAAGTGGCATGGGATCAGTGATGTCGAGATTCGCAACCGGCAGCGTTACCTCGATTTGATAGCAAACCCGGCGTCGCGCGACGTCTTCCTGACGAGGATTCGGATCGTCCGGGAGATTCGGCGATTCTTGCACGACCGAGGCTTCCTGGAGGTCGAGACTCCAATGATGCAACCGATTGCAGGCGGAGCCGCGGCTCAGCCCTTCAAGACCCATCACAACGCTCTGAACATCGATCTTTTCCTTCGAATTGCTCCGGAACTTTATTTGAAGCGGCTGCTGGTCGGCGGTTTTACGAAGGTATTTGAACTGAATCGCAACTTTCGGAACGAGGGAATTTCTCGGCGTCACAATCCGGAATTTACAATGCTGGAGGTCTATTGGGCCTTTGCTGACTTTGAGCTCATGGCAAATCTCGTCGAAGAAATGATCTCCACGTTGGCGGAGAGCGTGCTTGGATCACTGCAGGTGGCGCACAAGGATAGCGAGGGAAATATCAAGCGAACGATTGATTTATCCCGTCCTTGGAAACGGGCTCGTTATGAAGACTTGATTCGGCAGGTTGACGATATGTGGTTTGAACGCAGCCGCGATCAGAAGCTGATGCATTGCAGGAACCTCGGCGTCGAAGTGCATCCAGAGATGGAGGAGTTTGAGATCACTCAGCGAGTATTCGAGAAACTCGTGGAAGAACAAACGATCGACCCCCTGTTTGTGACGCATTTGCCTAAAGAGCTGGTTCCATTGGCGAAACAGAATGCGGAGAATGCGGCCGTGGTTGACGTCTACGAGCTGATTATCAACGGCCAGGAGATTTCGCCGGGCTATTCGGAGCTGAACGACCCTACGGTGCAGCGTCGTCGGCTCCTGGATCAGGTCGGTGAGGAAATCCAGAAGTTGGACGAAGATTTTCTTCTCGCCCTGGAACACGGTATGCCGCCCGCAGGCGGGATCGGGGTTGGCATTGATCGCCTAGTGATGATGCTGACCGGCGCAGATTCTATTCGGGACGTTATTCTATTTCCGCATCTGAAACCAAAATCGCAAGAATGACGACCGCTCCGGTAGTCGCGACAAAGCCGGAGGTTCCACCTCAGGCAAATAATTCTTATCGGTTCAGTCTGTTAAACGCTATTAATTTCCAGATCACGCTTGGTGCGCCCATGGTGTTGTACGCCAAAGCGTTGGGAGGTAGTGCAACCACCATCGGGATTGTCGCTTCCCTGGCGCCGCTCATGACCGTGCTCCAGCTTCCAACGGCATATTTCATTCCGAAGGTTGGCTATAAAGGATTTGTCTTATCAGGTTGGTCAGTTCGTGCGGCGTTATTGTTCATTTTGTCCCTGCTGCCCCTGCTCGTTTTTTTCCCTCATTCGGTGCAGATCGAGCTTATGCTTACCTGCCTCTTCCTGTTCAACGTGGTCCGAGGCGTTTCGACGGGGGCCTGGCTTCCCTGGCTGACAGCGCTCGTTCCTGAGAACGCTCGAGGTGGCTTTCTGCGTTATGACCAACTCCACATGCAGTGTGGTGGCTTGTTGGCCATCGCGATTTCGACGCTCGTTTTGTGGTCAGGCGCTCAGCCTTGGCAATTCGCTCTTCTCTTTTTCGTCAGCGCATGCGCAGGAACGTTAAGCCTTTATTTCGTCCGCAAGATTCCTGACGTTAAGATAGGAGAACAAGTTCGATCCTCGGGCCAGCCAGTCCCGTGGTTAGAGATCCTGAAGTATCCTCCCTTTACCAAGCTGCTGGTCTTTAACGTAGTCTATAACTGGGTTGTCGGTGGCTTGGCTGCATTCATTATCGCCTTTCTGGAAGGCAGGGCGGGGTACACGGCAGGAGAGGTACTCGCGGTGAGTCTGGCGGCGGCGGTCGGAGCATTCGCGAGTGTTCCACTTTTTGGTCTTGTGCTTGAACGAACCGGCAGCAAACCGATTCTCCGGCTCGCGATGACGCTCTATCTCTGGGGCATTATTTTTTGGGTGCTGGTTACCAGCGGGATAGTCCCTGCGCACTATCTTTTCGTCGGATTTAACTACCTTGTCCTCGGCGTCGCGGGCGGGCTCTTCTCCATAGCGAACACACGGATAGCGATGGATACAATGCCGGAGATGGGGCGGAACCACTTTTTTTCGCTTTTCACGGTTTTCGCTTCTCTGAGTCTTGGTCTGTCTCCAATTTTCTGGGGAATCTTTCTCGACGTGTTAGCAAAGAACGAGTTTTCCATCGGACTTTTCCAGGTTAATCGATTTAGTATTTATTTCGTTCTGCTGGCGCTGCTAGGTATTGTCACTTTTTTCCTGGCACGCCCGCTTGTCGAAAAGAAAGGCAAACCGTTTGACACGGCCATTCGTGATGTTGTCATTCTGGCGCGGTTGAAGCTTTATGGCAGGTTCTTTAACCGATAGCCTGCATCGCTTACAAATCTTTAAAGATTTGTAAGCGATGCAGGCTGTGGCAGCAGAATTCTCCGGCTGCGCCCGAAAAATTCTACTGCTTTTTGGAGAGAAGAGTTTAAAACACTTTGTTTCGATTCATTTATTGTCAAAACCTGCCCAGCACCATATCCCTTCGCAGCCTGCCAGTGCACAAGACTGGGGTCCGCCAGGATATGGTGCTGGGCATTCTAACCCGCAATGAGCTCGTCGATTCTTAAATCATGTGATTTTTGCGATTTAGGGGTGTCCTTAGTTTGAATTCCGCCGTCCGACCTGTGCCTAAGAAGATCCGGTTACCCTTTACGTATTTCCTGGCGCTGCGCTACCTGAAGCCGAAGCGCACCTTTATTTCGCTAATTACATTGATCTCGATCCTAGGGGTGGTCCTTGGGATCAGCGTATTGATTATTGTGATCTCGGTGATGACTGGTTTTGAACGGGAGCTCCAGAGGAAGATCATCGGGTTCGATGCCGATATATTAATAAGCGGCAACGAAGTCATGGATAACTGGCGCGAGATCCTGGATAACACCAAGAAAACCCAAGGAGTAGTCGCAGCTGCTCCTTTTGCTCAAGGTCGCGTCATCGTTCAGTTCGAGAACCATCGAGCCGTTCCGTGGTTGCGCGGAATCGATCCGGATTTGGAGCAGTCGGTTGCGAATTTGAAGCAATTCCTGGTCGCCGGAGAATTTGATCTGAGTGGAGATAACGGCGTCATAGGTTCGGAGCTGGCGTCCACGCTTGGCGTTAACATCGGTGATACTCTGGAAATCTATTCACCGCACGACATGGGAGAGCTCCAAAAGGCTCTCGATAATGCCGAGGGCAAGGCAGATAATAAACAAGACCTGAAGCGGGTGCGGGAGCTCATTCTTCCGATGGAGATCACCGTTACGGGGATGTTCAACTCCGGCAGATACGCCTACGACTCCGACTATATACTCGTACCTCTGCACATCATGCAGGAAGCCTACAGCTTGGGAGGGGGCGTGCATGGAATCACGGTTCGGACCGCTAACCCGTACACGGCTGGCAAGGTGAGAGACCGCCTCAACGGGTTTCTTAAGCCACCATTCCAGGCGGTCACGTGGATCGACCAGAATCGCGAGCTCTTTGATGCGATTCGGATCGAACGTACCACGATGTTCTTTGTTCTGATTTTCGTGGTGATCGTCGCTGCGTTTGGAATCATGAGCACGCTTATTACGACTACGGTGCAAAAGACCCGTGAGATCGGCGTCATGAAAGCCCTTGGAGCACAGGTGAACCAAATCATGTGGATCTTTCTCGCCCAGGGGATGATCGTCGGTTTCTTTGGCACGTTGATCGGGCTCACCAGCGGAATCGCCTTGGTTCAATACCGAAATGAAGTTCGCGATTTTCTTGCCGCGACGCTTCATATTGAACTATTCCCGGCGGCGGTCTATCAGTTTTCGGAGATCCCTGCCGAGATTGTGCCGCGGGACGTTTTGGTGATCTGCGTCAGCGGTTTTTTGATCTGTTCCATTGCTGCTCTCATTCCTGCGTATTTTGCGGCTCGCCTGGATCCGGTAAAGGCGCTGAGGTATGAGTAGATCCACTTGCTTCCGTTCTACCGAAGATGGTATGGGTTTTGTTAGCGGATGAGAGCGGCGATTTCAGATTGGGAGCAGTTCGCGGCAAAGTATGGAGAATCGGACGCTGAAGAGTTCTCTCTTCAACGACTAAATCCTGGTGACACGCTGCGAATTGTTACGCAGCATACAAATTACGTTTTCACCGTGATCAGCGGGCGAGAGGTTGAACTCAAATGTTCGCGAGCCGATCGTCCGTCCGGAGCAGTGAAGATTTGGGGATGTGGATTCGGCTTTTGTCATGCGTTTAAGCCTGGGTATCTTTTCTGCGGTGGCCGGCTGGAATTCACATTCGTCCGGAACGAGAGGCCCACCCGGTATCGCACAACGGCGATCCAAACGATCGAGCATCGGCAGCAGACTGCTTAGATGTTCGGAGCTACAAAACCTGGTACGGATCAACGTCTACCGAGACATGGACGTCGTCCGGAAATGTCAGCCTTTCGATGATCGATCGAACGCTCTTGCTAAGCCGACGGATTGATTTGGTTCGAAGGAGAATTTGGTACCGATAGTATCCTTTGGATCGTTCAATTGGGGCCGGAACGACGGGGTGGAGGGTCACGCCCTGGTCCAGCTTTTCGCTGAGTCGGCGGTGGATGGTTTCACCGGTAAATTCCCCGCGCCGTTGGTGTTCAGAGCGAATATGGACCATCAGCAAATGGAGAAAAGGTGGGTAGTCGCACCGCTCTCGAAAGTCGATTTCCTGCTCCCAGAAGCCCTCAAAATTATGGTGGCGCGCGAACTGGATAGAGGGACTAAACGGTGTCGAACTCTGGACATAGACTTCTCCAGCCATGTCGCCTCGACCCGCGCGACCGGCTACCTGAGTCAAGAGCTGAAAGGTCCGTTCTCCGGCTCTAAAATCGGGCATGTGCAATCCTACGTCCGCGTTGATGATACCCACCAAAGTGACGTTTGGGAAGTCGAGCCCCTTGGCGATCATCTGTGTGCCCACTAGAACGTCGATTTTGCCAGTTCGAAACGCTTGCAGCGTCGTGCGATAGGCATCTTTCCGTGTCATCGAATCGGCGTCCATTCTTGCAACCGTTGCTGACGGGAATATTTTCTGCACTGCACTCTCTACTTTCTCGGTCCCATAGCCTGCATATCGAATTGAGGAGTCGGAGCATTTCGGGCATTTTCGCGGAGCCAGCGCGATGTGGCCGCACAAGTGGCATTTGAGCCGATTTTCGCCCTGGTGGAAAGTAAGCGCGACGCTGCAATTTGGGCATTCACATACGAAGCCGCATTGATTGCAAATCAGGGAAGTGGCGAAGCCGCGCCGGTTTAAGAATAGGATCGTCTGCTCCTTTTTGGCCAATCGCGTTTCGATGGCGTTTGCCAGGCTGCCTGAAATTAAAGGGACATGCTTCTGTTTAAGATACTCCTGCCGCATATCAATAACCCGAATCAACGGGAGCTGGCGGTCATCGACTCGGGAATTTAGTTGGACGAGTCTATATTTCCCTGTCTTAGCGTTCTGGTAGCTCTCCAGAGACGGGGTTGCGCTTCCGAGAAGAATTGCGCATTGGTCGAGTTGGGCGCGCACGACGGCCAGGTCGCGTGCGTGATACCGTGGCGCTTCCTCCTGCTTGTAGGAAGTCTCGTGCTCCTCGTCGACCACGATTAATCCGAGGCGCTGAACGGGAGCAAACACCGCGCTTCGCGCCCCAATCGCGACTCGCGCTCTGCCGCTGTTGAGTTTGTGCCATTCATCGTGACGTTCGCCCGCGGATAGGTGACTGTGGAGCACTGCGATCAAATCAGCTTGGAATCGCATCTTGAAGTGTTCGACGGTTTGCGGTGTCAGCGAAATTTCCGGCACGAGTACCAGCGCGCTGAGCCCTTGACTCAGACAAAGAGCGATCGCCTGCAAATAAACTTCAGTTTTACCGCTGCCTGTGATCCCATGCAGGAGGATCGGCCTGCTATCTCCGGCTTTGACGGACTGAACGACGATTTCTAAAGCTTGTTTTTGACCGGAATTCAATTCGAGGGCGGTGCTCGGAACGAATCGCTCGTTGGCGTACGGGTCGCGGTTGGCAGTTTCGAGTTCGACTCGAAGAAAGCCGCGGTCAACCAAATGCTGGATGGTCCGGTCTGTGGTTGCTGCGCGCATTTGCAGTTCCCTCCATTGGAGTGGTTCGGCGACCGCGATCGCGAACTGCAACACGTGCGCTTGGCGGGGAGCTTTCGCCCTGAAACTTTGCAATCCCTCTTCTGAAATTTCATTGTTGACTGAAACTATCCGCTCTTGCTTAAAGCCAAGCTCGGCTTTCCTTATCACCTGGGGCAAGACGGATCGGATCGCTGCTTCGACCGAGCAGCAATAGTATTCCGCCATCCAACGCGCTAGCGCTAGCAACGACTTGTTCAGGATTGGAGTATCCGAGACAAGAGCAGAAATAAGTTTTGGTTCGGTTACCGACGGTGTATCCACGAGCGCAACGACAGTTGCTAGTATTTCACGAGAACGTAGCGGAACTTTCACCCGAGAACCGACGTGAACTTTGCCGATACAAGACTCCGGGATGGAGTAATCTAGTTCTTTATCCGTGGGTTCATCGGTGACGACTCGCGCGTACAGCTGCATGTTGGTTGTCGTAGTCTAATGGCTTTAGAACAAAGTCAAAATCAGAACAGTCGATGGAGTGTGGCAGGCGTATTCCTGCTAAAGCTCGGTCTCGTGGTCCTTCTTGCCTGCGCTGCTGCAGTGGCTTACCTGGCGCTTCGATCTCACGACCCAGTCTACGTCCTGCGCGAATTCAAGGATTGGACCGATTATAGGCGATTCGATTCGTTGATTGTGAAAGTGGGTCGCGAGTACGATTTGGATCCCCGATTGATTAAAGCCGTCGTATGGAGAGAAAGTCGATTTCAGGCGGACATGATTGGCCGGAACGGTGAACGCGGTCTTATGCAGGTTTCGGAATTTGCGGCGCGAGACTGGGCCGCTGCAAAAGGGCTGCCGGCGCTGCGCCCGGAACAAATGCTTGTTCCGGAATTGAACTTAGAGGTTGGAACCTGGTATCTGAGTAAGGCGGTCCAACGCTGGAATGGTGAGGATGACGCCGTTCCGTTTGGCCTTGCTGAATATAATGCCGGTAAGAGTCGAGTTGATCGCTGGGTTCGCATGGCGCTTCAGAGGGGGAAGGGCCATCCGGTGACGGCTCAATCTTTCCAGGATAGCATCGATTTTCCGTCTACGGCGCGGTACGTGAGAACGATTCTGGCGCGGTATGACTTTTACAAACGGCGCGGACCACTCCTGGTGGGAGAGCCCGGTCCGTCGTAGGCTCAACAGACTGGCCTCGAAGGTCGCAGCGCGGTGTAGCCGCAACCAAATCGTCCTCGTGCTCGTCGTCGTCCTCGGAGCGCCAAGCGAAGCTTGGTTGTTCTCGCTAAATGAAAGGAATTAGCCATGTAAAGAGTCATCAAACATGAAGCAGCCAGAGCAGACGAAAGGGAGAGAAGGCGTTTGAGGCCTCTGAGCTGCGTAGGAGCGAGCCGCAGCGAAAGCGAACCGGCGTAGGTACACCTCGAAACGAGAAAAGTTGAAAGTGGCCAAGATCTTCGAGGGAAAGGAAGCCAACACTCGGTGGGGGCAAGATGACTGAAGACCCAACCGGGACTTTCCGGGGTATAGTCGGGCAGCGCGCTCTGAAAGAACAATTAGGAACTTGGGAGACCCGCCCTAGCGATGGGTCAAGCCGCAAAGCCTGGAGTGGAAGGCAATAACA
>Ga0074046_10004325_pt1 | contig 11641 bp, 9 predicted proteins | sample BogForMeECP23OM3_FD_94441 | JGI IMG/M metagenome (GOLD analysis project Ga0074046, IMG submission 94441) | Bog forest soil microbial communities from Calvert Island, British Columbia, Canada - Bog Forest MetaG ECP23OM3 | ecosystem: Environmental > Terrestrial > Soil > Wetlands ...
TCATCGCACTTGGCGCGGAGACACTTGCCATCAAATGCCAGCGCGTGCGTAGGCTGCTGCGTCCTTGCGTCAAAATGCCAGCGGTAGGGAGGAAACAGCCACGACCATCCCAATACCTCGCCTCCACCGACAGTTTGCACCGTAGTAAGGCCGCGGTGCGGGATGGCGAACTGCACCGAGACCAGACCCTCGCGGATGAGGTAAAAGTGGTCGGCTGGGTCGCCCTCATGGAAGATGACCTGCCCCGCCTCGAAGCGCACGTTCATGGAACATCCGGCAATCAGCTGGAGATGCCGGTCCTCCATACCGTGGAAAAACGGATGCTCTCTGAGAATTGGTTCAAGTGTGTGTATCATGGCGAGTCCTTGCTGTGGTCTGCCGGGGCCTTAACAGAATCGCTTTCACGGATGGCGCCAGCCTCGACCGTAATATCAATTCCCACCGGACACCAGGTGATGCAGCGGCCGCAACCCACACAGCCGGAAACGCCAAACTGGTCAATCCAGGTGGCGAGCTTATGCGTCATCCACTGGCGGTAGCGCGATCTCGGAGTAGCGCGCACACTTCCGCCATGGATGTAGGAGAAGTCCACTGTGAAGCAGGAGTCCCACCGCCGCCAGCGTTCGGCGTGCTCGCCGGTCAGGTCAGTCACGTCTTCCACCGTGGTGCAGAAGCAGGTGGGGCACACCATGGTGCAGTTGGCACAAGACAGGCAACGATCCGTTACCTTATCCCACTGCGGATGTTCGTAGTTACGATAAAGAAGTTCCTTGATCCCGCGCGTGTCCAATCGCCGGCCCATGTGGCGCGTGGCGTGGTCCAGGAGGCGTTCGGCGTGCTGCTTGTCAGTGTCGTTGGCAGGCTCATGCGGTATCGCCGACAGGACCTCGCCGCCACACACCGTCCCCACTTCCACCAGGAAATAGTGCCGCCCGTTCTGCGCCAGTTCGGTGAGAGCAAGATCGAAGCCGGAAGTCGCCTTCGGCCCCGTGTTCATCGAAGCGCAGAAGCAGTTGCCGCCAGCCTGCCCACAATTGACCGCTACGAGGAAAAGGCTCTCGCGCCGTGACTTGTAGCCAGGATCAACAAACTGACCATCAAGGAAGACTTTGTCCTGAATTGCTATGGCGTGCAGTTCGCAGGTACGCACTCCGATGAACGCGTATTTTGGTTTGGCTTTCTCTTCTTCCGGCAGGATTCGCAGTCCCTTCCCGTTTCGTGCAGCCTGCCACAGCCGCTGGAGCGGGGGATGAAGAAATTTCTTCCAGGAGTGAGGACCAACAACGTAGCCGAATAGAGCGTTATCTTTGCGGCGTTTCAACCGATACTTTCCGCCGCCTTGCTCGTCTGTCCATCCTGCAGGGAGGTCTTCGGTTGAGGTCAGGCGGTCATAGACAATTGCGCCTTCGTGAAGCTTTGGTCCGAGGACCTCATAGCCTTGGGTGGCCAATGCCTGGAGCAGTTGCTCCAGATGCTCTCGTTCGATAACAGCGGTATCCCCGACGCGCAACGGCTCTGCAATCATGGCTTGGAGTGTTCGCACGAACACCACCTTTTATGTTCAGGTTAGCCAAGTGTCCTATTTGCCGTCGGTGACGTGGGTCACGTCGCCCAGTGTTGTGAGCGATAAGGTACTCGATCGGAGATTTTGCGCGTAAGTGTGGATGCTTCTGAATCTAACGCGGCTCTTTGGTTTGACGCAGGTTTAGCGCTCCGTCCTGCCCTTCGACTTCAGGACGCGCAACAACTCGGCGCGTCCACGCCACATGACTCCTGAGAACTCCAGAAGTCCGGTGCTGTGCATCCTGGCGCCGGTATGGGTTTCGATCCTTTCACGCAAATAGGGGCTGCGCCACGGAGCCAGGCGATGGCCGGAAGTCCCGTTCCAAAGAGAGCGCAGGACCCTGCGCACCCCTCTGAGGACATGCCGCTCGCGGATTGAACTCGGCTCGGAGTTCCGCTGCAAGACGTCTGACGGGCAGACCGATTCAAGGGTACGTAATGTGTCCCAGCGAGCACGAAGCTTTGCGACATCTACATCGCGGGCAAGAATCTCTCGAAAAGCGGCAACGTATTCCTCGGCCACGGCCCGCCATGTCCGCGGCGAAACTTCTGGAGCCGTCGTTTCGTGCTCAAAAACCTGGAGTACAGAGTCCTGCAACTGGCTCAACGACTCGATGCGATGAAGGTTCCGGTCGCGGGTGATTTCCGCCAATTCGCGGGTCACCTCACTATCGAGCACGACCACCGGTTTACCCAGGGCCAACGCATCCACCACTGGCAACCCGAAACCCTCGTAATGGCTTGGGTAGACCATCATGCGAGCATTCACCAGCAACTCACGCATGTCCTGCCGGCTCAGGTCCCCGCTACCTAACCAGCGGATATTCTCTGATTGCTTCTCAGAGTGCGGCTTGCCTCCCATCACAACAACCGGCCATTTGCCGTTGAGGTGGGAAACCGCGTCTGCCACACCCTTATGAACATAGTCATTGCCCATGACCAGGATGTATCCCCCGGTTCGAAACTCGCCTGTAGTTCGGCCGAGATTCGTTCCAAGGTGAATCACATTCATCCTTATTTCGCTGTTGTAGTACGCCGCAAAATCGGAGTATGAAAACTCGCTGATCGCAAATACGCAATCCGACAACTCCGCCGTCTTGCGAAATAAGACTTGCCTGCCAGCGGCGCCCAGGTAGTCGCAACGCACAGCTATGATATCCAGAAGTGCGTAAGCCACTCGTGGCGCCAACCGGGCCATCCTGCGAAACTCGTCCCAGGTGAATATCTGGCATGGCTTGAACACGAAATCGAAAGTCATCTGGGCATTAGGCTGGTCGTCGTAAATTCGATACCCAGTTAATTCATGGGCAAAGAACTCTCTGGCCTGATTGATCCCTACGTAGAGGTCGTAGTCATCTTCCACCAGGCGTCCGACTTCACGGAGCAGGTTCAGCGCGAACTCAGACGTCCCCGAATGTAGAGCAGGCAAGTGAAAAAGGTCGAACAATATCCTGGGCCGATGCGGCAGATACAACGACGCAAATGTCTCAACTGGGTCTACGTTGAACCTTACATAATCGGCGACTTTGCGCTCATATTCCGGATATCGGCTTAGGAGCAGCTTGCGGTTATCTGCCTCCAGCTTCTTCTTGCGGGTTCCAAACGACGAACCTTCATAGTGGAAGACGTACGCCCAGTTTGCTGCGACTGCCGAGTAGCCATAGCGATTGATTCGGCAGACGAAATCATTTTCTTCGTTGTAGCCGAAACCATAGGACTCATCAAACAAGCCGAGGCGCTCCAATATCTCATGTTTAATTAGCATGCAGAAGCCGACACAGGTCGGCATGACCTGATAGCGAGAGAGAAGAGGATGGATCCGTTGCCACACTTCGTACGATTCAACCGGCGGGAGCATCCCACCAGCCCAGGGGACGGAAAAGATAGTGGCATTGTTGCTTCGCGGCGTTACAACCGCATGCCGCTCGTGTAGATACAGAACGGCCTGCATTTCCTCAAGGAACCCGGCTGTCACCTCGGTATCTGAATTGAGCAGCAGCAGGTCAGCCCCTGCTTCTCGCAGGTGCCTGAATCCCCAATTACAGCTCGCTACAAATCCTCGATTGACTTCGCTGCGGTGGTAGCTTAGCTGCGGAAAATGAGGTTGTACGGCTTCACAGGTTTTGCGAACGCTATCATCCGAGGTCGCATCGTCGAGCACATGCACCCAGCAGTTCGCCGGTGCATGCTCCGCGAGGCTCTTGAGGCACACGAGTAACTTGTCGGCCGCGCCATAGGCGGGAATCAGTACCGAAACCAAGCGCAGTTTCTCGAGTCTGTCACCTGCCCCGGAAATCACCTAGGCGCCTCGGTTTCCCGCTTCCCACGCAACGCAAACATAAGACCCCGCATGGGCTTGGTAATCTGCCAGGAGCGAGAGTGTTCCATGCCCGAACGTATCCCCTGCTCCAGTTCAAGCGAGCCTCGCACTGAAGTCAGTTCCTCTATGGCGCGGGAATAGGCTTGTTCGCTTCTTCTTAGTTCGCGTCGAGCTTCGTTTTTCTCTGAGGCCACGCGAGCTAACTCGGCCGCAACCAGCATGCGTTCCGCTTGCGCAGCATGCAGTTCGGCCCGCAGATTTGCGGCCTGCAATTCAGCCGTTAGGCGGGCAGTTTGCATTGTCTTGACGGCGAGCTCCATCGCATCCGTACCAACATCCAGCTTCAGGGAGATCTCGACCATCAGCGCGATGCTATTATCCTCTATTACGGGGAGGATGATTTGAGGATCGTCTCCGTAGCTGAGAAGCAGACACTTATCTTCCTGGGGCAAGAGCATGAGTGTTCCGGACAGATCTAGTTGGCATAATGCGCTCGGGGCTGTCGCACTCCACAATAACGTTCCTGATTCCTTCGAAGCTATCGAAATCGCACCAAGCTCCACGACACAGGAACAGCCAGCAGGATCTAAACGCAGGCGCCCAGTGCCGATGCCTTGCGGAAACTCAAATGTCAACTTCCTCCATTCGCCAGTATCAACCGTTTGTGTGAAGCTTCGACTTTCAGAATAACCATCCAGACCAAATGCATATAGCTGCACTTGGGTCTGTGAGTGCAGGCCAGAGGCGGTTAGTCCATGCGCTTGCGCAGAAATGACCGGCGTGTCAGCGGCATGAACTCCTTCAGCACGTCCGACGGAGTTCTCCAAATATGCTGCGTAGAGTATGTAAAACCGCCGCACGTGCTCTTGCGCTGAAGGAGAGCTGTTGAACAGGATCTCCAACAACTCCGGGCGGACACCTTCAAGTCCAGGTTTGCGCACTACACCAAGGCCCCAGCTGTGGTGAAACTCGAAGGTCTCCGGAAATTCCGCCTTGATTTCCTCCCATAGCTGCCAAATTCCGAAGTCTTTTTCCCTGGTAGCGACATCGTGTAACAGTACGATGCCACCGGGTCGAACCTTCGGCAGCCACGTTTGAAAATCATGACTCCCAACTTCATAAGTATGAAATCCATCGATGTGGAGAAGATCGATCGTGTTGTCGTGAAACTGCGATACGGCGTCGTCGAAACTGGTTCGCAAGAGATATGAGAAATCTCTATAGTAAGTTTCATTATATTGGTGAACATTTTCGTATACTTCTTCTCCATATTGTCCAGCATGCTCGTCCCCGAGCCAGTGGTCCACAGCGTAACAGAGGCAAGTCAAGCCATGCTCTGCGATGCTCTGGCAGAAACCAAAGTACGATTCACCCCAATGCGTACCTAGCTCGACGATGATCTTCGGTTGAATGGCACCGATGAGATCATATGCAAAGGCCAGGTGGCCAGACCAGCTCCCCCGGTTGGCGGGCCGGTAGCGGCGTGGAACGAAAGTGGGCAGCGGCAAGCTAAGAATGCCTACGTTGTCTTTAATCTCAGTTGAATGCATTGCGTCGACCTCGCCTTTTCGGATCCAATCCAGCGGGCGTAATGAGCTCATTTCTCCCCGAAGACCAGTTGCTGTATCCAGATTCAGCGAGGGACAGGGGGCTAAATGATGGTCCGTCAGATGTTACCCTTGAGCACCTGGTCCAAGTGCTGAAATGCCGTCAGGTTCGGATTGATGCTAACACCAGGGCACCGATTACTCTCCAGCGGTTCTATCGTAGGGGCCTGTATTCCTTCCGCGAATGTCGCCACAGCATAAGGCGTAACCAGGACTAGCAGCCCACTCTTCCTCGCGTTTCCAATCAATCTGTGAACTAATCGCGGCATGCAAGCGCCCGAAACGGCCCCAAGGCCGCCGGCGGCGGAAAGATGTTCGCGACGCACGGCGAAAAAGTAATCGCCGATCGCCTCGACGCTCCGGACGACACTCAACTGCCCCATGTATCCGTGATGCGAAAACGTTATCCCAACAAATGGGTCCATCAACTCTCCGTCGCGTCCACGAATCAAACCAGTGTGCACCGCGTGGCTGTCCGGGTCCAGAGAGATTCCAGTCACCAGGCCACATTCGGGACGCATCGCTTGCGCCGCCAACTCATCGAAGAAGGCATGATTGACGCTATCAATCGGACGATTGATAAAGACAAATACGTCGCCCGGTATCTCGCTCAGGCTGCGGACAGGGAGTGAGGACGAGGCGATGGTCGCATCGTGAGCTTCGGTTCCTCGAGTGGTCAAATCCTGGCTCGCCAAGGAGGAGTCGTCCTTCGCTCCATCGAGCACGAAGCTGAGCGGGCGCACTGCACAGTTAACCAACTCGTAAAGAGTTGTTGAGCACCAATCCACATCGGACCCAATGGCGGCAGCCTGCAATGGCCCATCATCCGCTCTTACAAACACTGCAATGCGGACATCCTTCGGCCGCTTGTACTTGATTCGCGTCGAGCCGTAGAACAGACCGGGCTCGGCGCTCGCTCTCTTGCCCGTCCTTTCGATATGCTCCGAGATGACCCGGGCCCAGGCGTGTCGAGCGTATGGTTTCGAATAAAGGTCAAACGCGGTCGAATCCTGGTGCATGCGCCAATGGTAAAGGGGCTTCGCAATGTGATCTACCCTGGACGGGCCTATCACTTCCACGGCCCGAATGAGCAGGTCCCAGTCCTGGGAGCCATCGCAAGCGGACCGGAATCCTCCTATCCGAGAGACTAAATTTCGCCTCAGTGCAACAAGGTGCCCAAGATAATCAAAGGACAAGAACATGTCGATATCGAAATCCGGCTTGAACGCCGGATGGCTCCGGCGTCCCATGTTATCGATCTTGTCCTCGTCGGAGTAAATCAAATCTGCTTTCTCGTTCGTATTGAGGCGCCGCACCACTTCCAGGAGCGCGCATGGATGCAGTTCGTCGTCATGGTCGAGAAGGACCACAAAATCACCCTGAGCCGCTTCCAGCGCCGTGTTGGAAGCGGCGGATATCCCGCCATTGCTCTTCCGCATGGTCACCACAACCCGGGGATCTTGGGCCTCGATGTTTCTCAAATACTCTACAACCCGGCCATCGCTCGAATTGTCATCCGCCACGCACAGTTGCCAGTGACCATAGTGCTGTTCACGGACGGATTGCATACAACGTTCCAGAAAATACAGGTCCGTGTTGTAGGTTGGGAGAATGACCGAAATAAGAGGCTGGTATGTTAGCACCGACAACCGGTCTGCGATCTCATCTTGGGGCCAAAACAGAGGTGGTTCCCTTATTACAAGCCAATCGCGATATGTGGATACACCTCGCCTATCGGGCGTCTTCGGTGCTTTGAGGCCGGGTCTTGCTTCGAGGGTCCTATTAGCGAGAAGGACTTCGCCGTTAGATGTTTGGGCAACAAGTCTTATGTTGTTATCGACCCTTGGAGCTTTGAACCGAGCGACAAACCCACAGTTTGTCGCTCCAGGATCGCCAAGATGATGCGCAACGTCTGGCCGAGAACGACCCATGAAAACAGGCAGCGCAACACCGTCGACGAGCACAACTAGGCGGTCTCCGGTGGCGGCATCCTTGCCTGGAACAAACCAACCCTCAAGAAAATACTCATCAGCTTCGGGGGCCAGCGACTCTACTGCGTCCAGAGCAAACTGAATTTTGTCACTATTACGCATCAAGTCTTTCCCACCGAGCTACCTGGCTTCCCGCCGGCGGTTGAACCAGAATCATGCTGGCCATGGACCCCCAACGCGCACCGGTTGATGAATCGTTTTAGAACGCGGAAAATAACTGAGAGCCGACCCGAGTGGACAAGCTGTTCAGCAAATCGGATATTGAAGATTATCTGCGATGGCGCCCTGCAGAGCAAGCTGCAGCCACCTGTTACCAAGTGGCGCGCATGCTGAAACCTGCTGTACTCTCATCGCGGCAGTCGGAGGGTTTACCATTTCGGTGGTGCTGCTGATCATCGCCCACCGTTCACTTTTGCTTGAGTTGCAGCCCCAATCAGCGAGAGGCACCATAATAAGGAGATGGCAATGAAACGTATTCTCGCATTACTCATCGCGGCCGCAGTTCTCGCAACCGTTCCGGCGCTCGCCCAGAAGCAGTACAAGGTGGTCAATCGTGTCAAGATCGGGGGCGAGGGCGGTTGGGATTATCTCTACTACGACAGGGACGGCCACCGGCTGTTCATCACTCGCGGCAGCCATGTGATGGTGGTGGACACGAACACACTGAAGGTGACCGGCGACATCCCGGACTTGTCCGGCATTCATGGCGTTGCCCTCGCACCTGAGCTGAACCGCGGCTTCGTCAGCAATGGCGGCGACAACAGCGTCACTATTTTCGATCTGAAGACGCTCAAGAAACTGGACAGCGTGAAAGTCGGCGAGCGGCCTGATGCGATCATGTATGACCCGTTCACCAAGCGCGTGTTCACTTTCAACGCACGGAGCAAAGATTCGACGATCGTGGATGCCGCCACGGGCAAAGTGGTGGGCACAGTCCTGCTCGGCGGGAAACCGGAATTCCCCGCCACCGACGAGAAGGGAAAGGTGTTCGTCAATATCGAAGACAAGAGTCAGATCGCCGAGATCGATGCCCGTAAACTCACAGTACTGAATACGTGGCCGGTGGGCCCGTGCCAAGAGCCCAGCGCGCTGGCTTTTGACCGCGCACATCATCGCCTATTCGCCGGATGCGGCAACAAAGTGATGGTCGTGGTGGACTCCGAAAGCGGCAAGGTCGTGACCACCGTCCCCATCGGCGAAGGCGTGGATGCCGGGCGCTTCAATCCCAATACGCAGGAGGTGTTCATGTCCTGCGGTGAGGGCGTGCTGACGGTGATTCACGAGGACAGCCCGGACAAGTACACTGTGACGCAGAATGTGCCGACGGTGAAGGGAGCGCGCACCATGGCCATGGATTACGAGAGCAACACCGCCTATCTGGTCACCGCGCAGCGCGAAGCCACTCCGCCGGCACCGGGTCAGCGACCGGCGATGGTTCCCGGCACCTTCGAGCTGATCGTCGTGAAGGCGGAATAATCTACTTCGCCGGCGATTTCTGCGCGCTGGGCGGCAACAGATTGTTCAGCCGCAGGTACATCGCGGCAGCGCTGTAGTGGTCGGCCCAACCCGCAGCGAGATAAATGAGCGCCGCGGCGCGCGTGCCGGTGCGCCCGCCCGAGAACGCCACCGGCTGGCCAAGAGTGGAATCGTCGGCCTTGGCCAGCACCTGCTCGCAATAGGCGAACGAATCTTTCATCACCTTGGTCAGCATCTCCTTGGAATCGCTTTCGCTCAGCTTAATCTCGCGCGGCTGGTCGCCGGAAACGCGCGCGCAATTACCGTTATTCGACTCGATGACGTGGATGACCAGGTGCGCGAACGTCATCTGCTCCGGCGTCGGATGGTAGCTGTATTTTTCGGCAGGCATTTCTTCGGCTGCGCCGATCAGGTTCTTCGACTGGCGCTCTTCCAGCTGCCGCACCGTGCTGACGACGGGATTGCTCGTATTCGGCACCGTTGTTTGCGCGACCACGACCGGCGCGAACGCCAAAACCAGGGTTGCGATAAGAGTCGGTTTCATAGTCCTCCCCCACAAAAGCTGGCGAGAAGCATACCGCATTTGCCGAGGTAGCGCCGAGGGGAGCGCATTTGGCGCCAGTGTCAACCATGTCGACATCAGTCCATATAACCAGCGTTGATGGACGATGAGCTGGACAGCCTAGTTTGGTTCCCTCGCACCCGACCCGGCGAGCACTTGATCGATCGAGAGCGCTCCCGCTCCCTTGATCAGCACGACGAGCCCAAGCGCAATGGCCAGGAGATGATACTCAAAGCCTTCGCCCTTCTGCTGGCCGCTCCAGTTCATGAAGAACCCGTTGACGTGGTGCACGGTCGCGATTGCAACCAGCATGTTCACAATGATTCCGAACGCTGCAATACGGCTTAGCAGGCCCACGATGAGTCCGAGACCACCGAAGAACTCCGCACAAATCGCGAGAAAGGCCAAAGGTGCCGGAATGCCCATCTGCTGCGTGAAGAAGCCCATGGTGCCCTGGAAGCCGTAGCCGCCAAACCAGCCCAGCATCTTCTGCGCTCCGTGCGCAAAGAACGTCACCCCGAGAACCAGGCGCACAATAGTGAGGGTCAAGTCGTTTGGAGTCGAGACAATCTTGCGAAACATGGGAGTGCTCCTACCAGAAAATACGATGGAGTCGGATAGCCGCCGGGACGCGTTGAATACCGCCGTCTATCCCCGGTTAGAGATTCCTGGTACGACGCGAAGGTTGCAAATCCTCCGAGCCGAACAGAAGCGCGACGCGGCCTCCGCTGCTGCGGGGCGAGTTGCGATGAAACGCGCGCCGTATTCCAGCCGCCGCAGCGGGTGCTGCAATTCGCGGTGGCGCACCGCGGTTGTGCCGACCACGAGTGTGCAGTCGGCGACCGCGTCGGCCACGCTCTTGTACTCTTGTGCGCTGGCCAGCAGCGCCGCAGCTCCGACGGCGGAGCGCGCCTCGCGAAACGCCTGTTCGTAAGGATTCACCACGCGCAGGTGCGAGAAGCCAAAGTTGCTCATGGCGCGGGCCGCCGCGCCAAAGTTGAGTGGGTTGCGCGTGGCCACCAGAACGACGCACAGATTGTCGAAGGCTTGCGGCATGGAACGCCAGTCTACCGCTTCGCCAATTGGGTTTCAGGAAGAAAAATGCAGGAAATGGCAAAGCAGTGAGTAAGGGTTGGTGATGCGGCCAGGTTCTGTGTTGTGAGCGACTGGCCAGGATAAAACTGTATATACTGCATAGGCTTGTCACTGTATGCAAGGTCTGACACATTCGCAAGTCTCACCTTATGAGGCACCATGCTCCGCGTAGGACTTACGGGTGGCGTAGCCTGCGGCAAGTCCACCATCGCGGCAATGCTGGTCAAGCGTGGCGCACATTACCTGCAGGCTGACGGACTCGCGCACCAGCTTTACGAGCCGGGCGCTGTCACCTACGACGAAGTGGTCCGCCGCTTTGGACGCGAGATCCTTAATGAGGACGGAACGATCAATCGCACAAAGCTGGCCAACGTTGTATTCCCGGATCGCATTGGCGAGTTGAACGCAGTCCTGCATCCCGAGGTCGTGAAGCGCCAGAACAGTTGGATGTCCGAGGTCGAGCGTCACGATCCGCACGGCATTGCGGTCGTCGAGGCCGCCCTGCTTATCGAGGCCGGCGCGAACAAGGACTTCGACAAGGTCATTGTCGTGACTTGCGACTTCGAGCGCAAGGTTGAGCACTTTGCGCGACGAACCAGCGCACCTCTCGAGGTTGCGCGTTTTGAAGTGGAACGGCGGAGTGCGGCGCAGCTTAGCGACGAAGAGAAGGCACGCCGCGCTGACTATTTGATCGAGAATTCGGGTTCGCTCGAAGATGCTGAACGGCAAGTGGAGAAAATCTGGAGAGAGCTAAAGGCTTCGCAGCACTGACCTGTCGCAGCCGCAAGATGCGCGACTCGCGTCAGTTTCGATACACTCTACTTAGGTAGCCGTCTAAGCCTTATCCGACAAGTCTGAGCGGAAAACTACCATTACAGCCCTATGAGATTTTTACGACCTTTTGTCCTCGGCATTCTTCTCGCTGGAGCCTTCTACTGGTTCACCACCCACAACCACGGCGTGGCGACACCGAACTGGATCGCGCGTCCCTCCCACGTCGAGCTCAGCGAAGCTGCCGGCCCGGAGA
>Ga0074046_10004326_pt1 | contig 11640 bp, 14 predicted proteins | sample BogForMeECP23OM3_FD_94441 | JGI IMG/M metagenome (GOLD analysis project Ga0074046, IMG submission 94441) | Bog forest soil microbial communities from Calvert Island, British Columbia, Canada - Bog Forest MetaG ECP23OM3 | ecosystem: Environmental > Terrestrial > Soil > Wetlands ...
AATCGCTTTATACAATAACGCCGCCACACCTGAACCGCAAATTAAATCTATTTCCATGTAGCACTTGAAAACGATAACAACATCTATAATTATTACCGCCTCACTGGACTGAATTCGTCAATCCTTTTTGCAAGAGGCTCTTCTTGAAGCAATTTGGGCCTTTGTTCCAGTCAAAATCCCGGATACCTCGAGTCGTGCTGAGTTTGCGAATGGCAAACTGTCACCGTCGTCGTTATCGCCTAGCCAGTAGTCGAAGCCTGTCCCTTTTTTTGAGCGTTCAATGACGACTTTCCCGGTCACCTGATTGACCACGAGAATGGCGACCCCGCACGCTCCCCATTCTGTAGCCTCCTGCATGTCCGCATGGCTGCGGCGGCATTGGTCATCAACGGGTGGCCATTCCATGTTTAGTCTAGATGGTTCGAGGTCAGTCCGGCGCGCTCCAGCCGGACGCCGGTTTCATGGCTGCGGCTTTCCAGACAAACAGCCGCGGCTTCCGCCAGCGTTTGGCCGCATGCGGGGGTGAGTCCGGGCATGCCTGCGGACAGCGCCGCGAGACTCAAGTTGTTGTTTGGCTGGGCGGCCTTCTTATGCTGCTCGGCAGCCGCCGGCGTTTCAGCCGGCTTCGGCCGCTGCGTCTTTGCTTGTTCTGCGGTGCCGTTTTCGGACTTTTTCGGTTTGCGCATAAGGTTATCGTGATGTGGAGTTACGGTGACCGGGAGTTACGGTGACCGTGTATCAAAATCCCTTATTAGTCTAGCGCCCGGCTTCGGGCCTCGTTTTCGCGGCCTCGGGTCGCGCCCGGTGAGGGCGGCGAGGCGGTCGAGGAAGGCTAGGTTACGGCATTACGCGTTACGGTGACAGCATATCAAATTCCTTATTGACGCCCGGCTTCGGGCCCCGTTTCCGCGGCCGCGGGTCGCGCCCGGCGAGGGCGGCGATTCTGTCCAGGAAGGCGGGCGAGCCCAGCGGGCGGCCGATCGTTTCCGCCGCGCGTAACGCGGCCATCGCCTCGTCCGAGGCCGGCGCGTCGATCAGGTCGCCGAACCGGAAGTTGGATCTCTCGAGGAGCAGTGCGACGGTCGCGAGCGCGTCGTGGCGCGCCGCCAGCTGCGCGCGAACGCTCGACCGGCGCCGGTCCCACGCGCGGGCTGCGAGCCGGGCGGGGCCGACGATGGCCGCTTGATCCGCCGTCATGCCTGTCGGCGCAGGCTTCGACCCGACCCCGAAGAACAATCTCTTGACAAGAGCTCCAAGTTATGTTCTTGATATGTTCCTCACGCCGCAACGGAGAACGTCCTTGTCCGCTCCCCTCGACCCCGCCCCGACCTTGCGCGGGGGTGGCCCCCCCTCGCAGCCGCGTATCGAAGTAAGGCCGATGCTGAGATGTTAATTATCGGCCCTGGACCGCGCCGCGCGGCGTCACGGAGATTCGCGGCGCGTTCAGCCGTTGAGCCGGCAAACTCGCATATTCGATCGTAAGCCTTTGAAAAATCTGGGTTTAGCAGCGAAATTTTCGGAAATTTTCGGAAGGAAATTGATCATTTTCGGAACGATTATGAAGGCCTGACGGAACTTTTCGGAAGTTTTTGGAAGCTTTCCGAAGGAAATGGAGGGTCGTCGGCGTCCAGCCCCGTCATTGGCGAGCGACGATTCCAGTCGATCGGAACCTGCTCCGCAACCGAAGCCCAAAATGGCGACATCGCGGCGCACAAACCCTTGTCGTCTGGTCCGCGGCCAGAGCCTCAGCCTTGCCTTCGCCGCCTTGCTCGGGCAGGGAAGGCGGGACGGGCCGCATTTATGCCGTCGCGCCGTCAAGAGCCGATAAAAAGAGCGTTGCCGAGCATGAAGCGCGTTCAGGACGTCGCCTGGCCGGTCATCGGCCTCGCCGCGGTGGCGGTGTCGTCGTGGTTTCTGTTCAAGGAACTGCATGGGCTTTCGTTGGCGAGCCTGCGCAACGCGATCGCCTCGATCTCGCTTTTCCGCTGGCTCGCCGCCACCGCCTCGACGTCGCTCGCCTATGCGGCGCTCGCCTGGTACGACCAGATCGCGCTCCGGCATCTCGGCCGGCGGCTGAGCTGGCGCTTCGTCGGCATCGCCTCGTTCACCGCCTACGCCATCGCCCACAACATCGGCGCCTCGGTTCTGTCGGGAGCCGTCATTCGCTACCGGGCCTATTCGACCAAGGGGCTCAGCGTCGGCGAAATCGGCGGCCTGGTGGCTTTCTGCTCGTTCACCTTCGCCCTCGGTGTGGCGACGCTCGGCGGCCTCCTGCTGCTCGTCCGCCCCGAGTTGATCGAGCGCCTGCCCGGGGCGCCGCTGTGGCTCGGCGAGGCGACGGGGCTCGTGCTGATTGCGGCGCCCGTCCTCTTCGTCGTCGGTTCGCTTCTGCACTTTCGTCCATTCAGGCTCGCCGGCTTCGAACTCGTCTATCCGCGGCCGCCGGTCGCGGCCCGGCAATTGCTGGCCGGCCCGCTGGAGCTGATCGGCGCGGCGGGCATCATCTTCTTCGCCCTGCCGGCCGCGGCCAATCCCGGCTTTCTCGCGGTGCTCGGCGTCTTTCTCGCCTCGTTCTCGCTCGCCCTGGTCAGCCACGCGCCCGGCGGACTCGGGGTGCTGGAGATCGCGTTCCTCGAAGGCATGCCGGATGCGCCGCAGGCCAATGTCGTGGCGGCGCTGCTCGTGTTCCGGCTCCTCTATCTCATCCTGCCGCTCATCTTTGCGCTCGGCGTCGTCCTCGTATTCGAGCAGGACCGCTGGCGCGCGCTCATGCATTTCAGAGGAGGCCGCCCCCGTGCCGTCGGCGATCACGATTGACGACAACGACGTCCTGCTGGCGATCGACCTGCAGGTCGATTTCATGCCCGGCGGGGCGTTGGCGGTCGACGACGGAGATGCGATCGTTCCGGCCGTCAACTCGCTCATGCGCAGTTTCGTCCATGTCGTCGTGACCCAGGACTGGCATCCCCGCGGCCACGCGTCGTTCGCGTCGACCCACGGCGCCGAGCCGTTCGCCACGAAGCGGCTCCATTACGGCGACCAGACGCTGTGGCCCGACCACTGCGTTCAGGGGACCGCCGGCGCGGCGCTCCATCCCGGGCTCGAGACCGACAACGCCTTCCTCATCCTGCGCAAGGGCATGCACGCGGGCGTCGATTCCTATTCGGCGTTCGTCGAGGCGGACGGCAAGACGACGACCGGGCTTGCGGCGCTTCTCCGCGCGCGCGGCGTCAGGCGCGTCTTCTGCTGCGGGCTTGCGACCGACTATTGCGTCGCCTATTCCGCCCTCGACGCGCGCGCGGCCGGCTTTGAGGCGTTCGTCGTCGACGACGCCTGCCGGGCGATCGACGCCAACGATTCGCTCGCCGCCGCCTGGGCCAGGATGAACGCCGCCGAGGTCTGGCGCATCCAGTCGCGGGAAATCCTCGGCCGAGCCCGCCCTTGACCCTGCCCCGCGCCGCCGCCGCGGTTAACCGGGGGTTAACCCGCTCCGACGCATTGGAAAAGGCGACGAGCGGCGCTCCGGAGGGGGAGCGCTCGAAACCCCCGTCTCCGGCGTCGTCATGATCACGCTCTACCATCACCCCTTTTGCCCGCATTCGCGCTTCGTTCGCCTCGCGCTCGGCGAAATGGGGATCGAGCCGAAGCTGATCGAGGAGCGGGCCTGGGAGCGGCGGCGCGAATTTCTGCTGATGGCCGCGGAAGGCGCGACGCCGGTGGCCATCGACGACAATGGCCCCGTCCTGCCGGGCGCAGAGGTCGTCGCCGAATATCTCGAGGAGACGCGCGGGCTCGGCCTCGGCGACCGTCGGCTTCTGCCCGACGACCCGGCTGGCCGGGCGGAGGCGCGTCGCCTCATGGCCTGGTTCAACGTCAAGTTTTTCAATGAGGCGAGCTACTGGCTGGTGCGGGAGAAGGTCTACAAGCGCTTCATGAGCGCCGAACACGGCGGCGGCGGCCCCGACATGCAGGCGGTGCGAGCGGCGCGCTCCAATCTGCGCTATCATCTGCGCTACATCGGCCACCTGATCAAGGCGCGCAACTGGCTGGCCGGCGACCGGCTGACCTTCGCCGACCTCGCGGCGGCGGCCCATCTTTCGTGCCTCGACTATCTGGGCGACGTGCAGTGGGACGAGAACGAAACCGCTCGAAACTGGTACGCGCGGGTGAAGTCGCGCCCCTCGTTCCGCCCCCTTCTGGCCGAACGCCTGCCGGGGACCGCGCCCAGCGCGACCTACGCCGATCTCGACTTCTAGACCATTCTGCAATTCGGCTGGAGACGGGACGGCTGCGCTTCCACCCCCGTTTTGGGGGCGGGCCGGGGTGGGGGGTCGCGCGGTCGGAAGAATGCAGCTGCCCCACACGGACCTGAATCAATGGCCAGCAGGCCGGTGCAGCGGAAGCAATCGACATCCGCAGGGCGCGACCCCCCTCCCGGACCCTCCCCCACAAGGGGGGAGGGACAGCCGCGGACCGGCAGATCACTTCTAGCCGCGCTGAAAAGCAAGGCGCGCGCGCTCGGCTTCGACGCGTGTCGGGCGACCTCGGCCGATCCTCCGCCGCAGGCGCGCGAACGCCTCGGCGCATGGCTCGCCGAAGGGGCGCACGGCGAAATGGGCTGGATGGCGGACACGCTCGGGCGGCGGGCGAATCCGCGCGCGCTCATGCCCGGCGCGAAGTGCTTGGTCATGGTCGGTCTCAACTACGGGCCGGCCGGCGATCCGCTTTCGACGCTTGGACGGAAATCCGCCGGCGCGATCTCGGTTTACGCGCGCGGCCGCGATTATCACGACGTCGTCAAGGGCAAGCTGAAAGAGCTGGCGGCGTTCCTCGTCGCGTCGGCGCGTCCCGAGCCTGTTGAAGTCAAGGTGTTCGTCGACACAGCGCCGTTGATGGAAAAGCCGCTCGCCGCGCGAGCCGGGATCGGCTGGCAGGGCAAGCACACCAATCTCGTGTCGCGCGAACTCGGCTCGTGGCTGTTTCTGGGAGCGATCCTGACCGATCTCGACCTTCCGCCGGATGAGCCGGAGGCGGACCACTGCGGGACCTGCCGGGCCTGCCTCGACGTCTGTCCGACCGACGCCTTTCCGGCCCCTTACCGGCTCGACGCCAGGCGCTGCATTTCGTATCTCACGATCGAACACAGAGGGCCGATCCCGCGCGAATTGCGAGGCGCGATCGGCAACCGCGTGTACGGCTGCGACGATTGTCTGGCGGTCTGCCCCTGGAACAAGTTCGCGCGCGCAGGGCGTGACGCCAAGCTCGCGGCGCGCGAAGACTTGAACGCGCCGCCGCTGGCCGAGCTCGCGCGGCTCGACGATTGCGCCTTTCGGGCGCGGTTCGCCGCAAGCCCGGTCAAGCGCCTCGGTCGCGCGCGGTTTGTGCGCAACGCCCTCGTCGCGATCGGCAACTCGCGCGACGCCGCGCTTGCCGCGGTCGCGCAGGAGCGCCTCGACGACGCAGAGCCGCTCGTGCGCGGGGCAGCCGTCTGGGCGCTGGCGCAACTGCTTGCGAGCGAAGAATTCGCCGTGTTGAGCCAAGCCCGCGCCGGAAGCGAACGAGACGCCTCGGTCGCCGAAGAGTGGCGCTTCGGCGCGTCGTTGCGTTGATCGCCCCGTTCGCCCGCGCCCCGCTCGGGCGGCGAACGCCCCTCTAGTGCGAGACGGTCGTCTCGACCTTTTGCTTCAACCGCTCGATCTCGTCCTTCAGATGCAGCTTTTTCCGCTTGAGTTCGTGTACCTTGATGTCGTCTGACGCCGGATGACTTTCTTCGGCGAGAATCGCCTCCTCAATCGCCTGATGACGGCGCACCAGCTCATTGAGATGCGAGTCAATCGACATGGAACCGCTCCGTCTGGGTCATAACGACGAAATTGTGACACAAAGATCGGCTCGCGCAAGCGTCAAAATGGCGCAGTCCAGTTCAAATTGTCGCCGCCGCACGCGACAAACCCCGGCTTTCGTGGGTGTAAGTGTCGTTCCCATAGTGAGTAAGCGTCGTTTTAACGCAGCTTGGCAGCGAGTTACGCTTGAGGCGCGTCAAGTTTCTTTTGCGGAACTTCATCACCCGCTTGCGTCCGTCGAGCCGCGCGCCCATAGTCTGCCGAATTCGAGTGCGGCCGGGGCGCCAACGTGCGCAACGTGTGGTTGAGACATGGATAAGGAGCTCACGCTGGAGGAGCGCGCCGCCCTCCTCGGCCAAATCGAGCGGCTGCGCGAGGAGCACCGCGATCTTGACGCTGCGATCGGCGCGTTGAGCGACGCCGGGCAGGCCGCCGACAGGCTGCAATTGCAGAGGCTGAAGAAGCGCAAGCTGCTCTTGCGCGACAGGCTCGTCATGCTCGAGGATCAGCTGACGCCGGACATCATCGCCTGAACAGAAAGCGCGCCCTTGCCCTACCAGGTCAACGCCGATCTGCCGCCGTCCGTCCGCTCGCATCTGCCCGAACACGCGCAAACGATCTTCCGCGAAGCGTTCAACCATGCCTACGCCGCCCACGCGCATGACCCGCGGCAGGAAGAGGCGGCCTTCCGGATCGCCTGGGCGGCGGTGAAGCGCGTTTACGAGAAGATCGGCGACGAGTGGGTGGAGAAGGGGTGAGATTCCCGCGCGGCGCACCCCAACCCGCTCCCCCCATAGGGCATTCGGAAGGACGCCTCATCTCTCGAAGGGCGACGCGGGGCGGGGGCGCGCCGGCGCCAGTCCCGAGCCGATCACCCCGGATTCGGTTTGAGGCAGTCCCCTGTCGCTTCGCTGATGCGCAGGGAGCGCCCGTCACTTCTGCGGCCTGCTGAGCGGCGCCGGCCCCATCGCGCAGCCTGAGCCGCTCGGCCACCTCGTCGTCGGTGAGCCGCGCTTCGTCGCTGGGCCGCCTCCCCCAGCGCCGCCGGATCGGTAGTTCTCCAGGCGAGATCCTGCACCTGCTCGAGGAGAGCCGTCAGCCCTGCCGCGCCAAGTCCCGCCGCCACGCCCGTCAGCGTGACGGCGGTCCAAAAGCGCAGCGCGGCCGGGCGCCGAGCGACCTCGGAACCTGCGCTTCGGATCGCAGCGCCGCATCGTGCGCATCCGCAACCTTTGTCCGGGACGCCAAGGCGTTCTCCGTCGGCAAAGCGACGTTCTGGCCCAACGCGCGACGGAAGCGCAAGGCGCGGCCTGCGCCGCAAGGACGAGCCGCGCGTGAATCTGGGGGAGAACTGCTGAAACTTGTCGAATCCATCAGATCCGATCGCGGCGGCGCCCCGGTCAGCGGGGCAGGTCTTCTGTCGCAAGCGTGCGAGGGACCGGACGGTTCTGGCGGATCGCCTCCTGCATCCCTAAATCTTGGGGCGTGATAGGAGTTTACATGGCTGGCTTTCTTATCCGAGCGGCGGTGGTGGCGATCGGGCTTTGGCTCGCCTCGCAGATCGTCCCCGGCATCCACATTCTGACTCCCGGGAGCCTGATCGCGGCGGCGCTGCTGCTCGGCGTCGTCAACGCGATCGTCCGGCCGATCCTGGTGATCCTCACCTTCCCGATCACGCTCTTGACGCTCGGGCTCTTCCTGCTCGTCATCAACGGGCTGATGATCGAGCTCGTGTCCTGGCTTCTACCGGGCTTCGTCGTCGACGGCCTGGGGTCGGCGATCCTCGCTTCGATCATCGTCAGCCTGACGAGCTGGGTGATGTCGGGCTGGTTCGGCCCGCCGCACGGCCGGATCGAGGTCGTGACCATGCGCCATCACGGGCGGTGGGAGTAGCAGGTCGGCTTTGGGAGCCGGCGTTGGCTCGGTCGCGACCCGAGCCGCGACTCTGGGGCGTGGACCAGGCGGCACTCCTTGAGTCGCCTTGAACCGTGAGTTCGCCGTCTCTTCGGGGCCCCACAGACAATGCGGCAGCCGGATTTTGACGACTGGATGTCTCAAGCCAAGCGCGCCACGGCGACCTCTCCGTCCGCGACATAGTGGTTGACCCGCCCGAGGTTCAGGAGCTCGCCTTCCTGATGCCAGGTCGCCTCGCCGATGACGCCGGAGCGCTCGAGCTCGCCCAGGATGAAATCGCGTTCGGCGTTGGCGTCGCTGTCGGTCGCATGGGTGACCTGGAAGGTGAATTTGGTCAGCGACAAGCCGGTGTCCCTGGTGCCGGCGCCGACCCAGAGCGCGGTCTCATCCAGGGGCGGGCGGTCGGCGTTGAGCCAGAAGGCGGCGGTGTTGAGGGCCTCCTCGGCGCGCTCGGCGCTCAGCGCCCAGAAACGGATGTGGTGGCGCTTGCGCGGGCTGCCGTCGATCGCCTTCTGGAAACCGACGTCCTGTCCGCGCCCGAACAGGTAGAGCGTGCTGAAGGGCGCGGCCGGATAAGGCCGGTTGAGGACGAAGGCGACGACCATGCTCCATGAGCTTTTGAGGCCGAGCGGGTCGGCCTCCGTCCATCCGGCGTTCGCGAAAGCGACGCGCAACTGAGCGAACGTGCCGACGAGGGCGAGATTGACCGGGTCGCCCGGAAAACCGTCCCCGGTCAGGGTGAAGCTCGGCACGCTTTTGCGCTGCAGGATCTTGAGGCTCATGCGGACGACCCGCGGCAGGATGACATAGGCCGCGACGGCGTAGGTGAGCGCCAGCGCGAGGATCCACGGAAGCCGCTGATCAGTGGCCCTGAAGACGACGAAAACGATGAACCAGACGGCGAAGATTCCGAGCGCGACCATGAGCAGGCGCCGGACGAGCAGAAGGAGAAGCCTCAAGCAGCAGCCTTTCCTTGTCCTGCTCGGCCTGAACCGGTTTGATTCGAACTGTGCACGGCGTAGCGTGGCTCGGCAAGCGGTTGCGAAGGGTCAGGGCGGCGGACAACGCGAGCGTGAGGGCGTGGCCTTGGCGCCCAATCTGCGGATTTGGCCGACGACATGCGCGGCGGCTCCGGGCAAGAGTTGCGCCGGACTGCGCAAGTTCGCCTGGTGATGGTTGTGGGGGCGGCGCGCGTAGGCCCGGACTTCCTCCCGGGACGCTCTCGGCTCTTCGGCCGCGATCGACTCGGGCCCGCCGTTTTCCGGCGCCGCGAGCGTCAGCGCCGACAGCAGATCCGGCGCCGCAGCGACGCGCGGCGTCAAGGGCGGCCCGAGATCGAACAGCTTGTGTAAGGTCGCCTGGATCGAGCCGTGGTCGAAGGGATAGGCCGGTTCGCCGTCGGCCTCGGCCCCCGGCCGGACGATGCTGCCAGGCTTTATGAACGGCGAGACGATGACGGCCGGAACGCGGACGCCGTAGCGGTCGAACCGAAATCCGTCCGGATAAGGGCCGCCCGGCGAAACGGCCGCCGGCGGCGGCGCATGATCGAAGCAACCGCCGTGCTCATCATAGACGATGACGAGCAGGGTTCGCTCCCAGGTCGGCGCCGCGCGAACCGCGTTGTAGACCTTGGCGATGAGGCTGTCGCCATGGCGCACGTCATGGGGCGGGTGCTGGTCGTTGGGCAGCGATTGCTCCCATCGGCTGGGATAATAGCGGGGTTCGACGAAGCTGTAGTTCGGCAGCCTGCCGCTGAGCGCGTGGCGCTCGAACTCGGCGTCGTACAGGCAGAAACGGGTCGGAATTTTCGGCCACAGATCGATCAGCGTCGCCGCCTGCGGCAGGTCATGGAAGTAGACCCTCCAGCTGTAGCCTCGACGATCGAGGCGGCGGAAGATGGTCGGGAGAAACCCTCGGCCATCGGTAGGGAAAATGCGAACGCTCGTTGTTGACGTAGCCGCCGGCCGTTCCGGCATGCAGGAAATAGCGGTTCGGCCAGGTTTCGCAGGGCGCCGAGGCATGCCACCGATCGGAGACGCCGAACGCCTTGGCCAACTCGCTGATGACCGGCAGGTGCGCCGGGGCGTATTGGTGCATGATGCCCCTGGGATCCGGAGCGACGCCCTTCGGATTCTCCTTGCTCGGCTGCGGCGACTGCAGCATATAATTGTCCACAAACCCGTTCATCGGCGGGCAGCCCCGCGCGGCGCCGCCCAATCCAAAAATCTGCATGTTGAAATCGTCGAACAGTTCCCCCGGACCGACGTTCGGAAGGAGCGGTGCATTAGCCCCTTCGGTCGTCCAGGCCCTGATCTGTTCGACGGTCCCGTCCGGCCTGCGCCACGGATTGGTTTCCGTCAGGTCGAGCCCGTCGAATTGCTCGCTCTTCGGGTAAAGCTGCCCGAGCACATTGTCGAAGGAGCGGTTCTCGAGCATGAGGACGACATGTTCGATTCTCGGCATTTGCTCACGATCGGCTTGAGAGCTTGATGCGGAACGAGCCCCGGACGCGTTCGCCCGCGGCAAACGTCACGTCGCCGAGGATGTTCCGGGACGGGTCGGCGCCGTAAATGCGGCCCGCGCGTTCACGGCGGATGACCGGCGCCGTCTTTCGCTGGCTGGTGACGACGATCTCGACACTGGGTTACGCCGGCGTGGTCGGCCTCATGGCGCTCGAGTCGGTGTGCATTCCGCTACCGTCGGAGATCATCATGTCCTTCGCCGGTTATCTGGCGTCGACCGACCGGCCGCTTCAGCCTGGTCCCTACAAATCCGGCCATGCAAAGGTTCTTCCAGCGCTTTGATTGGGTCGTCGTCGGATTGTTGGCTGCAGGCTTTGCCTATTACATCTACAATCGCTGGCGCGCAGCGAGGATGTGAACTGCAGGGCTTGAGGGAATACGGCCTGAGTCGCCCGCGACGCTGCGGGGCCTTGACCCTGCGGCGGGCGCCACACCATAAGCCCCGCCTGCGCGTCGGGCGCATGGCTTGCGTCAGGCTCCGAAAGACACCCCCGCGCCGACGAGGCGGCGCCCCTGGCCTACGTCGGCAGCCAAGCCTGCGCCTCCTGCCACCAGCACGAGGCGAAACTCTGGGCCGGCTCGCACCACAAGCTCGCCATGGGCCACGCGACCGACTCGACTGTGCTCGGCGATTTTTCCAATGCTTCGTTCGAGCATTTCGGCGTCCGCTCGCGGTTCTTCAGGCGCGACGGCAAATTCATGGTCGACACCGACGGGCCGGACGGCAAGCCCGGCGAATTCGAGATCAAGTACACGTTCGGCGTCTATCCTCTGCGGCCCGCCGGCGTCTTCAGCCGATGCGCCATGGCCTCGACTGGCGTTGCATCTTTCGGCGCTTCCGGCGTCGTTGCGAAGCGCTCGGCCAATGGCGGATGATGCGGCTGACGTCCCATGGCGATCAGCGGTTCGATGTTCGCGTTCGCGCAAGCCGCGACATTCGCCGCGCTGAAATAGCCGGTGTCCGCCAGCAGGCATTCGGGCTTGCCCAGCGCGTCGGCAAGAGTCTCGATCTTGTCCAGCATCGTTTCGACTTGCTGCTTGTCGTTGGGCGCTTGGCTCACGTCGCTCGCCACAACCAGCGGGCTTCCCGCCGCCACGGCGGCCTGGGCGTTGTAGCATTGATCGAAGCCGCCGCCGGCCACCGGCATGATGCGCGACTCCTCGTCGGTCAGGTTGATCTGATCATTCGGGCGCGGCCCCTCGACCGGAGGTTCGGGAGGCTTGCCGCCGGGCTTTCTTCCGCTCGCCTCGGCCTTCGCCTGCCGCGCCGCGAGCTTGGCTTCGTGCTCCGCCTGTTCGCGCGCATGCCGTTCCTTGGCCCGCGCCGCGATCTTCGCCCGCGCCTCGGCCAGCTTGCGCAA
>Ga0074046_10004327_pt1 | contig 11639 bp, 9 predicted proteins | sample BogForMeECP23OM3_FD_94441 | JGI IMG/M metagenome (GOLD analysis project Ga0074046, IMG submission 94441) | Bog forest soil microbial communities from Calvert Island, British Columbia, Canada - Bog Forest MetaG ECP23OM3 | ecosystem: Environmental > Terrestrial > Soil > Wetlands ...
GCCAGTCGGCGCGCTTGGCGGCCTCGGCTGGGGCCAGAACGGTCATTCCATCCGCGCGCGCCTGCTGGGCCGAGCCGCGCCCGGGATCGAGCCCGATGATCACGTCGTATCCGCTGTCACGCAGGTTCTGCGCCTGCGCGTGTCCCTGCGAGCCGTAGCCAAAAACGGCAATGGTTTTGCCTTTGAGGGCGGAGGGATTGGCATCGTTTTGATAAAAGACTGTGGCCACTGGAAAACTCCTTGTCGATATAGGCTGAATCGTGTTTGAAAACAAAAACCGACCGCTCGGTCGGTTCTAGAGATGCTATCCACTTGGCCCTTTCCCTGTCAACCCAGCGCAGACTGGCTGGCGGGCGAGCGCAGAAAAGCTGCGCGTCACAACAACATTTAGAATGCCGTTCATCAACACCAAATGTGACGATGATACACTCCTCAGCCATGCTTGAAGTAAACGGCCTAACGAAGAGCTACGGAAAGTTGATGGCCGTCTCCGGTGTGAGTTTTCGGGCTGATTACGGAGAAACCATCGGCCTGCTCGGACCCAACGGCGCCGGCAAGACGACCACCGTCTCCATCATTGCGGGATTGCTGAGCCCGGATTCCGGCGAGGTCCTGATCGAAGGCAAGCAGGTAAAGCGCGACACTGACCCGGTCAAGCTAAAGATTGGCCTCGTCCCGCAGGACATGGCGCTCTACGACCAGCTTACCGCCCGCGACAACTTGACGTTCTTCGCGGCGCTTTACTCGCTCGCCGGCGCGACCGTAAAGCAGGCAATCGGCGACGCTCTGACTCTGGTGGGGCTTTCGGATCGCGCCGGCGACAAGGTGGAAACGTTCAGCGGAGGCATGAAACGGCGTCTGAACCTGGCCGCGGCGCTGCTTCACGATCCGCAGATCCTTCTGCTCGATGAGCCGACGGTCGGCGTCGATCCGCAAAGCCGCAACGCGATTTTTGAGAATCTCGAGACCCTGAAAAAACGCGGCAAGACTCTCATCTACACAACGCACTATATGGAAGAGGCCGAGCGGCTTTGCGACCGCATCGTAATCATCGATCATGGGAAGCTGATTGCCAACGACACGTTGCAGGGACTGCACAAGCTGTTGCCGGTCACCAACGTGATTGCCGTCGAACTCGACCATGCGGACGGTTTCAAGCCGGAACCGATGCTGGCGCTTCCGGAAGTGAAGTCGGCGGAGTTGGATCAAGGCACGCTGCGGGTTGGAGTTCACGACCTGTCCCGTGGCGCGCCCGGCGTTCTTCGCTGGCTGGCCGAGAACGGGCATTCCTACCATCATGTCTCGAGCGACCAACCGAATCTTGAGACCGTTTTTCTTACTCTCACGGGAAGGAGCCTTCGAGACTCGCGATGATTCCGTTCCTGGCTCTGGTGCTCAAAGACCTGAAACTGTTTTTCAACAACCGCAGAGCGGTGATTGTCGGGCTGCTGGTTCCCATCGTGTTGGCATCTTTCTTTGGCTACCTGTTCGGTGGGCAAGGTGGCAACGCGGAGACCAGCAAAGTGCCGGTGCTGGTGATTGACCAGGACGGTAGCGACATCTCCCGCGGGCTGATCGTTCAGCTCTCCGGCGATAAGAACCTCGATGTAAAGGCATCCACGCTGGATGCCGCACGCGAGGCGGTTCGCAAGGGCAAAGCGACGGCAGCGATCGTTATCCCCAAGAATTTTGGCAGAGATGCCGGACGCGCGCTCTTCACTGGTTCAAGCGAGACTGGTTCGAGCGAGACTGGTTCGGGCGAGACCGGCGAGAAGAAGCCCGAGCTCGGCGTGCTTTACGACCCTTCCCACAACATGGAACTCGGCATGGTGAAGGGCCTCCTGAGCGGTGCGGTCATGCAGAGCGTGAGCAAGGAGATGTTCACCGGCAGAAGTGGGCGGGAAATGGTGGACGAGTCGCTGGCGCAAGTCGAGAACAATCCACGGCTCCCAGCGGAAGACCGGAAGGCTCTGCGTGACTTGCTCGGCGGCGTTAAGAAATTCAATGAACGCCAAGACGAAGACCAACGACGAGACCGCGCGGGCGCGTCCGGGCAAACCCAGTTATCCGGTGGCCTGACCATGCCTTACCAGACGCGAGAGGAAGCGATTACCTCGGGGCACGATGTCGCCTACAACGGGTATGCACACTCGTTCGGAGGAATGGCCATTCAGTTCATCCTGTTCATGGGACTTGATGCCGGAATCGCGTTGCTGATGCTTCGTCGGAGTGGGCTGTGGCAACGGCTCCGGGCCGCGCCGCTTTCCCGATCCACGCTGCTGGGCAGCCGGGCGGTGAGTGCCGCGCTGGTGTCGAGCTTTATTCTGGCGGTGCTCTTCAGCTTCGCGCGGGTGGTGTTCGGCGTCCGAATCCTGGGCAGTTTTGCGGGCTTTGTGGGAGTCTGCGCCGCATTCTCATTGATGACCGCGGCCTTCGGCCTGATGGTCGCCGCTCTCGGTGAAACGGTCGAGGCCACCCGCGGGTATTCCATCATGGCGACGCTCATCATGGTGATGCTCGGCGGCGCCTGGGTGCCAACTTTCGTCTTTCCGAAATGGCTCCGGACACTGACCGTGGTCGTTCCCACCCGGTGGGCGATGGATGGTTTGGACGGCATGACCTGGCGCGGTTTGGGATTCTCCTCGGCGCTGGCGCCCATCGCTGTATTGCTGCTGTTCACGCTGTTGTTCGGTGTGGTAGCGGTCACGCGATTCCGTTGGCGGACGGAGGCGTAGAACCATTGAGGTATTGAATCATTGAGCCATTGCGTCAATGATTCAATACCTCAATGACTCAATGATTCCATGGCCCCACGACCCGTTCCGCGATACCATCTCTTGTGATGCACCGCGAAGCTACCCTCGATCATCGTCAGGAACATCGTCCCGAACCACGTCAGGAAATCCTGCGCGCTGCCGCCCGCCTGTTTCAACAGCAGGGATACGATGCCACTTCGATGAACGATGTCGCCGCCGCGCTCAAGCTCTCCAAGGGCGGCCTGTATCACCACTTCCAATCGAAGGACGAGATCCTCTACAACATCATGTCGCACGCCATGGACATCACCGAACAACGGGTCATCAACGTGGTGCGCCGCATTGAGGGAGTGGAAGAGCGTCTGCGCGCCCTGATCCGGCTGCACATCGAGGTTGTGCTCAGCCCCGAAGACCGCGAGATTACGGTGATGCTGCACGAGAACCATCCGCTGGCGCCCGCGCTCCGCCGCAAGATCAATGGACGCAAGAAAGATTACCTGCACTTCGTGGAGAACCTCATCGCCGAAGTCCAGCGCAAGCGTAATTCCCCGTCGGCGGTCACGCCGCGAGCGGCCGCGTTTGCGCTGGTCGGCATGATCAACTGGATCTATCAGTGGTACAAGCCCGACGGCGAACTGAAAGGCGAAGCCATTGTGCGCCAATACACGGATATCTTTTTCCACGGCGCGGTGGGATAAGAAAGGTCTTAGGTCACGCTTTTCCTGAGACCTGAGACCTAACACCTGACACCTAAACAGAGAACAGCCCGCAAGCTTTTCAGCCTGCGGGCTGTCCGGTGGACTGTTTGGGATTGACTGAGGTGGTCACTCTCGTGGCCCCTCGCTCGCTCCGGTGCCGGGCACAACCTGTGCCCGGCGGATCAGCCCATACTCACGGATGGTTTGCGAGAGATCGTTCCTGATTTCCCCGACCAAAGGTTCCTCAGGAACTCCGCTTAGAGCAACCGCCCTAAGACTCAGCCACCTCACCTGGTCTGGTACTTCTACTGTGACTTTCAGAACTTGTCATCCGACCACCTCCTTTCCGGTGTAACGGCAGAGTACAAAATAATGCGGCTCGCCGTCAACGGCACGGAAGAGGCGTGCCTCGAAAATCAATAGTTCGCAGGTACACTTATTTCGCCGGCTGAAAACAATTATGGGGTTCTACTCAACATGCCAGCCGTAAGTGTGGCTTCTACCGTTCTCAACGAGAGCGCCGACATCGACACCCTGGTCGAGAGTCTGATGCGGCAGACTCTTGCTCCCGCCGAAGTCATCATCGTCGACGGCGGTTCCACCGACGGAACCTGGGAGCGTCTCGAGACCGCCCGACTAAAATATCCGACCCTGCTTCCTATTCGCGATGAAAGCTGCAGCCTGCAGCGTTCCCCGGGGCCGATCGCACGCGGCCGCAATGTCGCAGTTGCCGCAGCTTCGTCCGATGTAATCGCATTCACCGATGCCGGATGCGCCCACAGCCCTGACTGGCTTGCCAATCTGACTGCCCCGATCTTCAAAGGCGATTCCGACTATTCCGTCGGGGGATCATACATTGACCCCCTCACCTCCACGGTCTGGGACGTTGCCTCCGCTCCTTTTTTTGGCGTCAAGTTGAACCCCGAAGCCGCTACCAAGTCCTGTACAGCCCGCTCCATGGCCTTCCGCAAAGAACTCTGGCAACGTGTCGGCGGATTCCCCGAGACCGTTTTCCTCGGAGAAGACACCGTATTCGATTCCAAAGTGCGCGAAATTGTGACGCCAGCTTTTCCGGAACGCGCCAAAGCCTCTTATCAGCCGCGCCACACGTTCCGCTCTGCTCTCCGGCAAATGGTCAGCTATTCCGTAACCGACGGCGTCTTGGGCGGACGCTCGCCACGCCTGTGGCGCAACTTGGCTCGCTGCTTCGCGGAAATTCTTGCCGCTCTAGCGCTCTTCTACTCACCCATTCCCCTGTTGTGTGTGCTCGCGCTCGAAATCTATTTTGCTTTCAGGTTGGACTGGACTGATGTCCGCAAAGCTCCCATGCGAACCTGGGCCGCGCGCTTGCTATTTTCCCTGATCGTTCCCTGGGTGGTCGCGTGGTATCAGACCGTCGGCAGCATCACTAAGAAAAATCGTCCCAACCGGCAAAACTTCACCTAGGGCACTCGCAGTACATGCCCACCAGATACCTACCTTCGTTACTGCCCCTTCCATAGACTGAAGGCAGTCCTGCAAAGCAGGAACGACTTGCCGCAAAGTCTTTGATCTTTGGCATCGCTCCACGTGTAGAGACGGGGCTAGCCCCGTCTCCCGCTGCCGAGACGTAGCAGGCCGCGTCTCTACGGGAAATATTTTCCCGCAGCTAACCTTTCCACCGGTAGGCGTCCGGTTGGTCCAGGCCTATATGCGCCAGCACCCGGTTCGCGAATTCGTGGGCCATGGCGTTGGCGTCCGACGGATGGTTATAGAACGTCGGAATCACGGGGAAGATGGTCGCCCCCGCGTCCGCCGCCAGCGACATGTTGCGAATGTGGATTTTGTTCAGCGGCGTCTCGCGGATACAGAGTACGAGCGGCCGTCGCTCTTTAAGAGTGACATCGGCGGCGCGCTCGATCAGATGCGAGGCAGTGCCGTTGGCAACGCGGCCCAGGGTGCCGACGCTGCACGGGATCACGACCATCGCGTCCGCAGGATACGACCCGCTGGCGACGTTCGCCCCGATATCGGTGTTCGACTGCTGCTGAATCTTTGCCGATGGCGTGCCGATGATTTGACGTAGGAGTTCAGAACGGCCTTCGATACCGAGTTCCGCGGCCATGACGCGCAGGCCGCTGTCAGAGGTGATGAAGTTCACCGTCTTCACCCGAGGGTCGCGTTCCACGGTGAGCAAGAAGTGCTTCAAAAATAACGACCCGCTAGCGCCGGTAGTGGCCACCGTCAGGTTTTCAGGAATCAAAAGGGACAAAGTGGCGCTCCACGAGGCCATCCAGGTCACGGCCTCGAAAAACTGAGGATAGGGAGGCCTGAAAGGCAAGTCAAGGCGAGAGAAGCTGGTTGATTGGTGATCTCTGATTTTCATTTCTGCGTTGCGCGCAGTGAAGGCGAATAGCGAACGACGAACGACCAGCGACCAACGACGCATTTATGGCAGCTACCGGCATCTTACGATCGCGGCGCAGTGCCGCCCAACGCCACGCCACCTCCAGCGTCGTGCGTAAGATTGGCGCCATTGACCCCTCTGCCGGATGCAAGTATCTGCGCGATTTTCACGAAGCTTACCGCTCCTACGAGAACGTTCTCGCTCCCAGCGACGTCCGCCACGAAATTGCCCAAGCCGGAACCGTTTTGGTCGGCGACTACCACGCCCTGCCCAACTCGCAGCGCTATTTGGCCTCGCTCCTTCGCGACCCCGAACTCCACCAGCGCCCGGTAGTGCTGGGATTGGAAACAATTTTTTCCCGCGATCAGCACATTCTCGACGAATGGTTCCGAGGCGAGATTGATGAACATGAACTGCGCCAGCGCATTCGCTTCGATCTTGACTGGGGATACGACTGGCTGACATTTTACGAACTGCTCTCCGCCGCCCGCGACCAGGGCACATCCATCTACGGGCTCGATTGCATTCCCCGCGAAGATCTGCGCAAGATCGGGGCCCGCGACCGCCATGCCGCCGACAAGATTGCCGACCTTCGCCGCCAGCATTCCGGCGCGCTGATCATTGTGTTGTTCGGCGAGTCGCATCTCGCGCCTCAGCACTTACCCGCCCTGCTCCAGGAGCGGCTTCCGGCCGAGTCCATGCTCACCGTCCTGCAAAACGTCGATGCCCTCTACTGGCGCGCTGCCGGAGAAGCCCTCGACCACGTGGAAGCCGTCCTAGTCCACAAAGACGTTCGTAATGAAGTCCGCAAGAATGTTTTGTGCGTTTTCAACGCCACGCCGCTGGAAAAATATGAGACGTACCGCATCTGGCTCGACCGCTGGGGACGCGGCAATAGTGATAAGGACCACAGCGGGCCCGACCTCGGCCCCACTCTCTACAACCTGATCGAAGGCATGGTGCGTTTTCTCGGCATCAACCAATACTCGTCGCACAACACGACGCAGCCCAGGCTCCTGGTGGACCTCATGCCCGAAGTCTATTCGCGCAGTTCTGACGCGCTTCTGCGCCGCCTGTTGTCGCGCAAAGGATTCACTGCCGAACAGCGCCAACGCCTGCTCCGCCAGGTTCGTGAGCGCGGCAGCGTCTACCTAACGCCCATCAACACCGTGTATGTGCGCGACTTCCGCATGACCTCCTCCGCCGAGGACGCCGTGCGCTGCCTTCATCAAGCCTGCCGTGGCTTACCGAATCTTGCGAACGCCAAGGCGCCCAGCGCCAAAACACTCGATCCAGACGACACGTTTTACCTGGCCGTCTTCGAACATGCGCTCGCCTTTTTCGGATCGCGCATCTTGCACCCAGCGCGTCCCGCTTTCCGCGATGCCGATCTGGCGGAACTGTTCGACGTGACTCATGAGGACCTCGAACAGCAGACTTCCCTCCCCTTCGGCGACGCCGTCGAAGTCCTGGACTTTCTGACCGAGCACCGCCAACACGATCTTCGTGACCTGCATGCGCCAGCCTTCACCGGCCGCAAGCACGAATACGCCGCCGAGCAACTCGGATATCTCACCGGCACCGATCTCTACGACGCCTACATCGAGGGCCGCCTGAGCACCGCCCACCTGCGCAAGCTCTTCCTGACGCACATCGAAGAGCCCGGTATGGCTCGCCAAGCCTATGTCCAGCTCAGAAGGCGACTGCACTCCGGGCAGCGCGCCTAGACGCTCGGGGGTTTGCTCTTGGTTGTTCAAGATTTCGCTTTTCTCGGCGTCCTCTGCGTCTCGGCGGTTCAAGTTTTTGATTTACTGCGGTATCCTCACCTGTTCAATGCCTGACGACTTCCCACTCCAGTCCCAGACGCCCGACGCGCTCATGCTCTTCGGCTTCTGGTATCGCGCGCTCCCGGCAAATCAGCTCCGTCGCGGAGAACTCGCCAAGACCATGCTCCTCGAACAACCGCTAGTCATCGGACGCGACCGGGAAGGCAAGGCCTTCGCCCTGCGCGATGCCTGCCCGCATCGCGGCATGCCGCTTTCCTGCGGACAATTCGACGGTCAACAAATCGAATGCTGCTACCACGGCTGGAAATTCGACGCTCACACCGGCCAATGCAAGCTGATTCCATCGCTGGTAGCCGATCAAAACCTGAAAATCGACCGCATCTATGCCGGCAGCTATCCCTGCGAAGAGCGCGACGATTTTATCTGGGTCTTCATTCCCGATCCCGGCCCAGCCGGCGCCGGATTCTCGAAGGCCGCGCCCGCGCCAGTTCCTGCCCAGGAGATTCCGAAATTCAGCGAGCGCTACAAACGTGCCTATCTCACCGCCGACCTGCCCTGCTCGGTCGACCACGGCATCATCGGCCTGATGGATCCCGCGCACGGCCCCTTCGTCCACCAGGCGTGGTGGTGGCGCACGCAAAAGTCAATTCACGAGAAGCAGAAGAACTTCGAGCCCATCCCCTACGGATTTCGCATGAGCGCGCACACGCCCAGCTCCAACAGCGCTCCTTACAAACTTCTGCGCCTCTACGCCGATGCCGATTCGATTTCAACCACCATCGATTTCGTTCTGCCCAACCTGCGGTCGGAAATCATTCGCGCCGGCAAATACTGGTTCTCGAGCCTGACCACCGTAACTCCCATCACGCGCAACCAGTGCCGCATCGACGTAGTGGCCGCCTGGAATCTGTTTCGCTGGATTCCCTTCGGCCCGCAGTTGCTGAAATTCGTCTTCGCCAAATTTGTCGAACAGGATCGCCGCACCATGGAACTCCAATCCGAGGGCCTGAAACACAACCCGCATTTAATGCTGATCGACGACGCCGACCGCCCCGCCAAATGGTATTTCGGATTGAAGAGTGCAATGCAGGAAATGAAGAAGAACGGCGGCGAATTCCGGCATCCAATGCAGGGTCCAGTGACGTTGAGGTGGAGAAGCTGAAGCAGGTCTCAGGCGTTAGGTCTCAGGAAAAGCACACCTTCAAAACCTTAGCCGGACTCCTAAGACCTAAGACCCGACACCTAATCCCTGATTTACGGCTTACATTCCGGATCGACTGCGATGTTCCCGTCCAGCCAGTGCAAATAAGTCCCCATCGAATGCCAGCACGCGGCGCTGAACTTTACCGTGCCCGAGGAGGAAAACTTGTAGGCCGTGTTCACGTGCTGGTAGTTGAAAAAGACCGGAATCCACAGCGGGACTTTGGGGACAATATCGCAAGTATTGACGATGCGCCATGATGTGATCGGCAATTCATCGAATAGGCGCACGAATTCCGCATCACCGACCCGAGGCGATGCGAATGTGCAGAGCGTGGCCACGTCAAACTTTCCCTTTTCTTTGTTCTCTATCACAAACAAAGTGCAGAGCGCCGACCCGAGGCTGTGTCCCGTCACCACGTAGGTCCGCTCCGGCCTTCCCTTGTCTTCGCGGATCAGCGCTTTCTTGATGCTGATCCGCTCCATGTGCAAGTGCAGCTGCTCAAGTTGTTCCGCAAAGGAACCGGTGAACGGCTTCTCCGCAGCAAGGGTCCGTATCTCCTCGACGCTGCGACGTCTTTCAATTCGCAGGCTGCTGTAGATTTTGTCGAACCCCCGGTGAACCAGCCCGGCGGCGGGAACTTGGTGGAAAGGGACCAGAAACGCGAAGGCGTCATCCCACCACTCGATCTTGCCCTCAGTGCCGCGAATTGCCAGGATGAATTCCTGATAAGTGTTTCTGTTTTGCGCGACGAAGCCGTAGAACCTTGGCACTGTGTCGTCGAGGAAAAAATCCGTCATGTGGATCCACGCCACCAGTTCGTAAGGGTCGGGGATGTCGCCGGGCAGAGGTTCAGGCCTAAGGTCGGAGGGATTCCGCTTGAACATCGCGTAGGCGGCTTCGACAAACTTGCCGTAGAAAACTGCTTCACTGTTGGCCAGTGGCCGGCCCATGAAGCACCTCCGAGGAAGGAATTGCGAAACCAGATTGCGCCGAATACGGCAGCACCCAGCCCCAGAAAAACTGCAACTCGCTGGTACTGGTCACCGAGTACTGGGAACTAGTCCTTTACCAGCCAGTCCATCGCTTCTTCCCGCGTCTTGAAGGTCGCGATCTCGCGCTGGGAAAAAGTTTGGAAGTTTTCCATGAAGGCGTGCGGGATACTCTCCGCGCCGACCCATGCCGTCTTCTTCACGAAGGGCCGATCGAGCGTCAACACTTCTTTGGTCTTCATAGCGACCGCGCGATCGATCGTGGCGCCCGTGAGGTCGGCGAGCGTGACCAGCGACTCGCGCGGGTGTTTCGCCACCATGACCCGCACATACTCCAGCAGAAGCTGCATCTCGTGCGCGCTGGCGTGCGAAAAGTCCAGCAGGAGAATCTGCTTGCCCTGGTGCTCGATGAAATGGATGCGATCATCCATAGCGAAACCGGATGGTTTCCCCTGTGGTCCTCGGAGCCTGCCCTGAGCGAAGCCGAAGGGCTCCCTGAGTGAAAAAAGCCTCACCCACGAAGAACACCGGGAGAGGAAACCTACCCTAACAGCGACTCCACGACACTGTAAACCTCACTCAGCGCCGAGTCCAGCGCGGCAGCATCCTTGCCGCCCGCTTCAGCCAGGTCCGGACGCCCGCCGCCCTTGCCACCGACTTTCTGCGCCACCAGGCCAATGACTTTCCCCGCCTGAATGCGACTGGTCAGATCTTTGGTTACGCCGACAATCAGCGAAACGTTGCCATTTGATGCCGAGCCCAGCACGACCACGGCCGACCCCAGCTTGTCGCGCAGTTGATCGACCAGCGTGCGCATCTGCGCGCGTTCCAGGTTGTCCACCCGGTGGGTCAACACTTTGACGCCGCGAACTTCTTTGACCTTTTCGCTGATGTTGGCCGTGCTCGACGATGCCGACTTCATCCGCGCCTGATCAAGCTCCCGCGTCAGTCGCTTGATCTCGGCATCTTTCTTTTCCAGCTCTAGCTTCAACGCTTCAGCCGGCGATGCCGCGTCCTCCCCAGAAGTGGGTGCCCCATCCTTTCGCGTTTTTTGCGAAAGGGTGGGACCGACGAAGCTGGCCACCACGCCTTCCAGTTCGTAATCTTTGCGGAAGTGGCGAAGCGAGCCTTCACCGGTCACCGCCTCGATGCGCCGCACGCCCGAAGACACGCTTCCCTCTTTCAGAATCTTGATCAGCCCGATCTCGCCCGTAGCGCCGGTATGCGTGCCGCCGCACAGTTCGGTGGAAAAATCTCCGATTTTGATCACACGCACCTTGTCGCCGTATTTCTCGCCAAACAACGCCATCGCGTGATACTCGTTGACAGCCACGTCAATCGGAACGTCAGCGATCACCTTGACCGCTTCGTTGCGCAGAACTTCTCGGTTGATGATGTCTTCAATGTCCTGCAGTTCTTCGTCTTTAACTCCAGTGAAGTGCGAAAAATCAAAGCGCAGATGATTGGGAGCCACCAGCGACCCCGCCTGCTTAACATGCTTGCCCAGCACTTCGCGCAGCCCCGCGTGCAGTAGATGCGTGGCCGTGTGGTTGCGCATAGTGGCCTCGCGAATCGCGGCGTCGACTACGGCGTCGACTTTATCGCCGATGCGGAGGGTGCCCCACCCTCCCGCGTTTCTTGCGGAGGGTGGGGACTTCATGACAACCTGATGCGCGCGCACTCCCTGCACCGGGTAATAGCAGCCAGTCACTTCGGCGACGACGGTGTTGTGATCGTCGGAGTAAAGCCATCCGCGATCGCCGACTTGTCCGCCCGATTCGGCGTAGAAGGGAGTGTGGTCGAGAATGATTTCGCCGGA
>Ga0074046_10004328_pt1 | contig 11638 bp, 10 predicted proteins | sample BogForMeECP23OM3_FD_94441 | JGI IMG/M metagenome (GOLD analysis project Ga0074046, IMG submission 94441) | Bog forest soil microbial communities from Calvert Island, British Columbia, Canada - Bog Forest MetaG ECP23OM3 | ecosystem: Environmental > Terrestrial > Soil > Wetlands ...
AGGGGTCCACCCCACGATGTACAGGGGCAGGGCCTGGACGATGAGGATGTTCTCCGGGTTCGGGACGCCCGAGGACACTAACAAGAGGTTGAAGCTCCTCCTCGATCACGGGGAGACCGGGCTCAGCATCGCGATCGACATGCCAACGCTCTACGGCTACGACTGTGACCACGAGAGGGCACTTGGCGAGGTTGGAAGGTGCGGTGTGAACGTGTCCTCGCTAAAGGACATGGAGGTAATCTTCAGCGGGATCCCTCTTGACAAGGTCAGCACGTCGATGACGATCAACGCCCCAGCGACGGTCCTGACCTGCATGTACGCCGGCGTGGCGAACAGGCAGGGCGTGCCCATGGAGGGGCTGAGGGGGACTGTACAGGCGGACATGCTCAAGGAGTACATAGCGCAGAAGGAGTGGGTATATCCGCCTGAGGCACACCTGAGGCTCGTGAGAGACCTGATGGTCTTTTGCACGAAGAAGATGCCTCTCTGGAACTACATCAGCATCAGCGGCTATCACATAAGAGAGGCAGGTTCGAGTGCCGTCCAGGAGCTCGCATTCACGCTGGCGGACGGGTTCGGATATGTCGAGCTGGGGATGGAGGCAGGTCTGAAGCCAGAGCAGTTCGCGCCTAGGCTCAGCTTCTTCTTCAACTCGACAATGGACTTCTTCGAGGAGATCGCGAAGCTCAGGGCGGCTAGGAAGATCTGGGCCACGGTTCTCAGGGAGAAATACGGAGTCAAGGACCCAAGGAGCCTGCTGATGAGGTTCCACACACAGACGTCGGGCGCTTCGTTGGCATGGCAGCAGCCGCTCAACAACATCATCAGGACGACAATAGAAGCACTGGCTGCCGTTCTCGGCGGGACTCAGTCCCTCCACACCAACTCATTCGACGAGGCGTGGGCCCTTCCCACAGAGAAGGCGGTCCAGGTCGCGCTCAGGACTCAGCAGGTAATCGCAGAGGAGACCGGTGTCCCCAGTGTCATCGACCCTCTCGGGGGGTCATACTACGTGGAATGGCTGACCGAGCAGATGGAGGAAGAGGCGTACAAGTACTTCGACAGAATCGAATCTGCAGGAGGGCTCCTCAAGGCAATCAAATCAGGATACATGCAGAGGGAGATCGCGGAGAACTCCTACAGGCTCTCAAGGAGGATTGAAGAAGGCAAGGACAACGTCGTGGGCGTCAACAAGTACGCAATCGAGGAGAAGAAGCCGATTGATACGCTGAAGATAGACTTCAAGGCGCAGAGGAGCCAGGTCAAGAGGCTCGAGAGGGTGAAGAAGGAGAGGAACGGGGCGAAGGTCCAGGCGGCGCTTGCGAAAATCGGCAGGGCATTTGAAAACGAGGATGCAAACTCCATCGAGCCGATGCTAAAGGCAGTGTTGGAGTACGCGACGCTGGGAGAGATTGTCCAGGTAGGGCGGGAGACCTTCGGGACTTGGAGAGAGCCCCTGATTCTGTAGCGCCCGGAAAGGTTTTCAAACCCGCCAAAGTCCGAGCCGTTCGGTTGGCCAAGAGGACAGTTTCAGCGGAACGCAAGATCAGGATTCTCGTTGCGAAGCCTGGGCTGGACGGGCACGACAGGGGTGCGCTCGTGCTGGCCAGGGCGCTCAGGGACGCAGGGATGGAGGTGATCTACAGCGGGCTGCTTCCCTCACCGGAGCAGGTCGCTCAGATGGCCGTGGATGAAGACGTGGATGTCGTGGCATTATCCCTCCTGAACGGCGCCCACATGACCGCCTTCCCACGGGTGAAGAAGCGGCTCGATAAGATGGGAGGAGGAGACATCGTCGTCGTCGGCGGGGGGATAATCCCAGAGGACGACAAGCCCAAGCTGCTGAAGATGGGGATCACCGGGCTTTACGGCCCGGGAAGCTCCCTCGAAGAGATCGTAGGCCACATCAAGGAAAGGGTTAGGAAGGAGCGTCGGGGGGAGTAACCGTATGTCCGAACAGGACGAATTCATGAATCTTTCAAAGATGGATTTCGATATCTCAGAAGAACAGGGGATGATCCTTGACCAGGTGGACAAGGTCTGCAGGGAAATCCGCCCGATCGAAGACAGGTGCTACCTCGAGCGCAGGATCAACGACCAGGCGAGGCCGATCTTCGCGAAGGCGCACCTCCTGGGCCTCCCCATCTCTAGGAGGTACGGGGACGGCCAAGGGGCGGACATGGTGACCTTCGCGTTGGTAATCGAGAGGATTGGAAGGGAGGGGACGGGGCTCGGGACCTTCTTCTCGGTGCACACCGCGCTGGGGCAGATGACGGTACAGCAGTGGGGAAGCGAGGAGCAGAAGCAGAGGATCCTGACGCCTGCAACGAAGGGCGAAAGCATCCTCGCCTTCGGACTGACGGAGCCGAATGCAGGAAGCGACCCTGCCGCATTGACGACGAACTTCGAGGAGAGGGAAGGGAGGTTCTTGCTCACTGGACAGAAGATGTGGATTTCGCTCGGGTCGACTGCGAAGTACGTGCTGATATTCGCCTACCCGAAGGGGAAGAGGGAAGGGATGTGCGGATTCATAGTCGACACCGGCAGTCCTGGATTCAAGGCAGAGATCATGCCCCACAAGCTGGGGCTCCCCACAGGGGACACCTCGACCCTTTACCTGGACAGAGTGGAGGTGGCGAAGGAGGACATGCTCGGACCGCCTGGGAAGGGGATGGCCGTGGCCCTGTCGGGTCTGATGCACGGAAGGCTCGGCCTTGGTGCCAATTGCGTCGGCGTGATTCAGGACTGCCTTGACGAGTCGGTGAGGTACGCAGGGGTGAGGTCTCAGCACGGAAAGCTGATTGGAAAGCACCAGCTCATACAGAGGCATATTGGGTTGATGTCGACGAGACTGGAAGCAGCCAAGCTCCTCGTCCTGAGGGCAGCCTCCGCCAAGCAGAAGTATATGGAGACCCCGACGAACTTGGAGCTCAGAGACGTCGCGGACCTCACGATAACCAAGGCGAAGTACTTCGCGGCCAACGCAGCGTTCGATGCGGCGAACCGCGCAGTGCAGATCTTCGGCGCCAACGGCTATTCATTCGAGAGCAGGCCCGCCAGGCACCTCGCGGACGCGAGGGTCACCATGATTTATGAGGGGGCCAACGAGATTCTGGAGCAGAAGATAGCGCTGGGATCGCTCGGCCGGAGCTTCGGAGCGTACTCGTAACCTTCCCACCCGGGCGAAAGGACACGAACGCTGGCAGAGCGGCGTCTCTCACGGCTAACCTGGCAGGAATGGTAGCGGGGACCACCGTGGCCTCGAAGATGCAGGTCACAGGTTCGTGGGGGAGGCAGCCTATCGTTGACGTGTCAGACTCGGAGGACTACGGTTCGGTCCCGAGGAACCTCAGCCTCCGCCTCCTAGGAATCCACTGGTGAAGGACCAAGCCAGGCGGAGAATGGCCATGGACAAATGCAGGAGGAACTACACGAAGATGCTTGCAAGGGTCGCCCTGGCAGCGATCACCATCTCAGGGCCTATCGCGTCCCTCGAGGCGAGATCGGAGGGATGGGGTTCCTTCAGTCTCGCCTGCGTCCCCGCCGCCCGACGGGAGCCTGCGTCGGCCGTCTGACCCCCCTGCGCCGCGGCCCGACGACCGTCCCTGCTGTGCATGGTGACAAGGGAGCCAATCACACCCTGCAGATGAGGGGAACACTTATTCCGCCTTTTTCGTCTGCGCCCTGCATGGAGGCTCAGTTCGAGGCTATTGTCGTGGGCGCTGGCCTCTCCGGCTGCGCCGCAGCATACAGCCTGGCGAAGCAGGGAACGAGCGTCCTCCTAATCGAGAGGGGCAAGCACCCAGGCTCGAAGAACGTCAGCGGAGGTTTGATGTACTGCCACGCGCTGCACAAGCTGATCCCCGAGTTCTGGAAGGAGGCGCCCGTGGAGCGCCATGTGAGAAGGCACGTGATCTCCTTCCTTTCGAAGGACTCCGCCACGTCGCTGAGCTTCGACAGCTCGCAGTTCTCCGTTCCTCCGTACAACAGCTACACCGTTCTCCTCTCCAAGTTCAACGAGTGGTTCGCCTCGAAGGTGGAGCAGGCGGGAGGGGTAGTGACCAGCGGCATCTACGTGGAGGACCTCCTCTGGGAGAGAGACAGGGTCGTCGGAGTGAGGGCGGGCGGGGAGGAGATCAGGAGCAACTTGGTCATCGCTGCAGACGGTGTGAACTCGCGTCTCGCAGAGAACGCGAAGCTCAGGGGAAGGTTCGACTCCGGCTCCTTGGCGCTGGGCGTGAAGAGCGTGCTGGGTCTGCCAAGGAAGACCATCGAAGAAAGGTTCAACGTTCAGGGCGACGAGGGGGCTGCGTACACGTTTCTCGGCTGCACCGGCGGCATGCAAGGCGGAGGTTTCTTGTACACGAACAGTGAAAGCCTTTCAGTCGGCGTGGTCGTCAGCATCAATTCGTTGGTCGAGGCGGACGCAAAGAGCACCGACCTGCTGGACGGGCTGATCAGCCATCCGACCGTGAAGGGGCTTATCGAAGGAGCCGACCCGCTCGAGTACTCGGCCCAGCTGATTCCGGAAGGAGGAATTGGCATGAAACCGCAACTGTACAGGAACGGCCTCCTCGTCGTGGGCGACGCGGCAGGGTTCATACAGAACAACGGTTTGCTCCTGCGAGGGATGGACTTCGCAATCGCTTCCGGAGCGATGGCCGCCGAGGCCGGGAAGAAGGCCAAAGAGAAGGGAGACTATTCGGCCGCAGCGCTCTCGCAGTACGAGAGCTTGCTCCAAGAATCCTTCGTCCTCAGGGACCTGCAGACGTATCGGCACGCACCGCACTTCCTCGAGAACCCCCGCCTGTACTCGACCTACCCCGACCTCGCCTGCGGCCTCATGGAGAGACTGTTCGCCGTCGACGGAGGCCCAAGGCAGAACCTGCTCGGAGCGGCCAGGAAGGAGATGAAAGGCAAAGTCTCCCTAATCCGCATGGCCAGGGACCTGCTAGGAGCGAGGGCGCTGTGAGTCTGGATAAGCTCAACGTCGAGCGGAGGCTAGGGCTGGACAGCTTCGATACAGACGAGAAGAGCCACATCAAGGTGAACCGTGAGCTATGCAAGGAACGGGACGTCAAGATCCTCCTCAGAGTCTGCCCCGCCAGCTGCTTCACGCTCACGTCGGGCGAGCTCGTCTTTTCCCGACTGGGATGCCTCGAGTGCGGCGCGTGCAGGGCGGCTGCCTCTCCGGGAGCCATCGACTGGAGTTTCCCCAGGGGAGGCACCGGAATCAGATATCGCTACGGGTGAAACTTATGTGCGATGAGAAACGGGGCATGGGCTGGCAATGGTGCGCACGGTCGTCTGCGCAAAGCAGGTCTACGACGTCGAAGGACTGAAGGTCGATCCGAAGACTCGGTCTCTGATCACGGAGCGCGTCGAACGCAAGATCAGCGACTTCGACAAGAACGCGTTGGAAGAGGCTCTGCGAATCAGAGAGAAGCACGGCGGGAGCGTAACTGTGGTCACCCTGGGCCCTCCCACCGCGAGCGACGCGGCCAAGGAGGCCCTGAACATGGGCGCAGACGATGCGTATGTCATACGCGGCGCCGACATGGAGCAGCTCGACTCACGCGCCACGTCCGACATGCTCGCCGCCGCCATCGGAAGAATCGGGGAATTCGACCTCGTCATCTGCGGAGATGCGTCCATAGACATGTACTCTGGCCAAGTGGGGCCACGGCTGGCGGAGAGGCTTGGCATACCGCAGGTTTCTCACGCGAAGAAGGTGACGGTGAATGGAGGCGTGGTGACGGTTGAACGCGATTTGGAGGAGGCCGACGAAACGGTGGAGGCCCCCATGCCCGTCCTGCTCACCGTGACGAAGGAAACCAACGAGCCAAGAATCCCCACCATAACCATGATCATCAAGGCGTCGAAGAAGACAGTCAAGACGCTGGATGCAGGCGAGCTGGGAGCTCCGTTCGCGACATCGGTCAAGGTGCTGAAGGCGTTGGCTCCAACGACCAAACGAAGGAGAGAGGTCATCGAAGGGAAGCCTGCCGAGATCGCAGAGAGCCTGGCCCGTCAGTTGCTAAGGGAGGGCGTCGTGGACGGATAAGAGAATGATTTCGAGCGGCTCTGACGTGTGGGTGTTCTCTGAAAGGATGGATGTGACGCTCGAGCTGCTGGGGAAGGGAAGGGAGCTCGCGGACGGTCTGGGGGCGAGCCTCTGTGCACTCGTCCTCGGCGCGGCGCTCGATCACGAGGCAGACACCTTCGCATCGCACGGCGCTGACAAGGTTTTCCTTGTCGAGAATCAGGCGCTTCAGAACACTCTGCCGGAACCGTTTGCCGAAGCCATAGGCAAGCTTGCCTCTCAGTACCGGCCTGAGGTCCTACTGATCGGAAGCACCAGGAGGGGGAAAGACATAGCCGCCAGAGTTGCTTCGCGGCTCGAGACCGGGGTCATCACGGACTGCGTGGCACTGGGCCTGGACGAGGAGAAACGAATGCTGGTGGGGGACCGGCCCTCGTACGGCGGAATATTGGTTTCGACCGAGATCTGCACAACGAGACCGCAGATCGCAACGGTACCCCCAAGGGTATTCGAGCCGGCCGCGCTTCGGCAGGGCCAACGCGGGGAGATCATCAGGACAGAAATCGACTTGGCGCCGCCTAAGACCAGAGTTGTCCAAGTCACCTCCAAGGAGGTCAGAGGCGTGGGACTGGAGGACGCGAGCGTGATTGTATCAGCAGGAAGGGGCGTGGCGAAGAAGGAGGACCTCAGGATACTCCAGGAGCTCGCCAGCGTACTGGGCGGCGAGGTAGGATGCTCTTCGCCACTGGCAGAGGACCTGAAGTGGCTGCCGCTGGAGCGCCTCGTGGGCCTCACGGGCCGGAAGGTCAAACCCAAGCTGTACGTGGCGTGCGGGATATCTGGTCAGGTCCAACACATCACCGGCATGAGAGGTTCTCGCACAGTCGTGGCCATAAACACCGACCCCGATGCACCTATCTTCCAGCAATCGGACTACTGCGTGAGGGGAGACCTGTACGAGATAGTTCCCCTGCTGACAGAAGCGTTTCGGAAGATCCGTCAGAAGTGATCAGTAGAGGGCAACCTTGCCCTCTGTGAACGCTCACCTCGCCAAGACTGAGTTAGGTGATGCGTTTTTATGCTCAGTGAGAGGAGGATGGTCAAGCGAAATCAATTGGACTTCAATCTAACGGCGGAGCAGGAAGGGTTCAGGCAGGCAGTTCGAGAATTCTGCCAGAAGGAGATTGCGCCGAGGGCACGGGCGATGGACACGAAGAAGGAGCTTGACGAAGCGCTCATCGACAAGATGGCCGCTCAGGAACTACTCGGCATTACAATCCCTCCAGAGTATGGCGGACCCGGAGCTGACTATGTAACCGCGGCAATCGTCGCCGAGGAGATCGCGCGTGCGGACGTCAGCTGTGCCACAGCCGTGATGTACCTTCTGACTACGGGCTGGAGTTTCCTCCTTACAAAGCACGCGACGAATCAGCTGAAGGAAGAACTGCTGCCAAAGGTCGCGAAGGGGAAATCCCTCGTAGGAATACTGTCCACAGAGCCCCAGGGCGGGTCCGACATCGCAGGCCTGAAAACAAGAATCACACGCGAGGGGGGCAAGCTCGTGGTGAACGGCCAGAAGTCGTACATCAGTCTCGTAAGAGAGATTCAGAGGAGGGGAGGGGGCTACCTGACGCTGGGTTCCTCCGAACCGTCGCTGGGGCACAGGGGTATGACAGCCTTCTACATGCCTCTCGACAGGCCGGGGATAATCACGGGTCTGGTCGAAGACATGGGCAGGATGGCTCTCTCGACAGGCAACATCGACATGAAGAAGGTGGAGCTGCCCGAACACTACATAGTCGGAGAGTGGAACAAGGGGTTCTACGTCGGCATGGAGGGCTTCCAAGCCGCAAGAGTCCTCGTCTCGGCTGCGTGCATAGGGTGCTGGGAAGGCGTGCTGGACATGGGGATGAGCTACATAAAGGAAAGGGAGACCTTTGGTACTCCCCTGGCAAAGTACGAAGGGATTCAGTTCCCTCTTGTGGACAGCTATGCGGCTCTGGAGGCGGACAAGCTGCTGGTCTACAGGGCGGCCTGGGCCGTGGACGAGATGTACCGAAAGGGCGCTACCAAGCAGGAGTCCAGAAGGGTGGCCATGCTGGCGGCGCAGGCGAAGCTCAGAGCCCCGGTCGACGCCTTCCAGGGGTGCAGCACTGTCATGGACATGCTCGGCGCATACGGCTACACAACCAAGTGCGACGTCGAGATGGCCCTCAGAGGCGTGAAGTCATACTCTGCGGGTGCTGAGGGAGGGCAGAACATCATGCGAATCATCATTGCAAGGGAGATCCTTGGAGACGAATTCGTGCCGCAGCATTGATTGCGCCATCGCCGGAATAGTGCTTGCCAGCCAGAATCTCGTTCTGGAGGGCCCAAAGGGCCATCGAGCGCGCATGCTGAGGCGGAATATTTCCAAACCTGGGAACCGACCCTCATCTTTAAATCAAATCTGACGGGGCGCCCGCCATCGACATGTCACAGAAGGAGGATCTCGCCGGGCCCGGAATAGGCACGTATGAAGAAGTTGAGAAGGTTCTACCCAAGGACTACAATTCCATCCTCGACAGGAAGGAGACGCAGCGCGCTATCTACCTGGCCAGGAACCACATCGAGCAGAACCTTTGCAAGGAGCTGAACCTGATGATGGTTCAGGTCCCACTAATTGTAGACGCCTCTAGCGGGATCAATGACATGCTCGACAGGGACGGCTCCCGGACGCCGATCCAGTTCCACATATCGAACGACTACAACAAGCACCCAATCGACGCCCAAGTCGTCCAGGCGGCCACGAAGTGGAAGCGCTTCGCCCTGAAGCAGTTCGGCATGAGCGTGGGAGAGGGCATCTGCACTGACATGCGGGCCATCAGGAAGGACTACTTCCTCGACCACGACCACAGTGCCTACGTAGATCAATGGGACTGGGAGAGGGTTGTAAGCTCGGAGCAGCGGAACCTCACCTACCTGACCGACACCGTGGCGAAGATCTGGAAGGTCCTAAGGGGAGCGGAGAAACGGGTCCAAGAAGAATACCCCCGGCTGAAGGAGAGGTACCCGAGCATGCCTGACAGGATTGAGTTCATGCACGCGGAGGACATCCTCGAGATGTACCCTAACCTCCCTAGAAAACAACGCGAGACAGCCGTCCTACAGGAGCATCCTGCAATCTTCATCATAGGCATAGGCTGGGTCCTGAAGAACGGACACCCCCACGAGATGAGGGCAGCCGATTACGACGACTGGGTGACCGAAACCAAGTCGAAGGACGGGAGACCGATGCACGGGCTCAACGGTGACATCCTGGTCTGGAACCCGGTCACGAAACGGAGACACGAGTTGAGCTCGATGGGTGTGAGAGTCGACGGGGCAACTTTGAAGAAACAGCTGAAGCTGAGCGGGCAGCTGGACTTCCTGAAGTATGAATACCACAAGGGAATCATCAGTGGCGAGCTGCCTCTTTCAATTGGAGGGGGCATAGGACAGTCGAGGACCCTGATGCTGCTACTCAAGAAGGCGCATCTGGGCGAGGTCAGCGTCTCAGTCTGGCCTGAGGTCCTCAAGGACATGTGCGCGAAGAGGAACATACACGTCCTCGAATGAAGCAGCGACTTACCGGTCCGGCAAGATGGTTGCAAGGGACGGGTTCTTCGGACTCCTGAGTCAGCTCAGGCCAGCGGCACGGTCGAAGTCCCAGATCCTCCCTGCAGAGCGGCAAGGCTTCCGTCGGAGGCCATCGAGCAGACCGCTCTCGCGGAGCTTGGCGACTAGGCTGGCAGAGTACGAAGGAGCACCGGTGGCTCCCGGCGAGTTGTAGTTGAGTATGTGGACCGACCTCGCGTCCTGAACGAGTATCGCCTCCGGGACGAACCCCTCATTCCCGACGACGGACGCCCTGACCCCCGAGACACCTCGTGAATTGAGGGCCTTGTGGTCAAGCCCGGGAATGAACCTCCTGACACGCTCGCACATCGCTCTCTTTGACAGAGAGGTATTCCACTCGCTCGCGACCATCGAAAGGAAGTCTGCATCTCTCAACAGGTTGAGTTTGGGGCCGTTCGGAGCAGCGAACAGCCTGGGAAGAGAGAGCAGACCCAGCCCCTGATAGACATAGGGCCCCGTGACCATCACTGCATTCGGCCCGATCTGCCGCAAACCGTCTGAACGCACGATGAAATGCGGGTCGAGGAACGGGAACCTGGGATGCCGAGGGAGCGTATAGACATTCCTGCAGACCCTCGAGGCGAATGGCTCGTCAACGACCCAGTACTCGCCGCGGAAGTTGAGCGTCGAGTACTCACTGGCAAGCCCCATCATGTGGGCTATGTCTACCGAGCCTCCGCCTGCCGCGTTGATCAGAAGGTTGCACCTGACACTTGCGAGGTGCTCGTTTCTCAAGAAGGACACGTCGAGGGCTGCGCCTTCGGCCTTCAGCGAGGAGACCTGAAGCCCGCCTTGGAAGGAAAGGCCTTCGTCGAGGGCAAGCCTGTGTACGAATGCGGTGAATCTGCCGAAGTCGACCGAAGCGTCGGTCTTCGAGTGGAGCGCGGCCGTGCACTCGACCTCCGGTTCCACCGACTTAACCGACCGGGCGCCGAGCATCTCCAGCTCGGTCTCCTCCATGCCATTGTCCATTCCCCATCGCACGTACTTCTCGAGAAGAGGGACATCGTCCTCTCGAAGCGCCACTTCAAGTGTGCCTACTGATCTCCAGGGGAGGCCGTACGCGTTGGCGAGATTGCGCCAGAGAGGGTAGGAGAGCATCGCGGAAAGGGCGAATGTCCTTTTGGTCTCCGGATTGAGATAGAATGGACGGTGTATTACGCCCGTGTTCCGTGAGCTGGTGTGCCACGCGACTCTGTCTTCCGTGTCTACCAGCAGAATTCTGCAGTCATAGAGGCTCGACAGCCAGTATGCTATGGTGACACCGAGGACCCCAGCCCCGACGACAAGGATGTCAACGTCCTTGCGAAGGCTGGAGGAGAACGACATCGGCTTCAGGGCTTCGGGAGCGGATTGATTAGTCTGTCCGGTCGGCCTTCATGGCTGATTTCAGAATGAGTGGATGTGCGCGGCTGCCCTTCCGGTCAGACCGTCTTCAGATAGCCGTTTTGATCTAGCCATTCTGCGTGGGCCTTGATGTAGCGCCACAGTATGTCTGCTTTCCTGTTGTCGAAGTCCCAGGGAGCAACCAGTACGATGTCGCCTTCCCGAATCCACATTCTTCTCTTGAGTTTGCCCCTGATCCTGCAGTTGCGAGTCTCTCCGTCCGCGCACTTCACTATGACCTGGTCTCCCCCGGTAAGTTTGATTGCCTTTCCTAGGATTTCTCCCTGGCCGGGCATCACGAGCTCCTTCAGGTTGGACTCGCTGAGCACCTTCCGCTTACCCAATGACTGTCACCTACTGGCCCTCTCCCCACCCGGGATTGCGTCCAGATTAAAGCGCTTCACCTATACCGCCTCCATTTCATTCCATGGCCTCTCTGACCCCGGTTGTGTCTGCGCCCGCCCCGCCGCCGATCCAGCCTGGTATCCTCGAAGTCGCTGCGGGAGAAGTGTATTTCGTCCTCGGGCCTCAATGGTCTGATGGGCGCCTTTG
>Ga0074046_10004330_pt1 | contig 11633 bp, 10 predicted proteins | sample BogForMeECP23OM3_FD_94441 | JGI IMG/M metagenome (GOLD analysis project Ga0074046, IMG submission 94441) | Bog forest soil microbial communities from Calvert Island, British Columbia, Canada - Bog Forest MetaG ECP23OM3 | ecosystem: Environmental > Terrestrial > Soil > Wetlands ...
AGGCATTGCCCTGCGGAGCGAGGGAGGACTCGAACTGGCTCCGGCGTTCAAGGCGCTCGCGACCACGCCTTCGACCTACATCTGGTCGATCGCGTCCGATTCCGCGGGAAACATCTATGCCGCTGCCGGATCTCCCGCGCGCGTCTATCGCATCACGCCGGATGGTCAAAGCACCACCATCTTCGAGCCGCAGGAATTGCAGGTGCAGGCTCTGGTGGTCGATACGAAAGGCATCGTCTTTGCCGCTACCGCGCCTGATGGCAAGGTGTATCGTCTCGAATCCGCGAGAGGCAGCAAGGCTGATGCGAAAACCTCATGGAGCGCGGCCCCCTATTTCGATCCCGGCTCCAAGTACATCTGGGACATCGTTCTCGACAACGCGGGCACGCTCTATGTCGCCACCGGCGATCACGGCGAAATCTACAAAGTCAGCCCCAACGGACAACACTCGCTATTCTTCAAGAGCGATGAAGTCCACATTCGCGTTCTGGCACTTGACCCTAAAGGGAACCTGATTGCTGGCTCGGACGGCAGCGGACTGGTCTATCGCATTGCACCGAATGGCGAAGCGTTTGTTCTCTACAGCGCGCCCAAGAAAGAAATTACCGCGCTGGCCATCGACGGCGCGGGCAATATCTACGCCGCCGCTGCGGGAGAAAAGCACCCTGGAGGCGCGATGCCGCAGATGAGCATGATGATGGCGCCTCCAGCGCAGAATGCTCCCGTACCTGGCGGCAATATCACCCTTGGCCCCGCGCCCGCCGCGCCGATCATGACGACGCCGTTTCCCGCTCCCGGCCTCGGCGCGACCGGCGGCTCCGAGATTTATCGCATCGCGCCCGATGGGGCGCCGTCACGCCTGTGGAGTTCCCACGAAGATCTCGTCTACGCTCTCGGCTTCGATCAGCACGGACGCCTGCTCGCTGGTACCGGCAATCGCGGCCACATTTTTGCCATCAACGGCAACCAGGCTGATGAATACACCGATCTCGTCAAGGCCAGCGCTACGCAAATCACGGCCTTTGCCGCGGCGCCTGGCGGAGGGCTCTACGCCTCCAGCAGCAACCTGGGAAAGATTTTTGTCCTCGGACCGGGCCTTGAGTCCGAAGGCACGTACGAAAGCGACGTCTTCGACGCGCACGTATTTTCCCTTTGGGGACGCGCCAGCGCGCGCAGCGGCGGCAATTCCGGCATCGAGCTTTATGCGCGGAGCGGCAATGTCGACAATCCGGACCGCAACTGGAGCAAGTGGACACGCATTAATCTCACTCTGGCCAGCGGCTCCGAACTCGGCGTTCCAGCGGCGCGCTTTGTGCAATGGAAGGCCGTGCTCCATGCCGGGAATCCCGCGCCTCGCATTGACGATGTTCTGCTGAACTACCTGCCTAAGAACGTCGCTCCCGAAATTGACGAAATTATCGTGCAGCCTGGTTACCACTACCAGCCGATTCCGCATGTTGCCGGCAGCGAGCCGCCGGCTCCCGGGCAGCCGCGCTTCGATCCTCCACCGCCAGCGATTCGCGACCGCGACTCGGTCGGCATACGGTGGTCGGCGCATGACGATAATGACGACCAACTGGTCTACACCGTTTACTACCGGGGCGACGGCGAATCGCGCTGGCTGCTGCTGAAGAATGACCTCTCCGATCGCTACTACTCTTTCGACGCCAGCCTTCTGCCGGACGGCGGCTACACGGTGAAGGTCATCGCCTCCGATGCGCCGTCGCATTCACCCGGAGAAGCCCTCTACGCGGAGCGAGTCAGCGCGCGCTTCGAGGTGGATACCACGGCTCCGGTGATTGAGAACCTGACGGCCACGCTGGAGGGAAAGCAGATTCATGTGCGTTTCCGGGCCAGCGATTCGTTTTCGCCGATCAAGCGAGCGGAGTATTCGCTGGATGGCGGTGACTGGCAATTTGTGGAGCCGGTCGGACATTTGTCGGATTCGAAGACCGAAGACTACGACTTTCGCGTGGCCGTGCCTCCGGCCGAAGCGGCACCGCCAGTGATGGCCGAGAGCACTGGGAATGACCACGTGGTCGTGGTTCGTGTCTACGACCGGTTCGACAATCTGGCCACGGCCAAGGCCGTACTGCGCGGGAAATAGGCAGGAGCCGAGCTGCGCTCGGCTTGGACAGCCAACCACCCCAGCCCGCGAAAAGCGCGCGGTCTGGGGACCCCGGCGGGGGCGGCTGGCCCTACGCGAGCAATCTTACTGCTGGGCGAAGATGATGGACGGATACGGATTCGTCGTGTCTTCATCCATCATCAAGAAGCTTTGTACCGCGCACGCAGGATTTGTACCAGTACAACCTAGGGTGCCGAGAACGTAGATCACGTAATTCGGGGTTGTCGCTGGCGCAATCGGTGCGAACGTACCGTTACCCTTGAAGTCCAGCGTATAGGTACCTACTACCGGTTGGAGCGGCGGTACGAACGGTGGGTACTCGGTTCCGGAGAGGTTGTAGGTTACCGGGCCTGTTTGCGGTGTCTGTTCATCCAACAGCAGGTTGGCCGCAATCGGGCTGACTGTGGAACTGCCGCTGTTCGTAGTGGCCGCGGCATACGTACCCGGCAACTCCGAAGTGCTCAAAGCGCAAAAACCTGCTGAGCACGGTATTTTCCCCTGGGGATTCATCGTTCCGGTCATCACGGACGAGCTGTTTTGATCGAGCAGGAATCCGCGGTTTTCTCCACTGGCGTAGAGAACGAACGGAAGCGGCGCTTGCACCGGGTTCGCAGCCGGATTGCCCAGCAGGTTGAAGGTATAGCGCCCAACAGGCGGGGTGCCAGTGGCTGCATATGTGTAGGGGGACGGGGATTGGGAGGCACCCGGGAATTGGACGCCGGAGAGGATCGTACCGGCGTTATTCTGATCAAATTGACCGGAAAAATTTCCGTTGCCATCTGGCGTACCCAGAAGCAACGAAACATTGGTGCAAGGCGGTGCGGTACACGTGGCATTCGCCGCCGTCACCGTCCCAGTCAGGGCGGAGACCGAAGTCGCTTTGAAGGCAGCGTTGTTGTAGGTCGGCGAGGAGTCCTGGAGCACCATCGTTCCGGAAACTGCGGGGTGCGTCACGACGGGATCGGTGGAAATGGCGTAGAACGTCAGCGGATTCGTCTTACTGGTTGTTCCGGAAGAAATAAAGAAATCAAAATTCATGGCTGCCGCGGCGCCCGGAGTTAGAGTCATGTGGTACAACCCGCTGATATTCGGGTCGGCGGTATAAGTGCCCGTAATGCTGCAAGGCCCCGCGCCGCAAATATTGGTGGCGTTGCCGTTGTCGTTCACATCCATCTGGCCGTTGCTGGCTATTGTTCCGCTCCCGTTCGCCGTATTCATCGGCAAGAGTCCGACATACCCGACCCGATTGACACCGAAGTCCACACCGGTAAAGCCGAAGGCGAAGGTCTGCTCGCCGGTGAAAAGGCTGGGTTGGTTGGCCGAAGGCCATTTCTGCGCGATGCCGGAGCCGGTGCCCTGGCCGTCGGATTCGATCATCGCGATGTCGCCACCACCGTCGAGAACGACCTGGTATTTCTGATTCGGATAAACTCCCGAGGAAGTCAGCGTTAGGGTGCCCGCGTTGTTCGAGTTGTTTAGGTCGGACGAGGTCGGAGTGTAGGAACCTCCTGTCATCGAAATTGGGTTTTGCGCGGAAGGGCCGTTCGCGGTCAGTACCTCTTCCACGCCCGAGGTGATCGCTCCATTCACCGCGGTGAACGTTCCAATCACGGCTATAAAATTGTTGCTGCTGTCATATCCGGAAAACTGGAATGCATATGTGCCATTTACTACTCGGTAGGTGACCAGCGAAGGTTTCGCAATGGTGCAGTAATTGGGGTTGGCCGCACAGCCTGTCGGATCGGTTGTCGAAGCCGCCGATATCTGAACAGCACAACTGTTGCCACAGTTGACCGGCGCCGTGTAGTAGGCCAGGCCGGACACATTCGCATCTTGATAGAAGCGCGCGCTTGCGCACTGCACGCCGTTCTCCGTGCAGTACCAGGTAAAGGTTTGGGGCGCATCGTCAGGGACGGCTACGGCGGTAAATGTCTGGGTCAGGCCTTTGCCCACGCTCAGCGTCGCCGGGGAGACTTCAGTCGTGATGTCAACAATGGTCAGCCCCAGCGGGCCCGTCACCGACGTGTCGGATACCAATGTTGCGGTGATCGTCGGCTGCGAACCTGCGGCCGGGACCGTGGCCGGGGCTACGTAGGTCGCGGTTGTCGGTGGCGTACCCGGCGTGAGCGTTCCCGCGCCGCTTGGGCTCAGGCTCCAGGTAACGGCCGTATTCGTCGAGTTCGTCACCGTGGCCGTAAGCGTCAGAGTTTGGGTCGGGTAGATCGCGCCAGCGTTAACGTCAGCGGGAGAGGTAATGGTGACTGCCACGGATGGTGGAGGGGGAACGATACCATTACCGCCCGTGGCGCAACCGACGGCCAGCGCCAGACTTGCGAGAGCCACCGCAAACAGACAATTCTTAATCATGATCAAGTCTCTTTGGACCAATCTTTAAAGCACGGCGAAGGCAAACACAGTAGGTCCTTCGCTCCGCTCAGGATGACAGCGCGCAGATTTGGGCTACACCTGTTCTTGATTTTAGAGCAGCCAGAAGGCCAATTTGTTATTCAAATCAGCAGGTTACAAATGTACCTCAATCCAAGGCACTTGTCTCGGTGGGGCAGAGATTCGAAGGGTGCCCGCTGGGTTGCATGCGCAAGGAATTGCAGCTTTAGGGGTGGACAAGAAGTTCCCAACGCTCAGTTTCCAGTGGAGGGCCGGGTGGGAACCGAGAGCTGATCTCGCTTTGCGGCTTCCATCAGTGGGCGCAACTCGGCGGCGGTGATCCCGAGCGTGCCTCCGGAAAAGCCGTCAATGTAGGCGGAATTGATGCCCACGACTTCGCCGCGCAGGTTCAGCACCGGACCACCGCTGCCTCCGCGGGCCGTGGGTGCGTCGTAGATAAGTTTGTCGCCGGTGACGTCGCCGATGTGTCCGAATGTTGCCGAAGGCCGGATCAACGATAGCGCCGCCAACTCGCCTGCCGTCTCGGCATCATCGGGATGCGACGAAAGCCGGTCGTACACAACTGCCGGGGACTTTGCCACCATCCCCGTCACTCCCATGGGATACGCCAGCACGCTGACCGATTCGCCCACCTGCGGCAGCGCCTGGGACAGAGTCAACGGGCGCAGCTTCCTGGTGAAGGCGGTGGCTTCGAAGCGCAGCACGGCCAAGTCTCCTTGCTTGGCCAGGGCCGCTGGCTCGAGGTTTACCGGAAGTGGAGAGCCCGGGAAATACGCTACCAGCGTTTCCAGCACCGGCGATCCGCCCCTGCGCAATGCCACGGCGACTTCGCGATCGCCGTACCAGGGCTCGGCCACATGGCGATTGGTGGCCAGGAGGCCTGGCGCGATTACAAATCCCGTACCGGAGACGCGAGCGCGAAAGCTTTGTGTGCGGCCGGACACGTGATAAATCCCGTAGATGTAAGCGACCGAATCGCGCGCATCGTCCACGGCGGCGGCTGAGACCGATTGCTGTCGCTCCAGATCGGCTACCTGGTGCGAGAGCTGGTTTACCTGCTGCTCGAGGCCGGAAGTCTCCGGTGGAGCGTAGTAGTGCGCCATGACTCCGGCACCCACCAGGGCGAGCACGCCCAGCAGCCCCTGCACAAAGCGCTGCCAGGTCTCAACCACTTCATCGCGGTGATTTCGCGCACTGTCGGTATTGAACATGAGCCGTCAGGCCCGGCACGCAGGGAGATGTCCGGGTAGCCACTATCCTGACGCATTCGGGCCGCGGCGAGTAGGGTACAGAAGTCGGGCAGGCGCGGGCCAAAGGTAACTGAAGGCCAGTCCCCAGTACTCAGTACCCGGCACCCAGGAAGTCAGACCCGTTCCAGTTCTTGCAAGGTCCGCTCATTCTTCACGTTGCCGGTGTTCAGCGTGGTGGCTGGCTCGAATAGCATGATCCAGCATTCTTCCTCGGCCACCGGGCGGTGCTCTACCCCGCGCGGGACCACGATAAACTCGCCCTCTTCGATCCACTCGTGGCGGTCGCGAAACTCCATGCGGAAACGGCCTTTCACCACCAGGAAGAGCTCGTCCTCGTGCTCGTGATGGTGAAAGACGAACTCGCCCTTGAGCTTGTCGAGCTTCACGAATTGGCCATTGAGTTCGGCGGCGATGTAGGGCTTCCAGTATTCGTTGATCCTGGCGAACTTGTCGGCGATGTTGATTTTGGACATGGGGTCTCCGCGGGTGATGCTGTTAGAGATTCGGTTTGATCGTACGGGTCGCAGAGAAATCCCACACTCTTCGAGACAGGCGAAACCCTGCCGAGCTTTGCTCGGCTTGGACGGACGAATGCGTCCGTCCCTACGCGAGCACGAGCAAAAGCCGCCGAGTCCCTAGAATCCGGCGTCTCCGGGGCTTGGGTGTCCTCCGCGCAGCGTTACTCGCACGCCGCGTTGGCTATTGACGCGAGTGGTCGTGGTCCAGTCCACTTCATCGGTGCTGATCACGCCGTTTCCGCCACCGGCGAGTTCATAGCTGATGCGGCCATCCTGATAGGTGTAGTTGCCGACCTGCAATACCATACCCGACTTCAGGACAAAGACCGGGACGCCTGGCCCCGCGCCGCCGCCGCCCGCTGCACCCTTGGTGATGTAGCTGGCGTAGGTGAGCTGCGGAATCTCCTCAGCCATTGGCTGTTCGCTGGCTGTGACGCTTAGTTTGCGCACTGCCAGTTGAGGAATCGCGGCGTCCCCTTGTCTGGCGCTGGCGCCCTGGTAAGAGTTCTGGTAATAGGAGTCATTTTCCATCCGCGGGCGGCCGAAGAAATGCCAGTCGGGGCCGTTGGTCGCCTGAACCTGCGGAATCTGCACATCATCCATCAGGCGCAGCGTGAGCTGGCTTTCGCCCTTGAGCGTCGGTCTTGGCCCTCGCGCCGGCAGCATGATGATTTTCCACGGCCAGAGCGGCGGCAGCATCCATTCGACGATGTCGCGCCGGGCGTGCCCTTTGCCCCTGATGTCGCCATCCTTATTGACCTTGTAGCCGCGCGTCGCGATCACCTTGGCGTCCAAAGGCATATCGCCCTGCGGCATGCCGATGCGATCGAACTGCAGCTTCATGTAGCCCTTGCCCCAGAAATGTCCGGGGTCCTGGGCCGATTCCAGATGTCCGACCAAGTAGCTGCCGCGCGGGAAAGTCTGCTGGCCGAATTCTGTCACCGAGTGGAGATGACAGAGGACGGGATCTCCGACGGCAACGGTTGCAGAAGAAAAGTTCGGTTCATCCATGGTGCACTTCAGAAGAGTACCGGCGGGCAGGACCATCTCCCGCGCACTGGCACTTAGGGTCAGGCTTAGAACGGTTAACGCTAGAAGGGATACAGACAGGACTACATGCGAGCTGGACTTCATGACGCACCTCGGTCTCACGCCCCAGGATTCTTGGTTCGTATTCCCAAGCTACTGCGTTGAAGCCAGACCCGATTGCAAGCAGTAAAACATAAGTCTGTCTCGGGGTCAATTGTGGTGTGATATTTGTCAGCTCTCAGCTCTCAGCTCTCAGCTGTCAGCTTTCAGTTCTTGGCTCTTAGTTCTCAGGCCTTGGCGACCTTACGGACTCTGGGTTCATCTCGGGGACCCCTCCTGGTGCGGTCTTTTGGAATCAAAGACTTAGAGGGTAGCTGTCGCCAGGTCTTTGAAGAATAAGGAGTTAGAGATAAAGTCTTTATAATTCATAGGCTTAGGGTGCATAAACGAGCATTTTGAGGCTGGGAGAAGAGGGATCAGACTATTGCGAAGGCTCGTACGGGAAACGTCCCGAAGCCCTTCACCTTTACCGGAACTGCGAAGAACCTGAAATCCGCGTGCGGGAGCGCTGCCAGGTTCGTCATGTGCTCGACGATCGGAATTTCATCTTTCAGAAGGATGGTGTGAACCGGGCGGCGCAAATCTTGGACGTCATCGATGTTGTGCGAATCGATGCCTACCAGCGCCGCGCCAGAGTCGGCCAGAAACCGCGCCGCATCTTCGGTCAGGAACGGATGGCCCTCGTAATACTGAGGCGTGTTCCAGTGCCGGGACCATCCTGTTTCGACGAGCACGGCTTTGCCCGCGAGATCTTCTCCTCGGGAGAGACACGAGACATCGATCGCCTGCTTGTGCTGGGCCGATATCTTGATCGCGGGGAGGTTCGCCAGTTTTCGCAAGTCCAGTTGTGATAAGTCCTTGCCATCGGCGTAGCGGTGAAACGGGGAGTCGAGATAGGTGCCGGTGTTCGCCACCATCTCGATCTTGCCTATCTGAAACTCGGTTCCCGGGGCGTAATGCTTCCGCGACGCTTCGCGACTCAGGTAGTCGCAGATGATCGGAGCGGGCAGGCCTTTGTAGGTTACGAGGCCGTGGGCGACGGTGTGGCTTAGGTCGATAAGAGTTCGCGAGGGTGTGCGGGGATCGGCCATCGACTTGAAATATTGTGCCATAGCGGCACGAATACGGCCTTCGGCGCAATTTCACGAATTAACCTAAGCGATTAGGTTTATGCTAGGATGACGGCATGCCGACAGTGCTCAGGCGTGGGCGGCTGCGAATCGTGGTTTATCCAGCCGATCACAGGCCAGCCCACGTCCATGCAATCGGACCGGACGGCGAGGCGGTTTTCAATCTCAATTGTCCGGCGGGCCCAAGTGAGCTGCGGGAGAACTATGGGCTCAAGGGGCAGGCACTGGGGGCAGTCGAACGCTTGATCAACGGGCATGTAAACGAGCTTTGTCGAGCGTGGGAGGAGATTCATGGTATCGCGCAGTAGCATCGAGTTGGCAAACAAGAGAGGAGAGCAGTTGCGGAGAGAATTCCCTCGTGCAGCCTCGGCCCGGTATGACCGGGCCAGTGGAAAGGTCGTGGTGGAGCTGAGTTCGAAACTGACACTGAGTTTTTCGCCGCAAGATGCGCAGGGTCTGGAAAACGCCACGCCGGCACAGCTTGAGGAAATTGAGTTGAGCCCGTCAGGCTTTGGAGTGCACTTTCCGAAACTGGACGCGGACCTGTATATTCCGGGGCTGCTGGAAGGGTTCATGGGATCGAAGAAATGGATGGCGGCACGTCTTGGGCAGGCCGGCGGGCAGTCGCGCAGCCGGGCCAAAAAAGCGGCATCGCGGGCGAACGGGTTGAAGGGCGGACGGCCGCGTCGGAAGGAAATTGCGGCGGGTGATTAGGGATCTGGACTTGATGGCCGCACACCCACACATTCGCAAAAAAACGCGAGTGTGTGGGGCTAGTTCCATGGGCGCACAGGTTTCATAGGCCCGCGCTGTTCCGGTCTTGGAAGAGTGCACGATAAGCTGTGTCGGGGTCTGGTGTGCGAAGACCTACGGCAGCAAAAAATCCCACATTCTGCACCGCTTCGCACTTTTAGTCCAGTAGGTGTAGTTTTCAATGTGCATCTTCACCATTTTTTCGTTGCCCCGGTCACGGTATAGACTCGCATCCCGGTTGTGCTCCGCAGCGCGGGCTTCAGCATCCTTTATCCAGCCCTTGATCGTTTTGTGCATGTCACGGTGCCAGTCATTCACAATCAGAGCAAACAACACGGCTACAAAGATTGTCGCAAACATAAATCACACCCCCTGGTCCAAGTGGATTCTACAACTCGCGCTGCACGCTAAGGACGGCGAGGTGTTTGCGGTCGCGGGAAATCGCAGGGTAAATTCGGGAATTCTTTTTCCCATTTATCGACTTGCGCGTGTTTAGCTTCGGCAATCAGTTCTAGGGCAGTCTTGTAATCATCGCTTCCGATAAACTCCAGATATGCATACGTATCTTGCCAGAGACGCATAACCCCATTGAGAACCGCGCTGGTCTCGTCGAACACTTTTTTGAGATCTGGAATCGTAAGCTTGGCGCGACTTTCGAGACCTGCCGGATCGACCACGGTTCCTGGGTCTAAATGGGCAATCGCCTCGTTTCTCCGTTTTTGTACTGACACGAGAATGTCCTGAAGGCCAGCAATACGTTTTTCCGCATCCTTCACAGCTAACGATACCTGTTCAGGTTGTTCCATGCTTGAAAGTTGCTGCCTCCAATTTAGCCCTATCAAGTAGTGACTTCACCGTGACCGGCTTGCTTGTTTTGTCGTACAATTTCGCGGCGTACATTTGTGACATTTGCAAGCTCGCCTCGAAAGCTAAGCCAAAGAATGTGGGGGAAGACTTGAAAACGACAGCATCCGCATCCCTCAATCCATTGGCGATGGTGAGATACGCTCGCCCCAACATTACTTCATTCTTCAGACTGACGAGAATTTGGTCGATTGTCGGTTTGCCCACCTCTTGCCTCCATTTTTGATTTTAAGGTGGCCCACCCGCGAGTCGTGGTGAGGATAGGAAGTCAAAGTCCCCGCCCTGTCGCAGAAGGCGCGACAAGAACGGGGCACCCTCGGGAGTTGAGATGGGGGAACGGGTGGGCCAGCCCCCGTCCGTCCCTACGCGAGCTTAGCTTTCGTACAGCAGCACGCCTTCGGCTTTCTCGGCGTCTACCGGACGGTAGTACAGCTTGTTCGCCTCGAGGAAGACCTCGATGAACGCCGGCCGGGTGGTGATCGTGCCCTGGATCAGGGCTTCCGACAACGGATCTTCGATGTACTTCTGCAGGGCGCGGCGCAGCGGGCGCGCTCCGTAGCTGCGGTCGGTCAGGGTCTGGTTCAGAATCCACTTTTTCGCCTCGTCGGCCACGGTTACGGTGATCGAACGCTGCGCCAGGTTCTGGTTTAGCTGGTTGACCATGAGTTCGAGAATCTGGATCAGGTCGGCTTCGCTGAGCGCCATGAACAGGATGATTTCATCCACGCGGTTCAGGAATTCCGGATTGAAGGTGCGCTTGACCTCGCTCTTGACGAGATCCTCGACTTTCTCGGAAACCATCTCGTCTTTCGACGACTGGAAGCCCAGGCCTTCGCGCTTCATCAGGTGGCGTGCGCCGATGTTCGACGTCATGATGATGATGGTGTTCTTGAAGTCGACCGTGTTGCCCAGGCCGTCGGTTAGTTGACCGTCTTCAAAAACCTGCAACAGGATGTTGAAGACATCCGGGTGCGCCTTCTCGATTTCGTCTAGCAGAACCACGGAATAAGGCGCCCGCTTGACTCGTTCCGTCAGCTGGCCACCCTCTTCATAGCCCACGTATCCCGGAGGCGAGCCGATCAACTTCGATACGGAGTGCTTCTCCATGAACTCCGACATATCGAAACGCACCAGAGCTTTGTCGCTGCCGAACATGAAACTGGCTAGGGTGCGAGCCACTTCGGTTTTGCCTACGCCGGTCGGTCCCAGGAACAGGAATGACCCGATCGGGCGATTCGGACTCTTCAATCCTGCGCGGCTGCGGCGGATGGCGCGCGCCAGGGCGCTGATCGCTTTGTCTTGCGAGATGATGCGCTTGTGCAGCTCTTCTTCTATGCGCAGCAGCTTCTGGGTTTCTTCTTCTTTAATGGAAGTGATGGGAACGCCGGTCCAGCGCGATACCACATCCTCGATGTCCTCCCGACCGACTACGCCGGTGGAGGATTCATCGAGGTGGTATTTTTCGCGAAGGGCGCGCAGGTTCTCGCGCTCCTTG
>Ga0074046_10004331_pt1 | contig 11633 bp, 7 predicted proteins | sample BogForMeECP23OM3_FD_94441 | JGI IMG/M metagenome (GOLD analysis project Ga0074046, IMG submission 94441) | Bog forest soil microbial communities from Calvert Island, British Columbia, Canada - Bog Forest MetaG ECP23OM3 | ecosystem: Environmental > Terrestrial > Soil > Wetlands ...
AAAAAGCGGAAGTGAGAAAGGCGCCATAGCTTGTGATTTCAGATGGGGCGCAAATCCGGAGTAGGGTCTATCATTTACGGTGGGCTGCTGCGGGGCGCCTTTTCAGCGGCTTGCGCACGGCGAAATTAGCGCTAAAAAAGGCAATTTCTGCTTGCATTATTCAAGTGAGGTTGCTATCTTGAGTCTTTCGGTTTCCCCCTGAAACGACAGCATTGGCGGAGACTTGATTTTCGAAAACTGCTGAACAATTTTTATACCTGATCGCGAACCATTTAAAGGAGGAAGGACATGAAGGTTTTTGTGGGTGGTATCGCCGCGGCGTTCCTCGGCTTTCTGGGCATCTTTATCTGGCATGATGCTGTTTTCAAAATCATCCTGGGCGCGATTCCCCTCATCCTGCTACTCGGTGGATTGATGGCCGCATATCTGGGCTACGATGAGGTAAAGGATAAGCTGCCTTTCTCGAAAAGCAGCGAAAGCCAGGAATCCCCAAACGATGCCAAATTGAAAGAGGAAGCCGAAAGATACAAACAGGAAGTCGAAAGGCTCAAAAACGAACTGGAAAAGACCAAGACCAGCTAGGAAATTCTCGTTCCCGGATGAAAAGAGGCCGCACCCATCCAATGAGTGCGGCCTTTTGTATTGGGCGAGCGTTTCCAAAGAGCGCGCAGCGCGATCTTCGGCGCAACCAAAATTTTTACATTCCGCGCGATTAAGGGGCCTACATAATAATGAACATATACCGGAGAAAAGCCATCCTTTCTCCGGCTTTCGAACTTCCGTCGTCCGTCAGTCGTGCTCTTAGCGGTTGATTCTTTCTTGCGCTGTCTGAACGGCCACAATGAATCACGCGTGAGCTTCAGCCCAGTTGGCCCCCCAACCGATCTCAACCTTCAGCGGCACATCGAGGATGCGGACATTTTCCATCTCCCACCGGATGAGTTCCTCAACCGGCCGTCTTTTTTCACTGGGGAGCTCGAAGAGCAGTTCGTCATGAACCTGAAGGAGCATTTGAGTTCCGAGCTTCTCCTGTTTGAGCCGCAGACTGATATCTACCATGGCCTTCTTTATGAGGTCGGCAGCGGTGCCCTGAATGGGAGTGTTGATAGCGAGCCGCTCCCCCAACTGCCGTATGGAGAAGTTGCGGCTCTGAAGCTCAGGAATGGCCCGCCTGCGCCCAAGCAGAGTTTCAGCGTACCCCAGATTGCGCGCTTTGCGGACCGCCTCATCGATGAAGCGCCGGACCCCGCTGTAGCGTTCAAAATACCGGTCGATAGCCGCCTTTGCAGTCCTGGTGCTGATTCGAAGCCTTTGCGACAGGCCGAAAGGACTCATGCCGTAGGCGATGCCGAAGTTTATCATTTTGGCCTGTCTGCGCATCTCGGCGCTAACCTCCGTAACCAGGACGCCAAATATTTCAGCGGCGGTCCTTCGGTGCACGTCCTCATCATTTCTAAAGGAATCCTTCAGGCTTTTGTCGCCGCTGTAATGGGCAAGCACACGAAGTTCGATCTGCGAATAGTCCGCTGACATGAGGATATTTCCGGGCGCCGATATGAAAGCCTGGCGAATCGGTCTGCCCTCGTCGCTCCTGATCGGGATGTTCTGGAGATTGGGGTTCGAGCTACTCAGACGTCCCGTGGCCGTGACTGCCTGGTTGAAAGAGGTGTGAATGCGGCCGGTATCCGGGCAAACCAGCCTGGGAAGAGCGTCGGCATAGGTACCTTTAAGCTTTGAGAGGGTGCGGTAGCCCAGTACCTGCTCGGCGACCGGGTGCTCGAGCGTAAGCTCCTCCAGAACACTCGTATCGGTCGAAGGACCGCTCTTTGTCTTTTTGAGCACCCGGAGTCCCATTTTATCGAAAAGGATGTATCCGAGTTGTTTTGGCGACTGAATGTTGAATTCCTCGCCTGCCATCTGGTAGATGAGCGCAGCTTTTTGGTCCAGTGCTTTCTGGAACTCGGTGGAAAGCTCCTCCAGCTTTTTCGAATCGACCAGGATTCCAGTGTACTCCATGCGCGCCAGCACTTCGGTAAGCGGGAGCTCGATTGATTCATAAAGCTCTTCGAGCTTGTTTTCCTCAAGTTTGTGGCGCAAAACCGGCACGAGGCGCCAGCATGTCTCGACGTCACAGCACGCGTAATCGAGGGCCTTTTCGAAGTCTATTTCGACAAAACTTACCTGGCCCCTGCCTCTGCCGGTGAGATCTTCATATGAGCATATTGCCTCGTCCAGGTGCTCGGCGCTAATACGCTCGAGCGCATGCGTTTGTCCTCCTGGATCGAGTAGGTAGCTTGCTATCATGGTATCGAAAATCATTGCCTCGAGATTGATTCCATACCTCTTAAGCACCATCCATTGAAACTTGAGATTGTGCCCGGCCTTGCCTACCGTCTTGGCACTGAGGATTGGATCAAGCCCGAGCAGCGCTTCGGCCGCTGTGAGCTGGATGCCGCATTCACGATGGTGGCCGGCGGGAATGTAGAAAGCGGCGTTGTCATCCCAGCAGAGCGCGATGGAAACGAGATCGGCGTTCATAGCGTCCTGAGAGGTGGTCTCGATCTCTATTGCAATGAGCGATTTTGTCTGCGCGATTCCGACCAGTTCGGCCAACTCTTCGCGGGTCCGGATTACCCGGTCGACCCTTGTCCGCTGCTTGGAGCCGGGAGGCTTCACTTCTTCCGGTTCAGCCCATTCCCGCTTAAGCATATCGAGAAGCGTTTTGAACTCGAGTTCCTCACAGAGTCTGAACATTTCCTGCCGCATGGGCGGCGCAGGCGCAAACTCCTCCAACTTCTTGTCTATCAAGACATCCGACCGAAGCGAGACCAACTCTCGCGAGAGATAGGCACTCCGGTTGCCCTCCGAGAGCTTCTGCCGCAAGGAGTCGGGGGATATCTCATCGAGGTGCGCGTAAATCCCGTCAAGCGAACCCCATTTCTTTATCAGTTGGCTCGCAGTTTTCCCCCCTACCCCCTTCACGCCGGCAATATTATCCGTTGTATCGCCTACCAGCGCCAGGTAGTCCACCATCTGCCCGGGGGTTACTCCGAACCGCTCCAGAACGACTAATTCCGTAAAAACCCGGTCGTTTTGAGGGTCCCACTGCCTGACCACCGGATCTTGGATAAGCTGGTGAAGGTCTTTGTCACCCGAAACCACCACGATCTCCAGGCCGCGCGCCGAAGCCCAGTGGGTGAGCGTGGCTATCAGATCGTCGGCTTCGTAGCCTTCGAGCTCCATTTGAGGCACCCCGAAGTATTGCACCGCTTTCTTGATGTACGGGATTTGGGGTATCAGCTCTTCCGGAGTGACCTGGCGAGTAGCCTTGTAAGCCTCGGACAATTCATGCCTAAAATTTGGCCCGGGCGCGTCGAAAACGACACAGATATATTCAGGCTTCCGCTCGCGAATCACCTTCAGGAGCATCGTGACGAACCCGTATACGGCCTGGGTAGCCATTCCCCTGGAATTGGTCAGCCGCCGGATCGCATAGAAAGCCCTGTAGATATACGAGCTTCCATCGATTATGAAAAACGTTTTCCCCTCGCTTCTTATCTGTTGGTTCATTGGTCTCCTAAGGTGGACTTGTTGATATTTTCTTTAATTTTTCTTCTCTTCGCGCCTCGTGTGACACATCGCGCTCTTCGGCGGCACCGCGCTTGCCCCTGACCGGCAGTCCCTTCGGCAGGTACTCGAGGTTAATGTTGCTCATTGCATGGTAAATATTTCCCCGAACCCTGGGATTTTTCCTGAAAAGGCCGTCCAGCATATTGCGGATTTCCATCCTTTGGTTTTTTGAGGCCGAAGGACAGTTTGTTTGCAGGATGGGCAATTCGAGGTTCTTGCACACCCTGAGTATACTCTGGGCAGGAACCAGCGCAAGAGGGCGTATCAGTGTTATTTCACCGCCGAAAAACTCCTGTTTCGGCATCATGCCCGCAACCTGCGCCCCGTAGCAGATGTTTATGAAGAATGTCTCGATCATATCGTCCTGGTTATGGCCCAGTGCAATCTTCGGGCAGCCCAACTCGCGCGCTTTCCTGAAAAGCACGGACCGCCTTAGCCGGGCACAAAGGAAACAGGGGTTTTCACGGTTTTCCGGCCCGTGCGCCCTTGGACCGTGATCAGTGCGGATGATTTCGTAGCGGAACCCCTCTTGTTTGAAAAATGCTTCGAGCCGGTCCGCCGATTCGGTATCGAATCCGGGATCGACGTGGACGGCGATAAGTTCATAGATGATCGGAACACGTCGAAGCCTTTCGCGAAGCAGCCACAGAAGGAGCATGCTGTCCTTGCCCCCCGAGACCCCAACCGCAATTCTGTCCCTGTTTTCTATAAGCCCGTAATGGTGGATCCCCTTTCCGAGCAGCCTGCGAACTTGCTGATCCACAAAGGCCATGATTAAGAGCACTTCCCCCTTTCGAATTTTGGCAACAATTTATTTTAACCGATTTTGCCTTTCATTTCAGCGCATATTGCGTCCAGTCTCTAATCCGGCACTCTGCGCCTCCTGTCATCGCTGAAATCGAATTGCCCTAAGAAGATACAGAGCTTATTATTAGGCCGTTCATCACATCGCTCCAAGAACACATTACCTATTGTTTGGTGGAGTCTAATGCAACATAAACTGGCCGATCTGATCGACGTAGATAAAACTCACGAGATACTGGTACGTTTTCTCGATGCAGTGGGAGCCCCCGCCGCTATCATGGATCTGAGGGGAAAAGTCCTTGTTGCCACGCGTTGGCAGAGAATCTGCACTGATTTCCACAGAGTAAAGGCGACAACCTGCAAGCGATGCATCGAGAGCAATACGATACTTGCCAATGAACTGATGCAGGGGAAGAGCTTTTCACTTTACAGATGCTTGAACGGCCTCACCGTCGCAGCTTCCCCGATTATCATCGGAGGAAAGCACCTCGCCAATGCATTCATAAGCCAGTTCCTGACCGAAAAACCCGACCTGGATTTTTTCAGCCGCCAGGCCGACGAGTACGGGTTTGATAAATCGGCTTATTTCCAGGCCCTTTCGGAAGTGCCCATTGTAGGGCAGGACGTTGTGCCCCCCCTGCTTTCATACCTTACCTCGTTTGCCGAGATGATAGGGAGCCTGGGCTTGAAGCAGTTGAGGCAGTTGGAAATAGAAAAGGAATTGCAGGGGGCCCGGGACAAACTGCAATTCCAAAATGAGGAACTCAGCGCATCGGAAGAGGAATTGCGAGCCCAGAATGAGGAGCTGCTTTTATCCCGGGAGCAAATCGAAAACCTGGCAAGGTTCCCTGATGAAAACCCCAATCCCGTGTTGCGGGTAGCTGCAGACGGCAGACTTCTCTATTCGAATGCGGCCGCGCGAAGCTTAATGGCCCCCCGGGAGGATTGGCGTGAAGGCGGGAATGTCCCTCCGTTCTGGCGCCATGTGGTTGCTGAAGCTTTCGCCAGAGGAGCTTCAAACACGCTGGACGCCCAGATGGAGGATAAGGTCTTTTCATTTGATGTCGTGCCCGTTCTCGACAACGACTATGTCAATATATACGCGACAGATATAACCGAGCGCAAACGAATGGAGGACGAATTGCTGCGGGCCAAGCAGGAGTGGGAACGGACATTCGACACTGTTCCCGACCTGATCGCTATCCTGGACACTCAGCACCGGATTATAAGGGCCAACCGCGAGATGGCCCGGCGGATTGGATTGGAGCCCGAACGGTGTGTCGGCCTGCGTTGTCATGAGTGCGTCCATCATTCGCCCGCAGTGCCCGAGATTTGCCCGCATCAGCGGACGCTGCTGGACGGGCGGGAGCACATTGCCGAAGTGCATGAGGAACATCTCGGCGGCCACTTTCTGATCAGCACGACCCCGTTGCGCGACGAACACGGCGCAATTGTGGGCACGGTACACGTGGCCCGTGACATCACCGAGCGCAAGCAAATGGAAGAAGAACTGCGCAAATCGCGTGATGAGTTGGAGGTTCGCGTGCAGCAACGCACTGCCGATCTGGCCGAGGCCGTGGCAAGGCTTGAACTGATCAACCAGGAACTCCAGGAGTTCGCTTTTGTGGCATCACACGACCTCCAGGAGCCGCTTCGAAAAATCCAGAGTTTTTGTGACATGGTGGTGCGGTCTAACCTGGACAGGGTTGATGAAAAGGGTAAAGATTACCTGGCGAGAATGCAGCAAGCCGCCAAACGGATGCAGCAGCTCCTGAAAGACCTTCTGAACTATTCGCGCGTTGCCACCCAGCCCGAGCCTTTCAAGCCGGCTGACATGAAGGCGATCATCACGGAAGCCGCCGAGGTTTTCGAATATAAGGTTAGAAAAGACGGCGGCAAAATTGAAATATCGGAGATGCCGGTTATCAAAGCCGATTCGAGCCAAATGACCCGGCTTTTCCAGAACCTGATAAGCAACGCCGTAAAATACGCAAGCCCGCAAAAGCTCCTCATCAGGATTTACAGCGACCAGGACGATTCTTTTTGTCGCATTTATGTCGAGGATAACGGAATAGGATTTGAGGAGAAATACCTTGACCGTATCTTTTCCCCATTCCAGCGGCTGCACGGCCGCAACGACTTCTCCGGAACAGGTATGGGGCTTGCCATCTGCCGGAAAATAGTCGAGCGCCACTCTGGTAGTATTACCGCCAAAAGCTCGCCGGGGAAAGGATCGACTTTCATAGTTACGCTGCCGTTAAGACAGAAACAGGGCTGATATGAAATTGTTCACTTTGACGGGGTTTCAGGTTTTTCCCGCCCTTCGGCAGGCTCAGGATAAGTTGGAATCGTTTCCAGATTGACTCGGGCAGGCTGCTTTGGTATCATGGCGGCTCCCTGGAAGCGCCCGTAGCTCAGGTGGATAGAGCGTCGGACTTCGAATCCGCAGGCCGCAGGTTCGAATCCTGCCGGGCGTACCAAAAACATTTGTTTCCGGGCCGCTAGCTCAACGGTAGAGCAGCTGACTCTTAATCAGGAGGTTCGGGGTTCGAGACCCTGGCGGCCCATTAGGAAAATCAAGGGGTTACAGTGTATGTGCTGTAGCCCTTTTTTTCTTGGTGTGCATATAGTGTGCACGGATGAAATTTGAAGCTGTATTTCGCCGCTCGAATCGACGATCCGGGAAATGCGAGGGGGATACCGGCCTGCTTGATTCCGGCAGTGGGAAGCCCCAGGATAGGCTTTAAAGTCACGATATTGTCCGGCCCTTTACCAGAACACAACCGTCCTGCACCCGAATGCACTGTTGATTCTGTCCAAAAAATATTCTTGCGAAACCACAATGTTGCTGTACTATCCCACTGATTGCATAGGAATCCGGAGAGGCCAAATGACAAATTCAAAGGGTAAGCACGCGAAGGAGAATCCCTATGCCAAAAGTGGACGATCCCGAGGTTATCGAGCTTGTAGAGGTGATAACCGAAATTCCAGAAGGAGAATCCTCTATGTCAAAGACCACTGGAAACGGGATTCACATTTTCCGGCGGTTAGCGCTGAGTGTCGCAAATATATCGGGCTGCTTGTTCTTCGGCGTAGCCCTTCAGCAGAATTACCGGGATATGGGAAATTTCTTTATCGGCGTTTTCTTCTCGCTTGTATGCCTTTTCAACCTCTGGGTGATCTGGTCAATGAAGGGACGAGAATTTATCCGAGACAAGCAGGTACGAGAATTTATCCGAGACAACTGGTTTAAGGTTGCAATTCTGGTCCTGTTGGCGCTGGCTATTTACGAGGCTACCGGGCACCCTAGCGACCGGGGCGGGTGGAAAAAGTGGTGAGTGTGGCACAGGCCGGGGCCGTTCAGGATTCATCTCCGGTGAAACCGGGTCTCGCACCTTTTTTCTGCTGTTGGATTTTGTAGGCAATTAAAAATTGCCGGTTAGTCCCTGGTGTAAACCGGGTCCAGCATTTGCAGCGCTTCGGCCAGCCGCCCGCGTTTCCATGTGTTGCTTGTGAAATGGCGTCGGGCTTGGATTGCGCTATTTCCTCTGGTGCCGCCGCGAACAGGTCGGGGGTTCGTTTCTTAAAATAGTCGCACGCAGTTTGCCAGTCGGCGCGATTACTAATCGCCTGCAGGACTCTACAGGCCATCCCACCGCGACTGAGGCAATACTGGAATCCCGTTCGGCCGCCGAAATCGGGACACTTGCGCACTCTATCGAGCGGACGCTCTAAGTCAATGCCATTTGATTCCCCCCTGGCCGAGCTGATTAAAGCACCGGCTAGTATTACTGCGAGATTTTTGATATCATTTTCGAGAGATGTTAAGGATTATCCTGGAATTTAACAATTATTAACAAAAATTGACTCGCCAATTCAAGGTAATTTGTCGTTTAAATAGATTACCGGAATCGATTTGTGCACTCAAAAATGTAAATTGTGCCGGTCCAGCCATTTATATTGAAAATGCCGGGGGTTGTCTTTTATAATGTTACAACCTCCTTCAGCGTGTCCCAGGAACTCTTTCGGGCAGAATCCGACCCGAGAATGCGGCTCGGACGCATAGCGCACAACCTGATGCATTATTGCGGCAAAAAACTCTCAAAAAGCGATTTCTTATCATCTCACCTTCTTTGCAGTTTACGCAGGATGATCGGAAATGCGTAGAACAAATCTCTCAAAGCATCTGCATGGACTGTTCATTTTGATCTGCGTTATCTGTCTATTCCCTCTATTTCCAACGGTTGCGGAAGGACAGTACCTTGATTTGACCGGCACGTGGAACTTTAACAGTTTCGTTTCAGGTCCCAGTGCGCCCTGGTGGGAAAGAGGCACATTGACCGTGGCCCAGGATGGAACATTCAGCGGTTCCGGTACAGAAAGCAATGGCAACGTCAGTAGTTCTGCCGGCTCTTTCTCGATTTCTGCCAATGGGATCGTCATGACCCTGAACGGTCAGGCAGTTACCCCCCTGTGCCAGATAGATTCCAGCAATACCTTCCTCTCATGTACGGAGACATTGTCTGACGGCTCTTCTTATCTCATGATTATGACACAACAAGCTGCGTCATGCACTTTGGCTGATTTGGCCGGCACCTGGGAAGGCAATCTTTTATTTTCGGGACCCACCCCCTCATGGGAAAGAGTGAGCGAGACCATCAACTCCGATGGAACATTTACAGGATCATATACAAAAAGTGACGGGACAACAGGCAGTATATCCGGGGCCTTGTCGATTTCATCAGACGGTGAGATAATTTGTGTTTCAGGTAGCTGTGTCGATCCAACCTACGCCTCTTTTCTGAACACAGGCGAGACTATCACGGTTGGCACAAACGGGGCGGCAAACACGGCCGATGATGCCAGCCTCCTTGTTTTCACTAAACAAACCACTTCATATTCGATCAACAATCTGGTTGGTACGTGGCAGGGCAATGGTTTGGCTTCAGGTCCCGGCGCGCCGTGGTGGGAAAATGACACTCTTACGATCAACCAGGACGGAACATGTTCATTCGTCTGGGATGCAAGCAACGGGTCATCGGGCAGCGAAAACGGGACCGTGTCGATCTCATCAGGCGGGGTGATAACTCTTAACGTCGGTTCAACAGCCAGTGGAGTTATTGACGCAAACATGACTGTCATGGTCTTTACGAACACATGGTCGGATGGAGCAACCCAGGAGATTAAAATCTTCACGAACGGTAATGAGGCTGTGGATACGGGGGCAATTTTAACGTCGTCGGGCGGCAGCACTCCGGAAACGGCCGGTTTCTCACAGGCAACGGACAGTTCCACGGCCCCCGCCTCAAACACCGGCGTCCCCACTGCCACCAACACTGTGCTATCGAACATCGGCGGGGGAACAACAGCGCAAGCTGGAGGAAGCGCTACAACCGGATCAAGCCAGACCAACGGCACTGCCAATACGCCTGTAACGGCGACAAACGCGATTGAGACAAGTCCTACTCCCTCAAGTCCTTCCAACAGCGTAGCGCCTGCCACAGTTCCGGATGCGCCTACAATGGTAGCTGCAAACGCCGGTTACTCCGAGGCATCGGTCAGCTTTAAGCTGCCGACAAATGGCGGGGACCAAATAACGGGTTGCACAGTCACCACGAACCCTGGCGGCATAACAGCCACAGGTGTGGGAAGCCCGATAACCGTTTCAAGCCTGAGCAACGGCACGGCCTATACATTCACGGTAACGGCGGCAAACAAGATTGGGACCGGTCCACCCTCAGATGCTTCCAACAGCGTAACGCCTGCCACAGTCCCGGATGCGCCTGCAATCTTAACGGCAGAAGCAGACAACTCCGAGGCAAAGGTTAGCTTCGAGGCCCCAGCTTCAGATGGTGGAAGTAACATTACCTCTTATACCGTGACATCCAGCTCAGGGCAGAAAGCCTCAGGGCCAACCAGCCCGATAACGGTGAAGGGTCTGACCAACGGGACACCCTGTACTTTCACGGTAATGGCTACAAATAAGATTGGGACCGGTCCGCCCTCAGATTCTTCCAACAGCGTAACGCCTGCCACGGTCCCGGATGCGCCTACAATCGTGAGGGCAAAAGCAGACAAGGCCGAGGCAAAGGTTAGCTTCAAGGCCCCAGCCTCAAACGGTGGAAGTCACATTACCTCGTATACCGTGACATCCAGCGCAGGGCAGACAACCTCAGGACCAGCCAGCCCGATAACCGTGAAGGGTCTGACCAACGGGACACTCTATACATTCACGGTAACGGCGACAAACAAGATTGGGACCGGTCCGCCCTCAAGTGCTTCAAATAGTGTAATGCCCCGGTAGTTTAAAAACGAAAGTGCCGCCGCATGGGCCAGGTGTCCTCGATGATTTTGACGAAGGCTGGCCCAAGTATGACGAAAAAACTTCCAGAAGGCGATTTCTTATCACCCTATCCAAAAACTCTCAAATCACAGGTCCTGAGCTTGTTTGGCTACAAAATAGAGGATGGGGCACTACGCCAATTAGCTGGATAAGCAATTAGTTTAGCAAGAGTTTTTGATCCCGTCGACCACCGGGGGAACTTTGAAGCCCCTTTTTTTGTTGGGTTTCAATTTAAGATGTCTGGTAATATAGGTGAAAAAACCTAGAAGGAAAACTTATGGTCGATCATACCCCTCCCAGATTCCAGGCTGCAGCGTTCAACTGCCCTCTTTGCGGTGCTTACTCTAAGCAAATCTGGCTTAATGTGCAGAGACACTATCCAACCAGGGCCGTGATTGATGGCGAAGAGTTAAGAATTGCTCAATGCACAAGTTGTAATAAAATGACATTCTGGCTTGACGGAAGGATGCTGCCCTCTGCTTCAGGAAGTGCTTCTTTCAACAATCCCGATCAACCTGATGAGATCAAGCAGGATTAAGAGGAAGCCCGATCAACTGTCGATCTATCTCCCATTCATCCGAACAACATTTTGGGGTCGGATTCCATCCGAAAAAGCTCTTGGAATGCCCGGAGTCCATAAATCATAACTAATTTCCAACTGGGGCGCCGAGACGCTCGGCAAGACTTCTTTCGACAGGTTCCGGAACCAGACCCGTTACGCACCCACCTGATACTACAACTTCTTTGATGATTCCGGAGCTGATATATATCCAGGGCATTCCCGTCATAAAATAGAGCGTTTCGATTTCGCCGTTCAGTTTTCGATTCATCAGAGCCATCTGAAATTCATACTCGA
>Ga0074046_10004332_pt1 | contig 11632 bp, 7 predicted proteins | sample BogForMeECP23OM3_FD_94441 | JGI IMG/M metagenome (GOLD analysis project Ga0074046, IMG submission 94441) | Bog forest soil microbial communities from Calvert Island, British Columbia, Canada - Bog Forest MetaG ECP23OM3 | ecosystem: Environmental > Terrestrial > Soil > Wetlands ...
GAGTCCCGTAGACATGGATGGAGCCGCCCGCGACGATTTCGGCGCCCGAGCCGACCGACCCCAGCACCGTCACGTCGCCTTCGAAGAAAATCACCGACTGGCCTGAGCGCACCGGGCTATCGAACACCAGCGACGTCGCCTCAGGCTTAGTCGCGCGCTTCTCTGCGACGGATAATTGGGGCGCACAGTGGCGGCCGCCGGTCAGTAAAGGCGGCATGCTCAGGTCAAGATGTGCAGCGTCGACGCCTTCGAAGCCAAGCACGCGGATATTTCGCTGCTTGAGGCTTTTGACGAGATGGACGATCGCCGGCTGGTCGAGATCGGCCGCCGAAAGATCGAGCACTACCGGTTTACCAACAAAGAAGTCCGGCGAACGCGCAAGCATTGCGTCGATCTCTTTAAGCCAACCCACGATGGGCACGACCGGGGAAAAAACGAACGCGACATAGGAGCGGCCGAAAAGACGAACGAGTTGACGTGCCGGTTCGCCGCTGGAATTCATGATGCTCGACTCGCCTTTTGTTATTGAATAGTTGTGGGCGGAGTCGGTTAACGAAAGGTTAATGCCTAAAAAAAAGCTCAGCGGACCGCTGATATTTACTATAGAACACTGAACATAGATCGCTTAGGGGCAAATCACCGCAGCAATCGAAGGGCTTCACTCGGGTAGCCCGCGTCCGGTGTTGAAGGGTTTGCTGCCATCGGTTCGTAGTTCGTGAACGGTTGCTTGCAATCGGTTGCATGAGTATTCGAGGACAACTTCTGGTAGCGAAGGTTTTACTGCTTATGGCTCGACCCGGAATAAGTCACAGATCCAACATCCAATTCCGTTCGACCTTCGATTGCGGACCAAGTCAATCTCAATAGGGATGTCTCTTGTCGACCCAAAGTGCAGATCGATAGCAAAACCGGGAATGGCGGGTATGGGGTCAGCAGCGGAGAATCAAACTGAGACACTTCTTCGGAGAGCGGACTGCCATTTTCGCGCGCAAGCTGAACGAGCGCAGAGCCCTTCGCCGCACCGGACGGCGCCGCAAGCCTGCGTGCCGGTCAACCGCCGAGCCAGGTCTTGGCCGGCAAGATTACATATCTTATCAGCGCAAGCGCGGTGAGAGCGCAGATGAGGCACGCGGCCACAAGCAGGAGTATTTTCGGCACGGTTTTCGCGATGCGGCTCTGCGCCCCGCCGCGGGGGCTGGCCTGCCCGGGCTGCGCCTTGCCTGAATTCTCTTCGTCCATCGTTTCCCGCTCGCGCCATGAAATTGGCCGGAGCTTTACGCCAAAAGGCGCGCGAAGGAAAGCTTGGCGGCGGCGGCGCGATGGGGGATATATGGAACCGCGGAGCGGGTGGCTTACCCCTCATCCTGTCCTTCTCCCGCAAGGGGAGAAGGGACGCCTTCGCAACCGCTGCGACCTGCCCCCCTCTCCCCTTGCGGGAGAGGGCTGGGGTGAGGGGGAAGCCACGCACTCCGCAGTTTGTTATTATAGAGCGGTTAGCGTTCCGGTGCTAAAAATAGCCGCAGCCCACCTCGCCGGAGAATTCGAAATGCGAGCTTTATTTGCCATTGCCTGCGCCGTCCTGATTTCCGCAGTTTCCGTCCCAGCCTCGGCGCACCGGCCCTGCCCGGCGAGCCGTTGCGCGCTCGCCCATGGCTATCCTGGGCCGCGCCTTCCGGGGCACGCGGTCCTTAGCAAATGCTGCTGCGGCGCGCCTGCGGGCTGGGGCCATTATCTTCGGCAGAAGATCCGTGACGATTGCGCCGCGCCGCTCGTCATCGTGGACGAGCTTGGCGGCGTCACGCTCACGCGCAACCGCAGATAAGCCGTAGCTACTGCACCGCTGCAGCCATAGCTGCCGAGGGATGGCGCGAGTCGCCGCGCTTATTTTGGCGCCGGACATACATGATGACGGAATCGGGCTGCTGCGCCTTCGCCTTCAGCGCTGCGATAAGCGCGTCTTCGGCCTCGATGGCGATATGTTCGCTTCTGCCCTTGAGCTTTAGTCCAACAACGAATTGCATAGACGCTCCTTTATCCTCGCCCCTATGCCTCTATGCTACCGCGCCCTACCCAAAATACTAAGCCCAAAATTTTGGTATTTTACATGCCAAGGCTTGTCTTCAATGCGTGGATGGGGGCAATATGCGTAAGGTGGCGCTCCAGATTCCCCAGGTTGTGGGGCGTCACTCTATGGAAGCTTTGCCGGCCCCGCCTTAGCGCCGCCACGATCGCGGCATGGGGGCGCCACGCTGTAACCTTATGAGCGCCGCCGTAAGAGCGGCCTGCCGCCACAAATTCCGGCCAACACTTCCTTCTGGCTTCGAAAGGAGTGCACTCATGCGCATACTTATGGTTGCAACCTTGGCCGCAACGGCCACGGCTTTTGCCGCTTTTATTCCCGGAAAGGCGCGTGCCGCCGGGCCGGAGATTTCCGGGCCTTTCACGCACGGTAATCTTGCCATCTACTTCGTACATGGCGGAAACGCGCCTGGGCCGGTTCCCCTCACACTGCAAGAGGCGATGGCCAAGGGGACGGTGCGCGTTATCGAAACCGGCTCGGTCAATGAGCTGAAAATCGAGAATTCCGGCGATGAGGACGTCTACATCCAATCGGGCGATATCGTGAAGGGCGGCCGGCAGGATCGCGTGCTGACAGTGAGCTTCGTGCTGCCGCAAAAATCGGGGGAGGTTCCGGTCGCGTCGTACTGCGTCGAGCACGGCCGCTGGAGCGCGCGCGGCGGGGAGAATGCGGCGCTGTTCGCAAGCTCCGCCAATTCGCTCCCTTCCCGCGAGGCGAAGCTCGCCATGAAGGCGCCGGCGCCCGCCGGCATCGAACCGCAGCGAACCGGCACAGCCGGTCAGAGCTACTACGCGGCCGCCGAGACGAGCCAGCGCCAGCGCGCCGTTTGGGACGAAGTGGCCAAAACGCAGTACAAATTGTCGGCGGGCGTGAACGCGCCGGTCGCCTCGCCTGCCTCTGCCACAAGCTTGCAGCTTTCGCTCGAGAACGAAAAGCTGACCGGGCTTCGCGCCGAATACACGAAGGCGCTCGAGGATAAGGCTGCCGCCGGGGACATTGTCGGTTTGGCATTTGCGGTGAATGGGCGCATCAACAGCGCCGACATCTACCCATCGAACGGCTTGTTCCGCAAAATGTGGGCGAAGCTTCTGACCGCCAGCGTAACCGAAGCTGTTGGCGAGAGGACCGATGCGCCCGCCGCCGGCGCGCCGCCGGTGGAAGCCGTGCGTGACTTTCTCGCAGGCGCCGAAAAAGGCAAATCCTACGCTCAAAAAATAGGCACGCTTGCTCAGCAGGAAACGCGCGATGCCGGCGGCGCCCTTTTCGTCGAGGCCGCGCGCCCCAGCGGCGAGTGGGTGCACCGCAATTATCTGGCGAAGTGACGATCTAAGCAGACTCCGTTGGCCGGCCAACGGAGTCTGCTTAGGATCTTTTCTTTTCGCAGAGTTTTATCGCAAAACCGGGAAGGCCATCCCCGTCTTCACGAAGATGCTTTTGCGAACTCTGCTTAGCCAGAACCGTTCCGCCTAGCCTTTGAAAGCAGGATGTTTCTCTCCGCAGGAGCATGGCACATGCAGCGCCTGCGGCACACGGGAATAATCGCTTAAGCCTCCTGAACGAAAGAGCTGAGGACTCACGTCATTTCGCATCGGAATGAGGTTGCGGCCGGCACGGCCGCGGATTATGCTACGAGCATCGATTTGGGCCGGACGATTGGGCCGTTTCCGCCTCGCCTTTCGCGATCTGGCGCACGTGTTCCTACCTCTCTCCAAAGTTCGAAGACCGCCGCGCCATGATCTGTGACGTGGCTTAGTGCATCGCTAGCGAAAGGACTTCCCCCATGAACATGGGCGTCGTAAAATGGTATAATAGTCAAAAGGGCTATGGCTTCATCCAGCCGGACGACGGCGGTAAGGATGTTTTCGTCCATGTCAGCGCCCTGGAGCGCTCCGGTTTGCGCGGCCTTGTCGAAGGTCAGAAGGTCTCCTTCGAGATCCAGACTGACCGGCGTACCGGCAAGACCTCGGCGGGCAATCTGCAACTCGCCTAATGCGAACCCAAGGAGCGCGGGCAACCGCGCTCTTTATTCCTAAGCATTTGTTCTTTTTTATTTCTTTCCGCCTGGGCCTTTAGCTCATGAAGGGCGCTCCCGCCCAGTTTTAATGCGGCAATTTTGCATCGGCCCAGCAAATCTAACCGCGTCTCTCCATAAGGTTGAGCTTTTCAAGAGGAGGCTGCGTGCTTATTATTTAAGCGCCGGGGAAAAGCGCGGAATGCGTTCGGCATCCGGTTTGCATAGGAACGCTCAGTTTCAGATTTGGAAACGGTTTCAGCATTGGGTCAGCCTCGAACTCGGACGTTTAATTTAGCGTTGGGCGCATGGACCCCCTTCCATTGGTCATCCTACGAACGACATAAAATTAGAACACTCTCTTTCGGCGTATCGATGAATGAGAGAACGGCGAGTAAGATTGATAGACCGGTCTTACGTTTCCTGGCCCCACGCGGGCAGAGAAGAAAGCAGAGGCTGCTCACCCGCGCGCCAGGATTTGGTTTCAACGACGATCAGCGGGGTCGCCATGTCGACTGACTTGTTTGACACCTATGCGCGAAGCTTCGAAGCGAGACGCGAAACGGTGATGACGTTGGCCGAGTTCCTCAAGGGGTGCAAGGCCGATCCACTTATGTATGCTTCACCTCATGAGCGGCTGCTCGCCGCGATCGGCGAGCCTCAGATGGTGGATAGCTCCAAGGATGCCCGCCTCGGCCGCATCTTCATGAACCGGACGATCCGGCTTTACCCGGCCTTCGCCGAGTTCTACGGCATGGAGGAGACGATAGAGCGGATCGTCGCCTTCTTCCGTCAGGGCGCGCAAGGCTTGGAGGAGCGCAAGCAAATCCTCTATCTGCTCGGTCCGGTTGGCGGCGGCAAATCGTCCCTTGCCGAGCGCATCAAGGCGCTGATGGAGCAAAGGCCCATCTATGTGCTGAAAGCCGGCGACGAGCTGAGCCCGATCTTCGAAAGCCCACTCTGCCTCTTCGATCCGGAGGTCATGGGCGAGCGGATCGAGAGCGAATATGGCGTTCCGCGCCGGCGCCTGACTGGGCTCATGAGCCCTTGGTGCCTGAAGCGGCTCGATGAGTTTGGCGGCGACATCACCAAGTTCCGGGTCGCCAAGTTGATGCCCTCGCGCTTGCGTCAAATCGGCATTGCGAAAACCGAGCCCGGCGACGAGAACAACCAGGACGTGTCCTCGCTTGTCGGCAAGGTCGATATCCGGCGCCTGGAGCTGCTCGCGCAGAACGACCCGGACGCGTATTCCTATTCGGGCGGCCTCAACCGCGCGAACCAGGGCGTGCTCGAATTCGTCGAGATGTTCAAAGCGCCGATCAAGATGCTGCATCCGCTTCTGACCGCCACGCAGGAGTCGAACTATGTCGGCTCCGAGAATATCGGCTCGATCCCGTTCAACGGCATCGTTATGGCCCACTCGAACGAGGCCGAATGGCGGAGCTTCAAGAACAACAAGACCAACGAAGCCTTCATCGACCGCATCTTTGTCATCAAGGTTCCGTATTGCCTGCGCGTTCACGAGGAAGAGCAGATTTATCAGAAGCTCATCAGCAGCTCCGAGCTGGCGTCGGCACCTTGCGCGCCAGGAACCCTCGAGATGCTCGCACGCTTCTCGGTTCTTTCGCGGCTGAAACCTCACGAGAATTCGAGCATCTACGCCAAGATGCGGGTTTACAATGGGGAAAGCCTCAAAGAGGTCGATCCCAAGGCCCGCACCATGCAGGAATACCGCGACCACGCCGGCATGGATGAAGGCATGGACGGCATTTCCACGCGCTTCGCATTCAAGACGCTGTCGGCTACTTACAATCACGATACGCAGGAGGTTGCCGCCGATCCGGTTCACCTCATGTATGTGCTCGAGCAGGCCATCCGCCGCGAGCAGTTCTCCGACGATACCGAGAGCACCTACATCGAGTTCATCAAGACCGAGCTCGGTCCGCGCTACTCGGAATTTATCGGTCACGAGATCCAAAAGGCCTACCTCGAGTCCTATCACGATTACGGCCAGAACCTCTTCGACCGCTATGTGGCCTATGCCGACGCCTGGATCGAGGACCAGGATTTCAAGGATCCCGACACCGGCCAGCTGATGAACCGGGAGCTTTTGAATCAAGAGCTTTCGAAAATCGAGAAGCCGGCAGGCATTGCCAATCCGAAAGACTTCCGCAACGAGGTGGTAAAGTTTACATTGAGAGCTAGGGCGCAGCGCGGCGGCAAGAACCCCTCCTGGACGAGCTACGAGAAAATCCGCGAGGTCATCGAACGGCGCATGTTCAGCCAAGTGGAGGATCTGCTACCTGTGATAAGCTTCGGCTCTAAGAAGGACAGCGAGACCGAGAAAAAGCATAGTGAGTTCGTCGAGCGCATGGTGGCGCGCGGCTATACGGAGCGTCAGGTCCGCAGGCTCGTGGAGTGGTACATGCGCGTAAGGCAGGCTGGCTAACGAATCGTGCACATTATCGATCGGCGTCGCGACGCGAGCGGCAAAAGTCTCGGCAATCGCCAGCGGTTCATCCGCCGGGCGCGAGCATTGGTACGTCATGCGGTCCGGGAAGCGTCGAAGGACCGCAAGATCACCGACACGGGCCGGGGCGGCGAAGTGACCGTCCCTGCCGATGGGGTGCGGGAACCGAGCCTGCGGCGCAGCGCCAAGGGAGGCATCCGCGAATACCTTCTGCCTGGCAACAAGAACTACATCGAGGGCGACAGCATCGAACGGCCTCCTTCGGGCGGCGGCGCGGGCGGCGCCAGCGCGGATGGAGGCGGCGAGGACGAATTCCGCTTCGTCCTTTCGGACGACGAGTTCATCGACCTCTTCCTCGAGGATCTGGAGCTACCCGATCTCGCCAAGCGCCAGGTCATGGGCGAAGAGAAAACCCAGCCGAGGCGCGCAGGCTACCGCTCCTCGGGGCCGCCCTCCCAGCTGTCCGTCCCGCGCACGATGCGAAACAGCCTTTCGCGCCGCATCGCGCTCAGAAGGCCGAAGCCGGACGAGATTGCGGCGCTTGAGGATCGCATTAGAGAGCTAGAGGATGCAGGGGCGGATGAGGACGAGATCCTTAGCCTTCGCGCCGAGCTCGAGAGGCAGGGCTTGCGCGCTCGCGCCATTCCGTTCATCGATCCCGTCGATGTACGCTACCGGCGGTACGAGTCCGTGCCGAAGCCCGTAGCGCAGGCCGTCATGTTCTGCCTCATGGACGTTTCCGGCTCGATGGACGAGCACCTGAAGGATCTCGCCAAGCGGTTCTACACGCTGCTCTATCTCTTTTTGAGCCGCCGCTACCGTTACGTCGAGGTGGTCTTCATCCGGCATACGCACGAGGCGAAGGAGGTCGACGAGGACACATTCTTCAACAGCCGCGAAACCGGCGGCACCGTCGTCTCCACGGCGCTTGAGGAAATGATAAGCGTGCTTGCGGACCGTTTTCCTGCGAACGCATGGAACATCTATGCGGCTCAAGCGTCAGACGGAGACAACCTGCCGATCGACAACGAGAGGACAGTCGCCCTTTTGAAAAACGTCATCCTGCCCTTGTGCCAGTATTACGCCTACATCGAGGTCGGGCGCGAGCCGGAGGAGCGCCGCCGCGGCGGTGAGCCGCCGAGCACATTGTGGCGCGCATACGAGCTCATTCAATCGCCGCAAATCCCAATGGCGATGCGCAAGGTTCGCGACCGCCGCGATATTTATCCTGTGTTCCGCGAACTCTTCGAGCGGAAAATCAATTCAGCGTCAACGGGGGCGCGATGAAGATCAAGCCGGCTAAGAACAAGCTTCTGTTCGAGGGGGCCGATTGGGATTTCGACACCCTTGCCAGAATCTACGATGGTGTTGCTGAAATCGGGCTCGGCGAGCTGGGGCTCGACATTTACCGGCCGCGCATCGAGGTCATAACGACCGAGCAAATGCTCGACGCTTACGCCTCGACAGGCATGCCGCTCTTTTACCGGCATTGGTCGTTCGGCAAACAGTTCGTGCGCAACGAGACGCTTTACCGGAAGGGCTGGCAAGGCCTCGCCTACGAAATCGTCATCAATTCGAACCCTTGCGTCGTGTATCTCCTCGAAGAGAACACCGCCACCATGCAGGCGCTCGTTCTGGCTCACGCGGCCTTCGGCCATAACCACTTCTTCAAGAACAACTATGTCTTCAAGCAGTGGACCGACGCCGACGGCATTCTCGATTACCTCGCCTTCGCGAAGAACTACATTACCGAGTGCGAAGACCGCTATGGCGTATCCGAGGTGGAGCGCGTGCTGGACGCAGCTCACGCGCTGCAAAATCAAGGCATACATCGCTATCCTGGCAAGCGCACCATTGATTTGCGTTCCGAGGAGAAGCGCGAGCGCGAGCGCCGCGAGCATGGGGAGCGCCTCTTCAACGACCTCTGGCGCACCGTCCCGGAGCAAGGCAAGAAGACGAAAAAGCGCTCCGAACGGGACCGCCGCCGCGCGCTGCTTGGCTTGCCGGAGGAGAACATCCTCTATTTTCTTGAGAAGACCTCGCCCCGGCTCAAGCCGTGGCAGCGCGAAGTAATCCGCATCGTCCGGCACATTGCGCAATATTTTTATCCGCAGCGCCAGACCAAGATGATGAACGAGGGCTGCGCGACCTATACGCACTACGAGATCATGCAGCGCCTCGTCGACCGGGGCCAAATTACCGAGGGCGCCTATTTCGAGTTCCTGCATTCGCATACCAATGTCGTGACCCAGCCAAACTTCGACGACAGGCGCTATTATGGGCTCAACCCTTACGCGCTCGGCTTTGCGATGATGAAAGATGTCGAGCGCATTTGCGTGAACCCGCAGGCCGAGGACCGCCAATGGTTTCCGGATATTGCCGGCAACGGCGATCCGATGGGTACGCTGAAAGACATCTGGGCGAATTATCGCGACGAGAGCTTCGTATCGCAGTTCCTCAGTCCGCATGTTATCCGCAAGCTCGGCCTCTTCCTTGTCGTCGACGATTACAAGGAGAAAGACCTTTCGGTGGACGCGATCCATAATGAGCGCGGCTATACGAGGGTCCGCCGCGCTCTCGCCCGCCACTACGATGTTGCCCGGCACGATCCGGACATTCAGATCGTCGATGTGGATCTGGAGGGCGACAGGCGCCTAGAGCTGCGCCACCATGTCGTGGACGGCGTCACGCTCGACGAGGACGATGCGGAGCGTGTGCTCCAGCACCTCGCCAATCTATGGGGCTATGAGGTCTATCTTATCGAGACTGCCGGTGAAGGCGAACCGGCAACCAAGCATCACGCCGAGCCCGTTCATCCCTTTGTATAGGCTAGCCTCTGTCCAATATAAGCGGAAATAGCTGAAGACCCCCTCACTCTGTCTCTCTCCCCAACGGGAGAGAGGACGCTCGAACTCCCCTCGGAGAGAGGGCCGAGCTAAGAGCCCTCTCCCTTTGGGGAGAGGGTTGGGTGAGGGGGTCTTGAACTGTTTCCGCTTAAATAGGACACACTCTCAAGCGTGAGCCTGGATCCTCTGTCATTGCGAGGGGCGTCGCCCCGAAGCAATCCAGGGGGCACAAACGCTTCACTGGATCGCCACGGCGGCAGAAGCCGCCTCGCGATGACGGTGTGCACCGCGTCAAGCGCAGCTGTCCCGGCTGGCTACCGCGGAGATGCCGAGTGCGGCGGTAACCGCGTTGACGATGCCGTTCGCATTGAGACCGGCAGCCTCGTACAACGCTTCGGGCTTTCCATGGTCCATGAAAATGTCTGGAAGTACGAGCGGCCGGACCTTCAACCCGTGGTCGAGCAGCCCGTCGCGGGCCAGAAACTCCAAAACATGGCTGCCAAATCCGCCGCCTGCGCCCTCCTCGACGGTCACGAGAACCTCGTGATGGCGGGCGAGCTGGCGTATAAGGTCACGGTCCAAAGGCTTCGCAAACCGCGCATCGGCCACGGTCGCCGGAAGGCCCATCGCGGCGAGCTTTTCGGCGGCCTTCAAGCTTTCGCTGAGACGGGTCCCAAGCGATAGAATGGCAACGGCAGAGCCTTCGCGCACGATCCGGGCTTTACCGATATCGAGCGGCACGCCTTCTGCCGGCATCTCAAGGCCCAAGCCTTCGCCGCGCGGATAGCGGATCGCGCTCGGCCTATCGCCGATCGCAGCAGCGGTCGCGACCATGCGCTTAAGCTCCACCTCGTCCGATGGCGCCATGACGACGAAATCGGGCAGGCAGCAGAGATAGGCGAGATCGAAGGCCCCGGCATGCGTCGCGCCGTCCGCGCCGACGAGGCCGGCCCGGTCCAGCGCGAAGCGGACGGGTAGATGCTGCACGGCGACGTCGTGCACGACCTGGTCGTAACCGCGTTGCAGGAATGTCGAGTAGATGGCAGCAAACGGCTTGAACCCCTCGACGGCGAGGCCGGCGGCGAAGGTGACGGCATGCTGCTCTGCAATGCCAACGTCGAAGCAACGCTCCGGGAACGCCTTTTCGAAGAGATCGAGCCCCGTACCCGAGGGCATGGCCGCGGTGATGGCTACGATCTTATCGTCTTTGCGGGCTTCCTCGATCAGGCTTTCAGCGAAGATTTTCGTGTAGCTCGGGGCCCCGGGCTTGCCCTTGTCCTGCGCGCCGGTCACAACGTTGAACTTGTTTACGCCGTGATATTTGTCGGCGGAGTTCTCGGCGGGCGCGTAGCCCTTCCCCTTCTGCGTCACACAGTGGATCAGAACCGGCCCCACATCCGCGTCGCGGACGTTGCGAAGTACGGGCAGAAGATGATCGAGATTATGGCCGTCGATGGGGCCGACATAGTAGATGCCAAGTTCCTCGAACAGCGAGCCGCCCGTCAAAAGGTGGCGCGTGAACTCCTCGGCCCGGGCCGCGCGCCGCTCCCAAATCTTCGGCAGCTTATGGGCGAGTTGTTTGCCAAAATCGCGAACCTTGAGGTAGGTCTCCGATGAGGTCATGCGCGCAAGATACGCCGATAGCGCTCCGACGGGAGGCGCGATCGACATATCGTTGTCGTTCAAAATGATGATGAGGCGCTTGTCCATCGCGCCGGCATTATTCATCGCCTCATAGGCCATGCCGGCGCTCATGGCGCCGTCGCCGATCACTGCGATGATATGGCGGCTTTGGTCTTCGCCCTTGAGATCGCGGGCGACCGCCATGCCGAGGCCTGCCGAGATCGACGTCGAGGAATGGCCGGCTCCGAAAATATCGTACTCGCTTTCCGAGCGCTTCGTGAAGCCGGACAGCCCCCCAGGCTGGCGCAGCGTCCGGATGCGATCGCGGCGTCCCGTCAATATCTTGTGAGGATAGGCTTGGTGACCGACATCCCATATAAGCCGGTCGTGAGGCGTGTCGAATAGATAATGGATCGCTACCGTCAGCTCGACGACGCCCAACCCCGCCCCCAGGTGACCGCCGGTTACCGACACCGCTTCGATCAATTCAAATCGCAGTTCGTCAGCCACCTGCCGAAGTTGATCTTGATCGAGCTTTCGAAGGTCTGCAGGAAACCGTATGGTATCGAGAAGCGGAGTACGATTGCTGATGGTCACTTCAA
>Ga0074046_10004333_pt1 | contig 11631 bp, 8 predicted proteins | sample BogForMeECP23OM3_FD_94441 | JGI IMG/M metagenome (GOLD analysis project Ga0074046, IMG submission 94441) | Bog forest soil microbial communities from Calvert Island, British Columbia, Canada - Bog Forest MetaG ECP23OM3 | ecosystem: Environmental > Terrestrial > Soil > Wetlands ...
GTCTTCGCCGACAATCTCATCCAGTGCCAGGGCGCGAGCCAGGCGATCGCCGAGAACAAGAAGGGCGACACGATCAAGCTCGTCTGCTTCGACGCCGACGACAAGCTGATCGGGTATCTCAAGGACGGCACGATCGCCGCGCTGCTGCTGCAGGACCCCTATCGGATGGGCTACGACGGCGTGAAGACCGCACTCGCCGCATCGAAGGGCGAGAAGGTCCCCGCCTTCGTCGACACCGGCGCGAATCTTGTCACCAAGGCCAACATGGACAATCCGAAGGAGCACAAGTTGCTCTATCCGCCGAAGTGATCTGACGCGGGGCGCGCCGGCCATGGCGTCGGCGCGCCCTTCCCTGCGCCCATTGCGCGGCGCAGGAAGCGGGGCGGATGATCTTCGCCGAAATCACCCAAGGGGCAAGACCAAGAGCGCGGCCATGGCATCTGTTGAATCTGCTGTCCCAAACGCCGGCGCGCCGATTCTGGCCCTCGAAAAACTCGACAAGCGATTCGGCGCGACGCACGCGCTCAGGACCGTCGATCTGACTTTCGACGAAGGCGAGATTCATGCGATTGTCGGCGAGAACGGCGCCGGCAAGTCGACGCTGATCAAGCTTCTGACCGGCGTCTATCCGCGCTCGTCGGGCGACGTGTTCTGGCATGGAGCGCCTGTCGCGCTGGCGACGCCGCATGAAGCCATCAATCTCGGCATTAACGCGGTTCACCAGGAAGTCGTGCTCTGCCCTCACCTGACAGTCGCCGCCAATATCTTTCTCGGCGACGAAGAAATGCGCGGCGGCCTGCTCAACAAAAAGCGAATGGTGCGCGACGCCCAGGCGCTGCTCGACGATCTCGGCTTCTCGTTGCCCGCAGGAGCGTTACTCTCGTCCCTGACCATCGGTCAGCAGCAGCTTGTCGCAACCGCACGCGCGGAGCGGCGTGGCGCCAAGTTCCTCATCTTCGACGAGCCGACAGCCTATCTCACCCGCCAGGAAGCGGCGGCGCTCTTCAAGCTGATCCGCCGGCTCAAGGCCAGCGGCGTCACGATCGTCTACATCAGCCACCGCCTCGAGGAGGTGTTCGAGCTGTGCGACCGCGTCTCCGTGCTGCGCGACGGCGCGCTCGTCGGCACGCGCAAGGTGAGCGAAACCAACGAGGCTGACCTCATCGCGCTGATGATCGCCCGCAAAATCGAACAGATCTATCACAAGGACGCCGTTCCGATCGGCGAGACGATCATGGAGACGCACGCCCTCACCGGCCCCGGCTTTCAGGACGTCTCGATCCGGGTCCGGGAAGGCGAGGTCGTCGGCCTCTACGGCCTGATCGGCGCCGGCCGCAGCGAGTTCGTGCAGAGCGTTTTCGGCCGCCGTCCGGCGACCTCCGGCCGCATCGTCTGGCGCGGCAAGGACGTGTCGATCCGCAACGAGCGGCAGGCGATGAACCTCGGCATCGCGCTCTCGCCGGAAAGCCGCAGGGATCAGGGCCTCTGCCTCTCGCTTGGCGTCGGACTCAACATCAACCTGCCGATCTTCAAGCTCTTGAGCATCGGCCCGCTCATCAATCTCACGCGCGAAGCCGAGTGCGCGGACAAGCAGATCCGCGACGTCCAGATCAAGACCTCGTCGCGCATGGCGCCGGTGACCAGTCTTTCCGGCGGGAATCAACAGAAGGTCGTGATCGGCAAGTGGCTCAATCACGGCGCGAAGCTCTTCATCTTCGACGAGCCGACCGTCGGCGTCGACGTCGGCACCAAGGCCGAAATCTATCGCCTGCTCGGCTCCCTGCTCAAACAGGGCGCGGGGATCATCATGATCTCGTCCTACCTGCCGGAGGTTTACGAACTCGCCGACACGCTGCACGTCTTCCGGGCGGGCCGGCTGGTCGCGACCCACGGACACAAGGACGCCTCCCACGAAGCGATACTGACCGAAGCAATCGGCGTTTAAGGCGCGGGGCATTAAGAACAACATGACTGATCAAACCATCTCTCAGGACCATCAGCGCGGCCGGCGGCTGGACGTGCTGCTGGGCCTCACCCTCCTCGGCCTGCTGCTGGTCATGTGGCTCGCGCTCTCGATCGAGACCACGACCTTCTGGACTGCGAACAACATGGCGAACCTCCTGCGCCAGGGCGCGATGATCGCGATCCTGGCGATCGGCGAGACCTTCGCCATCATCACGGGCGGCATCGACCTTTCGGTCGGCGCCGTTGCAGGCTTCACCTCAATGACCGTGGCCTGGCTGCTGGTCCACGATTTGGGCTTTGCGTCGACGATCGCCGGGGCCGTGGCGATCTCGCTCGCCGTCGGGATTTTCATCGGCCTCTTCCACGCCTTCGGCGTCGTGCAGATGGGGCTGCCTCCCTTCATCATGACGCTGGCGACGATGTACGCGCTGCGCGGCATCGGGCTTCTGATCACCAACGGCTCGACGATCTCGATCACCAACGACGCCTTCACCGGCTTTTCACGGTCGAGCTTCCTGGGCTTCCCCTGGACGGACGGCACGTGGTTCCAGATCCCGATGCTGTTCTGGATGGTCATCGTCGTCGCGATTCCCGCCTACATTTTGCTCGAGCAGAGCCGCTGGGGCCGCTATCTGTTCGCGATCGGCTCCAACAAAGAGGCCGCCCGGCTCTCCGGCGTCAACGTCGCGGCGATCACCTATCTCGCCTATGTCGTGTCGTCCTTCTGCGCGGCCTTCTGCGGCGTTCTCCTCGCCATGCGAATCGGCATCGGCAATCCGACCCAGGCCGAGGGCTGGGAATTGCAGGCGATCGCCTCGTCGGTCATCGGCGGCACCAGCCTCTTCGGCGCGGTCGGCTCGGTGCACGGGCCCCTGATCGGCTCGTTCATCCTCACCACCATCAACAACGGCGCGAACCTCCTGAACCTCAACCCGTTCTGGCAGCGGATCATCACCGGCTTCCTGATCATTATCGTGGTCTATTTCGACACCCTGCGCACCCGGAAGCGCTGAGCGTTGGTTGCAGAGCGCCACGACCGGAGAGCGGACATGGCCATCGTTGACGAGATCGGGATCGAGCCGATCGACCCGGCGTCGGTTCCGCAGAGGCGGCTCTATACCGGCGCGATGATGCCCGCCGTCGGGCTCGGAACGTTCGGCTCCGACGCGGTGGGGCCGGCCGAGGTCGCAGCCGCGGTGCGCGGCGCTGCGGCCGTCGGCTACCGGCATTTCGACTGCGCGTCGGTCTACGGCAACGAGGACGCGGTGGGCGCTTCGCTCGAAGAGATCATCCGCGGCGGAATCCCACGCGAGAGTCTCTGGATCACCTCAAAAGTCTGGAACGACAGGCATGCGCCGGAGGACGTGATCGCGTCTTGCCTGAAGTCGCTCGCCGATCTCCGGCTCGACTATCTCGACCTCTACCTCGTGCACTGGCCGTTCCCGAACTTCCATCCGCCGGGTTGCGACGTGACCTCGCGCAGTCCGGACGCCCGGCCCTACATCCATGAGAATTTCATGAGGACCTGGCGCGCGATGGAGGAACTGGCGGACCGGAAGCTCGTCCGCCACATCGGCGCGTCCAACATGACGGTTCCCAAGCTGAAGCTCGTCTTGCGCGACGCGCGCGTCGAGCCGGCGGCGAACGAGATGGAGCTTCACCCCCATTTCCAGCAGCCGGAGCTCTTCCGCTTCGTGGTCGAGAACGGCATCCAGCCGATCGGCTATTGTCCGCTCGGCTCGCCGGGGCGCCCGGAGCGCGACCGCACGCCTGAGGACACCTCGCCGTTGGAGGATCCCGTCATCGTCGCGATCGCCGCGCGTCACCGGGTCCATCCCGCCGCCGTCTGCGTCAAATGGGCGGTGCAGCGGGGGCAGACGCCGATCCCCTTCTCGGTCAACCCGCGCAACTACGCCGCCAACCTCGGCGCCGCAGTCGTGGATCCGCTGAGCGCCGAGGAGATGAAGGCCATCGCCGGGATCGATCGCGGCTGCCGCCTGATCAAGGGGCAGGTCTTTTTGTGGAAGGACGGGCAGACCTGGGAAGACCTGTGGGATGTCCATGGAGAGATCACACCGCCTTGAGAGGCGCCCGCGGCGCGCCGCGTCCCCGGCTGCGCCGGGGCTCAAGCGCGAGATGAATTGAATCGAATCTCGCGCCAGACCCTCATTCGACCTTTCGGGCCGATTTTCCACAGCGTGAGGGAAGCGGCTGAAGGTTGAGGGTTTGCTGGCGCAAACACATTTCATCGTGCCCGAGGAGGCCCTCATGAAGATCCAGGACAAAGTCGCCATCATCACCGGCGCGGCGCGAGGCATCGGCAAGGCGATTGCGGAACGCTACGTGAGGGAGGGCGCGAAGGTCGCTATCGCCGACTTGAACGAACTGGGCGCCAAGGCTGTTGCATCCGAACTCGCCCCGAACGCCCTCGGCCTCAAGCTCGACATCACCGAGCAGGCTTCGATCGACGCGACCATCGCCGCGACCGTGGCGCATTTCGGCCGCCTCGATATTCTCGTCAACAACGCCGGCCTCTTCGACCTCGCGCCGATCGTCGAGATCACCCGAGAGAGCTACCGTCGCGTCTATGCCGTCAACGTCGAGGGGCTCTTGTTCATGCTGCAGGCGGCGGCCAAGCAGATGATCAAGCAGGGGCACGGCGGCAAGATCATCAACTTCGCCTCCCAGGCCGGGCGCCGCGGCGAGGCGCTGGTCGCCATCTACTGCTCGTCGAAGGCGGCGGTGATCAGCTTGACCCAGAGCGCCGGCCTCGACCTCATCAAGCACCGCATCAACGTCAACGCGATCGCGCCGGGCGTGGTGGACAACGAGCACTGGGAGCACGTCGATTCGCTGTTCGCCAAGTACGAGCATCTGCCGCTCGGCGAGAAGAAGCGCATCGTCGGCAAATCCGTGCCCTTCGGCCGCATGGCGCGCCCGGACGAGATCGGCGGCCTGGCGACCTTCCTCGCCAGCGAGGACGCCGACTACATCGTCGCGCAGACCTACAACATCGACGGCGGCAATTGGATGAGCTGAGCAACGACGTCGCGCCTCGCGTGAGCCTGCTGCTTGTCGAGGCGCGCCGACCGGGCGGGAGGACGGCGGCCGCCTGAAGCGCGCGCCGCCCCGCCCGCCTCGTCGGCCGCGCCTCAGATCGCGCGCGCGACCTCGTAGGCGTCCCAGATCGCGTACATGATGTTCTGCACGCGCCGCGCGTCGCCGAAGACATAGACCTCGGGCGCCTTGTTGCGAACCTTGTCGTAGAGTCTCCGCTCCGGCTCGTAGCCGATCGCCAGAATCGCCGACTCCGCTTCGACAAACGTCTCCTCGTCACCGGTCTTGACGACGTAGCCGCCCTCGGCATGCCTTTCGACGGTGCTCGATGTCATGACCTTGACCGCCCTGAACTCCATGAGCTCCTTCAGCATCGTCGCGTTGGCGTGGCAGAGCGGGCCCGCCTGGGCGAGAATCTTGGGCTCGATCTCGACGATCGTGGTCGACTTGCCCTGATCGCTGAGCCACAGGGCGAGCTCGCAGCCGACGAGGCCCGCGCCGATGATGATCGTATGATCGTCGGCCGGCTTGTCGCCGTTGAGCACCTCCTCCGCAGTATAGACGTGGGCCTCGTTGGCGAGCGGCAGCATCTTCGGCTTGGCGCCGGTCGCCACGATCAGCACGTCCGGCGCCGCGCGAGTGATCAGGTCCTCGGTCGCCTCGGTGTTGAAGGTGAGCGGCACCTTCAGCTCGCGCAATTCGCGCTCGTACCATCGGACGAGCGCGTGCTCGTCCTCCTTGAAGTCCGGGACGCCGCCCGGAATAACCACGCCGCCGAGCCTGTCGGACTTCTCATAGAGCGCGACCACATGGCCGCGGAGCGCCGCGACCCGCGCCGCCTCCATTCCGGCCAAGCCGCCGCCGACCACCATGACGTGCTTGCGCTGCAAAGCGGGCGTGAGCCCGTACTCCGCCTCACGTCCGCAGGCCGGGTTCACGGCGCACGACACCTGGCCGTATACCGCCAGCCGGCCCATGCAGCCTTCCTGGCACGAGAGGCACGGCCGGATCCGGTCGGTCTTGCCGGCCCTGACTTTCTGCGGCAGGTACGGATCGGCGAGCAGCGGTCGCGCGAGGCCGATCATGTCGGTCTTGCCGGACTTGATCGCCTCGACCGCGAGGTCCGGGTTGTCCATGCGCCCGGCGGTGATGACGGGGACGCTCACCGCCTTTTTCAAAACCTCGTTGAACGGCAGGTAGAGGCCCTTGGCCTGGTACATCGGCGGATGGCTCCAGTACCAGCTGTCGTAGGAGCCGACGTCGCCGTTGAAGGCGTCGTAGCCCGCCTTTTCCAGGATCTTGGCCGCCTCGACGCCTTCCGGAAGGTCGCGGCCCATCTCTCTAAACTCTTCGCCCGGCAGGCCGCCCTTCAGCCAGTCCTTGATGAAGCTCTTGATCGAATAGCGCAGCGACACCGGATAGTCCTGGCCGCACCGCGCCTTGATCGCGTGGACGATCTCGGCAGCGAAGCGCAGGCGATTTTCGAGGCTGCCGCCATATTCGTCGGTGCGCTGATTGAACATGGCGATGGCGAACTGATCGAGCAGGTAGCCTTCGTGGACCGCGTGGACCTCGATCCCGTCGAAGCCCGCCCTCTGCGCGATCTCCGCCGATTCGGCGAAACTGCGGACGTAGGTCTTCACTTCGACGTGGGTGAGTTCGCGGCAGACCACGCCCGGCAGCCAGCGATGTGGAATCGGCGATGGTCCGACCGGCGTTCCGATGACGACGCCGGGCACGCTGACCCGTCCGAAGCCGGCGGAAAGCTGCAGGAACATGCGCGCGTCATAGGCGTGGACGCGCTCAGTCATGACCTTGCCCGTTTTGATGAAGTTGCCCGGATTGAGGGTCGGGCACGGCATCGAGGGCAAGACGCATTTCTCAATTTCGTTCTCGACCATGGTGACGCCGGTCATGATCAGGCCGGCCCCTCCCCTCGCCCGCTCCACATAATACTCGGCGCCGCGCGCGTTAAACGTCCCGTCGGCGTCGCAAAGACCGCCCGGGCCGATCGGCTCCATCACGTAGCGGTTCTTGATTTCCAGCTTTCCGATCTTGATCGGAGAAAACAGGACTTCGTGTTGCTTGTTCATGATTGACGTCCACGCCGGCAGGAACTGCCGGTTTCCTGAATACGCAGCGGTTCCCTATGGGGCCGATGACCAAAGTCGTTCCCGGCGACTCCCGGCTCGGCCTGGTAATAAGACGGAGACGATGTCATCTTGCTTTCGGGTAGCACGCGAAAGCGTCGCCCGCCATGCGGCATATCGTCCGGCAAATAGACTTTAACTATACATTGGTTGACATCGGTCGGGACAATAGTGAATGGATATATTCCCTGTTTTGCGTAGCCCATCGTCGTCTGAGTTCAGGCGCTGCACGGTCCCGTGCTTTCGGACCGCGCGGCCATGCGACTCGCGCTCTCCCGCCTCCTGACCCTGCGGACGACCGGAGAAGCCATCGGATCTGCCGGACTTGCGCGAAGGACTCTATTGAACCTGTCGGGCCTCGCACAAAACGCGCGGCTCCCGCCACTGACCGTGCGCCGGGTTGGAGATGACGGCGAGGAAGCCCGGCGGATCGAAGCGGGCGCCGTAGAACGGATTGGCGAACGACCCGTCGGCGAGCGCGAAACCGAAGCCGCCGTTGCTGAGCTGGGGCGCGCGCGGCCGCACGAGATTGTCGACCGGCCAGCCTTCGTTGCCCGGAATCGCGGTCTTGGCGGGTTGCAGCCCGGTGATCGCGATGCCGTTGGCCTCGCCCGTGACGCCCGTGATCGAATAGAACCCGTCCGCGTCCGGCTTGTCATTGGTCGTGAACGCGCCTTTCGCCTTGAACCCCAGCCCCGTACACGTCCACCGCCATAGCATTGAGGCTTGGGCGTCTGTGGCGGCCATCGCCGCGCCGAGTGCGAGCGCGAGTGCGAGCTTCATGAGACATCCCCCATCGTCAGGCGGCGAGCCAGACTAGGCGGCGCCCAGACGGCCAGCAAGGCCGCGGCGGGGAGGCGGTAATTGCCCCCTGGACCGAGATGAATTCAAGTCGATTCGCTCCCGTCATTGCGAGCGAAGCGGAGCAATCCAGAGGATCGTCGGGCGCCCTGCGGCCCCTGGATTGCTTGGTCGCTCACGCTCCTCGCAATGACGGCGGTGGTCGAACCTCTCAGCCGACGGCCTTACGATTGCCCCGGCCTTCGCGCGCCGCGACGAGATCACCGCCGGCCGGATTTGGCCGGTTTTCGCCTTTGCTCCTGGCCGGGGCGCCCTTGTCCTCTTGAAGCGTCAAAGCGATCCGGGCGGTGCGGGAGGATTGGCGTTCGCCGGTCCCTTGTTTTTCTTGCGGACAAAGGCGCCGGCGCCCTCTGCGCGCGTCAATGCGATGGGCGCGACTATTTATTGCGGAAAAGCAGAAAACCCGGTATGATCCCCTCATGCGAACATCAGACGAAGCGCGAGCGGACCGACGCCGTCCTCAAACGGGACGAGGCCCTTTACCCGGGGAGGGGCCGCATGACGAATAATATTCGCGCGAGGTCGCGCGTAACCCTTTGAAAAGGCTCATTTCGGTCGAGAGATTCCAAGGAATTCCAAGGAAATCCAACCATCAAAATCCGAAGATTTGCGGAGCCGGCGCCTCTCTCCGCGGAGGCCTGAGGAAATCCAAATGTCTCGCGCCGACGGCGTCCAGGCGACCGGTTCCGTTGGCCTCCCTCAATGGATTCGTCGCCATGGCCCGTCGACAGGAGCCGGTCTAACCTGAAGACATCACGCTCTAACGTTGCGATAGGTCATTCTGGCCCCTCTACGCTTAGCGCAAAGTCATGAGCCCTTGGAATAGACCGCTTCCCAGCGGCGACCTGATCGCCGATCGCCGCTTCGCCTATGGCGTGGCGGCGGCCGAGGATGGCGATTTCGCAGCGGCGGCGGAGATGTTCGAGCAGGCGCTGGAGCGGGCCCCTGGATGGCCCCCCGCCCTCTTCGCCCTTGGCGACGCGCGCGAAGAGCTTGGGCTCGGCGAGGGCGCGGCCGAAGCCTTTCGCCTTGCGGTCGCGGCCGACCCCGCGGACGTTCTGGGCGCGTCTGTGCGGCTCGCGCGACTCGGCGCAACGGACCCGTTGACCGGCCTGCCGCGCGCTTACGTCACGCGGCTGTTCGACGACTATGCGCCGCGCTTCGAGACCCATCTCGTCGCGGCCCTCGCCTACCGCGGCCCGGCGCTCACCATCGAGGCGCTCGACGCCGCCGCGCCCGGCCGGCGCTTCGCCGCCGCGCTCGACCTCGGCTGCGGCACGGGGCTCATGGGGGCAGCGATCCGCGATCGCGTTGGCCGTCTCGAGGGCGTCGATCTCGCCCCCGCGATGATCGCCAAGGCGCGAGCCCGAGGCGCATACGACGCCCTGGAGGCGGCCGACGCGGTCGAACGGCTTGAGCGGTCGCCGCCCGGCGCCTTCGACCTGATTCTGGCCGCCGACACGCTCTGCTATTTCGGCGATCTTCAGCCGGTCTTCGCCGCCTGCCGGCGGGCGCTCGCCGACGGCGGGCTCGTGGCGTTCACAGCCGAGACCTTCGACGGCGAGGGCTTCCGCCTTCTCGAAGGTCTGCGCTTCGCCCACGCCCCCTCCTATCTCGAAGCGACCGCCCGCGCCGCCGCCTTTCGTCCCGTCGTCCTTTGGCGAGCTTGGGCCCGGCGCGAGGCCGACGTCGAGGCGCCGGGCCTGGTCGGCGCGTTCGAGGCCGACTGAGCCGCGGAATTGTCATGTTGCGGTTTTGCGAAGGCTTTATTCCGAAGCTGGATTGAGGTCACGGGTCTTATAAGATCCCTAGTCGTGAGACTGCCGGCGTCGACGTGGAGTTTGATTTGCCTTCTCATCAGCGTTCAAATCGCCTTCTCAGCCTCCGCGCGACTCGCTCGGTCGCTTCCGTCGTCGCCGCGGCTCATCTCGCGGGCGCCGCGCATGCGGACCCCGCCGCCGTGGGAATGTCCCCGCCCGTTTCCGGCGCAGCCGCGGAGCCTGCTGAGGTCGGGGGGAATCTGGCCCCTCCTGTCTTGCCCGCCCTCCCGGCGAGTCCGTCCCTCGATCCGCGCCTGCGCGCCCAGGCCGCGACGCCGACCCCCGACCAGGCCAGCACGGCGCCGTGGGGCGTGCTCAGCGGATCGTGGCAAAGCCCGACGGTGCTCGGCGACATCGGCGGACTGAGGCCGGCGCTCGCCAAATACGGGATCACGCTGCAGCTCTCCGAGGAGGCGGAGACGTTCGGCAACCTGACCGGCGGCGTCCGCCAGGGCTTCGAGGTGAACGGCGTCACGACCGCTCAGGTGCAGTTGGATACGAAGCCGCTCTTCGGTCTCGAAGGCGGCATCTTTAACGTCAGCGGTTTTCATATCTGGGGCGGCGATCTCAGCGAATCCAATCTCTTGAACCTGCAGACCGTCAGCGGTCTCGAGGCCAACGCCTCCATTCGACTTTGGGAGCTTTGGTATCAGCAGAATTTCGGCGCCCGCTTCGACGTCAAGATCGGCGAACAGAGCCTCGACAATGAGTTCATGATGAGCCAGAACGCCGCGTATTTCCTGAACTCGATGATGGGCTGGCCGATGCTGCCGTCGGCAAATCTGCCGGCCGGCGGCCCCGCCTACCCGCTCTCCGGCCTCGGCGTTCGCGCGCGGGCGCATCCGTCCGACGCCGTGACGATCATGGCGGGCGTTTTCAACGGGAGCCCCATTCCGCTGAACTCCCCGAACACCCCGCTGAGCAATCCCAACGGCGTGAGCTTCCCGCTGAACACCGGCGTTTTCGCGATCGCCGAGCTGCAATATACGTTTCCCGCGGCGACTCCGTCTGGCAAGGCCGCCGCCGATGGCCCGCTGCCGGGCACGTACAAGATCGGCGCCTGGTACGACAGCGAGGATTTCGACAGCCAGCAATACGACACCGTGGGCGTTCCGCTCGCGAGCCCTGAGAGCAATGGAATGCCGGCCCAGAGGCAGGGCAATTATGCGATCTACGCCGTTGCCGACCAGATGATCTGGCGCGCGAGCGACCCGAACCGCAACGTCAGCGCCTTCATCCGTCCGATGTTCACCACCCTGCAGGATCGCAACCTGATCAGCTTCAGCGTCAACGGCGGCTTGACCCTGCACGATCCGTTGCCGGGGCGCGACAACGACGTCTTCGGCCTCGGCTTCGGCGTCGCGCAGGTCAGCAACGGCGCGGCGAACAACGACAGGGCTCTCCAGGTGTTCGAGCCGACGGTGTACACGCCGGTGCGCGGCACGGAGACGTTTCTCGAAGCGACCTATCAGGCGCAGATCCTGCCCTCTTTGCAGATCCAGCCGGACGTCCAGTACATCATCAACCCCGGCGGCGGACTGGCCAACCCGGACGAGCCGTACCAGAAGATCAAGAACGAATTCGTGGTCGGGCTGCGCACCAACATCACGTTCTGACCGGGTTTTGCGGCCGCGGAGCGAGAGCGTCAGGACGAAACAGTAGCCGGGTTGGCGCACGGCCCCGCCGACGCCGAGCGCCGCGGGCCGACCGCGGGCGCCCGCTTCGCCTGGGAACCCCGGCGCAGGATCGCGACCGCAAGAAGCGCCGCCCCGCCGGCA
>Ga0074046_10004335_pt1 | contig 11628 bp, 12 predicted proteins | sample BogForMeECP23OM3_FD_94441 | JGI IMG/M metagenome (GOLD analysis project Ga0074046, IMG submission 94441) | Bog forest soil microbial communities from Calvert Island, British Columbia, Canada - Bog Forest MetaG ECP23OM3 | ecosystem: Environmental > Terrestrial > Soil > Wetlands ...
CGAACATGCTGCGGCAGTTGACTGAGTTCTGCATCAAAGGCATCACCGCCAACGAGAAACGTTGCGAGTTCTACGCGCAAAGCACGGTGTCGCTGGCCACGGCACTCAATCCTTACATCGGATATGCCAAAGCCGCGGAGATCGCGAAGGAGTCGATCGCGACGGGGAAAACCATTATCGAGATTGCGCGCTCGAAGGGATACCTGAGCGAAGAGCAGATCAAGGAAATTCTCGATCCCGCGCGCATGACTGAACCGCAGCGGCCGCTGGATGTGGCGAAACAACAGCGAAAATCCTAGCCCTGCGGTCGTTCGAGATTGATGATCCGGGTTTTCAGCTCCAGCAGCTTCGACTGGAAGGCGTCCAGTTGGTGCGCAGTAAAAAATTTCACGTTGGAGAGATCCGCCTCGATCTTGCACATCCGAAGGTTTGTCGACTCATGGCACACGGCGAACGCTTGGATGATTCGGTTTTCAGCCTCGCGCCACCGCTCGTCGAAGTGGTCCCGGAGATTGTGAAAGACTCGCCGATCCATGTCTTCGAAAAACTGATTCCGTTCGGCGTCCGTACACTGAATCGTAGCACGACCCACAAGCCGATTGCGGCTCTTTGTCCGCAATGTACTATCCTCTTGTAGCGAGGCCAATATGCTTTCTATCCGTATGCCCGAGTCCATCGAAAAGCGGCTTGAAAGGCTGGCTAAGCGCACCGGACGCACGAAATCGTTTTAAGCGCGTGGGGCGATCTTGAAGCACCTCGAAGACCTGGAAGATGTGTATGAGGCGGAGCGAGTTCTGGAGCGCGTACGTGCTGGGAAGGAACTCACCTATCCGATAAACGAGGCGGTTGAGCGCCTCCGTTCCCCTTGAGCTCTTAGCGTGCGACGAAGAACCGCGGCGATCCCGCCGACTCCCGTCACCAAAAGCATCAAGCTGCCTGGCTCTAGAGTCGTCACAAATCCCCACTGCACATTGAGATTGTCGAAGTAGTGAGGACCATACTCGAGGACGGAATTGCCGAGGACGAAATCCGGGCCCTGCGGACCTAGCGCCCCAGTAATGGCCGGCGTCGTAATCACGACAGAGGTTCCGTCCGGGTATGTCACGGTAATTGTGGAGCTAAGATTCGCCTGAACGATTCCCGAAATGTGCGAGAAAAGATTCGGCTGGTACAGCTCAGTTCCACCGGGCACAGAACCAGTTTGATAGCCTGTGCTGGTTTGCCATTCATAAATCACAGGCCTCGTACCTGAGTACTGCCAAAGTGAGAACTGACCACAATTACACGAGATCGCAAGAATCGCTGGCGAATTGAAAGAGATGAACCAACCCCCGTCTGGCGTACCAAGAGTCCTGAAGTCGAATGAGAAAGTGACTGGAAAAGTGATGGTCGCTGGACGCTGAATTCCACCAGCAACGTTTGGTTCTCCAAAAGCCTCCATTGACCGTTCAGGATGTCAGCGCCATTTCCCCAAGTGTTCCACCCGTTGCCTACCGGCCCGTCTGGTCTATTAAAGTTGTCCGATATTGAGCCGGCAGTGGCGCTGGGCGTGAAGCAAACGAGTGTTGCCAGCATAAGCGACAACACGAATGCGCATCTTTTGAAGTTGCTCATCGTAGGCCGCCTCTGAATCGGTCAAGCAGCAAGTGACCGACGGTTCCGGCAAATGTATCCCCCCCGAGAAAAGTCAATGGCTTTTCCCTGTATTTTTCCTGCACTTAGGCGGCTGTTCGCAGGTCAAGCGACAGCGTGCGGGCGGGCCCCTAGTACGCCCACTTCAGCAGCGTCGCTCCGGAGGTAAATCCTGCGCCGACCGCCGCCAGCAGCACCATACTGTTCTTCTTGAGCTTGCCGTTTTCGAGTGCCGTCTGCATGGCCAGTGGGATCGTCCCGGCCGTGGTGTTGCCGTAGCGGTCGATGTTAACGACGACTTTCTCCTCGGGCATCTTGAGCCGGTCGGCGGTAGCCATGATGATGCGCCGATTGGCCTGGTGCGCGATGAAGCAATCGATGTCCGAGCCAGTGAGCTTATTGCGTTCCAGAATGCGATGGGTCATCTCCGCCATTTTCTTCACAGCATACTTGAAGACTTGCTGCCCATCCTGATGAATATAGTGCATTTTCTTGTCGACCGTTTCGTGGGACGCCGGATTTAAACTGCCTCCGCCGGGCATGTACAAATACTGCCCGCCAACGCCCTCGATCTGGGCGACGTGGTCGATGATTCCCTGCTCACCCTCTTCCGCCGGTTCTAGCAGTACGGCGCCGGCACCGTCACCGAAGATGATGCAAACCGCCCGGTCCTCGTAATTCACCATCGAGGAATTCACGTCGCTGCCGATGACCAGCACCTTCTTGTACTGGCCGGTTTCGACGAACGTTGCACCTGTGTTGAGTGCATACAGAAATCCAGAGCAGCCGGCCGAAACATCGAACCCCCACGTGTTGGCAATGCTGAGTTTGTGCTGCACCAGACACGCGGTCGAGGGATACATCATGTCGGGCGTCACCGTGCCGACCACGATGAGATCTACTTGCTGCAAATCGAAGGGGTGGCTTTCGAGCAGATTCTTCACGGCTTCCACGGCGAGATCGCTCGCGGCAACGCCCTTGTCGGCGATGTGGCGCTCGCGGATTCCCGTGCGCTCGAGGATCCACTGGTCGGTGGTCTCGACCATGGTTTCGAGGTCTTTATTGCTTAGAACACGTGGCGGAACGTACGTTCCCAAGGCAGCGATCTTGGCGCGACGACACGTCGGCAAAACGGAATCTCCCTCAATTGCAGATGCAAAGTGAATGACGCTTCATTCTGAACGATGGAACGCAGATTGTCTATGCGGAGTAACGAGTTGGTAAGTGAGGAGAAACAGCGCCGCCTGCACGATTCACTGCGGAGATCCCCGGTGTAGAGGTTCGTCTGAATGGCTGTCCGGAGGAATGAACCCGGGCACCTCAATGAACCAAAAGCTAGTTGCTAAGTGCTAAGAAGTCAGGCGCCAGTTGACCGCTGCACACAGCATTGACCTGTTACCGTTGCTTCCTTCCGGACCTGGCGGGGTTCACAGGGTGCGTTGCGCGGGACCAGCGCCCGACCTACTGCATCATACCATCTGAATTCGGCGCCGTGCGCGATCGCGAGGAGTGGGCTGCACGTCTCCGGCGCTGCGCGTCAGGATGATAAAATCAAGAGATTGCATGCCTTCCAAAGACGATTCTGTAGCAGTGTTGAACCCGCCGGATGACGGCGCGGTGCCTGCTACTCCCATAAGGGTTGGTTTTGTAAGCCTTGGCTGTCCCAAGAACCTGGTCGACAGCGAGGTCATGATGGGCTTGCTCGCGCAGGGCGGCGCCGAGATCACTTCCCGGGCGGAAGACGCCGACATCATCGTGGTCAACACCTGCTCGTTTATTGATAAGGCCCAGCAAGAGTCGGTAGACTCCATCCTCGAAATGGCGCAGCACAAGATCGCCGGCAGGGCTCAGAAACTGATTGTCGCCGGATGCCTGGTGGAACGCTATCGCAACGAGATTCAGAAGAACATCCCGGAAGTTGATGCCGTCGTTGGCACGGGCGAGTTGCAGCAAATACTCACTGCGGCGGGCCTCGAAGCGCCCCAGCAAGGTAACGACGGTCCGTTCGTCATCTTGAATTCGCGGGCGGAAGGCGATGCACGCGAGGCCTCAGGGCGTTTCGCCAAGGAAGGCTGGGACGGCGCCATCGCCGACCTGCCGAATTATCTTTACGACGAGAACACTCCTCGGCTGCTGGCCACGCCGAAGTATTCGGCTTACATCAAGATTGCTGAGGGATGCGATCATCCTTGCTCGTTCTGCATTATTCCGCAGTTGCGCGGGAAGTTTCGCTCGCGGCGGTTCGAGTCTGTTGTCGCCGAAGCGCAGCGCCTCGCCAGCCAGGGCGTGCGCGAAATCACTCTCATCGGCCAGGACACCACCTGTTACGGCGAGGACCTCGGGCTGAAAGACGGACTCGCGCTTCTTCTGGAGCGTCTGGCGCAAATCGAAGAGTTACGCTGGGTGCGATTCCTGTACGCCTATCCCAACAAGATCACAGGCAAGCTGCTGGAGACCATCGCGACGCACGAGAAGATCTGCTCCTACATCGACGTGCCGCTGCAGCACGCCTCGCCCGCGGTGCTCAAGAATATGAAGCGCGGGGCCGGCGCTGAGATTTTCCTGAAGTCAATTGCGCGGATGCGGCGAGAGATTCCGGACCTGACGCTGCGCACGTCGTTCATTGTGGGTTTCCCGGGCGAGACGGTGGAGGACTTCGAGATCCTGTGCGACTTTGTGAGCGAGTCGGAGTTTGACTGGCTGGGCGTGTTTGGCTACTCCGACGAGGAGGGCTCGACTTCGTTTGCTCTTGACGCAAAGGTCGCTCCAAAAGAGGTCGAGCGCCGCCGCAAGAAATTGATGTCGATTCAGAAGCAAATTAGTCGTAGGAAGAAGCGCACACTCATTGGCCAGCAGTTTGATTTGCTGCTCGAAGGTCCTTCGGAAGAAACCGATATGCTCTGGCAGGGCCGCACTGCAATGCATGCGCCCGAGATCGACGGTACGGTATATGTCAATGACTTCGGAGAGCATCATGACCCGCGCGAAGGTGAATTCCGCCGCTGCGAAATTACCGAGGCGCACGAGTACGACCTCGTAGCCCGCATCTTGTAGGTGAGCGATGGCCGGGAAAAAGAAGCGCGTTGTTAGCTTGCGATGTCCAATTTGCAAGAAGTTCGTTCTCGCCACCGATGCCGAGTTCCCTTTCTGCAGCGAGCGGTGCCGCCTGATCGATCTCGGCAAGTGGGCGAGTGGTGGTTACGTGATCTCCAGCCCACTGAACGATCCCGAGACCGACGATTCCAGCTACCTGGACGATGATGTCAAAAAGCCCTACTGAGGCGGCCGCGACGTCCAGTACCGCACCCGCTTGGGCAACGCGGGTAGCAACCTTCTTCGGCGCGGGCCGGTTGCGTCCCGGGCCGGGAACGTGGGGCTCGCTGGCCGCTACACTGCTATGGTGGGCGCTCGCATCGCAGCTTCCCGCTGAGGCCCGAGTGCCCGTAATCCTCGCGCTGATTGTCGCGGTAACGGCGATTGGGATACCGGCTGCCACGCTGGAGGCCCGGGGTTGCCGGACGAAAGACCCCTCGCACGTTGTCATCGACGAGGTTGCCGGCCAACTTGTAACTCTGATTGCCTGTCCCATTCATTGGAAACCGTTGCTGGCCGGCTTTATACTTTTTCGTGCGTTCGACATTATGAAGCCGCCTCCGATTCGCAGCCTGGAGAAGCTGCCGGAGGGTACGGGCATCGTAATGGACGACCTGGGCGCCGGCGTCTATGGTTTGATTGTGTTGCAGGTGGCGTTGCACTTCCACTGGCTGGGATGATGAGTCACCGAGTATGCCAAGTGACGGCGTGTCACGCACTGCGCGAGAAGAGCGTATCGTAACAAGAATCACGGATCCTCGAACATGGCTGCACTGAACGTAAACAGCAATCCTCACATTGACTCCATCGAACCCAACTGCGCTTTGCCGGGGGGCGAAGTTCGCATCCTGGGGAGCAGGCTGCGGCCCCGGGAATTGCGCCGTCCCGAAGTTCGATTCGGCAACGTTGACGGTGCCGTCGTCATCAGTTCGGAGCAGTTCATCGTAGCGCGTGTACCCGAAGGGGCCTCGTCGGGGAGTGTCGTGGTCGCAACCAATGGCCATCGCAGTAATTCACGCGAGGTGCATGTAGCCGTACCGATCGCGGAGAACCTTCATCCGGTCGCCAACCCAGCCATCGATGACGAGGGCAACATCTACGTCTCCTTCTCTGGGTCGCTGGGACAAAAGGTGCCGGTGGCGATTTACCGGATCGACGACTCCTACAACGCGCAGCCGTTCGTGACGGAGATGATGAATCCCACGGGCATGGCCGTCGGACACGATGGCAGCCTGTATGTGTCCTCACGTAATGACGGCACGGTGTACCGCGTGTCCAGAGATGGCACCTTGACTTCGTACGCCGAGGGAATGGGTGTCGCTACCGGTATTGCGTTCGATAAGGACGGCAGCCTCTACGTTGGTGATCGCAGCGGGACCGTCTTTAAGATCGGGCGCGACCGGCAGATTTTCGTATTCGCAACGATTGAACCCAGCGTCGCAGCCTATCATCTGGCGTTCAACGATGCCGGCGACCTGTTAGTGTCGGGACCAACGACATCCAGCTTCGATGCGGTGTACCGGGTCGATCCTCAAGGGCATGTCGAAGTGTTCTATCGCGGACTGGGACGACCGCAAGGGCTGGCTTTCGATGCGAAGGGAAATCTGTTCGTAGCGGCGTCGTTGCATGGCCGACGCGGCATTGTGAAGATCACTCCCGACGGTGTCGCATCGCTGGCTGTTTCGGGGCAGAACCTGGTCGGTCTCGCCTTTGCAGCGGGCAAGTCAGCCGTGCTGGCAACGAATAGCGGCCTGCATCACCTGGCGTGGGACATCTCCGGCCGTCGGATAATTCCGGCCCGTTAGGACAATCGGACCAGTATTTTCGCGGTGCTAGACTGAACTCGTGATCGCCGAAATCATCGCGGTCGGCTCGGAGATGCTGACTCCGTTCCGTCAAGACACTAATTCCCTCTTTCTCACCCGACAGCTCAACGAACTGGGCGTGGTTGTCGCCTTCAAGACGGTCGTGGGCGACGATTTCGACCACCTGGTAAGCGCGGCCCGCGCGGCGATCGGACGTTCCGACATCATCCTCTTTACCGGAGGACTAGGGCCAACCGAGGACGACCTCACGCGCGAGTGCGTTGCCGCTGCGCTCGGCGTCGAACTCCGGCGCGATCACGAAATTGTCACCGCGATGTACAAGCGGTTTGCCGAGCGGCGCATCCAGATGCCATCGAACAACGCCAAGCAGGCGGACGTGATCGAAGGTGCGATTGTTCTGCCGAATTCGCGAGGCACGGCGCCGGGGCAGTACCTTGAGACGGAGGTGGATGGCAAGAAGCGAATTGTCATGTTGCTTCCCGGGCCACCTCATGAGCTCGAGGCGTTGTGGCACAAAGAGTGCGAACCTCGATTGCGGGAAAAATTGCCGCCAGCGGCGATCGTGATGAAGGTGCTGAAGACCGCGATGCTGCCTGAGTCGGCAGCAGACATGCGGACCGCGCCGATCTATAAGAAGTATCCCAATGTCGAAACCACCGTGCTTGCCGGCCAGGGACAGGTGGAGTTTCATTTGCTCGCCGCTGCTCCCACGATCGATGAAGCGCAGGCTGCCGTGGACAAGCTAGCTGGGGAATTGGAAGACGAACTGGATGATGCGGTCTTCTCTACCTGCGGCGAATCGCTGGAAGAGATCGTCGGCTACTACCTGCAGATGAGGAACCTCAAACTGGCGGTCGCTGAGTCCTGCACCGGGGGAATGGTCGCTGAGCGCATCACGTCGGTGGCCGGCAGCTCCCGCTTTTTTCTCGGCGGAGCGGTGGTGTACTCCAATGACCTGAAGACGCTGTTCGCCGACGTGCCGCCGCTGATGATCGAGGCGCACGGCGCGGTCAGCAAGGAAGTTGCCCTGGCGCTGGCAGAAAATATTCGTGAGATCTGCAATGCCGACATCGGGCTGGGTATCACGGGCATCGCCGGGCCCTCGGGCGGCACCGAAGAAAAGCCCGTCGGCCTGGTCTATGTCGCGGTTTCTGATGGGAAAAGAAACGAGGTCGTGCAACGCCGCTTTCCTGGAGACCGCGAGCGCATCCGTCGATGGGCCAGCCAGCAGGCACTCGATCTCTTACGACGTATGGTGATGTGAGAGCATGCGCCTATTCGTTGCACTCGACACGGACCCTGACATTCGCGAGCGCATCACAGCCTTTCGCAACCAGATGCGCGTTCTCGCTCCGGCGGTGCGCTGGGTCGGCCCCGAGACCTTTCACGTCACGCTGCAATTCCTCGGCGAGACCAAGAAGCTGGAGGAGATTCGGCAAGCGCTCAAACAGGTCAGGGCTGAATCCACGCGAATTGCCTTCCGCGGCGCCGGATTCTTTCCCAATCCCAAGGCGCCACGCGTGTTCTGGGTTGGCATCGAGGGCGACGAAAGCTTACAGACTCTGGCAGAAGTAGTCGCCAACACGACGCGGCCGCTTGGATTCGAGCGCGACGCGGAACCTTTCACACCGCACCTCACGCTGGCGCGGTCCGGTAGCGGCCGTCCCCGTCCGGTTTCCGGTGAACGTCCTGCATCCGGCTTGCAACGGGTTCGGGATGAACTGGCGAAGTTGCCTCCGCCCGACTTCGGTACAATGACGGCGCACCAATTCTTTCTGTACGAGAGCCACTTGTCGCCGGCTGGGTCGCGCTATGAAAAGCGCGCGGCGTACCCGCTGCACTAGTCGCTCAGCACTCTTATCACTTCTTTGGAAGACTTTTGATTCACACGCTCCTTATCGTTGTAACGTCCTACTTGCTCGGATCGATTCCGTTCGGCTATCTGCTTGTCCGCATCTTTCGCGGCGAAGACGTGCGGCAGACCGGCAGCGGCAACATCGGAGCCACCAACGTCGCGCGGACGGGTTCGAAAGGACTCGCGATCGCAACGCTTGTGCTGGATGCCCTCAAGGGATACGTGGCCGTTGCGCACGTGTTTTTCTTAGCGGGACATCATCCAGACCATCTGCCCGACTTCGGCCCGCACACGGTTTACATTCTGGCGGCCCTGGCGGGATTCTGCGCCATTGGTGGACACATGTTTCCCGTTTGGCTTCGCTTCAAGGGCGGCAAGGGAGTAGCGACTGCAGTCGGGGCGTTTCTTGGAATCGCGCCGATGGCTGTTTTGGTTTCGCTCGCTGTGTTTGTGGCCATCGTTGCCGTCACACGTTACATATCGCTAGGCAGCATGTTGGGGGCGGCGATCTTCCCCGTAGCGGTCTGGTGGCTCGAACCGGAAGCTCGAAACGGCGCTGTCATGGCGCTCATCGCTGCCTCTTCTCTGCTGATCATCGTCCGGCACAAAGACAATATCCGCCGACTGCTGGCGGGCAATGAAAACCGTTTCGGCGGTGGAAAGACGGGTTCAGCGTGAGCCAGATAGCCGTCATAGGAGCGGGCGCGTGGGGCACGGCCATCTCCATCGTGCTGGGCCGCCGCGGCGGCCATGATGTTCGTCTCTGGGCACATGAAGCTGAAGTGTGCGACAGCATCAATTCGCACCGCATGAATGATCGCTATCTTGCAGGATGCGCAATACCCGATCTCGTTACCGCCACCAACAGCCTCGAAGAGGCATTGCGCGATGCGGAGATCGTGGTCAGCGTAATGCCTTCGCACCACGCTCGCAGGGTTTTTACTGCGATGCAGCCGCATTTGAACGAAAACATGCTGTTCGTCAGCGCCACCAAGGGCATCGAGAACGACACGTTTCTGCGCATGAGCGAGGTCATTACGGATGTGCTGCGCCAAGCTCAGAAGCCATTCGTGCCGCGCATTGGCGCGCTAAGCGGTCCGACATTCGCCAAGGAGGCCGCACTCAGCCAGCCCACAGCCATCACCGTCGCGTCCAAGGACGAGGAACTCGGATACATTGTCCAGAAAGAATTCAGCGATCCACGCTTTCGGGTTTATACCAGCGACGATGTTGTGGGTGTTGAGCTGGGCGGCTCGTTGAAGAACATCGTCGCTATCGCCGCCGGCGTCTGCGACGGCCTCGGCCTGGGCCACAACAGCGTCGCCGCGCTCATCACGCGCGGATTGGCGGAGATCACTCGTCTAGTGGTGGCCTGCGGCGGCCGTCAGGAGACGATGTCGGGACTTGCTGGTCTGGGCGACCTGGTGCTGACTTGTACCGGCGGACTCTCGCGCAACCGCAGCGTTGGCGTGGAACTGGGCCACGGGCGGAAACTGAACGACATCATTGATGGCATGCACGGCATGGTCGCTGAAGGTGTTCTCACTACCAATGCCGCCATCGGCTTGGCGCGCAAGATGGGGGTTGAGATGCCGATCACCGAACAGATGCACGCCATCCTACAGGAGGGAAAGTCGCCGCAGGATGCGATCCGTGAACTGATGGCGCGGCCGTCCACCAGCGAATTAGGGCTCGCCCAGAATCGACCGGCTGCGGGCTGAATTATCTCGCGGACTTCTTCGCGGGGGTTGAAGTAAGGCTAGCGAAGAAACTCGACATGATGTGCCGCACATCGCCTTCCGGCATCGACGCCGGATCCAACATGTGTTCGAGCGTAAGCGAATTGCCCAACGCGGCGAGCGACACTCCGGTAGCGTAAGCCGAAGCCGGAAGTTCGCGGCCCAGCGCTTTCATGACCTCTTCCAGAAATCCCACTCTCGGTCCGACGAACCGGCGATGCATCGCCGCCAGCCGCTGCCTGACCTCAGGATGCCGCACCGCGAACAACTTGAACTCCAGGGCCAGCAGGCACCAGCGGCGGTCGAGCGTCTTGGTGAGGAAGAACTCGCGCACGGCCTTCAACTTGGCCTCGGGCTCGCGCGCTTTGTTCATTTCCCTTTCGAGCGCCGCAATGCGTGACGCGATCTCGCTCTCGAGCAGGGCAAAGAACAAGTCTTCTTTGCTGTCGAAATTGGCGTAAAACGCGCCGCGCGTGTAACCGGCATCGGCGGCGATTTCCTCGAGTTTGGCCGCCTCGAAGCCATCGCGCGCGAAGACTTTCTCCGCCGACTGGATCAGCCGGGCGCGAGTAATTTCGGCCCGCTCCTTGTGCCGCGATAATGTAGCTGTTCTGTTCATGTCAGTGCGCAAATCCCTGCCCACCGGTCAAAGAATTTGTTCCAGTTTTGCGACCGAGACAGTAGCGGACACATCTAACGCACATGTAATATCGGATACATGCATGTATGTATTAGATACACCATGAAACACATGCGACGCAACATTTCCTCTTATCTATGGACGAAACGTCGCGGCGGGCTCATAGCCACCGTGGTGCTTCTGTTGTGCAGCGGCGCCGGCCTGGCGCAGATCTCCGCGCCTTCTACCGTGGCGCCACTGCCTTCGGCTGAGTCGGTCATCGATCGCAACACCGACAATTACTTCGGCTCGATTCCTCAAGGCACGGCAACCTCAGAAACGATCGACCTCACGCTCGAGGACGCGCTCGATCGCGGCCTGAAGTACAACCTGGGTCTTTATCTCAGCAATCAAACCACCGCCGAAGCCCGTGCCGCACGCCTGCAATCGCTAAGCCAGATACTTCCCAACATCAATGGTACGTTTGGCGAGGAAGTACAGCGCCTCAACCTCAAGTCGTTCGGCCTCACGTTTCCGGGCTTTCCTACTTCGGTCGGACCGTTTGGCCTGACTGCGACCCAGGCGACCGGAACGTGGGACGTGGCCGACCTCTCTTCCATCGACAAGTACCGTGCCAGCGGCGAGACCGTGAAGGCCGCGCAGTTTAACTATCACGACGCCCGTGACACCGTCGTCCTCGCCGTGGGCGCGACCTACTTGCTGGTCATCGCGCAGGAATCCCGGCTCGAAGCCGCGCAAGCCGAGCTGAACACTGCGCAAACTCTTTTCGATCTGGCGAAAGACCAGGAGGCCGCTGGTCTGGCTCCCAACATTGACACGCTGCGCGCCAAAGTCCAACTGCAA
>Ga0074046_10004338_pt1 | contig 11625 bp, 11 predicted proteins | sample BogForMeECP23OM3_FD_94441 | JGI IMG/M metagenome (GOLD analysis project Ga0074046, IMG submission 94441) | Bog forest soil microbial communities from Calvert Island, British Columbia, Canada - Bog Forest MetaG ECP23OM3 | ecosystem: Environmental > Terrestrial > Soil > Wetlands ...
ATGATTCCGGGACAAAGCTGCGGAAGATTTCTTCTGCATGATCCAAATTGCAAAAATCAGTTAGCGTATGATCTTACGCGCGCCAATCGCCGCGGATCAACAGATTAAGTCAACGGCTTGCGTCGTCTGCGCATCCGGTTGCGATGGCGCTCCGCGGCATGGAGGGGTATTCCGCGTCGTCCGGATCCTGAACGAGAATCACCCCGCCCGCTTCCTTGATCGCTTTCACCCCTAGCGCGCCGTCCGATCCGGCGCCGGTTAGTATCACGGCGAAAAGGCCGCCAGGCCTTGTTGCAAGGGAGCGGAAGAAGAAGTCGATTGGCGCGCGCTTCCCGCGCTGTTTGTCGAAGTCGCAGGTGTCGAGCGCACCGTCCGAGACGATCAGCTGCCGGTTTGGCGGAATGAGGTAGACGTGGTTGGGCTCGATGCGGATGCGGTTCTGGACCTGTTTCACGGTCATTGCCGTTCGAGCGGCGAGAATGGATGAAAGGTCGCTTCGGTGCTCAGGGTCCAGATGAAGAACGGCCACAAAAGCGGCGCCGGTATCTGACGGGATCAGCTCGAAAAAGGTCTGGAGGGCTTGAACGCCGCCCGCCGAAGTGCCAATCGCGACAAGAGGGAAGCTTTTTATCTGTTTTGCTGGTTTTGGCACGGCAACCAACATTAAACATTTGTCTTTTGGGACGAGGTTTCGAGAACCGCTGCCATAAAGCCGATGGCTTGAGATAGTTCCAAGTATCAACCTCAAATCGCCAGAAGGAAACTATATTTGTAGCAGAGATTTAAGCATAACCCTAGCGGCCTCTTGTCACTCACAACAGCATTTTTGTTGGATCCGGTATCGGTCTGAAGGCGTCACCCAAGCGGAATGGCTCACAAGCGGCACGCCCTGGCGGCGCAAGCATCGTCAAACAAGCACAGGAAATGATAAATGCACGCATGAAATGCTTCGAATTCTCTTCCGGCATCGTGATGGCCCCTCAATGGGCAAGCGCCGCCGCGATAGCAGCGTATTGCCGGGATGCAGCACCGGCACCGCTTGCTCAGGATGCGCCGCGTCCATCCCAAGCGGGGGGCTCCGCTAAACCTGTAGCGACGGCGCCGGGCGGTCAGCTCGCGCGCTGCCCGATCTTCAGGAACTCCGCCATGAACTCGCGCAGGCGCGGCTGGCGCGCCTCGATATAGGGCAGCGGCCGCAGCACCTCGAGCGCTGCGATGCCGATGCGGATCGTAAAGCCGCCATTGACGAGCCCTTCGCCGAGCCGGCGCGAAAGCCGCGCGGTCAGGCCATGGCCGATGAATTGCTGCAAGATGTCATCTGTGAACGCCATGCCGCCCGTGACGGCGAGGTGGCCGGCAATAAGCCTGAGCAGCTTGAAGATCGCAAAGAAGCCGGGCCTGCCGCCATAAATGTCCGCGAGGCTGCGCAGCATGCGGAAATTCTCGTAAGCCACAAAAGCGACGGGGACGATTGCGGCCGGGCTGAGCGAGGTCACCACCGAGACGCGCCGGCCGGATGAGCCGATGGCGGTGCGGGCCAGCCGGTCGAGCGGCAGGAGCAGCTCGCGCTCAGCGAGCGTCAGCACTTGCCGGGCGTCCAGAATATCGCGCTGATGCTGCTTCAACCGATAGATGCCCTCGGCAAGTTCGCGGCGGTCTTTGAACATCGCGCGCATCGCCGCCGCAGCGCTGCGCGCCCCGCGTACATCCGCGGCGCCCAGCGCAGCTTCGGCGCGCTTGCGAAGCGCCGTGACCGCCGAAAGGCGCAAAAGCCCGGCCACCTCGCGCGCCGCGATCATGACGAAAGCAAAAACCGCAACCGCGAACAGGATGGTGGCAGCCCAGCCGAGCCAATCGCTGCGCGAGAGGAGCGCCAGCACCGTCTGCTGCATCCAAATCAAGGCCCACAAAACCAGAAGCCCGCCAACCGCGCTCCAGAACACGGCGCTCCAGCCGCGGCGGTTTTCGAAAGGCGGCGGCGGCAGGGCAAGCGGTTCGGCGGCGAGGGGCTGCTCGATGGGCGCCTCGATTTTGAGCCCCGGATCGTCCAGGCTGAACGCCGCCGGTGCGCGGTTTTGAGGGATGCCGCTCATGCCAATTTATCGCCGATAAGAAAGTTCAACGCGCGGTCTAGCCTGATATGGGGAAGCACTGCGCTTCGCCCAAACTCCGGCGCTGCCTGTTTCGGCGGGCGGAAGCGTACGAAGTGCGCGGGCGCCCGGCCTGACCTGAGCCACTCGCGCGAAACCGCGAGCGCAGGATCGTCCGGCAGATCGCCGGGAAAAATTGCAAGCTCCTCGGCGCCGGTAAAAAGGCGCTCGCCAAGGCGCTCGCCTTTGAGCGGCGTGCCGGCGATGCACGGCAAAATCTCGCCGCCTTGCCGCGCTTGCGCCTCCCGCGTCGCGCGCACGCTCGCGAGCGCGAAGGCGCGCACCTCGGCGCCCACGAAAGACGCGCGCTCGATGCTTTTTGCCGCGATCAGGCGCAAAATCGCCTCCAGGCGGTCGTGATTGGCATGATGCAAATGATCGGCCTTGGTAGCGGCGAACACGATCCGGTCGATGCGCCGGCCGCCAAGCAAAGCCAGCCAGCTGTTCTGGCCCTGGCGGAAGCAGCGCAGGATATCGGTCAGCGCGCGTTCCAGATCGGCGATCGCGTCTGGCCCGGCATTGATAGCGGCGAGCACGTCGGCGAGCACGATCTGCCGGTCGAGGCGCGCGAAATGGTCCCGGAAAAAGGGCTGAACCACATGGGTTTTATAGGACTGATACCGGCGCGCCATCATCGCCCAAAGACTTCCGCTAGTTGCGGGCGTTCCCGCCGGCGTATCGAGCGGGAAGAATGTGAAGGCCGGTGAGCCGGCCATATCGCCCGGCATCAAAAAGCGCCCAGGCGGCAGGCTGGAAAGCGACAGCGCTTCGGCGCGGCACTTGCGCAAATATTGGGTGAAGAGTTCCGCGCCCTTCTGCGCGGTTTGCTCGTCCTGGGGGGCGAGCGCATCTGTTGCTGCGAGGAAGGCGAGCCAATCTCCGGCGGCGGGAGCGCGCGCCGGCTCGCGCGCGAGAGCCGTGGCCTGCCTCGCCCATTCCTCGTAGCTCAAATCGAGGAGCGGAAGGTCGAGAAGCCATTCGCCCGGATAATCGACGATGTCGAGATGCAACGTTCCGGTGCCGAGCGCGCGCCACAGCGTGGCAGCGGGCTCGTACTCGATGGTTAGCCGCAACTCGCTGATCTGCCGCGTGCCCTCGGGCCAGGCCGGCTCGGCGCCGGTGAGCTTGGCGAGATTACCCTCGTAATCGAAGCGGGGCACCGCGTCGTGCGGCTGCGGTTCCATATAGACGCGAAGGATGCGCCCTTGCGCGAGCGGCTCGAAAAAGGGCAGGGCGTTTCCGGCGAGGAGATTATGAACGAGCGAGGTGATGAACACGGTTTTGCCGGAGCGCGACAGGCCGGTCACGCCGAGCCGGACCGCGGGCGTGAGAAGCTGCGCGGCCGCATCCTGAGCGCGCGCCCAGGTTTCGAGCGCTGTGTTCGATAAGCGTCCCAGCAAGTCCGGCTCCCTTCGCGACCACGCGCGCATTTCGTGAAGAGCCGCTTTTAGCAGGACCCGCGCTGGAACGGAACTGGGTTACGGGGCGCGCTCGCGGGCGGCATAGCGCTCCCTCACCCCTGCGCGCGGTGAGTGATAAACTCTTTTATTTTTTTTGCGAGCTCGTCGGCGCCCATGTCGCGAAATTCCTGATCCGCGCCTGGAATGACAGCAAGGGTCACGGTCTTGAGCGCGGCAAAGTTCGGCTCTGCCGCCTTTATGTCGTTTAGGCCAGGATCGGCATCTCCCACGGCAACGAGAACGGGGACCTTGATGCTCTGCAAAAGGTTCGTTGTTTGGAACTTCGCGTTGGCGCCGTAATAGTTCGCAAACGCACCCGCCGTTACCTGCGCATGCTGGCAACTCAAGAAACCGGGAACCTCCAGAAGCTGGTTGCCTTCTTCGCGTGCGGCGAGTTCCTCGGCCTTGGCAAGCTCGGGCCGCAACGGCTTTCCGAAGCGTGCTCTGTATTCCGCCTCCGACTTCTCCTCGGTCTGCATGAGCGGCGCGATTAGCACCACCCGCTTTACGGCCTTGTCGATCCGGTTGATGGCATAAAGCGCAACTTGATTCGCTCCGCGGCCATGGCCTGCAACGGTGATCGACTGCGCTCCCTTTTCCTTGAGCCAGCGTACCCAGGCGGCAATCTCATCGACGGCGTCCTCATGCCGGTGATCCTGCTCCATCGAGCAATCGAACATGCCGTGACGCTTGTCGAGACCAAGCCCAAGCGTGATCGCAAGCGAGTTTATGCCAAAATCGCGAAGCCCGTCTTGGAGCGCGGCCATAAGCTCCATCCGGCCGTGCCCCTGCGTGTCGTGCACGAGCAGGACCGTGCCTTCGTTCTTCAGCGATTTGCCCGGCGCCAATTCAAGGTTCGCAGAAATCTCAAGACCGAGATATTCGAGCGAGACCTCTTCCGCTGTGCAGTCCGCGGTAAAGCCCGCGAGCGAAAACACCATTAGAGCCAATATGATAAGGCCGCGCATGAGAATCCTTCCGATAGATGTTGCCGGCGAGGCACTCGCTAATGCCGCTTATGGACGAAATCAGGGCCAAGCCTTAAGGATCACGCGATTTATGTTAACAAGAAGGCCTCTCACGCGCGGCCCTTATCTCCTTCTTTTCCTTTTTATTCGCGCTTTTTTGGGTTCGGCGGGCGGAGCTGGCTGCCAAGACGCTTTCACGAAGGGCGCGCCGGCAGCGGAGGAGCCCTTCAGCAGCCTGAGAGAGGGACGTCCCGCCTTTGAGCCGATGCCGGGCGCACCCGCCCGTTGCGGCGCGCGGCGGTTTGCTGCGGCTTTTGCCCAAATGTTTAAGGATTCGACGAGGCCCGCGAATGCCATGGCGAAGTAGATATAAACGCGCGGTATATGCGTACCGAGACCGTCGGCAATAAGGACGACGCCGATAAGCATGAGGAAGCACAAGGCTAGCATCTTCACGGTGGGGTGCCGCTCGATGAATTCTCCCGTGACACCGGCCGCAAAGTACATAATTCCAACCGCGATGCAGATCGCCGCTGCCATGATCTCGATGTCGCGCGCCAAGCCTACTGCGGTTACGATCGAATCCAACGAAAAGATTAAATCCATCACCGCAATCTTCAAAATCACGGCGGCGAACCGGCCCTTGCGCGCCATAGCCGGCTGTGCTCCGCCCGAACGGTCCTCGATACTGGCATGGATCTCCTGGATGGCCTTGACCATGAGGAAAAGCCCGCCGGCGATGAGGATCAGGCTACGCCAAGAAAAGTCCACCCCAGCGGCAGTGAAAAGCGGAGCCGTTAACCGCGTTACCCAAGAGATGGCGGAGAGGAGAAGAAGGCGGAGCGCAAGTGCGAGGCCCAGCCCGGCACTTCTTGCCCGCCGGGCTTCCTGTTTGGGAAGCGAATTTGTGAGAATTGCCAGGACGACGATATTATCGACGCCGAGCACAATCTCCAGGCTCGTGAGCGTTACGAGGCTTGCCCACGCTGCAGGATCGAGAAATAGTTCCATGAAAAACCTGCCGGGGCCCTGCCGCGCACCTGCGGCGGCCGGTCATTCGGTTGGATAACGAGGCTGGACGCTGTCGCGTTCGCTTGCTGCGCTTAAGCCGAAGGCCATTATATAGGCCGCTGTCAGCACGAATATAACCCGCTCGGCCAATGTTCCAGGAAAGCCATGGCTAACTGCGGAGACCGCAGCGGCGCCCCATGCGAAAACGATAAAAAGTGTGAGCGCCCGCAACCGCTTTACGCGGAGCGGATGCACGAAGCGAAAGGGTACGAAGGTGAGAATTGCGCATAGTCCGATAAGGACTGCGGATAGCGCAGGGCTCATGCCGAGGACGAAGCAGTAAAGGACAATGGCATTCCAGACGGCGGGAAAACCCACGAAGTAGCCGTCGGCGGTTTTGCTGGTCTTATCTGAGAAATGATAGAGAGAGACCATCAGCATCGTTGCGGCCAGGATGAGCCGCAGCCCCTCCGGCACGATCGATGCGCGTGCAACGATGAAGGCGGGGACGGTGACATAGGTCAAATAGTCGACGATATTATCGAGATCCTCGCCGGAAAAGCGGGGCAGAACCCGCTTGACTTCAAGCCTCCGGGCCAAGGGACCGTCGGCACCATCGACGATCAGCGCCGCCCCGAGCCATGCGAAAGCATCCGCCCAGTTGCCCTCGGTTGCTGCAAGAAGGGCGAATAGTCCGAGCACCGCGCCTGTTGCGGTTAAAACGTGCACGGACGCCGCGCCGAGCACGTTATTGATTTTTGGATTTGAGCGGTTGCTCATTGGGCAGGACGCGCTGCCAAACGATCAGAACTTGTGGCTCAACGTGCCCTTGATCTGCATACCTTCATCGGGAGTGTGCTGATCGAGGCTGTGTTGATCGAGTTGGAGCGCATCCGGGTAGCCTTTGCCACCGTACAAGAGTTCAAGGCCGAAATCGAGCTTCGGCAAGGTTCCGACGGAGCCGATGCCCGGGATCGTGACCTCTGTCCCGCTAGACTTGCCGGTCAAAGCGAGAGGATCGGCGGCGCTTGGCTCAGGCGTCTTTCCCGGCAGCGTCAATTGCTGCCCGAAAGGCGAAAGCGGCGCCGATTGTGTGTTCGTTTGCGGCGGCGCAACCGGCTCTGTGGAAAAAGCCATCGCTCCCGTCACCTGCAGGGCAAGCGACAAGGCGATGCTACACGCCAGTGCCGCCTCCCTCAACTTGATTTGCTTGCCCATGACTCGCTCCCCGCTTGTGCTACTAAGATGATTGCGAACCCCTATGAATGCAAGTCTATTGATTCACCCCTTAAGTCCTTGTGAAATCTGCGTTATCCACCGTTATGCCCCCGACCCCGTGGCCGAAATGCCTCACGGCACGGTTGCAGCCGCCTTATTTTGGCCGAAAAGCGGCTAGGGCTGAGCCGCGGTTTCGCTGCAGAGCCATTCGAGGTAAGAGGCCGCGACCTGCCGGGGTTCGAAAACGATGAGAGCGGGAACGGAATAAGGGTGCCGCGCCGCAAGCGCCGCAAGCACTTGCTCCGCCAAGTCTTTTCTCGTCTTGACGAGCATGGCGGCTTCGGTCCCTTCTTCCACAGCGCCCTGCCAGCGATAGATCGACAGCATGCCGGGAAAAATATTGACGCATGCGGCAAGTTTTTCCTCTACAAGTTCACCGCCTATCTTCCTTGCGTCACTTTCAGTGGAAAATGTGGTATAAATGGCTACCATTCCGGTGGCTTCATCCATGGCGTCCTCTCCAATGCCCCACATGCATTCTCAATTCTGTTCGATTCCAGCCGCCCCCGAGCCCGCGTGTCCGAGGTGAGCGCGGTTGAAACCGGGGCGGGCATCCCCGTTGATAAGGTTCGCCTGGGGTTCGTTGCAAGCCCTGCTCCCGAGGCGCAGGAGGCTCTGGAACGCCTGGCCCGGCGCTATGGCGGCGCCGAGCCGGAAACTGCGGGCGTCATTATCGCTCTTGGCGGCGATGGCCTCATGCTGCAAACGCTGCACCGCTTCATGGGAACCGGCATCCCAATCTACGGCATGCATAGAGGGTCCGTCGGCTTTCTCATGAACGAGTATCGGGAGGACCGGCTTCTGGAGCGGGTGGCGGGCGCCAAGCTGAGCGTTATCCATCCCCTTAAGATGCTGGCGCGAAACGTGGCGGGGCAAATGCTGGAGGCGCTTGCGATCAACGAGGTGCATCTCTTCAGGCAAACTGCGCAAAGCGCTAGGCTTTCCATTTCGGTCGATGGAAGGGAACGGCTGAGCGAGCTGCTTTGCGACGGCGTTCTTGTCGCTACGCCCGCCGGAAGCACGGCCTATAACCTTTCTGCGGGCGGTCCGATTCTTCCGTTGAAGGCTCCACTTCTCGCCCTGACGCCGATCAGCCCTTTCCGGCCCAGGCGATGGCGCGGCGCGTTGCTGCCGAACAAGGCGCACGTCAAGATCGAGGTTCAGGAAGCGGACAAGCGGCCGGTCAGCGCCGTTGCCGATCACACCGAATTCCGCAATGTGCTTTCGGTCTCCATCAGGGAGGAGCCTGGGATAGACCTTAAACTGCTATTCGATCCCGGCCATGCGCTTGAGGAGCGCATCCTTGCGGAGCAGTTTAGGTTTTGAGACATTTCGCCGTGCAGTTGACGGAGCGCGCTGCGCACCTTAAACCCGGCGGGGTCCACGGACGTGAAGGGGAACGGCAATGCGGACAGTCCTTAAAGTCTCTTTCTGCTGGTTCTTTCTATGTTTGTCCGCATTAGACTGCGCCGCAGGCGAGACCCGGACGATCCTTATTCTCGATGCCACAGCTCAAATGAGCGCTCAGTTCGGCCAGCAGCGGAAAATCGACGCGATGAAAAGCGCCGCCGCCGCCGCTGCGGCCCGGATGGATGCCAAGGCTTCGCTCGCCGCATGGGCGTTCGGGACAAATCCCTCCAAGAAATGCGAGGACAGGGGTGAGCTCGTCCATCTTCAGCCGGTGGAGACCGCCGCCGGCGCGCTGGACAAGGCGCTAAGCCCGGTGCAGCCGAGGGCGGCCCGCGCCCCTGTGTTTGGGACTTTGCAGGCCGCGCTCGCATCGCTAGGAGAGCCCAAGGACGGAGCTGTTTCGGCCGTCATCATTGCGGGCACGGGCGACGATTGCACCGGCGATATCTGCAGCGAGGCGAAACGGCTTCATGACGTGTACCCTAACGCAAAGCTGACAGTACTCGCCCCCGGCATGAGCGAGCAGGCAGCGGCCAATTTCACATGCGCCGCGAAAGCCATGGGAGGCGGGTTCACCGCGGTCAAGTCTGCGGCCGATCTCACCCGGGTGCTGCGCCAGACCCTCGATATCGCCCCGAACGCACAACCGGTAAAAGTGCCGGTCCAGCCATCGGCGGCTCCGGCCGCTCCGGCCGAAGCAGCAAAGACTTCAGCGGCCAAGAGCACGGAAACGGCCGCGGCCGCGCCTTCCGCGCCGGCCGGGACGGCCCCCGCCGTCCGGGAACAGCCGCAGCCCGATGCCAACACGTTTCTTTCTTTCGTGCTTTCGAGCGGTATGCCCCCCCTCGAAGCCGGGGTGACCTGGGAGATTTACAAGATCAACACGACCCCGACGGGTCAGCTGCGTGCGGCAGAGGCGCCAAGCTGGACCGGAGGTGGCGGGCAGGCAAAACTCAAGCTTGGCGAAGGCCGCTACTTGGTTCGGGCAGCCTACGGCTTCGCCTCGGCGGAGGACTCCATCGCAGTCGCAGGAGGCAAAGTCGAAAAGACCATATCGCTGAATGCCGGAACCATTGCCGCAGAAGCCTTGCAGGCGCAAGCTTCGCAAGCTGCCGAGGACGCTTTTTTCGTGCTTTACCGCCGGAAAACGGCGGCCGCTTTGGAGGAGCTTGGCAGATCCAGCGAAGCACCCGCGATTTTTTACGTGAATGCCGGCCAATACACCCTTGCTGCTTCCGCCGGTCTCGCCAAGCTCCATACCGATGTCAAGGTTGAGGCGGGAAAGGTTTCGGCGGTCCGGATGGCGCTCAATTTGGGAGTGCTGGAAATCAAGACTTTCGCGGTGGAAGGGTCTTCCAAGCCCGTGCCGGCGTGGCATCTGCTTTACGCCGCTGCGTCAGGTCCTGGAAAAGCACCTGTCTTAAGAATTTCCGGCGGTTCTCATCGCTTGCAGGTCCCGGCAGGAAGCTACCGGCTAGAAACGCAATACGGCAATGCGCGTGTGGAGAGCGCTGTCTCGGTGACGGCGGGGCAAACCGCTTCGCAAAGCGTCGTTTTAGGCGCCGGGGAAGCGAAGATCAGCCTGCCGGCCGGTAAGCCTGCGCGAGTTTGCGCCGTTTACGAAGCTGGCGCAGACCGCAATGCAGGACCGCTCGGCCGCGCCGCGGGAACGTCGATGAGTTTCATCCTCAAAGCCGGCGACTACGATGTAGAGTGCAGGCACCAAGGAGCGTCCGAGCCTGCGAAGAGGGCCCGGATCCGGGTCGTTCCCGGCGAGACCCAGCAAGCGAAGATCGAGGATTAGCGGGGTACCCGCCTCATTTTGATCGAACCTGAGACCTAGCTTGGCTTGCATAGCATCGGCTTTGTGGAATTCAAAGGAGCGGCGAAGGGCGGTTCATGCGCATAAGAAAAACAGCGGCCTCCATCCTCGCTATGGCGTTTTCCGCATCGGCGCTTTGCCTTCCAGTCAGCCTATCGCCTTGGAGCGCAGCGCATGCCGCGCCCAAAGCTCCGAAGGGCGCAAGCACTGTCGTTGAGGGCGAAGATATCCCCATCGAAGGGGAGGGTCCCAAGGCACCGGTCCAGCAAGGCGGCGATGATGCGGAGCCCCAATCGAGGCCCGTGCCGCCAACCTCCGGTCCGCCCGCTCCGGTGACGCTGACGGCCTACTTGAGCGAAGGCAGCGCGCCTATGACCTCTGGCATTACCTGGCGCGTCTTCGAAGGCCATCCGGGTAGCGACGGGAATTACCGGCTTCTGGAAACGGTTCGTGAGCCGCAGCCTACCCTTGAGCTGAAACCAGGGGAATATTTGATCAATATTGCTTATGGGCGGGCCAACCTCACGAAAAAGATCGGTGTTTGGCCGCAGAACCCGATGAAGGAGGATTTCGTGGTCAATGCCGGCGGACTGCGGATTAATGCGTCGCTGGCTCACGCGCCGATATCGGCCGAGCATCTTCTTAAATTCGAGCTTTTCTCCGATACTCAGGATCAGTTCGGCAATCGCCAAAGGCTCTTCGGCGATCTTCGCCCAGGCATCGTCATGAGGCTGAACAGCGGCATCTACCATATAGTCAGCACCTATGGCGATGCGAACTCGGTCATTTCAGCCGATATCGTTGTCGAGCCCGGCAAGATTACCGAGGCCGGCATCGACCATGACGCGGGCAAGGTCACGTTGAAACTCGTTCAGCGCGCTGGCGGCGAGGCGGCCGCCGATACGCATTGGATTGTGTACAACGCGGCGGGCGAGGTCATTAAGGAGAGCGCCGGCGCGTTCCCGACGCATATTCTGGCGGCCGGCGAATACCGCGTCGCGGCTCAACATGGCGAGCGGCAATATGCCGGGGCGTTTTCTGTCGCGCCCGGCGACACGAAACTTGTCGAAGTGCTGATGCAGTAGGCGCTTGCCCGGCGCGGGGTCATGGCCGCGTCCGATAAAGCCCGCGCTCCCGGCCGCTTCACGCGGAAACGATCGAGGCGGCTTGCAGCGCTTGGAGAAGCAGGTCTTCCGGGATCGTGAACCCATCGGATCGCGTTTCCGGCGGGCCGGCAAGGTAGCAAGCATAGTCGAGGGCGCGTTGCATGGCTATGAGCCACATGTTCGCCGTCGCGTTCTTGACCTTACCATACGGGCCATAAGGGCTTGGAAAAAACTCGATTATTTTCGTTCCCGGCTTGCACCAGGCGCTATGGGCGAGCCCCGCTCCGTGCGGTGCAACGACCGCTTCGGCTTGCCGGAAGAGCTGCACTTGCCGGGCTAAGGGGAGCCCCTTAAGCGTGACGCGATGGATCCCTCTGGCCTCCAGAATAGGAAGGAGGCGATCTTCGTTGCGGACCCGCC
>Ga0074046_10004339_pt1 | contig 11620 bp, 7 predicted proteins | sample BogForMeECP23OM3_FD_94441 | JGI IMG/M metagenome (GOLD analysis project Ga0074046, IMG submission 94441) | Bog forest soil microbial communities from Calvert Island, British Columbia, Canada - Bog Forest MetaG ECP23OM3 | ecosystem: Environmental > Terrestrial > Soil > Wetlands ...
AGGGACATTCTGACCGCCTCGCCACTCTGCTTGTCGTGAGCGGGCAGATTGCTGGTCAACACGCCTACTAGGTCGAGAAGGACCTTGCCCGGAAGCTCGTAATGCTCTTGCGGGAGGGCGACTGAGAAGCTGCTCGTTGTGCGGGAGGTGATGATGTTAGGAGGATCTTTGGGATTTTTCGGGGCAGGGCTGACCGAGAAGTAAATTGACATGACGCCGTTGGAGTTGGGCATCGCCACGCGGAGCCTATCGGCTTCGGGACCGGTCGCATGCTGAAAATAAGGGGCGAGCCAATTATCGACGACGTCTTTGGCGACCGTGGCCTGGTCGTCGCTTGTGGGAGTGGTGCCGGCCAACACCAGGTTAGCGTCCTTGCGGAAAATCGCCGCGATCTTCGTCGCGGGCACATGGACGGGCGGCACGGTGGGTGCGGCCGGGACTGGCGTGGGAACGGAAGGAGGTGCGACGGCACGCGCTTCGGCAACGGGTTTCGATAACGAGGCCTGTGTGGGTGATTCCTTTCGGACTTCCAAGCTCGCGGCACCATGGATCAACTGGGACGGGTCGAATCCGCCCGGCGGAAGTTCAGCTCTCTGCAGGGCGCCGCTCTCCCGTACTAATGGGGCGCTGGTGCCGGTGAGAACGGGCGACCCGGTCGCGAAATCCAGAGTCAGCACTTCCTTCGGGCTTCGCGAGATGTACGCTTCCTTGGGATTCAATTCGAACGCGGGACTGTTGTACAAGCTGAAGGTACGTCCTGCTGCCGCGCCTCGCGCCGGATCTCTCGGCACATAGCCTTCCCAATCCCAAATGTCGCGGTAGGCATGGTAAACCTCAAGCTGGAACCGGCCCTTATCGATTTGGGTGACCTGAACAATGAAGACGGGCACCATCATCTCGCCTTTATTTAGAGGTTGGACGCCGACAGCCATGGGGTCAAAAAGTGCAAACGTCGTCGGCTCGCCCAAGCGATTCAGCAGACGCGGCGACTGATACTGAAACATCCGCTCATAATCCGGAAACAGGTTTCCGATCCGGGAAACCAGCGCCTGGTAGGTGATCTCCGCGTCAATGGCGTCCGCGACGGTGGGTTTCTTCGAGGCTTTGTGATGTTTTGTCTGCTCGGCTGACTGCGAAAGCGTTCCGGGATCGATTTTCGAATACTCCTGCAGGCGTTGTGTCAGATCTTTGCGAAAGCTGCGCAGCTCGGGGCTCAGCAGCGATGGGTCAACGGTCAGCAGAATGCTGGCCCAGATCGCGCCCTGGTTCACATGCGCCAGGAGTTGGGAGAATGCGAGATCATTGGGGCCGCTCTGACGGCCATCACGGTCAAATTGTATTTCTTGCAGTTTCTGTGGAGTGAGGAGGCTGAGCGCAGCAGCACGTTGCCGCATCGTGATATCGATGTCCTGCACCAGATGGATTGCATAGCTGCGGGCTTTGTCGTCGCCGCGGTCCGGGCGAAATTGCCACGGCTGCAAGGAGTGAGTTTTTTTCTTGTCGTCACTGCCGGCCGGGCCTTCGTCCCCCGGCGGACGAGGCATGGCGGTCGCTTGCAGGAAGCTTAGAAGTAGCGTCGCCACGAGGAGAAGTTTCGCCCAGTTCATTGCAGCCGTTAATAAATGAAGGTTTCAGCGCGCCCAGCTCTCAAAATGGATTGGTCGGCGGGGGTTTCCATTTTGAAGCGCCAGTTTCCGACACTATATACCCAAAACGCTTCCGCTCGATAGAGGCAATCGCCGCAGCTCGTCCCATTTTTTGCATCTTTTCATCCGGAGCGAGCGGACGGCCCGGGAGAGCCCGGCCTAGTTCTAGTTCCGATGCAGAATATTCACAGAAGAAGGCCGCGGCCGGCAGCCGCGCCGGGCACTGGATTACTGAGCGCTGGTAGGGACAGAAGGCGCGCGGGTGAGCCGCGCGACCCAATGCAAGAACTATCGTGTCAATGCTGCCCCGAACCAGCCGTTGCACTTTCTTGCGAAGGCCGTCCCTCGAAGAGCTGCAAGTTCTCCGCCTTCCACTGCATCGCCCGATGGATGCGGCTGTAACCGCTGGGATGGTCGTAGAAAATAAACTCCTCGACCGGGCCGGGCCGCATCTTGCGATACTCGCCGAGGTGGATAGCTCCCTGCGCGACACCATCCGGCTGGCGGCTGGCATTCAGGCCATACATGTCGGCCTCGCGTTCCTGGGTTCTTGTCTGCGTGTTGAAGACGGGAGTCATCACAAACCCAAAGATAGATAGTATCAAAACTACCAGGGGAACGATCGCTATATCGCCAATCCCGCAGATTTGCCACTTCTCGCCCCAGCGCTTCAAGCTCCAATCCAGAGACCACTTTAGCAAACCAAATCCAGCAAATATAATAATCGGGAAGAATAATAGCAAGGCCTTATAGACGTGGTTGAGCACATAGTGGCCCATCTCATGACCCATGACGGCTTGGATTTCTTCCGGCGAGCCACGACGCAAAAGGTTGTCATTCATGGTGATTCGCATAGTCTGGCCGAAACCGCTGACATTAGCGCTCATGCGCGTAGTTTGTTTGGAGGCGTCGATCTGATATACGTCCCTGGCAGGGATTGCATTGGCCCGCGCCAGGCTCAGGATAGGTTGGGTTATCTTGGGATCGTTAAGGGGGGCAATCTTGTTGAATATAGGTTGAAGATAGACCGGATCGATGAGGACGGTAACTATGAGGAACGCCATCGAGACGATTGATCCCCATAACCACCAGGTGCGCGGCAGGCGACGAACTATCCCGAACAGAGCCATTACTAGCAGGCCGCCGAGCACGATGTTGATCATCAGGCCTTTGGTCTGGTCCCATGCCCAGGGGCCGAAGGTTTGCGTGGCTAGTCCATACGCACGCTCGCGAGTGTAGCCTTCATAAATCGCCAAGGGCGCGCCTAGGATAAAGACGGCCACCGAATATTCAGCCCAATAGATGAGGGTCTGAAGCGGCTTGTATCTTGTAATGCGTTCCGCCAGATTGCGCATGGCCGCTGACCATCGGAGGTTAAGAAGGACGAGCGAGATCGCAGCGCCGTAGAGGAAGTCCCACAGGATGAGCCAGTAGCCACCCTCGAAGTAGGCGTCGGAGCGGGCGCGCGCGCTGGCGGGAATTTGCGCCAGATAGGCTTCAGTGGCGGCGTCCACATTGAAATTGGGTGAAGGCTGCGCCGCGGGCGGCACGGTAGTCACGGACGGCATCTCGTTGGCCGCGTTGCTGCTGGGCGGCGCCTGCTGCGCTGAAGCTGCGAAACACACGAACAACACCAACAGGGTAACCAGCGCCCGCGCGTGCAAAGTCATAGGTGTCCTCTCGGGAATGCGATAGAAGTATATACGCCAGTGGGAGCGGGAAGGTTCCCAGGGTAGGTGGCACGGATTTCTCATCCGGAGCGGGAAGCCTGTCCGACATTTCTTCCATCCCCTAGTCTTTTTGGATAGACAGCCTATCCGATTGGTGAGTGCAGCACGGCACTTTCCGCGATGGGGCGCGGTGCCAACGAAACCTTGGAAGCTTTGCAAGCTATTGAGAATGTACGAAATCTTTTCATTGGGATGACGTTCGCGTGGGGTTAAAGGTCAGTGGCCACAGGCGTGCATATTGATTTGTACTCCTGAATTGCGAGACCGATACTCCGGGGGGCGCGAGGGCGATCGCAACCGCTCTCGCGCCGTGGTTGGGAAGCGCGATAGGTTTACTGGCCGGCAGAAAGACCTCCGCTTCCGGCAAGGGGCGACGCATCCGAGGCAAAGTCGCCCCTTTCGCTTTTTCTGTGGTCCTTCCAGAAGCCAATGTCATGGGATGGAAACAAACCCACCCAACCAACGGACGGTTGGGTGGGGCACCCGCGCTATTTCATGAGATGGAAGTCGCACCACCCAACGAAAGAGGGTCGGGTGATGCAATTTCTAGTGGACTCCCACCCTTTCGCCAACTACAGGCGAAAGGATGGGGCACGCGGCCCTCTTGGCCGGTGGCTCATCCAACCTTCCCTTGGTTGGGTGGCATAATTTGGCAGAAAATACGGGTACTAACTCTACTCCGCCTCCCCCCTCACCCCTAGCTTCTTAATCAGCCGGTGCAGGTAGTTGGGATGGACGCCCAGCATGCGGGCGGCCTCAGCGCAATTGGAGCCGGACTTGCGCATTGCCTCCTGGATGATTCGCTTCTTGAAATCGGAAACTGCGTCATAGTAGTCGCTGGAGCCGTGCTTGACAGTGTCTTCATTCTGCAAGGTGTCAGGCAAATCAACGGGAAGGATGGAATCGGAGGAGCCCATGATCAGGGCGTGCTCGATGGCGTTCTCCAACTCGCGGACATTACCTGGCCAGCTATAGTTCACCAGTAGAGTGCGCGCCTCAGGGGAGATACCTTTGAACGGTCGCGCCAGGCGCTGCGAATACTTTCGCGCAAAGTGGATGGCCAGCAGGGGAATGTCCTGGCGATGTTCCCGCAGAGCCGGCACGGAAACGGAAACTACATTCAGGCGATAGAAGAGGTCCTGGCGAAACTCCTTGGTTTCGATGGCGTGTTCCAGGTCCTTATTGGTTGCCGCCAGGACGCGAGCATGGAAACGTATAGTTGCGGTGCCGCCCACCCTCTCGAACTCGCGCTCCTGCAGGATGCGAAGTAGCTTGGCTTGTAGTTTGGGGTCGAGCTCTCCTATCTCGTCCAGGAAGAGCGTGCCATCGGCAGCCAGCTCCAGCTTGCCGCGCTTGCTGACCACCGCGCCGGTGAATGCGCCTTTCTCGTAGCCGAACAACTCGCTCTCGATGAGGGTATCGGGAATGGCGGCGCAATTGATGGCAATAAAAGGCTGCGCCGAGCGGGAACTCTTGGAGTGAATGGCGCGCGCGACAATCTCCTTTCCGACGCCGCTTTCGCCGCGAATCAGCACCGGCGCATCGCCTTTGGCCACCTTGTCGACGGTTTCGGCGAGTTGGCGCATGGACAGGCTTTCGCCGATCATGGGCTCGTCGGCCGCCAGCTGCTCGCGCAGTTGCCGGTTCTCGGCCCGCAGCGACTCCATGCTGAGGACACTCTCCAGCGTCACTGCCGCAATGGCAGCCACAGCGCTAACAAAATTGAGGTGATCGCGTTCGAAGGTCTCGGAGGGAGAGTAGCTGGCCAGGTAGATAACGCCAATTGTCTTTTGCAGCGCGACCAGCGGCACGCAAAGTACTCTCTCCGGCTGCCTGGTTGTGGATGTGAGGTCAACGAGAACTTCGGAACGCTCCCACAAGGTTTGCAGCACGATCTCGTGGCGAACTTTGATCTCCGGTACGTCGCGGTCTTCGCGCTTCCAGGTCATCGTCGAGTTCGGCTGACCCTCGGGGTTGTCGATGATCTGGATAGCGCCGGCCTCGGCGGGCACCACCTCAAAGATGAGTTGCAGCACACCCTTCTGCAGTGACTCCAGGTCGCGTTGTGAGTTGATGGCCTTGGCGATCTTGAACAGCGCATTCAAGTCGCGGGCCATGCGGCCGACGTCGGTCACCAGTGGCGGAAGGAGTGGCAGCGACTCATGGAGGATGGGAGAGGGCAGGTGTTCAAACACGTCATTCCTCCGGAACATCTCATCCTGAGACGGTGCAATTTCGCTGCCGCTCCGGAAAACCATCTCGCACTCCCCGATGGTGATGACGTCGTGATCTTCCAGAACGCGCTGCCGGACGGGGACTCCGTTGACGAAGGTACCTTGTCCGCTCTCCAGATCGGTGATGGCGATGGCGCCGCCGTGACACGTGATGAGGCAATGCGCCGCCGCGATAGAAGCGTCGTAAATACTTAATTCATTAGAGGGATCGCTGCCAATCGAGACACGTTCGCCGACGATGGGGAAGACCACACCTTTGAGCGGACCAGTGACCGCTTCGATTCTCGGATTCATTGCTGAGCTCACGGACGAAGCTCTCCATGCAAGAGTCGGCCCTTTGCATTGTACGCAACACATGGGACAAGTAAAGCCCTAAAAGGGGTGGTGTCATAAAACTTTGGTGCCTATCCTTTCGGATAATCTCTATCCGATTGGGTGAGGTCACCATAGCATACTACCGAGATGACAAGAGGCGCCTTGATCCACAGGAGCGCCCCCTTGAATTCCACACAAGATCACCGATAGTGAGTCGCTAAGAGAACGAGTTCCAAACTTTAGTGCCTATCCATTTGGATAATCTCTATCCGATTGGGTGAGGTCTAGCACCGCATACCGGGAGAGTCGTCCATTGCCGACACAAACCTGAAAGTTGACGCAAGCTATTGAAAGGCTGGGAGATAGCCTGGATCAAACTGCGCTTGCGCGAAGCTGGACAGAGATGGCAGCAGCGTTGCAATTCGGATTGCATCGCGAAAGCTGAGAGACAAACAGTTCAAGTCGCGCGAGGGCGGTCGTGACACGCCCTTGCGCCGTAGTTAGGAAGCGCGTTGGGTTCCTGGCCGAAAAGAGACCGCCGCTTCCGGCAAGGGGCAACACCTCGGGGGGAGTTGCCCCTTCGCTTTCTCTCTCATTTATCAACGCCACAACCATGACCAGGAGGAGGTCAATCTATGAAAACCACGAGGAACAACCGGTTTCTTGCGAAGCTGAGCTTGGGGCTCGTTGTGTTCGCGGTTTGCATCATGGCGGCGTCGTTCGCTTCGGCGCAGAACCTATGCACGTTTGACCCAACCGTTGCACAGGGTCCAGTTCCGCCGCCTCCGCCGCAGGCGATCCCGCCGTACTTCATCTGGAGGCCCGGCAACCGCGGTGACCAATCCACCGTAGCCGGCCAGCACTCTGGTTTGGTGGGATGGAACGCCAACATCGACGATACGACTTTCGCGCAAGAGACCGAAAATGCGATTGTCAACGGTCGTGTTTATCTCACGGTACCGCTGGTGTACGTGTTTGGGGAGTGTTACGGAGGCGGCATGATTGATGATCTAGCCGCCAACGTCGTGATGAATCCTATGAGCGTTGTCACGGCCTCCTTCTTCAATCAGGTGGCTAACTATCCCACGGGCAACGGAACGGACTTCGTCTGGGCTTATATCCGGGCCCTGCCGGCGAAAAACGTGGCCCAACCGCTTGCCGCGCAGGCGGCCACTGACGACCCGTTCGGCTGGAGTGCCCGGCCCAATCCTGCGCGAAATGGAGAAAAGATAGGTACCGAAACGCCAGAGTATTACTCCCAGGTCGGTGGGAACATTATCGCATTAAAGAGACCCGCAAACGAAGTGAACAACGTTATCTTGTGGGCCGGCCAGCCCGAATTACAAGATGACCGGCAACTGAGCCAACTCATTGTCAACCTATTGGCGCTGGGTTATAGCAAGGACAATATCGTGGTGTTTTTCGGCTTGGGCTTATATTCGCCCGCCAATAGCGTGCTGGTGGCCACGATGCAGGCGAACAATTTCGACCCCACCCATCTTCGGCAAGCCGATCCGGCGGACTTTGTCAGGGTGCTGGGACAATGGGCCTTTCCCGCCAACGTGGGCGCTCCGCCGCAGTTTATGTTCTTCCTGGCTAACGATCATGGATGCAACAATGCCTTCATGGCGGAAGAGAAATCCGGAAACGGCGGAGGTGCGGTCCCGACCGGTGGCCCCGATCCCTGGGGTAACAACGACGGAAGCATGTTGCCTTACCCGCCCCGAGAGTAAGGGCGAGGAAATCTAACGGATACATTACCAATATTTGCGGTCCCTCCACGTCTATCATGAGTGGAGGGAGTTTTATTTATGTTGCATCGAACGAGAATTGCCTCGCGTTGGGTGGCGCTGGTGCTTCTGAGTTTCAGTTCGCTGGCGCTATATGCACAGGGCAGCCCGCAGAGTAGCCAGACGAAGCAGGGCCCAAGCGCCAAGTCGGGCGTGCTGGTGAACGTGACCGGCTGCCTGAAGAAGAATGCCGCGACGGGAGGCTACTACGTCTCCGATGAGCAGGGACGCACCTGGGAGCTCACCAGCAAGAAGGTGGACCTGGCCAAGCACATCTTCCACACGGTAAGCGTATCCGGGCATCCTTCGGCCGGACCGCAAAATCAGGAAGGGAAGAGCGAGCCGGGCCAGACGCCGGCGGGCGGCAATCAACGCTTCGCCCTCGACGTGACCGAGCTGGAGATGGTGAGCAACAGTTGCACGCGGTAGGTTAACCGGAAGGGAAGGCGGCCAGGCTCATTTCGTAAGCCGTTTTCATGAATCGTTGTGACCGGCACGGTCATGCTCGACTCCTTTTTTTGCAGCATGGATTTGCCAGCGAGGTATGGCGGGGGGATATCATTCCTTGTTACGGCGCTAAGGGACGCGAGCGACGTGTGCGTACTTGTGCGTACTATGGTAACGTCCGCTCGTGGACGGATAGGAGCCGGAGGAGAGTGCAATGATTCCCATCATTATTGTGATCGCCATTCTGGCGGTGATCGCGTCCATGCTGATCGGGATTTACAACAGCCTGGTGCAGCTCCGGGTGCGCGCCGACAACGCCTGGGCTGACATTGATGTGCAACTGAAGCGGCGCTACGACCTCATCCCCAACCTGGTTGAGACGGTGAAGGGCTATGCTGCGCACGAAAAGGGCACCTTCGAGAATGTGGCCAAGTTTCGCAGTGCGGCGATGTCCGCCTCAACGCCGGCGGAGAAGAGCGAAGCGGAGGGACAGCTCACTTACGCGTTGCGCGGACTGCTGGCGGTGGCTGAGGCCTATCCGCAGTTGCGCGCCTCGGAGCAGTTTCAGTCGCTGCAAGGCTCGCTGACCGGGCTGGAAGACGCCATTCAGAACGCGCGCCGTTATTACAACGCGGTAGTGCGGGACTTCAATACCAAGATCCAGAGTTTTCCCAGCAATATCATTGCAGGAATGTTCAACTTCCAGCAAAAGCAGTTCTTCGACATCACCGAGCCGGCGCAGCGCGAGCCTGTGGCGGTGAAGTTCTAGAAGCGGCATTTAGGCAGTTGGCATTTAGCGGTTGTTGTCCAAAGTGCAGGCGGAACGAGGAAGCACATTGCACCGGACAGCCGTGGCCGGGGTATAGATTGCATGGCTGTTGTTGGCGTTTGCCAATTGCCAAGGGCCAAATGCTAGAGCTTGTTTCAAAAACAGATTTGTATCAGGGCACGACTTTCAGTCGTGCCATACGAGGAAGTCCAAAGATAACGGCTTTAGCCGCTGTGAACAGGGGCTAAAGCCCATTTGGAGAAGCGAAGTTTTGTGGCACGACTGGAAGTCGTGCCCTGATACACACCATTTGTGAAACACGCTCTAATTGCCAAATGCTAACTGCCAAATGCCAACTCCGGACGCTCGCTCTCGTCGTCCTCTGTGCTGCCCTCACCATCCCCGCCTTCGCGCGCGACTGGCACATTGCCCGCTTCGATACGCAGATGGCGGTGGCGCAGGATGGAGTCTCCACTGTCACCGAGCGCATCGATGTGGTCTTCGAGGGCGCATTTCACGGCATCTATCGCGACATCCCCGTCGAGTATCCTGGCCCGCACGGCTCCAACTACACGCTGTTCCTCAAGGTCACGGGTGTCACCGATGGCGAGGGCAATAGGCTGAAGTACGAGTCCAGCACTCAGAATGGCAATCGTCACCTGAAGATTTACATCCCCGACGCGGTGAATGCGACGCGCACGGTGGAGATCCATTACACCGTCACTAATGCGGTGCGCTGGTTCGACGATCACGACGAGATGTATTGGAACGTCACCGGCAACGACTGGCCAGTGCCTATCGAGAGCGCCTCGGCCAGCATCGTCTTCCCGCCGAACGCCGCGGGCGAGCTGCGGGCGCAGGCGTTCACCGGCGTGTACGGCTCGCAGGGGCAGCGCGCAGGTGTGAAGGTAAGCGGCAACACAGTTTCTGTGGAGACCATGGACCCGCTTTCCATGCGCGAGGGCTTGACCGCCGACGTGTACATCACCAAAGGAGTGCTGACTCAGCCCAGCAGGCTGACCCAGGCGATCTGGTTTCTACGCAGCAATATCATCGTGCTGCTGCCGCTGTGGGCGTTTATCGTGATGTTCGTCTTCTGGTGGACGAAGGGCCGCGATCCCAAGCCCGACATTTCCGTCGCGCCCATGTACGAACCTCCCAAGGGCATGACGCCCGCCGAGGTCGGTACGCTGGTGGACGATGTGGTGCATCCGCGCGACATCACCTCGACTCTGGTGGACCTCGCCGTCAAGGGCTACATCAAGATCGAGGAGAAGGAGTCCAAGACGCTGGTGTTCTCGCACCGCGATTACATCTTTCACCTGCTCAAGCCGCAGAGCGAATGGACTGCGCTGGAGCCGCACGAGCGAGTCATGCTGAACCACATGTTCGCCGGCGGGGTCACGGAGGTTCATCTCTCGGACTTGAAGAACCAGTTCTACGTCGCCATCCCGACGATGAAGGACAACATCCTCGGCGAACTGAAGGGCAAAGGGATGTACTCGGTCGATCCCGAGTCTGCGCATGCCTACGTGCTCGCGGGTGTGCTGTTCACCGCCGCGCCTTTTGTTCTGGTGCAGGTCTTTGGCGCCGGGTCCATCTTCGATTCGCCCGGTCTACTGGTCGCGGCCGGAATTGTCGCGGTGCTTGTCATCTTTCTGTTCGCCCGCATCATGACGGCGAAGTCGCGGAAGGGCGTTGACACCAAGGTCGAGATCCTGGGCTTGCAGGAGTTCATCAATCGGGTGGATGCCGATCGCCTGAAACGCATGCCGCCCGACACCTTCGAGAAGGTTCTGCCCTACGCCATGGCGCTGGGCATTGAGAATCGCTGGGCCAAAGCCTTCCAGGGAGTGGCGCAGAACCCGCCCAACTGGTACGTCGGACCCACGCCGTATATGGCGTTCAATCCCATCTTCTTCGCCGGATCCATGCATGCCATGGCAACGGACGCTCATCAGGCGTTCGTTGCGTCTCCGCGCGCCAGTAGCACCGGTTCGGGTTGGAGTGGCGGCGGCTTTGGTGGAGGTGGCTTCAGTGGTGGTGGCTTTGGCGGCGGCGGCGGCGGAGCCTTCTAAGGCATCCCTCAAGTATTGGCGATTCCTCGTCTCTTGATGACGGCGCATTCGTCTAAGCGTTTTAGAATTAGCACTTAGCTACGTGCTGCACTGTGGCCGCTATAAGCACTCGAGCGTGCCCTACCGGTCTCTTCCAAGGTATCATGCACAGCCATTAGTGGAAAGTGGTTAGACTACTTACGCAAAATGTTGCACACCCGGACTTGTAACATGGCTGTGTTTTCAACAACTTACGATGGACATGCGATTGCATATGAGTAAGCGTCTGTCTGTGAAGCGGAGTACCGCACCTGCAGTGGCGGATATGAGGCAGAGCGGACGGACGGTTCAGCTGAAAATGGCGGCACGGCACAGTTCAAGTGCTGGGATGCTAGTAAAACAAACGTTTGTTGTGAATTGAACCTAAAGGAGGGTTCGATCCTTGAAAATGCGTATTGCTTCGCTCACAATTCTCTGCTTGGCGCTGGCTGCGGTTCCGGCTTTCGCGCAAAGCTATAACAACGGTCCCATCAACGGCACAACCGATGCCTGGACCATCAACTTTGGCTACGTCGTCAGCGACACGTTTAACCTGAACCAGAACGGCACCGTAACCAGCGTCCAGTTCGGCG
>Ga0074046_10004340_pt1 | contig 11616 bp, 13 predicted proteins | sample BogForMeECP23OM3_FD_94441 | JGI IMG/M metagenome (GOLD analysis project Ga0074046, IMG submission 94441) | Bog forest soil microbial communities from Calvert Island, British Columbia, Canada - Bog Forest MetaG ECP23OM3 | ecosystem: Environmental > Terrestrial > Soil > Wetlands ...
GCCGGCTCGGCTCCTGCCTGATCCGCGGGGCCGGCCGGCTCGGCTCCTGCCTGATCCGCGGGGCCGGCCGGCTCGGCTCCTGCCTGATCCGCGGGGCCGGCCGGCTCGGCTCCTGCCTGATCCGCGGGGCCGGCCGCCGGCTTGGCCGCACTGGACTGCTTGAAGTACTCGCCGATCAGCTCGCGCTGCCGGGCCAGGAGGTGGTCGAAGTGCTTGTCGACGTTCGCCTCGCCGATTGCTTCCGCGGTCAGGTACAGGTCCTTGATCTGCTCGAGCTTGCGCGCGTGGGCGTGCGCCGTGTCCTGGAGCCCTTCGTCTCCCGCCGCTCCCGGCACCTGCCGGGAGGAAGCGGCCTCCGGCGCGTCAGGTTCGGCGTCGTCGAGGCTGGCGGAGAAGCGGGGCGTCGTGCCGGGCAGGTCCGCGGAAGACACCAGGGGCTCGAACGGGCCGCGGGTCTCTTGCGGCAGGCGTGGGGTGGCATCTCCCTGGGCGGCGGTACCGGGCAGGTCGTACCAGTAGGAGGCGTCATGCTCGTCCGGTGCCGGGGCGGCCGCAGCGGGATCATCGGGCTGATCTTCGATGTCCCGGTAGACGTACACGTCCGGCTCCGGGGACCTGACGGGGTCCGCGGGCCTAGCCGGGTCCGCGGACCGACCGAAGCTCGGCGGACGGGTAGGGGCGGCCGGCCGCACCGGGTTATCGGACGGGCGGATGACGTAGGCGTACCCGCCGTCAAACTGGTCTGCGGCCTCAGCAGGTCCGGCAGGTCCGGCGTGCCCTTGGACTCCTGGCCTGCGGCCGCCCGGAGCGGCGTAGCCTGGGCCACCCGCATGCCGTCCGGCTCCGCCGCCGTGGTGCTGGCCCTGGCTTGGTGGAGGCTGGTAGCCGGGTTCGCGGGGTGGCAGGCGACCGCCCGGGGGGATGGGTCCGCCGGGTCCCATTGCCTCCCGCGGCATGCCGACCTCGCGGGGCAGGCCAGCGTCACGCGGCAGGCCAGCGTCACGCGGCAGGCCAGCGTCGCGAGAAAAGCCCGCGTCGCGGGGAGGGCCGACGGGGCCCGGCCGCGGAGCCTCGCGAGGCGGCATCGCCGGGCCGGGCCGCGGCGCCTCCCGGGGTCGCATGTACTCCCGGGGTGGCCTGGGAGGCGGCGGCTGGCCGCCGGGGGCATACGGCGCCCGGCCGGGACCGCCCGGATTCATCCCTGGCTGGTAACCAGGACGCGGCGGTTTGGCTCCGGCCCACCCGGGCGACGGCCAGTCCTGGCTCCGCCCGCCGGCCGGGGCTCCCGCGGCATATGCTCCTGGGGCCGGCGCCCCCGGGGCCCCTGGAGGCGGCGGTCCGGCGGTTCGCAGGATTTCCGGGACGCTCTGGCCTCCTGGCGTGCCGGGCGCGCGACCATCCCTGGGCATGTCGAGCAGGCCGCCCGGTGAGTAAACGTTCGTCGGGTTCAGCATGGGCCGCCAGGCGGAACGCGACCCGCCGTGACCGCCGCCTGCGGCCGGAGCACCAGCGCGGAGCCGTTCTTGGCGGTATCCCTGAGGTGTTCCGCGCCCTGGTGACTTGCCGTGCTCGTGTGACGCCGCAGCTGGCAGGCCGACGGTCCCCATCCGGTGATCCGCTGTAGCCGCATGGGGCCGGGACCTTCCAGCTGTCCCGATCCGCGCGATGGCGAAGACCACCAGGACCACCAGACCGAACGTGACGCCCGCCGCGACCACGTCCAATCCCAGCCGGGTCATATTCGCCGGCTCATGCCTGGTCAAGAACCGCATGACTACGCTCGCGGCCACCAAGATGGCGCCGAGCATGACCGTCACGGCAGCCGCGACCGCCAAGACGATGGCTAGGCGCACCCTCCTGGTAGTGGCGGTATTAGAGCCCACTGCTCAACGATCGCATCGCGGTTACCGGCTCGCAAGCCATATGGCCAGCTGTAAGCATTACGACCATCATTTCAGAGCGTCACTGCCTGGCATGAGGATCAGAATTGGGTACGCACTATCGCTAACGTCACTGACCTGGCATTTTTCATTAGTGAAGGCCACCTGCGGTTCAGCCGCCGACCGCGACCGGCGATACGTTATGTGCATGATCACTCAAGCGGACAAAGCAGAGCGGTTCCAGGCCTTGCACCGAGCGGGTGAGCCGCTCCTCATGCCGAACCCATGGGACCTCGGCTCGGCCAGGTTGCTCGCGTCGCTCGGGTTCGAGGCTCTGGCCACCACGAGTTCGGGCTTCGCGGCTACCCTGGGCCGCAATGACGGCTCCGTGAGCAGGGACGAAGCCCTGGTTCACGCCGCGGTGATCGTCGCGGCGACGGACCTGCCGGTGTCGGCCGACCTGGAGAACGCCTTCGCGGACGAGCCGGCCGCGGTAGCGGAGACCATCGGGCTGGCGATCCAGGTCGGCCTCGCGGGCGCCTCGGTCGAGGATTTCGCCCGCCGGGACGACCACCCCATCTATGACATCCGGCTGGCGGCCGAACGCGTCGCGGCGGCCGCGGAGACCGCTCATGCGGGCCCCGCCCGCCTGGTACTCACCGCCCGCGCGGAGAACTATCTGCACGGTCACCCGGACCTGGCGGACACGATCGCCAGGCTGCAGGCCTACCAGGCGGCCGGCGCCGACGTTCTGTACGCTCCGGGCCTGCGCCGTCTCGAGGACATCCGCCAGGTGATCCGCGAGGTGGACCGGCCCGTCAACGTGCTGGCCCTGGGTGGAGTCCCGCCCGTGGCCGAACTGGCCGAGGCGGGAGTCAGCCGGATCTCGGTGGGCGGCTCGTTCGCCTTCGCCGCCCTGGAGGCAGTCGTCAGCGCCGCCACCGAACTGCGCGAGCAGGGAACCTACGGTTTCGGGGCGGCCAGTGCGGCGGGTGCGGCCGCGGCCCGGCGCGCCTTCAGCTGAATTTATCCCGAACGGACGTGGTGCGTGCCGTCCCGACGGTGCGACGCCCGGCGGCTACACCTGGGGCGCCACGTCCGAGGCGATCAGCGCCAGGTGATCCAGGTCACTCAGGTCCAGTACCTGCAGGTAGACCCGTTCGGCACCGATCTCGGAAAACTTGGCGATCTTGGCCGCCACCTCATCCGGCGTGCCGCCCACGGCGGTTTCCCGGATGGTGTCCGGCTCCCAGCCGATCGCCGCGGCTCGGCGGCGGAATTCCGCTTCGTCCTTGCCGCAGCACACCGTCTGGGCAACGGAGTAGGTCATGGAGGAGGGATCGCGGCCGGCGGCCTCGCAGGCCTCGCGGACGCGCTCGAACGCGGCGGCCGAGTCTCGCACGTTGTGGAACGGCACGTTGAATTCGTCGGCGAACGTAGCGGCCAGCCGCGGTGTGCGACGCGCGCCCGCGCCGCCGAGAAGAAGCCGGGGGTCGCGGACGCTGGGCCGGCTTCGGCAGCGCAGGCGAGTCCTTCAGCTGGTACCGGCAGCCCGGAACCGCCGCCCACCGCCAGGTAGTGATCGGATCTGAAGAACGCGTCAAACCCGAGTTCCTCCGTGGCCAGCGCCACTGCGCGCAGCGTCTGGTAGTCGGCGCCTTGCTGCGGCTCAGTGAAGATCCTGAGTTTCATGGTCCCATCCTGCCAGTGGCCGACTGAGGGTCCGGATCTGCCTAAAGGAAGAACCTTTTCCAGGCCACCTCGCCGGCGTCGGTGCACCGGCCTAGCCATCCCACTCCAGTCCGGACGTAACAGGGCGCCAGCGTATGCGCGACCATGGCCGGACGTACCGCCTCGATGACGGCCATGACCGCCTGGCCAGACCCCAGGGTCTCCTCGGCCGCCTTCATGGCCCGGCCGCGATCATCGGTGATGCCCATGGCGACCGGCGATCCGGCCGACCCCGGATCGCCATCCCCAAACGCGGCCCGGTCGCTTTCGCTAAGTGCTACCGAGCCGCTTTCGCTCAGTGCGGTCCACGAATAAAAGATCATGACCTGCCCAGGAATCTGGCTACGCGCGGCCGTAGCGGCCCTGACGGTTTCTGACGTTAACGCACCATTAGCCTCCTCGTCTAATCTCGACTAGTGTCGAAGCGTTGCGATTGGCAATATTGCCAATCGAGTACGGTACGAGAGTGTCGATAAGCGACGAATCGGACCCACGAGCCTATGTGCGGCTGGCCGCACGGCTACGCCGGGAGATCTCCGAAGGGACTCTCGCCCCCGGGATGCCCACGCCGTCCATCACCACGCTGAGCCAGCAGTACGGGCATGCGCGGCAGACGTGCGCCAAGGCGCTGCGCACCCTGGAAGACGAAGGTCTGCTTACCCGCATCCCCGGCCTCGGCTACTACGTCACCGGAACCACCGACACCGAATCCACCGCCCAGCCAGGCGCCTGATCCGCCGTCGGCTGGCCCACCGGAGGGCCGACTCCGGCCAAACCCACCCCCCACCCCCCACCCCCCTCCCCACCCGCACCGCCACATGTCTCCTCTGGAGTCAATGAGTGTGGCACTCTGCTGAATAGAACCACTAGAGTGTCACATTCATTGGTTCCGTCTCGGTGTGAGCGCGGGCGGTATGGGGGGAATGTGCCGCTTTGGGGAAGGCGGGGCGGCGAGGGGCGCGGCCCCGTGTGTCTGCGCCATCGGAGTAAGGGGATTCAGGCGGGTGGCGACGCCTTCGCCGGATCCCTGACGAGAGTAGCGACGCACTCGACGTGATGGGTCATCGGGAACGCGTCGAACGCCCGCAGGTCCGCAAGTACCCAGCCGTCCGCCACGAGCAGGCCGATGTCGCGGGCCGCCGTCGCCGGATCGCAGGACACGTAGGCGAACCTGGCCGCGCCGTGCTCCGCCGCGCTGAGGTAGTCGATGACCTCCCTGGCCAGCCCGGAGCGCGGCGGGTCGGCCACGACCAGGCTGGCCGCCGGGAGCGCCGCTGCCTCTGCTCCTCGCGGGCCGCCGCGCCGCAGTACCGCCGCCACGTCACCTTTGTGCACCCGCGCCCAGGGCCACCCGCGCAGGTTGTGCCGGGCGTCACGGACCGCGGCGGCGTCCGCCTCGACGCCGACCACTGTCCCGTCCGGCCCGACCGCCGGAGCCAGCGCTCCAGCGAAGAGCCCCGCACCGCAGTAAAGATCGAGCGCCACGTCACCGGGCCGTGGCCCGAGCGCGGTCATGACGGCCTCGGTCAGCACGTCGGCGGCACTGGGATGGACCTGCCAGAACACGCCCGCACTGACCCGCCAGTCCCGTCCCGCGGCCCGATGGCTGAGGTAGGACCGACCGCGCACGGGGGTCAGGCGGTGACCGATTCGGCGGAGTACGGAATCCGCACGGGGAGGGTCCGGGGGGCCAAGGGAGGCGGGAGAGGCCGGTCCCCTGTGGTCGCGGGGGGTTCCGCGGAGTCGTCCCCCTGGGCCAGCACCTCCTGGGGTGATGATCACGGCTCGTTCGCCCGATCCGGTCGCCACCACGGCCTCCACCGAGGCCGTGGCCGGCCAGCGCAGGGCCGTGAGGCCGAGATCGGTGATGGCCGGATGGGCGATCAGGCACTCGCCGATGTCGACCACCTCGTGTGAGCGGTGCGCCCGCAGGCCGGCCACCCCGTCCGGCCGCGCCGCGAACTGCACGCGCGTCCGCCAGCCGAGGCCTGGGCCCGGCGACCTCGGCGGAGCATCCGCCTCATCACCGGCCAGGGCCTCGACCTTGACCTCGCGGTCGAGGCCGGCTAGCCGCTTGAGTTGCTGGCGGACCACGGCGGCCTTGAGCGACCGCTGGGCGGGCAGCGCGGCGTGCTGCCAGTCGCAGCCGCCGCAGCCGCCCGGAACCGCATACGGGCATGGCGGCTGGACCCGGTCCGGTGACTGCGTGAGGATGTCAACCGCCTCGGCTCGGGCCAGCCGGGATGTGACCTCGGTGATGCGAGCGAGCACCGTCTCACCTGGCAGCGCATGCCGGACGAACACCACCGGTCCGTCGTCTGGCCGGGCCACGCACCATCCGCCGTGGGCCACATCCCCCGTTGTGACCTGAATGACCTGACCGGCTTGATAATTCGTCATGGATGCGGCGTGGGGAGCCCCGCTTTCAGGCCGGGAGCGAACGCCGCTTCACCTCCCCCGGAATGTTAGTGGCATTCGCTGGTGTGTCCACCCGCCCCCGTACCGACCGCTCGCGTCACCCGCCCAGCGGGCGCGCCTGGCGACGTCAGGTGAAATCCTCCGCCTTAAGGCGAGGAGGAGGCCAAGTGAGGGCATAACTTGGACGAGGCACCCGGTCGGGTGCAGCTCATCCTGGAGGGACGGCCGTGCACATCGTAATCATGGGCTGCGGGCGGGTCGGGTCGACGCTTGCCCACATCCTTGAGGACCGGGACAACACCGTCTCGGTCATCGACAGGGACCCGGACGCATTCCGCAGGCTCCGTTCGTCGTTCAAGGGCGACCGTATCACCGGGATCGGCTTCGACCGGGCCGTGCTCACCCAAGCGGGCGTCGAGCGCGCGGACGCCTTCGCCGCGGTCAGCAGCGGCGACAACTCCAACATCATCGCCGCCCGGGTGGCCCGCGAGACGTTCGGGGTAGAGCGAGTGGCCGCGCGGATCTACGACCCGCGCCGGGCCGAGGTCTACGAGCGGCTCGGCATCCCCACGGTGGCCACGGTGCGCTGGACTGCCGACCAGATGCTGCGCAAGCTGCTTCCGGAAGGCGGAGAAGCGCTCTGGCGGGATCCCACGGGCAAGATCGTGCTAGCCGAGGTGGCCTTCTCGCCTGCCTGGATCGGCGAGCAGGTGAAGTCGCTCGAGGCCAACACGGTGACCCGGATCGCCTTCATCGACCGGCTCGGCCAGGCGTTCGTGCCCGAACCGGGCACCGTCCTGCAGGAAGGAGACGTGCTGCACGTCGTGGCCAAGGAAAGCGACCTGGACCGGATCGCCGCGATGTTGGCGGCGCGAGGAGGCGAGCACTGATGCGGATCGCGATCGCGGGAGCCGGGGCCGTCGGCCGCTCCATCGCCGGCGAACTGCTTGAGAACGGGCACGAGGTGCTGCTCATCGACAACTCGCCCAAGGCCATCAAGGTGGACAGCGTGCCCCAGGCCGAATGGCTGCTCGCCGACGCCTGCGAGATCAGCTCGCTGGACGACGCGGCGCTGCAGCGCTGCCAGGTGGTGATTGCCGCGACCGGCGACGACAAGGCGAACCTGGTTGTAGCGCTGCTGGCCAAGACCGAATACGGGGTGCCACGCGTCGTGGCGAGGGTGAATCATCCGGGCAATGAATGGCTGTACAACGAGTCCTGGGGCGTCGACGTGGCCGTATCCACTCCCCGGCTGCTTTCCGCCCTGGTCGAGGAGGCGGTGAGCGTCGGTGACCTGGTGCGGCTGATGACGTTCGGGCAGAGCGAGGCGAGCCTGGTCGAGCTGACCATGCCGGACGACGCGCCGCTGGTCGGCCAGCGCGTCGGCGCGATCGACTGGCCCGCCGACACATCGCTAGTGGCGATCTTGCGCGAAGGCCGGGTCTTGGTGCCGCAACCCGACGATCCGCTGCAGGCCGGCGACGAACTGTTCTTCGTGACCAGCGACGACGTCGAGGAACAACTCGCCCGCCTGCTGCAGACCAGCGAACACGCGTGAGATGACGGCCTGCTAACGCGTCTCGGTGAACTCCGGACCGCGCTCGAAGGGATTCAGGTCACCGCGGAACCGGCTCTCCTCTTCCTCGGCGGCCTGCTGCTCTTCGAGCGCCTGCCGCGCCTCGGGCGGCAGGCGGAGCTCGAGTATCTCCCGCGGCGGCACCGGGTGCTCACCCCGGACCACCACGACGTTCCTGAGCACTTCCTCGAGCAGTTCGGCGTGCTCGCCACCGTCCGCGGCGGGGCCAGTGAACAGGCCGCGTACGAACCAGCGCGGACCGTCAACGCCGACGAACCTGACCAGCCGCATGCCTGAGGCTGGCTGTCCGGGCTCTATTGGCACCTGAGCCATCAGCTCGATCCCGAACGATCCCTCCGATTCCTGGCTGCGGCCGCCTGCCGTGTGTACCTCGGCGGCGATCTCGGCCCGGACGTCGTCCCACAGCGCGCTCCGGCGCGCCGCGGCGAACGCCTGGATCTGCACTTCGCTCTCCCGGTACCTGACCGTTACCCAGGCGCCGTGCTGTTCGGCCATCACGAGCTGGATCTCGTGCTCGGGCCCGACCGGCACCTGCAGGCTGCCAAGGTCCACCCGCTGCTGCGCGGGGAAGGCCTCCCCAGCGTCCCAGGGGCCGCCCTCCGCCCGCACTGCTTCAGCGGGCTGTCCCTCCGCCTCATCGTCGAACGGCTCGCCGTAATCGAGCTCGTCGTCGGGCAGCTCCTGATCGCTGTCCCCGGGCCACTGCCGACCCGCGTCTGCTGAACGACGCCGACGAAACACTCCGCACGCTCCTTCTGTGTTAGCCCCGGGGGGCCGAGGGGGTCTGGGGGGGAAGGTTTGCCTCCCAAGGGGGGTCTGGGGGGATGGGTCCCCCCAGAGGGAGAAGCGGGGGGATCCCGGGGGGTCGTCCCCCCGGGGCAAGCACAGCCCCTCGGCCTAGGCCAGTCGAGCCGAAGCCGCCATCGGCCCGGCTCGACCCGGGAAGCACCATGACCTCGTGGAAGACCACCCGTTCCACCCGCTGGATGACAAGCTGCGCGATTCTGTCTCCGCGCCTGAAGCTGACCGAGCGGTCCCGGTCCGTGTTCAGCAGGGTCACCTTGATCTCACCCCGGTAGCCCGCGTCGACGGTCCCCGGCGCGTTCACCAGCGTCACCCCGTGCCGAGCCGCCAGGCCAGAGCGGGGATGCACAAACGCCGCGTACCCGTCGGGCAGCGCGATCGCGAGCCCGGTCCGCACCAGCGCCCGCTCGCCCGGCCCAAGCTCGACGTCCTCGGCCGTCGACAGGTCCACGCCCGCGTCGCCCGGATGGGCGTACGTTGGCAGCGGGACGTCGGGATCGAGGCGCTTGATCAGCACATCGGGTTCGGAAGGCGGCAACGAGGACTCCCTAACTGCTTGCACGCACAGTGAGGATAGTGCGACATCCGGGCACTGTCGCATCTTATGGGTCGTCTGGACCGGGATCTCGCCGCCGCAACTCGGGCGCCGCCCGGGTAATTACGGCGACGATCGGCACGGCTACCACGGCGCCTGCGATGCCGGCCAGCACCCCGCCGACCGCCAGCGAGAGGATGACCGCGAGAGGGTGGAGCCGAATCACCCGGCCGACCACCTGAGGCTGAAGCAGGTGCGCTTCCAGCTGGTCCTCTACGATCAGGATGCCCAGCAGGATGACCGCATCGACCCAGCCCCTGGTGGCCAGTGTCACGACAATGGCCAGCGCACCCGCCACCAGCAGCCCTACCAGCGGCACGAATGCGGCCACGAATACCACCAGGGCAAGCGGCAGGGCCAGCGGGACGCCCATGATCCACAGGACGAGACCGATCACGATCGCGTGGATAGCGGCCACCGCGACCGTGCCGCGCATGTAGTACACCACCACCTGCCAGGCGGCGTGCCCGGCCCGGTTCACCCGTTCGGCGGTCTCGGTCCGCAGCGCGCCGAGCAACCAGGTCCAGATCCGCTCCCCGTCCTTGATCAGGAAAAACATGACGAAAAGCATGAGGACTAGACCGCCGAAGAACTCGGCGGCGATCTTGCCGCCGGTCACCACGGTCCCCTCGACGAGCGATTTGTGCTTGCTGAGGTAGCTGGGGATGTCGTTCAGGAACTTCTGGACGCTGCTGTTCTTGACGTGGAACGGCGGCCCGGACAGCAACGATTCGATTTGCGTGATGGTGTGCCTGACCTCGGTCACCAACGTCGGATAGTCCGCGCTCACCCGGTTAGCGACCAGCGTGACCAGGCCGCCGACCACGGCGGCGGCAATGAGCAGGGTGGCCCAGGTCGCGGCGAGCCTGGACAGCCCGGCCCGGCATAGCCGGTTCGCGAGCGGCTGCAGCAGGGCGGTAAGCAGCAGCGCCGCGACGCACGGCACGACCACGACGTACAAGATGCCGAGCATGCGCGCGATCAAGTAGATGGCCGCGGCGAGTATCAGCAGGCGCCAGGACCACGCGGCCCCGGTTTGCAGCCAGCTCGGCACCCGGTTGTACTCGGCCGCGTTCTCGCGGCGATCCGGCATGCTCACCCGGGCTTGCTCCGGCCTGCCCACCGGGCGCTGCTCCGCTGTGGTGCGGTCCTGTCCCGGCCCGGGCCGCCCCGCACTGAACGTGCTTGCCCGCCCCGCGCCCGCGTCGGCGGTCATGCCCGCATCGCCGCCGCCATCGTCGCGCACCTTTCCCGGGCCCTCGGCCACGTTCACCCTGCCGCCGCCCCTTTCTAGGCCGGCGCTGCCGCCTGGGCTTGAGGCCGCCGCGCCCGCCTCTGGCCGACTCGGCGCGTCACGGCCAGCCCGTCGTCCCCGCCCCCGCCACGACTCCATCTGACCAACTACCCTCGACTGCATGCATGATTACCGCGAACGGCTTGGCGTACCGCTCGCCTGGTGGCTGCTCGCCGTACCAAGTGTCCTTATCCTCGGCGCCACGCTATATGCCGGCCTCGCCGAACCCTGGCCGGTCATCATCATGACCGGGCTCGCCGCGGGCTGCGCTGCATTCCTGATCACCCTGGGCCTAGCCACGGTGGAGATCCGCAACGGGGCTCTGCGAGCGGGAAATGCCGTGCTGCCCCTGACGGCGGTCAGCGAGGTGGTCAGCCTCGACGAAAAGCAGACTACGCGGATGCGCGGCCCGCGGGCGGACCCGGCAGCCCACCTGTATTCGCGACCTTACCTCAAGGAATCCGTGTACCTGGCCGTAGCCGCTTCGCACCCGGCGGCTGGCTCGGCCCCGTACTGGCTGATCGGCACCAGGCATCCCGCGGAGCTGGCGGCCGCTATCGAAAGGTGCCGGGTGCAAGCGGGCCACGAACCAGTGGCATGATTGCGCGGACGAGGGTAACGGTTGAGCTTAGAAGGAGGCAGTGATGGCGGACAAGAACAAAGAGGAGATCAGCACCAGGGTGGTCAACGGGCTGACAACTATGGCGGCCGCCTTCGTTGCACGCAAAGTGGTCACGTACGCCTGGACCAAAGTCACCGGTAAGGAGCCTCCCACGAATCCTGAGGATCCGCGGGTGGCCCTGATCGAGGCGTTCAGCTGGTCCGTGCTGACCGGCGTAACCGTCGCGGCGTTCAGGCTGCTCGCGATCCGGGCTGTAGCGCATAGAACGCTCAGCGGTGCGGACCGCGAGGCAGCAAACGCCGCGGACGGCTAGGCCGCGCACTCCCGGCAGACAAGCTGACCGTTGCGGTCTTCTGCAAGCTGGCTCCGGTGGTGCACAAGGAAGCACCGGGAACACGTGAACTCATCCGCCTGTCGCGGAATCACCCGGAACGAGAGTTCCTCGTTCGACAAGTCAGCCCCAGGCAACTCCAGGGACTCGGCAACATCGTCGGGGTCAAGATCGATGGTGCTCGATGACTTGTCCATCCGGCGCGCCTGAAGTTCCTGAAGGCTGTCCTCAGTCAGGTCGTCGTCCGTCTTCCGCGGGCTGTCGTAGTCGGTAGCCATCTGAGTACTCCATCCCCCTTCATCCGTAGTGCGCATTCGCTGCGCGGTTGTAACGCTTTCAAGGCC
>Ga0074046_10004342_pt1 | contig 11615 bp, 11 predicted proteins | sample BogForMeECP23OM3_FD_94441 | JGI IMG/M metagenome (GOLD analysis project Ga0074046, IMG submission 94441) | Bog forest soil microbial communities from Calvert Island, British Columbia, Canada - Bog Forest MetaG ECP23OM3 | ecosystem: Environmental > Terrestrial > Soil > Wetlands ...
CCAAAGATGGTGCGGATGGTGCACGCCTCCGCGCCGTACCGTTCTTCCAGCGCCTCGATCATCTCGTAATGGGAGTGCGGGTCGTGGAAGTGGATATGGAAGGGCGGATTGTACCCGTGATGAATTTTTGTTACGGTCCCGTCCTTCGTCCAGAGATCGACACCGCCATTACGGTATGCCGAGTCAAGAATCCACATCGTCCGTGTTCTCCGATTCGAGTTGGTCCTGACGCTTGAGCATCTCGACAAGAACAGAGAAAACTGCGGCTTCAAGGGGATCGTCGTACGCAACAAACGCCTCACTCGCATGCATCTTCGCGAGCTCCACCAGCATCTCGCCAAACTTCTGGTCTTCCCTCTTCAAAGCACGTGTAGACCTCGCCCAGCGGTCAGCAATCCTATTTACGCCCATGCGGACACTTTCGAAACTCCTACCCATTAGAACACCCCCAGCGTCCGTTGAGCGTAGGGCCTTGAATCTCCACCCCGCTGTAATCGTAATCTATGGTGTGGCGTCCTGCCGGGCGTGTCTTCCGCCATCGCGATCTCGATGATATGATCAGCCTGTCGTATCAACCCGGAGAATGTACGGTCCATGGTGGGGGTATATAGGATAACAAGGGACTCGCGGCCGACCTCCTTGAGTAATCCTGCAATCTGGGGGATCAGATCCTCCGCTCCTTCGAAACGCGTCGGGTCATGTTCCACGAGAACAACCGTATGGCTGGCCTCTTTCAACGTCGTGACAAGCTGGTGTGCCGTGAAGGACCGGCGGATTTCAAAATTCTTTGATGATCGATTGATTGAGTTGAGGAGCCGTGAGTAATTGCCGCTGACGTAGAGGAACAGGAACCTCTGAAGATCCGGGTTGCCATTGAGCGCGGCGACAATCACCTTCTCGGGTGCGATTACCCCGTTGAAGGTGCCAGGATGCAGCGTCATTCCCTTGAGGAGTTCGATCAACATGGTATCGGATCACTGCTGCATTGGGTCTGATAAGGCTCAGGCCTGAGTGGTGCGAAAGTGATTCACTGACGGAATTTGGGCACACAATCTTAAGTTTCAAGCCACTGCACTATTTTTAATGACACATTGGTGACTGAGAAAATTTTAAAAATGTTAAATTAATTATAATCTCAAATATAATGTTTTCAAAGAATTTATGAAGCCTCACTGATTATTACTTAAATATGGGGAATTTTCAAACAGGCTTTTCGATGTTAATGCCAGTTCTTACCTTACTTTTAGGGTATTTAATGAATCGACAGATTCCTTTGATATGGAAATCTACTGAATCAGAACACAATCCAATTCGTAAGATATTTGGGCAAGGCATAATTGTTTTCGTAATCGTTATGGTAATAGTTGGTATTGGAAGTTTATTCATTGTTGGCATGTTTGTTATCGGTATTCCCGACCTTCCAACATCAGAACCAGTGAACGTATCAATTAATATTAACTCAACAAATTGCGTTGCAAATATTTCAAATATTGAATGTACTCCAACATTCTCCTGCGAAAAATTTTGTCCTTCTCAAAATATAACTCCGCCACCAGTCAATTTGACTGTACCACAATCGTGCAATAATGCGTATAATATCACTCTATACCGCCCGTTAATTCTGACATTACCTCGTATGGGAAGAGGTAACCATTTCAATTGATTTTTAATTACGGTCTCGTTTATTTTATTTTTTAAATTATCCTCGGCATAATCTTCAGTAGATAACATAGTAAAGTTAATGTGTTTATATACAAATTGTTATTAAATGGCATATAAAGAAGAATTTATATTTGGGGCAACGTCGGGCCTCATCTTTGGAATTTTTATCATCACCGGCCAAAATATTGATTCTGATTCCTTGTTAATATCGATTGGGGATGCCGTAAATAATACCGTAAGAAACGGCCCTATATTTTCACCATGGGGTGTGTATCGTCCTTGGCTCTTGCTTATTAGTTCCTTGGCAACAATTGGCACAATAATTTTTGTGGTTTTTCGTGGTATTGCAGCAATTTTTACAGCATTACTTGGGTTCTTTGGGACTTTTCTGCTATTGATGAGCACAAAAAATATCAATTTTGCCTATATCAGTATCATCTTTCTCCTTATTGGTGGTGTTATTGCAAATTCCTGAAAAATTTTTGTGTTTCAACCTAATGAGTGCCTAGTTGGCTGTCGAGGGGGAAGTCTTGGCCATGCTGCATACGATAGGGCTGAGGTCATGCCCGGTTCTTTCTGCCAATGGTGATAAACTCAGCCAGCGGTCTTCGTCAGTTTTACCTTCACCTTAAAGACGAGCCTCTTTTTGCATTCGCCGGGTTGTATGATATATGGCATGACATATCGGGAGAGTCACACCACTTTTATCACAACAGAGATCCAAGTAATATATCAAATATTAAACATATTTATTATAACATAAAAGTATATATACATTAAAAACCAATATATATATGGAGACAAAACGAGAAAAGAGGCCGTGTGGCTACTAACGTTAGTCTGTCTGAGGTCACACGGTTGGGACTTGTCATCCTGCGTAGATTTGTCACCTACATTATCCGGATTGTCTCCATCTTTTTCAGGATCCGCATAACTTTCTATTTAAGAAGATTCAAACAATCACATTCCGTTGAAGAATGCTATCAATTGTATCCATTCTCTTGATAGAATCCAGACCCAGTGAAAGAATATAATCCAGACTAACTGGTCGATAATTTGTCAATTCAGCACTCACATTAATTGTCTTTTTTTCACCGTTAATGAATGGATAATTTTTCATATCATTGTTATGCACATGTCCGTGTATTATCCAGCCATCCCATTCTATTGGAAGACGTTTTGGATCATGGACGAGCAGAAATTGGTGATCCCGATAATTCAAAATTGTATGCTCATGAGAGTTGTTCACTCCGTATTCATGATTTCCACGTATGAATTGAATTTTTCCGTTCAATTTGGAGAGCCAATATTCCGCCGATCTTGCAACTTTCCCAAATGCAAGATCTCCCAAAAAATAAACGGTATTCGTATTGCTGACCACATGATTCCAGTTTTCAACGAGAACCGTATTCATCTCATTGACATCGGAAGATAAAAATGGCCGGGCGCAATAGTGAATTATATTCGAGTGGTCGAGATGAAGGTCGCTGATAAGATATATCGAATTCGAGTGTTCGTGATAATTTTCCATCCCCTTTTTCACTCGAAAGAATTTCGAAGTGCGTTGCCATTCCTGCCGACTCAGTGAATCTGATCTCGATAAAAGTCTCTGTTGTAGGAGATCATATTCACAAATAATCCGTGATTGATTGTTAAGGAGGGTGATTCTTAATGCAGCCATTGGCAAATAAAAATAGGGCATGATGAAATCATCAGAAATTGGATCAACTGAATTCACGTACGCAGATATCCGTTCGTACTCTGAATCAGATAATTTATAGGCTAATGTCGAGTGAAAAAGAAAATCCTTGTCAAAATCAAAGGGTTTGGTATCGGGAACAATTGAAATTAAATTCCAGGCTAACTCATTCCTGAATTGCTTGAGTTCTTCTGATGGGACGATATTGAAATAAATAACAATCCCTTTCTCTCCCTCAATACATTGCAAGCCATCAATCGTGAAGGGCAGATATGTATATTTTCTGCCGATTGTTGCGAGCACCGTTTTCACTTTTTCGATTTGACCGGGATTGGCGGAAAAACCGCCATACAATGAGATATGAGGGACTCGGTGGATTTTCGTATCGGGAATTCGGCACTTATCACAAAAACGGGAAATCCATTCGGTGATCTTCCGTTTTCCTGGACCGATTCGAATTTCGATAAGCATCTGATAGTCTCACTTTGCCTAAATGTGATAAGAGTTTTTGAGGACACGCCCTAGGTGCATTTTGGGTTGAGAGTTATGATGAAAGCCACCAACCGAGACAGATAATAACCATTAAGCCATTCCAGCAGGTCCAGAATGTCCGACTTCTTCGCTGCCCAAGAGCGATCCAAAGTACTGCGTTTAATCCCATGTATGTTATGAATGCTGCCAACCAAAATGATTTGAGAGATATATCAATATTCATTTTATAACACTCCTTGATGACAGGAATTATGATGTGCGATATAAATCAATTTTATTATTTGAATTTCACTCACTTCATCGACATCTCAATAATTTCAAAAATCATGACTGTTGAGTATATATATCCAAATGTTAATAACAAACTAAAATAGGATATCTTTAATGAAGGGATTTCCAAAAAACCTTATTTTGATAATCCTCCTTTCAGTATCAATATCATTCTTAATAGCATGTGTTTCAGCATCTGATCCGTCCACGATCAATAACAATTATGTTTTCACATCATATTCCGCAGATAACTCGCACTATGTAAAATCAACAAGTGATAACCAGGTTTATTATTTCGATAGTGGTAAAAACGCAGTTCCATGGACATATAATATTGGCAGTTACATTGGTTCAATTGCAATTTCACCAGATGGAAGCCATGTTGCTGTTGGGTGTGGAGGGGGGCTAATTTACCTCTTTGATCAGCAAGGGAATGTTTTATGGAAAAAATCATTTGGAAATTCTCTCATCTCACCCATTTCATTTTCAGAAGATGGTAATGACGTTGACGCATCTAACGCCTTAAATCAGGCTTTTTATATTAATTTAGATGGAGATCTGGCAGTTCGGCCTGAAATTACTGATGCTATTCCAACTCCATCAGAACCGCTTCCTTCAACACCAGATACTCAAATCCCTGCCAATTATTTACCCGGTATAGTTGATACAACCGGCATTTCTTGGAGTGGTTATATCGGATGGGGCATAATCGCCTTGATTATTTTGTGGATTCTATGGGTCAATATCTCAAATCGTAAGAAAAAGGGATCCCAAGTAAAATATCCGCCCCCACCGCAGAACGGAATGATCTACGCAGAATCAATCCCGAGTGGGGCAAAAATCTATATCGATGGCACATACGTTGGAGTTTCCCCCGTAACTATCCCTAATGTTTGGCTCGGAAGTCATTCACTGAAAGCCACATTAAATGGATATGATTCAAATGTGCAACGTATTACTATAAACGCCGGGCAAACTGCCCTCTATTCACCGACACTTCGGAAATTAACTCCACCTCCACCCAACCCACCAACACGGGTTCCGCATCCGGCACAGCAACAGAAATTATCCATTCCGGATCTTATCACTCAGCTTGGCGCAAAAACACCCCAAGACAGGGAAGAGGCTCAAAAGCAACTTATCATAAAAGTAAATACTGAGGGGAAACCCGCAATCCAACAAATTATTAAAGAGCTGGAGAAGCAGCCTTCAGGAATCAAACGAGAGATTGTCAATTTGTTATATTATCTTAGTAAAGAAAGTCATGAAGGGCAAAAAGCCACTGAAGAATTAATTCTTGCATTAACTTACTCTTCTCCTGAAGTGAAATGGTTAATAATTCAAACCTTGGGGAGACTCAAGGATAAGAGAGCTCTCTCTGCTCTCGAAGCTGCTGTTTTGGATACAGATTTCCTTGTGAAGTACTGGGCTATAATTTCCTTAAAAAGTATCCAAGAGTCATGAAACACTTGGATAAATAGATCACTGCGTAATTTTCTTAATCATAGCATATTTGTTTATCAGATATTGAAATCTTGAAAAATGGTATTGATCCAAAATTTTCCCCCGTGATAGAATATCATTCCATTCACAGGCATCCCGATATTCTTCCTGGACTCCATTGAAGGATCTGCCTTCAGAAACCGGAATTATTGATGGTGCCGACGTTAATTTGCCGGTATTCACGTACTCACAATGGCAATCGGATATGATGTTTGGCTTGGTTGTCTCCACAAAGGCATACCCGGTTTTTTTATAACTGAATTCTTCCGGAACTTTAATTCCGACTGCCATATGTCGTTCGGTCTCGAATTCCAGTAAAACTACGCCGTAACCTAGTTCTTTCAATAAAAAAGCCAATAAAATGGACTTGTCTTCACATACTCCGCACTGGTTATATAGGACTTCATAAGGATAAAACCGTCTTTCCCGATAATTTTTTATTTTGCCATATGGGATTTGTTGAACAAGGCTTGTTGCTATCCGAATATCATCATACTGATTGCGTTCTCCAAGTTTTTTTATTGAATTGACAAGGGATTTCAATGCTCTCTTTTGTTCGTCATGTTGGAGAAGAGTGAGATAAAATACCTGGTCGAATCCGTTAACTAATCGTAATGGGTGTTTCTTGATAATTTCGTAATAGATCTGTTCATACACGGTCAATCCAATATATCCCAAATTCCCTTTAAGTGTGAAGGGGAATCGAATTGTTATTTTTCCGTCCTCAATCCGATTTGTTTTCAAATCCGCAGTGAACCGTTTGACATCACTGATGTGTCTTGAAGTTATTGTTTGCCAGTTTTCAAAACAAAGCATAGCCTCATTATCGAATCCGAGTGTTTTCAACAGGAGAGCCTTATTCCACAATGCATCAGAATACGTAGGTTCCTTATCAAGAATTATTTCATAGCCTTCTCGTGCCTTCTGATAGAGACCGCATAAAGACAAAAGGTTCGCCTTACTATTCAAGGCACAAAGAAAATTGGGGTTTATCATGAGAGCTTGATCGAAGCAGAACAGTGCATCGTCGTAATTTCCGATTTTTTTCAGGACCAATCCTTTGTTATACCAACTTTTTGAATTCTCCGGATTTTGTGTCAGGGCTTTGTTAAAACACAGAATTGCCTCTGCATATTTTCCATTGTTGAAAAAATTAATCCCCGCCTCGTTAAGATTACCAGAATTTTTGAAGAAGAGAAAGAATTGATCAAATAACTCATCATAAATTGCCATTTGATTCTATCCTGAAACTTCAATAACGCACATTGCGTTTATTATAATGCTCAATACCGGGGCAGTCATGGTTGAAGGGCATACGATGGTCACCGCAGAAGAGGCCCCCACAGTAATTACATTTCCATGGAAGGTATTCACGCTTTCCGCAATATGAACATCCCCCCTGCGATGTTGGCATCGTATCTGTTTTAGCCTCGGCAGCGACGGAGACTCCCGTATCTTCATATCTTTCCATATACCAGGGCTTGATCGGAGTAATCCCTTTTCGGATATATTCAACATACCAAGGGGGTTCGACAGCCTCAGCGGTTGTGTCTCTGACGCCAGTATAAGATTTGAAATTCAGAAGTGAATCGACGTATTGATCTATCCAACTCACGTCAGAGGTAAACTGTGGAAGGGAATAATCAACGGGAGATGGCAATAGTTCAGGTGAAATCATGAGGGAATTCATCAGTTTCCCAAATTTTACAATGGTTGGGTGAGAGTTATTTTTCAAAATTTTTAATACTGAACTATCATCGGGATAGAGGAAATCTTTGCCATTAAAAAGAAGCTGATTATCGTAATCGCTGGTTTTCCAGATTTTTGAATCTGCTGCAATAATCGCCAGTGATGAGAAAATTACCCAAGCAGAAAAATTATCCATATTTCCATCGAAACGCTGAAAAACCCTCGATGGATGCTGATAATTAGGATGACCGAACTCCAGACTCCTTTTTCCTGCGAACTCGGGGATGAACATTCCGTCGTAATCGACTAATTTCAATTCATTACCCACTACCAGAATATTGCCGTGCTGCAGATCGCAATGAGCGATGTTTTCATTCCTGATAACAATCAGCATCTCAAGAAAACGGTAAGCCAAATCCAATATTTGGCGAGGATTATTGTAATTTTTATTCAGATAATCATCCAATGGTTCTCCATCGACCCAATCCATCTTCAAAATAGGATACCAGGTATTCTGAACTTTGATACCTTCCTCGATAAAATTGAAACCGACGGTATATTTGAGATTTCGTTTTCCTAAATAATCGCTGATTTTTTGATATCGGTCCTTCTGATCAGGATCATATCGTAAAAAGCACCGGACCGCATAGACTTTTTTGGCTTGGCTAGTGATTTTAAAAACAAGGGCATTTTGTCCGGAGATTACTCTGGGCAAACCCAATTTATCAGTTTCAAACGTGCCATTCTTCAGTTCGGGATCCTTGAAACATGATTTGGGATTTTGGATAACCTCCCTATATGCACCCGGTTCTGGCAATGTCACGGCATCAGTCACCCCGTATCGTTAAGACCATCAATGTAACATCGTCATTTCGCATCAGCTTGTTTTCGCGCAGTTGCTCAATCCAATCTGTAAAACTGGATTTATCCATTACCCGTTCACCGATAATTTCCCAAGGTTTGTCTCCTTTTTCATATTCCTGGAAAAACCATGATGCAAGGGCATCTGTCATTAAAAAGAATTTATCCCCGATTACTATGCTCTGATTCTCCAGAAATGCGATTTTCTCCTGAAGATGCCCATTCCGTTTTGGATCGCTTGAAATCAGTAAAGGCGAGTTATCAAAATCCGCTGAACTATTAAGAGGGAATTTAGTGATAAGATCATTACTCCTGACCTGAAACAAACAAGAATCGCCGATTGCGAGTGCAGAAAAATTTTCATTAATTTTCTTCTCTTCTAGATTGAATGAAATCTCCAATAATGTAGAAGCCGCCCCATTTTGAAGTGCCATCTCATCATACCACGAAAGTGGTTTTCCCTCATCTTCACGTTTTTTAATATAACCGGCTAATCGTGGGGTCCAATTTTCGTTCAAGATCAATGTTTGAATAAGATCTAAAAAATTTGCACTTGTAATTTCGTCATCGTATGATCCAAATCCATCAACTAGAACAGTTGCCCATAGTCCGCTTAAATACGCTGTTGAAGCTCCGTCAGCAATAGCATATCTTTGATATTTCTGGTCATGGGAAATAATCTCGAATGGGAAATTATATGGGAAAAAAAGCATCCTCGCACGCACTCGCCATGTTACCGGCTTTCGGTAACCAAAAATGAGAATATTCAATTTTCATTGATATCGGCGTTAGTGCTCAGGAGTATCGCCTTTAATTTCAGGTGTGTCTTGGGGAGAAGCCATTTTTGTACCGATATCTAGTGCTAAAAAGACTGATATCGGATCGGCATTATACACAAACCCCCTGGAATTTTTCTCGATGTTCATTTCATGGGTCTTGTTCGCATAATTTATCTGATCGTCAGTCAAGGGGCTTGACATCGAATATAATAACTGAGCATATTGCTCCGGAAGATTCGCTTCACTGTTGGGGAATCTTATCGCCGTGGCAAATCCTGAAGATAAATGAATATTATAGAGCAGGACGTTTCCCTCACTGCTCTTGAGGTTTTTTAATTCCTCTGCCGGAATTAATGGATTGCCGTCGGTCGCGGCGCCATCAGTGATGTTGACTACAATTGGAGGATGGCAATTGGGATGTTGTGCCAACCAACCTTCGAGAATTCCCTTTGTCTTGTTCAAAGCTTGGCACATAGGAGTCTGGCCATCGGCAACTGCATCAAACCATATCGGGAATTTTGTCTTTATAACGCCGCCCGCTCCATCTTCTTTCAAACGTTCTTCGATGCGTGCTGGTTTGTCTGCAATCTCGCTTATTGGCACGAGATCTTTATTCGCAAGAGGGCCAATAAACGCCGAGCCGACATTTAAGCCATACCCGATAACGCTTACATAAAAATAATCTCGAACTCCCTCGGCCTTGGTACAACTTACCACTAAATTTGTTAAAAACCGGTTGATGAAATCTTTCAGCTTGTCCGCTTTTGACTTATCCGGATCATCCGCTATTTTTTCAGCCATCGATCCCGATTGATCAATAAGAAAAATGTAGCAGGTTGGATTACGTCGTGAAATTTCTACATAGCCCATAATTGTCTTCTCCCAAGTTTCTCTGAATATGGTTAATATATGTAACTAGATTTTCCTTTAACGTGAATGTTTTGGTTTTTTTTCATATTTTATATGCTTCGTTTTAAATGTAATTACATTAGTTCACTTCAGTAATGCATTTATCTCGACGACGACTGTGAACTGATTATCTCCAGACTGCTGATGAGCCACTGGCGACGTACGAGCAGTCCATTATCCAAATGCTCGACCGTTGAGTCCCCGACAAACAGACCGGCATGTACTTCAAGGCCGAAGCTTTCACGGACAGTGTCAGCACTTGGGATGGGATCCCGTTGGTATTCGCCAACGAGCACCCGGACCTTGACCTGTTCGAGAAGGATCCTCAAGCTGCGCTCGATAAAGTCGATGGACGGATTGTCGGACAGTGCAGTGACACCCGGTTTATCCAGGAAGGACACCCTCACATTCGGTCAGCTCTTGCAGTCACCGATAAAGAGTGTGTGGATCTTTGGGACCAGGGTTCTCTCTCGTTGTCGACTGCGTTTTGGGCTACTGTAAGTGGCACGGACGTTCAGGGCGACATCAAGCCGAACCACGTGTTGCTGTTCAAGGAAGACGCCGTCAACCAGCCCAAGGACAAAGGTACGCTCATACAGAAGGCCCCGACAATGACCACAAAGCCGCAGACCAACGTGGGCCGGGTCATCTCGCAGTCAAATGCAGATGAACTTGGCGGAATCATTGGGTCACTCTCTTCATTCCTCGCCCGACTTCAGAATCCGAACACCAGCTCAGTCGATACGTCCGGCCTGGTTCCCAACGTTGGAACCGCCGGCGTTGTTACTCCCGCAGTATCAACGCACCCGCATATCGACGACGCTGAGGATAAGTCCGAGACGATTCCGGGATCCGACGAAGCCGAAGAGAATCTCCCAACCCCGACAAAATCCCCGTCCGCACCTGCATCAAAACCGGTCACACCCATTGGTCGCACCATCCAGGACGTCCCCGCATATGACGGCCAGGACGCACAGTGGGGTAGCCCGGAAGCAGGCACCTACGACCCGTCGAAGAACAAAATCTCCACGGTTGACACAATGACAGACGAAGTACTCATCCAGAAAGTCGCAGCGGCCGAGATGGCAATCGCCAACAAGGACGTTGTGATCAAGGAGAAGACCGCCAATATCGAGTCTCTCACCGCACAGCTCGCACAGAAAGACGCCGACTTCAAAGTCGCAGCCGAGATCCTCGCCGCAAAGGACGCCGAGATCGCCAACAAGGTTGCCGAACTCAAGGTCCGCGATGAAAAGATCGCTACGATGGTCCAGAAAGAGGACGACGCAGCGTTCCAGGCATACGTCAACGAACTGCCCGCCGGCTTCTCCAACAAGGACGAGGACGTCAAGGTTCTCCGCGACATGTGGAACACCAACCCGAAGGCACTCGCCCAGAAGACCTTCTTCACCCGCCGGCCCCACAAACCGAATACGGGCTGAAGGAAAACACACCCGGCACGACAAAGCCGTCAGCGCCTTCCACAACACAATCGCTTCAGTGGTCCGGCCTGCGGCCCGCTCCTAGTATAACTTCGAGAACCACCGCTCGTCACCGGGCCCGAACGGGGTATTGAGAAAGACCCGGCCATGGCTGCACAAGCCCGTTGTCCTGATCTGTGTAGTGCCCGCTGCCGGCACATTCGGATCCAGATCGATCGCGCAGCCGGTTTGTTCAATCTTATACCCGCAATTGAGACTGGGTTGAGGGTGAACCCGTTTTCTGCGTATCACTACTCTGCGCCATTTTCC
>Ga0074046_10004343_pt1 | contig 11609 bp, 10 predicted proteins | sample BogForMeECP23OM3_FD_94441 | JGI IMG/M metagenome (GOLD analysis project Ga0074046, IMG submission 94441) | Bog forest soil microbial communities from Calvert Island, British Columbia, Canada - Bog Forest MetaG ECP23OM3 | ecosystem: Environmental > Terrestrial > Soil > Wetlands ...
CGACTGTTCGCCGTCTCCGAAAATCACCGGAGTATCCCCCCGATGGTAGGCGGCAACGAACTTGGAAAGGACACCCGTGTAAGGCGAGTCAGGGTTTTGCCGCGGCCCGAAAATGTTGAAATATCGGAGTGCGACGGTTTCGAGATTGTAAATCCTGGTGAATATTTGGCAGTAGTACTCGCCCGCCAGCTTCGCCAGCGCGTAAGGCGAAAGTGGGTTGGGGGTCAAGGTCTCCACGCGCGGCATGGTAGGATTGTCGCCGTATGCCGCTGCCGAAGCTGCGAAGACCAGACGTTTGACCCCCGCATCCCGCGCCCTCAGCAGCACGTTCAAAGTCCCTGTGATGTTAACGGCGTTTGCAGCCAGCGGGTCGGCAACGGAGCGCGCCACTGAGGGGAGCGCGGCGAGATGTATGACGTAATCCGCGCCCGGGAAAAGCAGGGAAATGCTGCCCAGATCGCAGATATCCATTTCATAAAGAGTAATCTGTTCACGAACATGTTCGAGGTTGGCGATTCTTCCCGTCGAGAGGTTGTCCAGCACGCGAACCACTTCACCCCTGCGCACAAGCTCACGAACAACGTGCGATCCTATAAAGCCTGCTCCTCCGGTAACCAGATATGTGGCCATAGTTGAGAATCCATCATGCGAGTCTAACATAGGCTGGCAGGCGGCCCAATTAGTTCCTGTGGTGGAGCCATTTGGAATGGGATGCCTTTCGAAACGCCAGTCATTCCCGCGAAAGCGGGAATCCACTCCGTAACCCTTCGGAAGTGCGCTGCACACGAGCTGGATTCCCGCTTTCGCGGGAATGACTGCGAATCGTGACGGCCATGTCTCGGGAAACGACCCCAGTGTCGTTGCTGTTATTTGCTTGTGCCGAGGATTGGGCTGGGTATAAATTTAGACTTTCGCGAACGTCCGTGGCATCGGCTGGGTGCACCTCCCTCATCCAATTGCGACAGGGTCTTTCCGCGCGGCGAAGGCGAAGCCTGGAGATTTCAAACCATGAGGATTCTTGTATTAGGCGGGGACGGTTACTTGGGCTGGCCGACGGCTATGTATTTGTCGGCCCGCGGTCACGACGTGGGTGTGGTGGACAACTTTGCCAAGCGACGCTGGGAAATGGAGCTGAACGTCGAGCCCTTGGTGTCCATCCACACCTTGCATGATCGCGTGAAGGCATGGCACGAAGTTACGGGGAAGAACATCGAGCTTTTCGTGGGCGACCTGCGCAGTTACGAGCTGGTGCGGCGAGTCTTCCAAGCGTTTGGCCCGGAGGCCATCGTGCATTACGGCGAGCAACCTTCCGCGCCCTACTCGATGATCGATCACAGCCGCGCCGTCTTTACCCAGATGAACAACCTGGCGGGTACGCTGAACGTCCTTTGGGCCATGCGCGAGCTTTTCCCCGCCTCCCACCTCGTGAAGCTGGGGACCATGGGCGAGTACGGCACGCCGAATATCGACATCGAGGAAGGGTTCATCGAGATCGAGTACAAGGGCCGCAAGGATGTTCTTCCTTATCCCAAACAGGCGGGTTCCTTCTATCATCTCACCAAGGTGCATGACAGCCACAATATCCTGTTCGCCTGTCGGGCGTGGAAACTGCGTTCCACCGATCTGAACCAAGGCGTGGTATATGGCATCGAGACGGATGAAACCGGGCTGGATGAGCGCTTAGCCACCAGCTTTCACTACGATGAAGTCTTCGGCACTGCCCTGAACCGCTTCTGCGTGCAGGCGGTTGCCGGAATCCCGCTGACGGTTTACGGGCGTGGCGGGCAGACGCGCGGTTTTCTCAATATCCGCGATACGCTGCGGTGCGTGGAGCTCTCCATCCTGAATCCACCGCCAGCCGGCGAATACCGGGTGTTCAACCAATTCACAGAAACTTTCAACGTGCTGGAGCTGGCGCAGATGGTGAAGGCGCAGTCGGAAAAACTCGGCCTCAAAGTGGAGATTGAGCACCTGAAGAACCCGCGCGTGGAAGCGGAGCAGCATTACTACAACCCTCAGCACACCAAGTTGATCGAACTGGGATTGCAGCCCCGCCTGCTGTCTGACGAGCTGTTGCAAAGTATGCTCAAGCGGGTCCAGGAGCACGCTTACCGCATCAAGAAGGACATCATCCTTCCTCGGGTGACTTGGGGAGGCTCGAAGGCCGAATTATGAATAGTGAATGGTGAATAGTAAATTGAGGACGAGTTTGGTTTCCGCGCCGAGCGCAGCGCTTCTGGTTCCGGTAGTCCCTCATTTGGAATCCACAATTCACAATTTACTTTTCATCAAACAGAATTATGAATAGTAAATGGTGAATAGTGAATTGGGGGCGCAGAGGCTGCCTTGCCTAAGCCTCTGAAAGTTGCACTCCGCCAAATTGAGAATTCACAATTCATAATTTACAATTCACTATTCACAATTCACAATTGCATGAAAGCTGATTATGGATCTGTTACTTCTGGGAGCTGGGATGGGAATTGTGGGGGGAATGATTCCTTCCCCGCTCCATTTCATCGCCCTGACACAAGTTGCGCTCAAACGCTGGCTGCGCGCCATCCTGATCCTGGTGGGACCGCCCGTGGTTGTGGATGGCGCCATGCTCGTGGTCACGTTCTTCTTTTACCACTATATTCCCCAATCCATCGCGCATTATGTTGCCTACTTAGGCGGAGTAGTGCTCATCGGGTTTGCAAGCTACTCGCTCAACGCCATGAGGGGTAAGACGCAAGGCGAAATGGCCAACTCCGCGACGCTCACCTATGCCAGTGTCACCACCGCCACCCTCACTGAACTCACTGCCCCCGGCACCTGGATTTACTGGATGACCATCGCGGGCCCCATCCTGGCCGAGGGCCGCCTCCGTGGTTATTGGCATGTTGTACCGTTCTTCCTGGGTGGCCTGTTGGGCTACTACGGGGCGGCCATCGTATCCTTGCGGGTGCTTGCCTGGGGCGCCAGCCTCCACAAACGCTTCAATGACCGGCTCTTCCTCGCCGCCAATGTCCTGCTGTTTATCCTCGGGGTCTCCTACCTCGTGCGGGCATACTTCGGGCGGTGAAACACAGGTGCCAGGTGTCAGGTTTCAGGTGTCAGGGCTGGGGCAATTTTGGATTTTAGATTTTGGATTTTGGATTGACCCTGCCTACTGCCTACTGTTCTTCCAGAAAGGCGTGCAAAAGAGGCTGAGTTGCGATAGCATCTCAGCGACATCCCGCAAACCGAAAGCAAAAGGAGGATCTTATGGAAGAGAGAAAGTCAATTTCCATCGCGAGTCTGATCGCGATTCCAACTTTGATTACCCTGGGCATTACCATCCTGCGTTTGGTGGGTGAGCTTGAACACTGGCCAAAACCATGGTTCAGCACGGCGGCAGGTGGCGGAGGCGCCATCATTGGTATCTCCTGGCTGCCGATTATCTTTGGTCCCTATTTCGCCTTGAAATTGGTCGGCGCTGGCGACCGGCCCTCGAGTGTGGGTAAGGCAGTGGGATTCGCGGTCTTGGGGTTGGTGGTACTTGTTCTAGGCATCGTGTTGGCTGGGGTAGCGCACATGAGCCCTTCGATTCTGACCCTGGTCGCGTTTCTGGTGATGTTGGTTGCAGCGTTTATTCCCGGTATCGGTTGGCGTTCATTGGGGAACGCTTTGCTCGCTTACGCCTTCGCTGCCCGCATTCCGGTCCTGATCGTGATGTTCCTGGCTATGCGCGGAAATGGCGGCCAGGGTTGGGGAACGCACTACGACGCCGTAGAGGGCACGTTCGCCCAAGCCGCGTTTGCCAGGAAATTCCTCTACATGGCCGTTGTGCCTCAGATGACCGGGTGGATCGGCTGGACGGTTGTTGTGGGCTCCATCATCGGCGTCATCGTTTTCGCCATCGTGCGCCGAGGAAAGCAAGCGGCGCCGGCTGCGGCGTGAGCGCCGAGCATCCCGGACGCTCTATTTGCGGACAAAGCAGGGGCGGCTCCGGATTGGGTCGGAACAGGTCGCGAGCCGCCCCTACGGACGGTTAAGTTCCAAGTACGTCGATTCCAGGAAATGGAAATACGTCCCACAACGCAAAAACAAAAGGAGGTTCTTATGGAAGAGAGAAAGTCAATTTCCATCACGAGTCTGATTTGCGTCCCAGCTTTGATTACCCTCGGGATTACCATCCTGCGCTTGGTAGGCGAGCTCGAACAGTGGCCAAAACCATGGTTCAGCGCGGCGATGGGCGGGGGATTCGCCATTGTTGGCATCTCCTGGCTGCCGATCATCTTCGGTCCCTTTTTCGCGTGGAAGCTGGCCGGAGCCGGCGAGGGACCTTCAAGTATAGGGAAGGCCATCGGATTCGCACTGGGTGGCTTGGTGGTACTGGTTCTAGGCGTCGTGTTGGAAGGAGCAACGGCCAGGCACCTCTCGATTCTGACGGTGGTTGCAGCCCTGGTGTTGTTGGTTGCAGCGTTTATTCCCGGTATCGGCTGGCGGTCACTGGGGAACACCTTGATCGCTTACGCCTTCGCTGCCCGCATTCCAGTGCTGGTCCTGATGTTCCTGGCTATGCGCGCAAATGGCGGGAATGGTTGGAAAACGCACTACGACGTCGTACCGGATACGTTCGCCCATGCCTCTTTTGCCATGAAATTCTTCTACACGGCCGTTCTGCCTCAGATGACTTGGTGGATCGGTTGGACGGTTATTGTGGGGTCAATCCTCGGCGTCGTCGTTGTTGCCATCGCACGCCGAGGGAGGCAAACGGCGCCTGCTGCGGTGTAAGCGCCCTTCTTCAGGCGGATAGTTGGAAGCCGGCTCCGCCTTCAACATGGCTTCTCCATCTAGCCTTGAGCAAGGGCTTGAAGCCTAGCTCGAAGCTCGTCTCGGACGCGGCGGAAGGCTGTCAATCTTTCTTCTTGGGAGCCTTGCACTGCGGCGGGATCTTCGATACCCCAATGAATACGTTTCGTTTTCACCGGGAAGATGGGGCAACTCTCCTTGGCGTTATCGCAGACCGTGATCACGTAGTCGAAATCCTGCGCTGCAAGTTCGTCCACCGATTTAGGCCGGTGACCAGAAATGTCGATCCCCACTTCGCGCATCACGGCGATAGCCTCGGGTCGCACATGGCTCGGCTTGGTGCCGGCACTGAAAACCTCGCAGGCATTTCCCGCATCATGGCGCAGTAACCCTTCGGCCATTTGACTGCGGGCCGAATTGCCCGTGCAAAGGATAAGGACTCTCACCCTGATAAGTCCGGCTTTCTCGCCCGCACGAAACCGCTCATGAACTTGCCATCGACGAGAGGCGCGATGGCCTCCACGTCAATTCCCGCGCTCGAAAGCGATTCGCGCGCGTCTTCAACGCGGTAAATCCGGGTCGGCTCGATGCCCACTACCTCGAATCCTGCCCTCATGAGTTTGCCAAGGTATTCGCTCTCCTGCAGCGCCCCGGCCATGCAGCCTACCCATAACTCCACACTCCGCCGAATCTCGGGGGGGACTTCCCCGCGCACCACAATGTCGGAGACGGCGAATCGCCCGCCCGGCTTGAGCACGCGAAACGCTTCTCGCAACACCTGGTCCTTGTCGGCGGAGAGGTTGATAACACAATTCGAGATGATGACGTCGACGGAATTATCAGGCAGTGGAATATTCTCAATTTCGCCCTTCAGGAATTCTACGTTCTCAACTCCGGCTTTCCGCTGGTTTTCGCGGGCTAGCGCCAGCATCTCATCCGTCATGTCCAGACCGTAGGCCTTGCCTGTCGGCCCCACCCGTTTGGCGGAGAGCAACACATCAATGCCCCCGCCCGATCCCAGATCGAGCACCGTCTCGCCGGGCTCGAGCTCAGCCAGTGCGGTTGGGTTTCCACACCCCAACGAAGCGAGGAGAGCTTCCTGGGGGATTTGGCTGGTTTGGCTGCCATCGTAAAGGTTCGAGGTGATGGGGTCGGCGCAACTGCCCGATGCCGGGGCCGTGCCGCAACAGGAACTCCGGCCCTGGAGGACGCGCAGGGCCGCCTGCCCGTACTTCTCTTTCACCACTTCCTTGATATTTTCAGCGCTCATTTACTTCTCCTTCTCTGGTTTCCCTTCGAGTCCGGCACGACCAAGACCAGGTCTCCGGGTTTAACAGCTTTGTTGCGGGTGCAACACTCCGCATAGAGGAAATTAAGAAGCTCCTGCAGTGCTTCAGTGTTGGCCGTGTACCACAGGAATGTACCCTCGCGCCGCACGTTGACCAGTTCCTCGTTCTTGAGCTTGTCGAGATGATGGGAAAGGGTTGAAGCAGGGATATCTACTTCGTCCTGAATATCTCCCACCACCAAACCCTGCGGATGGGCGGTCAGCAAGAGTTGCATGATGCGCAAGCGAGGCTCCGCGCCCATGGCGGCAAACATATCCGCGTAGCGCATGAACTGCTCGGCGTCATTAGCGGCTCGCATATTTCGATTATACTGGAAATAGCGAAGATGTCAAGAGGCTTAAGAGCGGGGCTAGGGACTAGGGGCTGGGGGCTGGGGAAGAACAACAGGCAGCAGGCAGGGTCAACCCAAACTCCAAAATCTAGGGGCTGGGGGCCGGAAAAGAACAGCAGGCAGTAGGCAGGGTTAATCCAAAATCTAAAATCTAAAGGTTCTTCAGTAAACGACATCCAGCGACACGTCATAGAAACGGTGCTGAAAGCCCGTGAATTGGCCGAAAAATGGGGAGGTGACGTTGTTGTGGACGTCGCGGAAGTTACCATGGTCGGTGAGATTGAAGATTCGCATTGCCCCGCGAAACTTATGATTCCTGGCCCAAGGAATCCAGCGCATGCGAAAGTCTTTGGAAAGTTGCAGGTCGAGCGAAAAATACGTTGGGAAACGAAGGTTGTTGGGCGTGCCCACGTAGTTCTGGAGAACATCAACGGCGGAATAAGGGAACCCTGTATGGAGGTCGAGGACGGGGCTGGCGGTAATATCCCAGGGGACCTTGAGCCGGCCCCACGTGATGATGCGGTTAGGAACGCTGCTCGGCAAGGTGGAGAAGAAATTGGGTCGGATGACCGGTTGTTCGAAGGGCACGAATACGGAGGAGAGCGTGTTCAGGTCTCCGCGGGCATTGCTGTTAACATACGAAATGTTGAAGTCGGCATTCTCACGGACTCTGAAACGCAGGGTGGTTTCCAGCTCGTGATAGCGCGACGAGCCGGTGTTGCTGAGGAGCATGAGGGGGCCGGGGGAGGCGTTGTAGAGGGGATTGATGACGAACTCCTGGTAGGAGCGGCTGCTGAGATAACTCACGCGCGCGATCAGGTTGGGGCGAATCTCCTGGTCCAGCTCGGCGTTCCAGGTCAAGTTGAAGGGGGTGCTGTCGAGGCGGTTGTTGGAGGGCACAATGGTCCCGTGCTCGTCCTTCTTCTCGTAAAGGTTCTGGAGAACAATGGGCGGGCCGGTTGGGATTCCCTGGGTGTTGTAGTACGTGACCACGCGCGTGAGGTTCTGGGTGAAATCACCGGCCAGCAGCGGTAGGCGATCGTAGAAGAGGCCGATACCTGACCGGATGATCGTCTTGGCACTACGTCCAGGAGAATAGGCCAAGCCGAGGCGTGGAGCGAACGCCGCGCGCGCGCCCAGTGTCTGCCCGGAATAGCGCAGGCCGTAATCAAGGGCGAGATGGTCGTTTAAGGTCCAGTGGTCCTGGGTGAATACCGCCACTTCCGTATCTCCCGCTCTTAGGGCGCCCGCCCCCTGAAACGTTATCTCCTCGGCAAGCGAACCGTCAGGGCGCACGAGTTGCACAGGATGGGACTTGCTGTTGTCGTTGTAGGAGCGATGAATAAAATCCCATCCCACTTTGAGTGTGTGCCGGCCAGCCCAGTTTTTCCTTCCAGATTCATAATTCTGGAGCAGCTCCTGCTGCCGCCCGGCCCGAGTCCAGGCGTTGAACCAGTTCCCGTCCCAATTGTCCACGGTCAGGATCATGTCCTGTAAGCCCTGCCCGTGCGCGTAGCTGTCGAAGTCGGTGTACTGGAAAAGCGTTGTCAGCACGCCACCGCTCGAAAACATGTACCGGTCCGTAGAGCCGAAGGAGAATCCACTCTGGCCATAGTCGGAAGACGCTGTCTGTTGTATGAATGAATCGATATTTGCGAATTGTCTCCGGAAGGGAAACACCTTCAAGTTGGCGGTCACGAGATTTTGAGGAGAAGAGACGTAGTAAAGATCCGTAAACGAATCGAACCCCCGTTGCCTGATCTCGTTACGCGGCCAAGCCAGCCCTCGCACGGGTTGGTTATTGATATCGTAGATGGTGTATTCGGAGAAGGTCAGTTTGTCTTTAAGGATGGGGCCGGTGAAGCTGAGGCGTGGTGAGTCGTCCTGTATCCCCACGATGTGGCCGCTTTCGATGCGCGGGCCGGGAAGAAAGTCGTTCAGCTCCCAGTTCCATCGGTCCAGTGGGGCCTTAGTCTGTACGCTGGTCAGCCCGCCGCTGAAGCGGCCAAACTGGGCTTGATAGGCGGTCTTCTGAACTTCTACCGATTCCACGGCATCGATGGGAACTTGAATCGAGAAACTCCCGGTTACGGGATCGACGGTCTCCGCAGAATCAATCAGCAACATGCCCTGATTCTCCGTGACACCTTTGATGTTTATTTTCCCGTCCGGGGTCCGAATCACTCCCGGCACAAGCGGCAGAGCCGCCAGAAATTTTTGCTCCACCAGCGGCAACGTCCGAAGCTGCCCTGCGCTGAGCGTGGCGGGTGGTGCTGTGGTTTCGAGCGAGACGGCGGGCGCCTTCTCCTTCACCTCCACCTTTTGGCGAACGATGACCTCGCGGGGCAAGACGACCTGGATAAATGGCGGCTCTCCTTCGCTGATCTCGATACCCTTCTGAATCACAGGCTCATATCCGAGGGCTGCGCAGGTCAGATCATAGTTGCCGGGGATCAGCCCCGTGAATTCAAAGCGCCCCTGTTCTCCGGTAGTTCGGGGCAGCCCCCCTTCGGGCAAGCCGGCGCCGACGAGTGTGCAGGATACCCCTGCTATCGGAGCGTTCTTGTCGCCCAGCACCTCGCCTCTCAGAGCCTGAGTTGGCGGCACCTTAGGGTAGAGGCTAAGCGTAAACCCCAGGAACACGAGCACCAGGGCTGCGCACCGATATTCATCATTCATTGTTTTGTGGCGTCTAGAGATCATTAGATGTCTAACTGAGTCGAACGATTCACCGCAATTCGTTCAACCGCACTCTGTCATCCATAGGCCTTCTAATGAGCAGCAACAAGGCTGATGTGGCCCACCGCTTGAATGGCAATCTCAACGGTATTATTAACACGCAGGAAAAGCGTACTCGGATTCTTGAGCCCCCAACTCACATAGGGAATGCTGAAACTCGTGTTGGCGGTCAACTGGTCTCCCGCCATGTTCGCCTGCACGACGAGGGTAAGCGGATGGCCTGCTCCGTGCATGGTGAAGGTGCCCAGAACCTGGACCTTGAAATCTCCCACGGGCAGAACTTGGCCTCGCACCTGCTGCGGCGTGAAGGTGATTTCAGGATATTGGTCGCTCTGGAGGACGTCTTTATGCATCTTGCGATCGCGCGCGTGGCTGCCACTATCGCCGCTGGTTGCGTCGACCACTACCAGGCCGCTGGCTTGGCTCGTGGCAGTGTCGAAATTGATCGTCCCCTGCTTCAGCTTGAACGTCCCATGCACAGTGTGGAGAACATCACCCAGCGTGAAACCAATTTGGGTCCGAGCGGGATCTAGTTCCAGCACGGCTTCTTGAGCGCGTGCCTGCAAGGCCAGTGAGAGGAAAAGGAGTGGGAGCGCCAGGTGAAATAGAATTCTCCGCTGATGATCGAGTGTGATCACGTGAATTGAACTCCGTGAATTGGGGTTGTCAGCTGGGTTCGGCAATCAGCCTCCGGCCCAGTCTGAGGATATTGCCGAAACCAAACGTCAAGGGAGAGAAGGTTCCGGAATGAGCGGCAAGAAGCCGCTCAAACAAATGAGGCTCTTTCGCGAGCGCAAGGATAGTCCGGCGGCGCAGCTTGGGGCGATTCTCCAAAGCGAGGAGTAATCTCGACATCATCTCCGGCAGGCGATTGATGCGCCGATGTGCTGCCTGGTAGCGGGCAAGGTCATCGGAGGCAATAGCCTCAGCCAAAACCTCTGCCTGCCGGAAGGCCAAACCCAGGCCCTCGCCCGTCAGCGAGTCGACAGATCCGGACGCGTCCCCTACTAGAGCGGCGGGGCCTCGACAAACCGTACGCAGGACCCGCAGAGCCGAGATGGCGCCCAGGTCTTTAGTGATAGCGGGCCTGCCTTCCAGCCTCCGCGCGATTTCCGGGAACTGCATCAGAGCTTCTTTCAAGCGAATTCTCGGCGACCGGGAGGTTACCACCAGACACACTTCATCTGGCCTGACGGGTGTGACCACGATCTGGCAATTGCTTCCCCAGTGAACTTCCACAAAATTGGTCCAGGGCCCGACGCGGAAATGCTGGCGGAACCCGTAGCGTGTTTCCTCCGGCTGTCCTCGATCCAAACCGGCCCATTTTCGCACCTGCGAGTTTTGCCCATCTGCAGCGATAATCCAGCGGCACTCCACTCTGCGCGAGTCCAACCAAACTTCCCCTCTGGCAATCCTCGTCACACGTGCTCCCCAGAGGCATTGCACCCCCACCTCCACGGCTCTTTCCACCAGGGCTTGATGCAGGATCGTCCTGCGAACGCCAAGCCCGTAACTCTCAGTGAAAGCGCCCTCTGCCGCCACTCCCTCATTGATGAAACGGATTCCGCGAAACGGAATGGCATCCCCGGGACACAGATTCACGCCGAGTTCTTTCAGCAAGGCCACGGTGTTCGGCATCAGCCCTTCGCCGCAAGCCTTGTCAATGGGCGGTCGCGCCAGATCCGCCACCACCACGCTTAGGCCGCGCTGTCGGAGCGCGATCCCTGCAGCCAGCCCCGCAGGGCCGCCACCCACGACGAAAACATCGGTTTTCAATACGTCGGAGCCCATTAACTCCACCTGTGTTGGTTCTCGCTCAAACATTCACCACACGCCGGGCCAGCCCTAGGGCCTCCGACCAGAAAGTGGTGGAGGCATGAATAGACTCGACGACGTTGCCCAATTTGCGTACGAACTCCTCAGCCTGCCCCTCCAGGACCATCAAGGGCGGCGCGACCTTCAGCACCAGAAAGTTGTTGCCACAAATCTGGGTGAGAATGCCCTCCCGGAAGAGTTGCATCACCAGCATCTGCCCGAACATACCCGGATGGATTCGCATGAAGGTTTCAAAAGAAGCCCGCAGCGCAAAACTCCGCGGCGCCTGGAACTCCACGCCGCAGAAGAGGCCCAGGCCGCGCACTTCCTTCACCATTTCGTAACCGGCGAGCGCGGCTTGCAACCGTTCGCGCAAGTATTGGCCCACGGATATAGCACGCGCGCCGAGCCCATCCGATTCCAGCACGTCCAGTGTCGCCAGTCCGGCGCGCATCGCCAGATTGTTTTCGGAATAAGTTGAAGTGTGAATGATGGCGCGTCTCAAGGAACTGTAGACGGAGCTGTAAACATCATCCGTGAGCAAGACGGCTCCCACGGGAACCAGGCCTCCGCTCAACGCTTTGGCGAGAACCACCATGTCC
>Ga0074046_10004345_pt1 | contig 11598 bp, 10 predicted proteins | sample BogForMeECP23OM3_FD_94441 | JGI IMG/M metagenome (GOLD analysis project Ga0074046, IMG submission 94441) | Bog forest soil microbial communities from Calvert Island, British Columbia, Canada - Bog Forest MetaG ECP23OM3 | ecosystem: Environmental > Terrestrial > Soil > Wetlands ...
CTGATTGCGAATACTTTTGGGTGCAAGATTGGGTGCAGCTAGAAAAGTAAGAATGGCTCCGAGTCTTATGTAAGCGACACCAGACGCGGCACTTAGATTTTTGTCCCGCTCGGCTGTTAACCGAAGCGTGGCATCCGGCTCCGCTTGGAATCCATTTGAGAATTTCGAAAAACGACAAAAAGCCGCCAATTTGTGCGAACAGCCTCTACGCAGTGGAACAGTAGAAGAGTGGGGCGCGCGTGGACGCGTGTCGCGCGTGTCGCGTGTGTCGCGTTGACTTGGGTGTGGGGCAACCTTAAGATGAGCGCGCATGAGCGAGTCGGACGTTCTAACCGGGAAAATCGTATCGCATTACCGCATTGTGGAACGGCTGGGCGGCGGCGGAATGGGTGTGGTGTATAGAGCCGAAGATGTGCGGCTGGAACGCGCGGTGGCGTTGAAATTCCTACCGGAAGACCTGGCGCACGACGCGCAGGCGCTGGAACGGTTCAAGCGAGAAGCAAAAGCGGCCTCCGGACTGAATCACCCAAACATTTGCACGGTATACGACATAGGAGAGGACGGCGGACGCGCGTTCATTGCGATGGAATGCTTGGAGGGGCAGACATTGCGGGAACGCATCGCACAGGGGACGGTGCCGGTCGAGCAGTTGGTGCAATGGGGGATTGAAATTGCGGACGCGCTGGATGCGGCGCACACGAAAGGAATCGTGCACCGGGATATCAAGCCCGCGAATATTTTCGTGACGAAGCGGGGGCACGCGAAGATTCTGGATTTCGGGCTGGCGAAGCAATGGCAGGGAGGCGCAGGCGTTGACGTGTCGTCGATGCCGACGGTGACGACGGAGGCGTTACTTACGAGCCCAGGTGTAGCTTTGGGAACCATGGCGTACATGTCGCCGGAACAGGCGCGCGGAGAAGAATTGGATTGGCGCAGCGATTTGTTTTCGTTCGGGATGGTTCTGTACGAGATGGCGACGGGAAGGCCGGCGTTTCGCGGACAAACGACTGCGCTGCTGCACGATGCGATTTTGAATCGCGCGCCGAAACCGATGCACGAAATTAATCCGGACGGGCCGCTGGAGCTGGAGCGGATCGTGGGGAAAGCGCTGGAGAAGGATTGCAAGCTACGCTACCAGAGCGCGGCCGAGATACGCGCGGACCTGCAACGACTTCGCCGCGACACGGAGACGGGAAAAACCGCGCCGACGACGGTGAACGGAGAAGGAAGGCCAGGCAAGAAATTGGGTTGGGCGGCGGGGATAGGAGCCGTGGTTCTGGTGGCGATTGCGGGCTTGCTGTATTGGCGCGGAAAAGAAACGACACCGAAAAATAGCGGGAAATGGGAACAGATCACGTTTTTCACGGACTCGGCGGTGTACCCAGAGCTTTCGCCGGACGGGAGGCTGCTCGCATTCATCCGGGGAAGCCAAACTTTTTTCGGACCGGGCGATGTGTATGTGAAGTTGTTGCCGTCTGGAGAACCGGTGCAATTGACGCGGGACAAAGGGACGAAATTGTCGCCGACATTTTCGCCGGACGGGACGCGCATTGCCTACAGCGTGGTGGGCCCATGGGAGGAGTGGGAAGTTCCGGTGCTGGGAGGAGAGCCGCGATTGATGCTGAGAAACGCGTCGTCGTTGACCTGGGTGGAAAACGGGAAGCGGTTGATGTTCTCGGAAATCAAGACTGGGCTTCACATGGGGGTGGTGGCCACGGACAGAGCGCGTGGCCAGCAGCGGAAGGTGTACCTGCCGGAAGGGGAACGGAGCATGGCGCACCACTCCTATTTGTCGCCGGATGGGAAATGGGTGTTGGTGGTGCAGATGAATTCCCAGGGAAAGATGACCCCGTGCCGCTTGGTGCCGTTTGACGGGAAAGACCAGGGGCGGGAAGTGGGACCGGCAGAAGCGCAGTGCACTACGGGGGCATGGTCCCCGGACGGGAAATGGATGTACATGAGCACGAACAAGGGAGGAAGATTCCATATCTGGAGAGAGCAGTTCCCGAAGGGCGAGCCGGAACAGATGACGAGCGGACCAACGGAAGAAGAAGGAATCGCCATGGAGAAGGATGGAAGATCATTACTGACGTCGGTGGGAACGATGGACATGTCGGTGTGGATCCGCGACGGAAAAGAAGATCGGCAAATCTCATCGGAAGGGACGACGTACAGTCCCACGTTTGCGGCGGACGGTAAAACTTTGTTTTACTTGAAAAACGTGGAAGGAAAGAACGAAGCGGAAATGTGGAGTGTGGAACTGGCGAGCGGCAAGAGTGAAGCGGTTCTGCCGGGATACGCGGTGGAAACCGGCGGGGATAACCGAAATTACACGGTGAGCGCGGATGGCCAGCGCGTGGCGTTCGCAAAGAAGGATGAGAAGGGGATGTTGCATTTGTGGGTTGCGACCATGGATCGACGGAGCGCGCCTGTGGAGTTGCGGGCGACGGCAAGCGAGGACGCGCCGAAATTCTTGCCCGATGGAAGGCTGATTTATCGTGCGACGGAAGGCGGGAATAATTATTTGAACAGCCAGAAGGCGGACGGAACGGAGAAGCGGCGGGTGAGCGAGGAGCCCATCCTGGAACTGCAGTCAGTATCGCCCGACGGGCGCTGGGCGATGGTGACCCAGAAGGATAACCAGAACCCCGAGGCACCGTACCGGACGGTAGCGGTTCCGAGCGCCGGGGGAGAGCCGATAGTGATCTGTGCGACGATCTGCGTGGGCAGGTGGAGTGAGGACGAAAAACATATGGAATTAACGCTGCTCGAAGCGGGCCAGACCTACATCTTGCCGGTACGGAAGGGGACGGATTTTCCGGAAATCCCAACCGGGGGATTCACCCGCGAGCGCGGACAGAAGGAACTGGCGAAGGGGACCATGATCGAGGTGAGGTCGGATTCGGTTTTTCGCGCGGATATGTTTGCGTATACGAAAGTGAGCATACGGAGGAATATTTTTCGAGTGCCGATTTCGTAGCGGGGTGGAGGAAAGTTCAAAGACAACAGTGATTCCTCACTGCACGGACACCGTTCGGAATAACTTGTTCTTTCTGGTTGCGGCATAGTACGTCGACGGCGAGGCGATGGGGAGCAAGCAAGACACGGTGGTACGCAAAAAGACGCGCTCAGGATGACAACCCGCGTTCATCCATCATCCTTCCGCTGCTCCAATTGGAATCCATCTCACAATTCTGAACAACGACAAAAAGGCGCCAATTTGTGCGTTTTTAGGGTTATAAAACAAGCTTCCCAGGCTTCGGACGTGGGTTCGATTCCCATCGCCCGCTCCAACAAAATGTGGTCCGGCCCGCCACGCAGGTAACACTTTTGAGCCGAACAGGTCGCACTTTACAAGTTGTAAAGATTCCCCTTGACAATTAGTTTACAATTTGTAAAGATGTGTCTGTGAGGATTATAACCAAGAAGCGAATTAAGGAAGCCAGCAGTGAGCACTCCGAGTGGAAGGCGTCTTTGGAGTCGTGGCACAAAATAACCAAGGCGGCTGATTGGAAAAACTTCCCAGAGGTTAAACACTCTTGGCGCAACGTAGACTTGGTTGGTATCTGTGTGGTATTCGACATAGCCAATAACCGGGCGCGACTGGTTGCACACGTTGATTATAAAAATCACATGGTTTTTATTCGGTTCATTATCGGGCACGTAGAATACTTAAAGGGTAGGTGGAAACATGATTGCAACGACTGAACGATACACTATCAAGGGCTTCGAGGCCCCACGTCCGATTACCTCGGAAGCGCAAAATGAGCACTACACCACTGTGCTTCACGACTTGGTGATGCGCGGACACTTGAATCGGAAGGAAGAGGAGTATGTTGAGCTGCTGAGTTTGCTCATTGAGGCATATGAGGAGAAGCACTACCCGATTCGAGACGCCTCGCCTGTCGAAGTTATTAAGGAACTGATGGCGGCAAACGGCCTCCGCCAAAAGGACCTTGTCAGAATTTTTGGTTCTGAATCCATGGTATCTCTTGTTTTGAACGGCCAACGACCTTTGGGGGTGGAACATATCCAAGCGTTGAGTCGCCGATTCAAGGTTTCTCCCGCAGCGTTTATCAAAGCTTAGATTCACAAAAGGTTTTAACAAATCAGAGGAGGCGGTTGTTCGGAGCCGTCTTTTTCATTTTCAGTGAACCATATTCGCGGAAAGACTTGCCGTCGCCCGATAAGATAAAAATGACAAAGGAAAGTGAGGTAAGCCTGCCGGACTGCGGGACAGGAGATGTGTCGGCAAAAGCGGAGCCGGAATCGAAAGCAGTAGCGGACACGCCGCAGGCGGACGCGACAGACACGGCAGCAGCAGAGAAGGCTTTACTCGCAACTGCGCGTAAAGAAAAAAGCAGCAGACTGCACCGGCGGAAGCTGCGACGATGAAGAAAGACCAGCGCACCGCGACCGCCAAAGCGCGACCGAAGCACTATCATCCTGCGAGGCGCACATCGTGTCGTATTTAAGTCCAACAGCGGCCGAGAAGAAGACCTAAAACTGAAGTACGCGCCTAGCCGGGGCACTCTCCCCGCTGCTCCAATTGCAATCCATTTGAAAAATTCGAAAAACTACAAAATGCCGCCAATTTGTGCGTTTTTCACTATCTACAACAGGCTTCCCAAGCTTCGGACGTGGGTTCGATTCCCATCGCCCGCTCAAATGAATTACGTTGGTTCGAGTCCGCCTGGATTCTTCAACGAATACGGCTAGAAGAAAACTGCCGGTGAGACGTGAAAGCGCAGACTGAGTTTTTCCATCTGTTGTCTATTCAGCTGACGCTTTTCTTTCAGGATCAGGGAAACGATACTTTCACCCCCCAAATCTTTGGCAAGATCCTTTTGTCGAAGTCCATTTGCATCCATCAGTTCCTTGAGGACCTCGACACCCGAAGCCTTTTCGATGGTGAAATGCTTGCCTTCGTAGTCCGCGATCAGAACAATCAGCAGCTTGGCAGTTTCCGTTTCCTCTGCCGTTCGATGCGCTTTGCGTTGTAGCTCCAGAAGCCTGGAGATATATGCCTCGTGCTGCTGGGGTGAAGAAATGGTCTTTGGAGCCTCATCTTTAATAAGATATTTTGCTGGCAGTCGTTCAGCAATTGCAGGCATTTTTCCACCCCCCTTTGTCGTATTCTTTGTGGGTCAGCACAGCCAATACGGTCACGGTCCCCAGCTCGTAGTTTATATAGGTGATCAGCCTAGCGTCGTTATTCTTTATATTGAAGACAACGCAATCCCCAACCGGATCGGCATCTTTCCGAGTTCGCCTGACAGCAGGAAAATTGTTCCAGGGCGGTTTCACGCCTTCGACGATTCTCACCCATGAACCCAGGGAGCCCATCCACGTTGAGTGCTTCTTTTGTGCAGCTTCTATCAAATGCTTGCCGATTATCTGCACCTGCGGATCTTAGCAAATTGCTAAGTTTTTTGTCAAGCGGAATAACGTACCTGCTGCTCCAATGGGAATCCATTTGAGAATTTCAAAAAACGACAAAAATCCGCCAATTTGTGCGTTTTTATTGGTCTACGGCAAGCTTCCCACGCTTCGGACGTGGGTTCGATTCCCATCGCCCGCTCATCACCTTCCAGCGGTAAGTCTGCCGAGCGGGGATTGCGACAAACCGCGTGAACCTGGGCAACCCCAGTTCTCTGCTTTGAGTTCGTTGCTCCAAGTTAGCGAGGTTCTCGGCTTGGCGGCCGGGTTGGATTAGCAGGAAGTGGCTAGTTATGGCTGCTTATTTTTCTCCGGTTTTCCGGTGTAGTGTTCGGTCGCATGCACGGCGGCGTGATCTTCTGCTGACTCCAGATGCGTGAGCACTTCCGCCGGCGCGCTGAGTTCCTGCAGCAAACGTTCTTCCACGAACGTTGCTAGCCGATGCGCTTCGCCGACGGCCATGGAGCGCGGGAACAGCAGGTGCACCTCGATCAGCTGCCGGTATCCGGTGGAACGGAAGCGCACACCATGATATTGCAATCCCAATTTACTGCAGATGGAATCCAGCTTGTCACGAATATCTCTCCCCACTTCAGGCTCCGAATGGTCAAGCAAGCCTAAAGCCGAGCGCCAAACCAGGTGTCCGCCTGTCCAGAGGATGTTGATCGCTACCGCAATCGCTAGCAAGGGATCAAACGGCTTCCAACCGGTCAGCATCACCAGGCCCAGTCCGGCCACCACCCCAAAGCTAGTCCAGCTATCGGTGAGCACATGCTTGCCGTTCGCCTCGAGGATCAGGGACTGACTGCGCCGACCCAAGCGCATTAGGTACCAGCCCAATCCTGCATTGAGAACGGCGGCCACCAGAACCAGGAGCGTACCCGCCCCGAGGTTCTCGAGATGCAGGCCCGCCATCCACTTTTCGATGGTCGCGTAGAGAATGAAGATGGCGGCCAGAATAATCATCGCGCCTTCAAATCCAGCGGAGAAGAACGCGATGCGCTCATATCCATGGAGAAATTCTGGCGCTGCGGACTTGTTGCTGAGCTGCAAACTGAAAGCTGCGAACGCCACCGCGACCACGTGAATGACCGACTCCGCCGCATCGGACAGGATGGCGGCCGAACCCGTCATGAAGTACGCCGCCCCCTTGCCGACCAAGACTAGGACAGCGAAGGCCAACGAGAGCCGCATGGCAAAGCGCATGGCGCGCAGTTCTGCTTCGTCGCGATGCGAGGTGATCTGCCGGAAGGGGACGTTTGTAACCTCTGCTGAATCGGTTTCGGGCAATGTCAGTTCCTGCAAGGAGTCATTGGACCGGCCAATCTTTCCACGGCGCACTAGAATGAAGATGTGACATAAATCACGTCCCGATCGGCCGCGCCAACGTAAGTCGCTCGCCGCGCTGAGTAATCGGGTAAGCGGAACTCATTGGTGTTCAAAGCACAGACACGCCCCAAGTCTGTTGTTAGGTCCAGAGTGGCTACTGATCGAAGATCACCGGAACCCCGCTGACTCGCTTAACCTGGAAGGCGACAGTTACCTCGACACGGTCAGCGATTTTGATAAAAGGAATGCTGCCGTCCATACCATAGTCCTTGCGGTCGAAGGCCATTGTCCCTTTAATCTCGCCTACGCCTTTGCCCTCGCTGTCCGTCGTTAGAGTTAGGGTGTCAGTTTTAGTCACGCCGCGTATCGTAAAGTTGCCCTGCACCTGATAGTTGCCTGGGCTGGTTCGCACAATCTTCGTTGACTTGAACGTGATGTACGGATCATCCTTGGCGTTGAAAAAGTCCTTGCTCCGCAGCTTGTCGTCCTTCATGCCGCTTCCAGTGTTCACGGTGGCAGCCTGAATCTTGATGTCCAAGACGCCTGTTGAGATCTTAGGAGATGCAAAGGTTAGAGTGGCGTCCCACTTCTCGAAATGACCTTCTATATCCACCGACGACTTCACGTAGAACTTAATCGTGCTCTGTTCCGGTGTAATCACGAAAACAGGAGCTTGTGCTCGGCCTAATGGCGGGAGCACGGCGGAGACCAAGAGGCAAAAGACAGCTAACCGCATAGAATCCCTCCCTAAACCGCCCAATAGTACTGAAGGCGCTTACCAATTGCTATTGTCAGAAATGACAGGCCAGGGCTGCCAAAAAATGATACGGGCTGATTCACTCGGACTGTCAAAAGAAGGCCGGTGAGTGAGTTTTGCGGTTTGGACAGCTGGACGGTCCACGAGTCAGTGGGGGTTCACCGCCCAGCCTTTTTTGCGGCAGATAGAGCTTGCCTACAAAACATGATTCACAGGTTACAGGTCAGTTGAGGTTGTGGTGGACTGTGGAAATTTCCGGTCGATCTTGTCCAATACAAAACAGGCTTTTTCGATTGCCTTATCGACGAAGTATTGTTCATTCAGGTGAGGCTTAAGCAGGTTTTTTATAGAATTGCGGGATCGGACGTGGTTTCGATTCCCATCACCCGCTCACTGATGGCTCAATTCACCTTATGCAGTTTAGTGGCTGAAATTAGCGCCGAAAATATTTTGGACGCCAGTTGGACGCTTCGCGTGGCGAATTGGACGCCATCTCAGGGTGGATCGATCCTATCTAGGCATTCCTGTACCCCTTACCCAATTGATGCGCGTTTGCACTAGCCTTAACTAACACCCACTGCCGACGCGTCGACGCCTTACTCGCAGCGCAACGCGACGAAGGGATCGACGCGAGACGCGCGACGGGCTGGGATTAGAGCTGCAACGAGAGTTACGATAGCGAGTGCGACGACGCCATAGAGGACCCAGATCGAACCGTTTGCGACCAGGTCGGGCGACAGCTTTGTGGCAAATAGTTTGGACCAGAGAGCGAGTGGCGCTCCAATTACCAGCCCCGCGCCGACCATCCCGAGTGCTTCCACGAGAACCATGCGCATCACACTGCCACCGGTAGCACCTAGTACCATGCGCACGCCGATCTCGTTCGTGCGTCTCGAAACGCTGTAGGCCAGCAAGCCATAGAGGCCGACGGAAGCAAGCAGAGCAGCAAGCGCTGCAAACCAGGAGGACAAAGTAGCGGTGAGGCGCTCGGGAACGATTGCGGCGTCGATTTGGTCGTTCATCGTGGTGACGCGAGCAATCGGCACGGTTTTGAGTACAGAAGCTACTTTTTCGCGCACGACTCCGGTTAGAGACTCCGGATTCAAGGTAGCCCGCAGGCTCAACTGCGAAACGAAGTGATCTTCCTGGAAAGCATGGAGGAAGAGGGTGCGAGGTGGCTGCTGCTGGAGGTCGTTGTACTTGGCATCAGCGACGACGCCAATGATTCGGTAGGTGGGTGTGTCGTTGCCACGGCCTGTGACGTGGTCCAGGGTGATATAGCTTCCGATGGGGTTGCGGCTTCCGAAGAAGTCGTGGGCGATGGCTGCGTTGATGATCGCGACGAGCGGTCCATGCTCGTCGCTGGTCGAAAGGTCGCGTCCGGAGAGCAACGGTGTGCCGTAGGTGTCGAAGTAATGAGGCGAAACGAAGTTGATGGAGATTGTCTCGTGGACTTCGGGGTGGCCGTCGACGGAAGCAAAGCTGGAAGCTCCGGCACCCAGCATGGGCGTCATGCCACTGAACGTCGCGGAGAGGACACCCGGAAGTGCTTGCAATTGCATGAGCAACTCCTGGGACAGACGCGACCACTGCTCGGCGTCGTAGCCACTGTGGGTCAAATCGAGATTGACGAGCAATAGATGATCGCGGCGGAATCCCAGATCGCCATTGCGAAGGTGCGAGAGGTAGCCGACAAAAAGCGCGGCAACGCTGAGCAGCACAGTGGATACAGCAACTTGCGCGACGATCAGGCTCTTGCCGAACAGACGGCGCGGCCTGGACTCACCAATCCGTGCGACTTGCTGCATGGCGGAGGCGGGTTGTGAACTCAGTCCCATTCCCGGGAAAACTCCAAATGCAATTGCGGTGACGATGGTGATGGTGCCGGTAAAAAACAGCACACGCCAGTCGGGACGAGCGAGGACCTCGGCGTGTACAGGTAAGCCGACGATATCTCGCCCCGAGGTGACCATTCGTAGAAGTCCGCGTCCACCGAAATAAGCCAAGAGTACGCCCAGCAGACCGCCGAATAGGGAGAGCAAGAAAGATTCCGTAAGGAGTTGACGGATCAAGCGGAGACGCCCAGCTCCAAGACAGACACGCACAGCCATTTCCTGTCGGCGCGAAGCGCCGCGAGCGAGAAAGAGACCCGCGAGGTTGACGCAAGCGAGCAGCAGGACCAGACTAGTGACAGCCATGAGCACGAGCACAGGCGCGTGGAGCATCTGGCGGATGGGCGAGGATAGCCCGCTTGACGCGGACCGCAGTACGAAGTTCATTTTACGAACGTAGGGTCCAACATCGGGCGTCTGAATGGCCGACTGAAATAACACTGCCAATTCCGTCCGGGCTCCCTCGAGAGAAACACCGGGCTTCAACCTTCCAATCAAACCCACCGAACCCCAGCCGAGCGGAGCGTCATGGATCACGGGCTCCATCGAGAGCGGCAGCCACACATGCTGACTCATCTCTTCGTTCAGTCCACTGAAACCATGCGGCGCAACGCCAATGATCGTGACCGGCGTATCGTTGATGACGATCTGTTTGCCGAGCATTGAGGGATCTGAGTTGAAGTTGTTCTTCCAAAACGACCAACTGACCACGGCGACAGGGACAGGATGGCCGAGGTCGTCGGCCTCGGAACCGACTAAGCGGCCGATGGCGGGCTGCAGCCCGAGAGATTCGAAAAACGTGCCCCCGACAAATCCGCCGAACACGGTACGAGGCTCAATTGCCTGGCCATGTACCGCGAAAGTGTTGGGCGAATCGACGGCCAAGTCCGACAATACATGGTTCTGACGCAAAATCTGGTAGGCATCCCACGAAAAGCCGTTGAAGGCAGGCTCGCCCGGATACTGGTGAAGGAGTTCGACGAGGGTATTGGGATTGCGGACGGGCACCGGACGAAGCATGAGTGCGTTGGTGAGGCTGAAGATGGCGGTGTTGGCGCCGATGCCGAGGGCTAGGGTGAGGACGGCGACAACTGTGAAGGCCGGAGATTTGCCCAATTGCCGGAGAGCGAATTGGACGTCCTGCAAAACCTGTTCAAGCCAGACAACAGTCCACACCTCTCTTGCGTCTTCCTTGATGCGCGTTACGTTTCCGAGCTTTCGCAAAGCCGCATTACGCGCTTCCTCCGGTGACATGCCGCGATCAATATTGTCCTGGGTCGCCATCGCGATATGGTCGCGGATCTCTTGATCGAGATCCTGTAACACTCTCTTGCGACGCCACAAGGGTTAACCCTCCTCGGTCGGCCGGAGAATTCGGGCGATTGCTCCCGCCAGCTTGTCCCACTTGCTGGTTTCGAGCGCGAGCTGCTTACGGCCCGTTGCCGTCAACTGATAGAACTTTGCCCGGCGGTTGTTCTCGGAGGTGCCCTCTTCGACCGAAATCCATCTGCGCTTGATGAGCCGATGCAGCGCCGGGTACAACGATCCCTGCTCAACCTGCAGCACGTCGTCGGATCTGAATTCGATCGCCTTGGCGATGGCGTGGCCGTGCGCCGGTCCAAGTAGTAGCGTGCGTAAAATTAGCAGATCAAGCGTACCTTGCAGCAGTTCGATGCGTTCTTTGTTTTCTTCGGTAGACATTCTAGGCGATGCTATAGCCCCTCCAGTAGAATGTCAAGGTGAGCAGGAAGAACTTCCCAGAGGTTAAACAGTCTCGCAATGGGGAGCCATAGGCTCGGATAGGGCTTCATCCTGTTCATCGAGGAATGTGCTCCACGACATGGGCAGACTGTGCCCAGACGTGTTTTTAGAAGTCATACTGAAGATGATCCGGCCTCCAGTTCGTTAGCAGATTCCAGTGTTTTGCTTCCTCCGGGGCTGAGGCCGTAGACAGACTTGAGTTTATGAGCAAGTCGCGGTGCCACACTTCTTCGCCCTCTTTCGTGCATCGCGAGATAGGACTGTGACACCTTTGTCTCCGTCCATCCTCGTATGGTACGAGCTGAACACCCTGTTAATCCTTGTCTCTGGTCACAGGACAACCTGCCTCGCCAATCGCAGGGATGTGGTTCCCAAGACTTGAGTGCCCTCCTGAAACCCACCGACCCTGTTTATGCCGAA
>Ga0074046_10004346_pt1 | contig 11598 bp, 12 predicted proteins | sample BogForMeECP23OM3_FD_94441 | JGI IMG/M metagenome (GOLD analysis project Ga0074046, IMG submission 94441) | Bog forest soil microbial communities from Calvert Island, British Columbia, Canada - Bog Forest MetaG ECP23OM3 | ecosystem: Environmental > Terrestrial > Soil > Wetlands ...
AAGGCCAGAAAATAGCCGGCTACCGCGCGGTCCTCGGCATTCCTCTCCTCCGGCAAAGCGAGGTTATTGGCGTTTTTTCCGTGGGGCGACCGGCGCCCGGCCCGTTCACGCAGCGCGAAATCGAACTCGTGCAAACCTTCGCCGACCAGGCCGTGATCGCGATCGAGAACGTGCGCCTGTTCGAGGAGGTCGAGGCGCGTACCCGCGATCTGAGCGAGGCGCTGCAACAGCAGACCGCCACCGCCGACGTCCTGAAGGTCATCAGCCGCTCGGCGTTCGATCTGCAGGCGGTGCTGGACACGCTCGTCCGCTCGGCGAAGCAATTGTGCGATGCGACCAGCGGCGTCATTTACCTGCAGGAGGGCGAGGCGTTCTACCTGAAAGCCGATACGGGCCTGAATGAAGATCTCGTTCGATACCTCAGGCAGAACCCGCGAAAGCCGGGTCGCGGCTCCGGCGGCGGGCGCGTCCTGCTGACCGGCGAGGTTCAGAACATCGCCGACATCCAAGCAGACCCGGACTACGATCCTGACCTCAAGGCTGCGGCGACACATTCGCGGGCGTTGCTCGGCGTGCCGCTGATGCGCAATCAGGGGATCTTCGGCGCCATCGTCCTCACACGTCCGCAACCCGGTCTCTTCACCCGGCGCCAGATCGAGATCGTGCAGACTTTCGCCGACCAAGCCGTCATCGCTGTCGAAAACGTTCGCCTGTTCGACGAGGTGCAGGCGCGCAGGCAGGAGCTCGCCGCCTCGCTCGACGACCTGCGCAAGGCGCAGGATCGCCTGATCCAGTCGGAAAAGCTCGCTTCCCTCGGCCAGCTCACCGCCGGCATCGCCCACGAGATCAAGAACCCGCTGAACTTCGTCAACAATTTCTCCGCCCTGTCGCGCGAGCTGATCGACGAACTCGGCGGGGTGATCAAGGCGGCGGCGCTCGAAAGCGCGCAGCGCGAAGAGGCGGAGGAGCTGATCGGAACCATCAGCAGCAACCTCGACAAGGTGGTTCAGCACGGCAGGCGCGCCGATTCAATCATCAAAAACATGCTCCTGCATGCGCGCGAAGGCTCGGGCGAGCGGTCGTCGGTCAATGTCAACGCGATGGTCGACGAGGCGCTCAATCTCGCCTATCACGGCGCGCGGGCCGAGAAGCCCGGCTTCAACGTGATGATCATGAAATTACTCGATCCGGACGCAGGCGCCGCCATTCTCTTCCCGCAGGAGATCACAAGGGTGCTCCTGAACTTGATTTCCAACGCCTTCTACGCGACGAACAAGCGCAAGCAGGCCGAAGGAGACAGCGGCTATGAGCCGACGATCACCGCCTCGACCCGCAGCCTCGGCGCTTCGGTCGAGATCGCCATCCGCGACAACGGCGCCGGCATTTCCGACGAGGTGAAGGCGAAAATGTTCAATCCGTTCTTCACCACCAAACCCGCGGGGGAAGGAACAGGGCTTGGGTTGTCCCTGAGCCATGATATTGTCGTCAAGCAGCATGGCGGGACGCTCGAGGTTTCGACGGAGCCGGGCGCCTACGCGCAGTTCACCATCGTCCTTCCACGCGCCGGAGCATGATCATGAGCGCGCTGATTCTGGTCGTCGACGACGAGCCCGACGTCGCCGAACTCTTCCGCCAGCAGTTCCGCAAGGAGCTGCGCGCGTCGCGCTTCGCCATGGAATTCGCACAGTCGGCGAACGAGGCCCTGGAGCGCGTCGGCTCGCCGCAGACCGAAAGGCTCATTCTCATCCTCTCCGACGTCAACATGCCCGGAATGAGCGGGATCGAATTGCTCCCGCGCGCGCGGGAGACTCGGCCCGACGTGCCCGTGATCATGATCACCGCCTATGGCGACGCCGAAACGCGGCGGAAGGCGACCGAGGCCGGCGCGGCGGGGCTATTGACCAAGCCGATCGACTTCCCCCAGTTGCGCGGCGAGATTTCGCGCCGGCTTGCCGCGACGGGGGCGCCATGACGGCGAAAATCCTCGTCGTCGACGACGAACCCGATCTCGAAGACCTGGTGAGGCAGAAGTTCCGCCGTCAGATCAAGGACGGCTCGATCGTTTTCGGCTTCGCGCGCGACGGCGTGGAGGCGCTGACCCTTCTCGCCGAAGACGGCTTCGACATGGTGGTGTCGGACATCAACATGCCGCGCATGGACGGGCTCACCCTGCTCGCCAAGCTGCAGGAGGAGGCGACCAAGTTCTCGACCGTGATCGTCTCGGCTTACGGCGACATGGCGAATATCCGCACGGCGATGAACCGCGGCGCGTTCGACTTCCTGACGAAGCCGATCGACTTCGCCGATTTCGAGGCGACCGTCCGCAAGACGATCGCCCACGTCGTGGCCTTGCGCGAGGCAAGCGCGCGTCAGGCGGCCGCGGAGCGGGCGCACGCTTCGCTCTCCCGCTATTTCTCGCCCAATCTCGCCCGCAGCCTCGCCGCCGACGCCAATGCGCTCGCGCCCGGCGGGGAGCGGCGCGAGATCGCGACGCTGTTCACCGACATCGCCGGGTTCACGCCCATGGTGGAATCGCTCGATCCCACGCAGCTCGCGAGCCTCCTCAGCGGCTATCTCGAGGCCATGACGGAAATCGTGTTCGCGCACGAGGGCACGGTCGCCAAAGTCATCGGCGACGCGATCCATGTGCTGTTCGGCGCGCCCGCCGAGCAGCCCGACGCCGCGACCAGGGCGATCGCCTGCGCGCTCGCCCTCGACGCGCGCGCGGAAGACTACCGCCGCGAATGGAACGCGCGCGGCGTGCGGCTCGGCGTCACGCGCATCGGCGTTCATGCGGGCCCGGCCATCGTCGGCAATTTCGGCGGCGGGCGGCTCTTCGACTACACCGCTCATGGCGACACCATCAATGCGGCCGCGCGGCTCGAAGCGGTCAACAAGCAGCTCGGCACCCGCATCTGCGTCAGCGCCGCCGCCGCCGGGAAAGCGGAAGGATTTTGCGGCCGCCCGGTCGGCCACCTCCGCTTGCGCGGCCGGAGCGAATCCTTGCGCGCCTACGAGCCGCTCACCCCGGAAGAATTTCGAAGCCCCGCGACGGCGGCCTATGCGGAAGCTTTCGCCAAGCTCGAAGCGCATGACCCGGGCGCGCTCGCCGCCTTCGCGGCGCTTCTGGGCTCCCGCCCTGCCGATCCGCTCGCGCAGTATCATCTCAAGCGGCTTCTGAACGGCGCGGCGGGGACAGAGATCGTGACGCTTTAGACTACGGGCTGTCGCGAGACTACGGGCTGTCGGGGCGGCGACTTCCCTTGCGCGGAATTGAGATAGGTCATTGGAGCCCTATGCCTCCCTGCCAGACTTTCGTCGTGCGTGCGGAGGGACGCGCCGTGGGTTGGACAGCGTTCTCGGCCGTCATCGTCGTCCTGGTCGGGGCGGGCGGCTTGATTTTGTGGCTCTTTCGGAAGGAGCTCGATCGATCGCGGAAGTCCGTCCGCGGGGCGGGCCGGTTCATCAGCACCAATTTGGGGCCAATCGAGTATGCGGAGACAGGCTCGGGCGCCCCGTTGCTCTCGATCCACGGCGCGGGCGGCGGATTTGACCAGGGGCTCGCCATGGCGGCAGCGTTGGTCGGCGACGGGTTTCGCGTCCTTGCGCCTTCGCGCTTTGGTTACCTGGGCGGCCCAGTTCCGCAAGACCCCCCTTTGCCTGCCCAGGCTGACGCGCACTCCGCCTTGCTGGGAGCGCTGAACGTTTCCAGTGCGATCGTTCTCGGCGTTTCGGCCGGGGCGCGCTCAGCGGTCGAACTGGCGTTGCGATGGCCTGATCTCGTCGACGCCCTCGTCCTTGTCGTTCCGGGGACATTCTCGCCGACGAGTCCGGCCTCGGTCGATTCGAGCCAAGGCAGTCAGCTCGCCTTCCGGCTGGTCAACGCCGGCGGCGACTTCGCCTGGTGGGTCTTGGAGAAGCTCACGCCTTCGGTGCTCGTGCGCTTCGTCGGCGTCCCGCCAAAACTGTTCGCCAGCGCGCCGCGGAGCGAGCGCGACCGCGTGATGAGCCTGATCAGGAACGTCGAGCCGCTGTCGCTGCGCGTCGCCGGGCTCCGCCTCGACAGCGCTCCTGACCTGCACGAACTGCCGCTGGAGCAAATCAGGGCGCCGACGCTGATCATCTCGGCGCTGGATGACCTGTTCAACACCACGCCGGCGGCCCGGTTCGCCGCAGCCAAGATCCCAGACGCCAAACTGATCGTCTTTGAGAACGGCGGCCACCTGCTGGTGGGCCAAACGGCGGAAGCGCAAACGTCGATTCGCGACTTTCTCGTTGAATTGGGACTGAGTCGTCCGGACATCCCTACGCCCGCCCAGTTGCGCGGGTACGCGAAGATCGCGAGAGCTGATCGTCGCGCGCGGTCCACGCGAAAGGACATGACACCGCGCCTTTCTCAATCCGGCTATTGCTTTCGCCCGAACGCGATCATCGATGGCAGCCGCCCTACAAAACCGACCGCGGCCGCCAAGAAAGGGCTTGACCGAGGTTCGCCGCGTGCCATCCCAATCCGGCCGAAAAGTCAAACGCATCGGAGGAAACGAGTGCCCCCGTTGAACATCGACCGCGCCGACTTCCTGAAGCAGGAAGACATCATCATTTTCGAAGACTCGGTCGCCAGGTTTCTCGACGAGCACGCGCCCGAATCCCGGGTGGCGAAGTGGCGGGAGGCGGGAATCGTCGAGCGCGCGATATGGCGTGAGGCGGGCGAGGCCGGGCTGCTCTGTCTCTCCGTCCCCGAGGCCTACGGCGGCGCCGGCGGCGACTTCCGGCACGAGGTCGTCCTGATGGAGCAGATCGCCAGGAAGGACGTCAGCGGTTTCGCCGCCTCTTTGCACAATACGATCGTCGCTCCCTACATCCTCCATTACGGCTCGGAGGAGCAGAAGGAGAGATGGCTGCCGAAGATGGCGTCCGGCGAATTCATCGGCGCCATCGCCATGTCGGAGCCCGGCGCGGGGTCGGACCTGCAGGGGATCAAGACGTCGGCCAGGATCCACGGCAATCACTCTGTGATCAACGGGCAGAAGACCTTCATCAGCAACGGCCAGCTCGCCGACCTCGTCATCGTCGTCGCCAAGACCGACCCGTCGCGCGGCGCGAAAGGCATCTCCCTCATCGTCGTCGAGACGGCCGGGGCCGAAGGCTTTCACCGCGGACGCAACCTCGACAAGATCGGCATGGAGGCGCAGGACACGTCGGAACTGTTCTTCGACGACGTGCGCGTGCGGACGTCGAAACTGCTCGGCCCGCAAGAGGGCATGGGCTTTGTCCAGCTGATACAGCAATTGCCGCAGGAGCGGTTGACGATCGGCGTTTCCGGCGTCGCGGTCATGGAGCGCGCGCTCGATTTGACGATCGCCTACGCGAAGGAGCGCAAGGCCTTCGGCCAGCGCCTGATCGATTTCCAGAACACGCAGTTCAAGCTCGCCGAGTGCAAGACCGAAGCGACGGTCGCGCGGGTCTTCATCGACCGGCTGATCGGCCTGCATCTCGACGGCAAGCTCGACGCCGCGACCGCCTCGATGGCCAAATACTGGGTCAGCGATCTCGAGAACAAGGTCGTGGACGCGTGCCTGCAACTGTTCGGCGGCTACGGATACATGAACGAATATCCGATCGCGCGCATGTTCAGGGACAGCCGCGTCCAGCGCATCTATGGCGGCTCGAACGAGATCATGAAGGTCCTGATCGCGCGCACTCTGTAAGGAGCCGCGCGACGTCCAAGAGATCGAGAGCATGCTGCCCCTCTCCGGCGCGGGCAAGATCCTGACGCGGGAGTTGCGCAAGCCCTTCTCGCGGAAGCGTCAGGACGGTTGAAGGTCCGCTAGCCTTTTCCCGCCGACGGGTTCGGCGCCGTTGCGGGCGCGGCGGGGGGGCCGCCGCTGTGGGCGTCGGTTCCGGAACCAATTCCCATGCCGTCTCCGCCGCCGGCGGAAGCTTGTCCATGTGCTTCAGGAAGAGGGCCAACATCCATATTTGCCGGTCGTCGAGTTCGTATTTCCACGCCGGCATTCCGGTCCAGGCTGTTGCAGAGAGGCCGGGACACAGAGCGCCGCCGCGCCGAAGCGGACTTTGCCCCGCATGGCAGGCGAAGCGGAGAAGAACTGTGCTCAACGCCGCGATTACAATGGACGCCAAGCTGGTCTGAGACGCCGCTTGGCTCTCTGACAGAGGCGAGCCGTTCTGGATCGGAGCCGGCCGAAGGCGTCGACCGGCGGGCGATCGCTGTCGCCGGCTTCGGCGCCGTATCGAGCATTCGCTTGCCGATTGCCGCCGGGCGATATCATCCCCCGCGCAATCGCCGCCTCCGTCCCAGTCAAAGATTCGCGCGGATGGGCGGACGGCGGGCGCCGCTCCATCGGCGGGCGATCAGCTTCAGCCAAGGCACCGAATGGAAGGCGCCCATCAGCAAGTACATCGGCGCCATTCCGGTCAGCGGCGACGCATTTTGCGCGGCCGAGCAGAACATATCCGGCCGGCCGCCGTGAACAGATGTAAGCAGAGCCATGCATGCGAAGGTCGGCGCGGCCGCGAGGCGCAGCCAGTCGGCTGCGCCGGGCGCGGCCGCATGGCCACTTTCATAAGCGAAGGCGCAAGGCTCGCTCATGTTTCCTCTCCGGCAATGAAGCGCGGTCGGCTGGGACAAGCGCGGCCTCGCTCAGCCTTTGTCGTACTCGTCGTGGCGGCGCCACCAGACGCCCGTCTCGTTGCGCCCCTTCGGCGCCCGGTCGAGCCATTGGTACATGCCCCAGAGGCCGTCCAATCCGCGCGCATAGGTGGAATAGGTATGGTAGACGACGCCGTCCTCGAGCGCGAATGCGCTCATGCCCGGCCGATCCCGCACGTACGTGCGCGCGTCGGTTCCGCATGTTGCCGCGAAAGAGGCGACCGCCTCCGGGACCTGCGTCGCGTCCAACGTATGCCCGCCGCGCCGGTAGTTGTATTCGACGCCCCCCTCGCGCTGTTGGTCCTCGGTGATCGAGACGTTGAAATCGAAGTTGAAGTCGCCGCCGAGCGACGACGCCCAGGGAAACGACCACCCCATCCGCCGCTTGTACGCCTGGAGCTTCGTCAGCGGCGCCCGCGACACCGCCGCGAGCGTGACGTCGTGGTTCGCCAGATGGACGACGAAGCCGTCGAACCCGTCGGCAATCGACGAGCAGGACGGACACCCCGCTGCGTAGTCGGGGCCGAACATGAAGTGGTAGACGAGGAGCTGCGAGCGGCCCCTGAAGAGGTCCGGCAGCGTTGCGCTCCCTTCATCGGTCTCGAACCGGTATTCCTTGTCGACTCGGACCCACGGCAGCTCCCGGCGTCGCCGCGCAAGCTCGTCGCTCAGCCGCGTCAGCTCCTTCTCCTCGTCGAGCAACCCGAGCCGGGCCTCGAGCCACTGATCGCGCGAAACGACTTGGTGCTGCATCTTTAGCCTCCTGTTCGTTGAGAAGTCTGCGCTGTCAGGCCAGCAACCGCCGGTCGTATTCCTTCCTCAGGCGGCTCATGCCGTCCCAGAACGGCGCCGGCTGCTCGCCTCTCGCGCGGGCCGCCAGCACGTCGAGGTGCGCATGCCAGCCGGCGCTGACGCCTAGCAGGGTTTTGCGATCGGGCAGGCGGCGATGGATCACGGTGAGCAGCACCTCGGCGCCCTTTGGCGTGAGCTCGAAGGAAACGTCGCCGCTGCCTTCCCAGGCGAAGGCCAGCTTGCGGGGCGGATCGAGCTCGGTGATCCGGCTCTGCATCCGATGCTCGACGCCGAATCCGGGCGGCCGCTCGCCGGGCGGGTTGGTGAGCTCGTCGTTTCGCCAGACGAGCTCGAACGGCGCGCCGACCTTCATCTCCATCCGGCCCGCCGCCAGCCACTGGCGGCGCAGTTCGCTCTCCGTGAGATAGGCCCAGACGCGCTCGATCGGGCCGGGCAATAGGCGCTGGATCTTCACCGTGGCGGGCTCGGTCAGCGCGCCGTAGGCGTCCGGGGGCGCGAGATCGGTCATTGGTCGTCTCCTTTGAGGGTGGGAATCTTACCTCCGTCCTCCTTGCGGAGGAGCCCTTCGAGCACATCCAGACGGTTATTCCAGAAGCGCTCGTAGAAGCTCAGCCACTCATGGGCAGTGGCGAGCGGCCCGGGGTCGAGGCGGCAAAGATGCGTGCGGCCGCGCACGTTCCGACGGATCAGCCCGGCGCTCTCCAGCGCCTTGATGTGCTTCGAGGCGGCCGCAAGCGAGATCGCGAAGGGTTGCGCGAGCTGGCCTACCGTCCGCTCGCCGCCCGCGAGTTCGCGAAGCATCCGCCGGCGCGTGGCGTCGCCGAGCGCGTGAAAGACGGAATCCAGCTGAGGCGTCTCTAATTCAACCATATGGTTGAATATACGCGCGCTCTTTCAGATTGTCAACCATCCGGTTGAATGAATCGCCAGTGAGCGATCCGCCGCCTCGGTCCGGCTCGTGTTGATCGCCGGCAAAGCCAAAGCGCAAATGTGACCGCGCAGGCGGAGCGCCCGAGAGGCGCCGGGCGCGCGTCAGCGCGCGCAGATTTTCACCATCCCCGGCGCGCCCCACATCGCGCAGGGCGAGAAGCTGAAGCGATAGGTCCCATTCGCCGGGGCGACAAAGGTAAGCGCCCCGGGCGCGTGCGCCCCGCCGAAGAAGAACCCGCCCGGCCCCTCGACGTTCGGATCGCGCGGCCGCCAGAAGCTCACGACCCAGCCGCTGCGGGGGTCGTATTCCGACGCCTGCCCCATCACTGCGCCGCGATCCGCTGCCCGTGCGAGAACGCCCCGACGAATGTCGTCGCCGCGCCGAGATAGGTCCAGCACGCCTGGCCGTCGGCCATCTGGATGCGTTCGGCGATCTCGCGGTCGCAGGAGCTTGCCTGCGCGGGCGGCGTCAGGGCGCCCGCGAGCGCGACGGCGGCCGCGATGAACGGAATGAGACGGTCGGAGCGCATGGCGATCCCTTCGACGGCGCGGTTGAAGCCGGAGCAGAATTGCAGTTTATTGGACTCGAACGGAAGTCGGCGCCGGTGAAGGGGCTGGAGGCTCCGCTGAGCCGCCAACCCCGCAGTTTTAACCTGCGACAGGTTCGAGGCGGCCGGGGCGGGCGGCGTCCTCCTCGCCATGGGAATATGGATCCCGGCCACGGCTATACTGCCGCGGCGAACAGCCCATGACCCTCTTGAAGGCGGTGCTGAAGGCGCTTTCGGATTCGTAGCCGAGCGTGAGCGCGACGACGGAAACGGGATCGCGGGAATTCGCCAGCCTGTCCCCCGCCAGCAGCATCCGCCAGCGCGTCAGATATTCCATCGGCGACGCCCCGACCGTCGCCTTGAATTTCAGGGCGAAGGTCGACCGCGACATGTGTGCGCGCTCGGCCAGCTCCTGCAATGTCCAGCGATGCGCCGGATCCTCGTGCATGGCGTTGATCGCCGCGCTCATCTGTCTGTCCGCCAGGGCGAAGAGCCAGCCGACGCCGCCTCCGCCTTCCGCCAGATGCAGCCGCAGGGCCTGAACCAGCATCATGTAGGCGAGGTATTGCGCGACCAGAAAGCCGCCCGGCTGCGGCTCGCGCAGCTCCTGCCGCATCCGGTCGAGAGACCAACGCATCGCCGCCTTGTCCGATTCTTTGCGGAGATGGACGATCGGCGGCAGGGCGCCGAGCAGGACGCCGGCGTGGCTTCCACTCAAAACGAAGTGCCCGCCGACGATAAAACAATCCCCGCCTCCATAGATCGAGACGACGCCGCCATTCCTCCGCGCGGTCGCGAGAACCGTGAGGGCGTCGATGGGCGGCGCCGTCAGATCGGTCGCGAGGCGGAAAGACAGCCCACGCGTCAGCAGAAAGCAGTCGCCCGTGGTGAGCTGCGCCGCGTCGGGGACGCCCTCGACCGACAGCCAGCATTGGCCGGAGACCACGGCGTAGCACTTGATGCCCTCGTGCCGGGCGAACTGGACGCACATTGCTCCGCCGACATCGAAGCCGCCTGACACATAGCTGCGCGGTTTCAGGAGCGACAGCACGTCTGAGAGCGGGTCCATTGGACTTTCCGGACGATTGCGAAGTTAGAACGGAATTGGCAGCATAGATCATTTCCTCGATCGCCTATCCCGGTGCTCATGGGTCGCGAACGCGCCTCCTGGTGATCCTTCACCCTTCGGCAGGGACCCAGTTGGCGGTTTTGCGCGTTAAGCGGACGAAGCTGAGGGCGGGGGCCGCTTCACGGAAGGCCGGCCGTCGAGAGCCGGGCGTGGCGGTGTGATCCGGCAGTTCCCGGAACCCGCTCAGCGCGACAACGCAAGAGTCACAGAGCCACAATCCAGGAGGAGCCGAAAGATGGCCAAAAGCTCCGATTTCGGAACCTTCGGCCGGTTCGACGAGACGCCGGTCGCCGAGATGTCGCCGGAAATGAGAGACGCCTACGACTTCACCAGGAAGCTTCGCGGACTGGTCCCCGGCCCGCACAAGATCTGGCTGGCCAACCCGAAGCTTTCGAAGACGATCGTGCCGACAGGGGCGTATTTCTAGACTCAGTCGACGCTGACGAAAGCCGAAATCGAGATCGTCACCAACCTCATCAACGCCCGCTGGCTCGCAGCCTACGGGACTCATGAGCACGAAAAAATCGGGGAGGAGCAGGGCCATCTGCCGGCCGAGAAGGTCGAGCGGATCATCGCCGGGCTGCCGACCTCCTTCGAAGACCCCCGGGAGGAGATCGTGTACCAGCTCGCCTTTGCCTTGGCGGTGCCGAGGATGGTTCCCCTCGGCCTTTACAAGAGAGCCAAGGAGCTGATCGGCGACGCGGGAATCGTCGACGTCGCGGTGCTGATCGGCTGGTTCACCATGGTCAGCGCGACGCTCAACGCATTTGACGTGCCGGCGAATGCGGTGGGCCTGGATCAGTAGTCCGAACGGCGGATCTAGGGGGGGGACCACCTGACCAGAGAGCAACGACAATGCCAAAGATCCCTCAAGCTCAGCTGACCGTCGTCGCCGAGTTCCCGGAGCGCTTCTTTCTGGAGAATCTCGCTGTCCGCAAGGACGGTTCGATCCTTATCACCGTGGTGAACAGGAACGAGCTCTGGCTTGTGCAGACTCCGGGCGAGCAACTGCCCGTTCAGCCGACGGTGCTGCACGCCTTTGAGTTCAACACGACATTCGTTGTCGAGTGGAAACCGGACCGCTTTCTCGTCGGGGTGGCGGACGTCTACCGCTCTCGCGAGGCGCGGATCTACGAAATCGACATGCGCGGCTGGACGGCCGGCGAGCCGATTGAGCCGCGATTGGTTCTCGAGTTGCCCGAGCCAAAGGGTGGGCCTCAATGGCGGCTGCCTGCTGGCGCCCGACGTTCTGCTCGCCGCCGGCGCGGCCGACCTGATCTGGCGCGTCGATCTCGCGCAGGATGGGACTCCTGCCGCGCGCGTTTGGCTCCAGCATGACACCATGAAAAACCGGCCGGGCGAAAAGAAGCCCGAGCAGCCCGGAACGTGAAGCGGAAAGTAACTGCGTCGTTCAACGCACGGGGAAGGCGGGATTTGCGCCGCCGTCCGCGGGCGGAGACGGGGTGGAGAGCAACTGGAAGCGAATGCGTAGCCCGTAGGATGACGAA
>Ga0074046_10004348_pt1 | contig 11597 bp, 12 predicted proteins | sample BogForMeECP23OM3_FD_94441 | JGI IMG/M metagenome (GOLD analysis project Ga0074046, IMG submission 94441) | Bog forest soil microbial communities from Calvert Island, British Columbia, Canada - Bog Forest MetaG ECP23OM3 | ecosystem: Environmental > Terrestrial > Soil > Wetlands ...
GTCTTTTACGGTGAGCGTGACGATGTTGCCGTAGCCATAAAGATCTACCGGATCCGGACAGCGAATTTCACCACGATGAGTTCCTATATTGTGGGAGACCGCCGGTTTTCCCATGTGAAGAAGGCAAAGAAGGAGCTCATCTTTGCCTGGACCAAGAAAGAGTTCTCAAACCTTGTGCGTGCACGGGAGGCGGGTATTGCTGTGCCGGAGCCCCTTGTATGGAACCGTAATATTCTTATTATGACGTTCATGGGGGTGGGAGAGATCCCATTCCCCCAGCTACGAAATGTCGAGATGGACGACCCTGCCAGTGTATATGCCCGGATCCTCAGCGATATCGATATTCTCTACAACAAGGCTGACCTTGTTCATGCCGATCTGATCGAGTTCAATATATTGTACGGCGACCAACCATATCTCATAGATATGGGCCAGTCAGTCACTCGCGATCACCCCCGCGCCCTCCCGTTTCTCATGAGGGACATCAGGAACATCAACCGGTTTTTCAGCAACCGTTGCGATGTGCAGAGCGATGTCGAAATTTTCAATGCCGTAACTGGCCTGAATACAGCAAAACCATGATACCTGAGCATTCCATGATGAGGGGTACCAGGTAACTCCGCAGGGGATTTGCGGATAACTAACCAGAGGTGAAACAAGCGATGATGCAGGAAGTAAAAATTTCCGGAACACGCGTTGGTGTCCTGATAGGGAAAAGCGGCGCTACAAAAAAAGAGCTTGAAACGAAGACGCACACCACGATATCCATTGACAGCAAGGAGGGAACGGTCAAAGTCGAAGCAACAGATGAGAATACCGTTCCACTCCTGAGGGCTGTAGAGATCATCAATGCAATCAACCGCGGGTTTTCCCCGGAGCGGGCATTTGAGATGATCGAGGATGAAGATCTTCTCCTCGAAGTTATCGATCTCGGCGGTATGGCAGACAGTCCCAAACAACTTGACCGGCTCAGGGGAAGAATCATAGGCAAGGATGGTCGTGCACGAGAACAGATCGAGGATATGACCGATGTTGAAATATCTGTGTTCGGTAAAACCGTCGCCTTGATCGGATACCCTGAGCAGCTCAAGACCGCCCGCGCTGCAGTCGATATGCTGATCGAGGGGGTCCCCCACGAGAATGTCTTCGCCTTCCTTGACCGGAAAAAGAAAGAGTCAAAGCAGGATCTGATCAGTTATTACTACTGAGTAGCCTCTGAGGATAAAATCCCAAACCAGAATATATGTGTTTTGCTACATTTCCTGTGGAAAATATGTCGTTTTATAGGTTAGTATTACACAAACGGACATGATTAACAGCGCATTTCAGTGGAATTAAAGGGGTTCGCAAAAGCGGTGCACAATGCAGATTGAGAACCTGTCGATTCCGGATAATCTTAAAGAACGGTACCTTGCGGCAGGTATCCGGGAACTCTATCCGCCACAGGCTGAATGCGTAGATAAAGGGATTTTTTCCGGGAAAAACCTCCTTGTTTCGATCCCCACCGCGAGCGGCAAGACTCTTATTGCCGAGATGGTGATGCACCGCCACATCGCAAATAAGGGTAAATGCCTCTATATTGTGCCGCTGAAAGCACTGGCCAGTGAGAAATTCGATGAATTCAGCAACAAGGGTGTACGCGTAGGCATTGCTACCGGAGATTTTGACCGGCGGGATGATATGCTGGGCAGGAACGATATCATCGTTGCCACGAGCGAGAAAGTGGATTCCCTGCTGCGCAACGGTGCCAGCTGGATTTCGGATATCACTCTGCTTGTAATCGATGAAGTGCACCTGATCGATTCCCTGAATCGCGGACCGACACTCGAGATGGTGATCGCGAAGATGCGGTACCGCAACCCGTCCATGCAGGTGATAGGGCTCTCAGCAACCATCGGTAATCCCGGCACCCTTGCCAGTTGGCTGGATGCGGCACTGGTTACCAGTACCTGGCGACCAGTCGATCTCCGCCAAGGTGTATTCTGTTCTGACACAATCCATTTCCGGGAAGGGGAACGCAAGGTAAAACAGGTATCGAAAAACTACGACGACCTCAACCTATGTCTCGATACCATCGCAGAAGGTGGACAGTGCCTTGTCTTTGTTTCATCGCGCCGCAATGCTGAGGCATTTGCAAAACGGGCTGCCGGTGCAATCAAGGATGATGATCCACTTCTCAAAGAGTATGCGGCGCAGCTTGGCGGCATGGCTGATACAGAGATGGGGAAAAACCTTGCATTATGCGTATCCTGCGGTGCGGCTTTTCACCATGCCGGTCTGAGCCGCCAGGAGCGGGGCGTGGTGGAGGAGGGATTCCGGAAAGGGCTGATCAAATGTATCTCTTCTACTCCGACGCTCGCTGCCGGGCTTAACCTCCCGGCCCGCCGGGTGATTATCCGGGATTATCTCCGCTTCACCTCCGGGGAGGGAATGCAACCGATCCCGGCAAGCGAGTACCACCAGATGGCGGGTAGGGCCGGAAGGCCACGGCTGGACCCGTACGGGGAGGCGGTACTTATCGCGAAAGACGAGGGGCAGATAGAAGAGCTTTTCGAGTGCTATATCGAGGCCGCGGCCGAGGAGATCCACTCCAGAATTGCCGAGCCGAATGCCCTTTATACCCACGTACTCTCTCTCATAGCCTCGGGGTTCGCCAGAACCCGGGGGGAACTCACTAGCTTCATGGACAGGAGCTTCTATGTTCATGAGCACCGACAGGGACGCCTGATGCAGAAATCCGTGGATGCTGCACTCAAATTCCTGGTCGCCTCCGAAATGATCCTTGAAATCGGCGAACATCTCGGATCAACGGAATTCGGAACCCTGGTTTCGCGATTGTACATCGATCCGCGGAGTGCTGCCCTGATCGTTTCCAACCTTCGCAAACGCACCGAGTATACAGATATAGGCCTTCTTCATCTGATCTGCAGCACACCGGATATGCCCAAGCTCTATGTCCGGAACACGGACCGGCCTGCACTGGACCGTATGCTCGAAACTAACGAGCACGATCTCTGGCTTGCGATACCGGACGAGGAGGGGGAGGAGCTGGAGCTGTTTTACCGGGCACTCAAAACAGCAATGCTCCTTAGCGACTGGACCGATGAAATGCCTGATGCAAAGATCTGCGAGCGCTACTCGGTAGGACCGGGTGATATCTATGGCATGGTGGAGAGTATAAACTGGTTGCTGCATGCGAGCCAGGAGCTTTCCCGGATGTTTGCCCCCGGTTTCAACCAGGCTATCCGCGAGTTCGAAATCTGCATGAAAAACGGGATCCGTCGCGAACTTCTGCCCTTAGTTAAACTCCGGGGTATCGGGCGGGTCCGTGCAAGACGTCTCTTCAACAACAGCATCACATCTCCGGAATCAGTTCTATCGGCAGGAATTGAAACCGTGACAAGGATTATCGGAAAGGGGATCGCTGAACAGATATTTACCCAGCTGGGGCGTTCCGGAAAATCTCCTGCCGTGCCATCAAGTGAAGATAATATTTCGGGGCAGTCAACCCTCTCCCGGTTCAGGTGATTACATGAAGGGACACACCCAACCCACAGATATCAGAGCCGCCCGGTGCCTTATTGGGGACAAGCAGGCATTTCTGGCACATCTCCAGTGTATTGGAAGGGAATGTGGCACCCGGATCATTTGCTTCAATGCTGACATGATGGCAGGCAGACGACATGTCGAATCCGCGGTGTGTTTTGCCCGGCGTTCCTGGGAGGGGGGGGGCGCCATTGCCAACACGTTTGAGATGGAGGTGCTCCTGTATGCGGCCGGCTCACGCCAGTGTAACGTAGCTTTGAAATTCGGTATCCATGATGGAGAAAACAATCTCTATATCTGTTGTGAACCCAAGGGGAATGATAACGTATGGATTGCGCTCTCTGCCCTGCTTGAGTACGCCGACCCGGAGATCTTTGAAACCATCGATCAGAAGAAAAAGGAGCACCTTATCGATCTGTTCGACATAACACCCCTGGAGCTGGAATCCATTGATACCGGTACAACTATCATAGATCTGGTCCTGGAACGAGTTGCACTTCTGCAGGTACTTCGTTAAGTAGCCGGTATTATTGCTATTTTAAAAAATGCTCTTGAGAGATCCAGTTGTTCTTTTGAGATCACGTAATTTTTTACGTTTATGAGTGTACCACGCTCGTACAATAAAATCTGACGGCAGGAGGGGGTCACGGTACATTTAACCAGCAGAGCCTGACCCATGACCCACAGGGTGGACGTATATCCCGGATCGATAGCCTGTGGGCAAAACCGCTTCGATGCCTGATGGCTTCTCTGCTTCGTAGCTCCCGGTAACCCACTCGGCCTTTAAAGGCAAGCCTACTCACGTCAGTCCTTGCTGAAACAACGATCGGTACCTCCCCGGGTTTTTTGCGTCACTCATTCCCGGTATCGAGCTCTGAATAGTGATTGATTCGCCGCGAGGAATCGGTCGTCACAATTACGAGACCGAATTAATGAAGGATCAGGACTCTTCGAAGACCCCTGCTAGTTCTTTGCATGATTCATCGCTCCCAGATTCAACATGCGAAGTCCTCGTGCCTATATTACAAAAAATAATGATTTCGACACGACAAAAAAATTAAGAAGATCAATTTTAAAAGATTCAGTCAGAATTTCAAGCTTTTTCTGTTTACGGTTTTGGGAGATTTGCATGAGACAGGATGTGAGCGATCGCCGGCACGATCAGCTCTTTTGTTGCGAGAGTTACGGCAGGTGTCGATCCAGGAATACAGAAAACAGCGGTCCCATAGGAGATTCCGGCAATTGCACGGGACAACATCGAAGAGAGTCCTACCTGTCCGAAACTTTTCATCCGGAATAATTCGCCGAAGCCGTCAAGCTTCTTTTCAAGAAGGGGGAAAATTGCTTCGATTGTGCAATCATCGTGTGTAAGGCCGGTCCCGCCATTGAATATAATGCAATTTGCATTTTTTGTTGCCATGAATAATTCATTTCTTATCCTTTCCAAATTGTCAGGAATGATTGTATAGTAAGTTACGGGAATGGTATTTTCTTTAAGAATTTCGGCTATTGCTTTTCCGCTGAGATCATTCTCTTTTACCCGTGTACTGGATACTGTTATGATGGCGGCAGTAATTCCAATTGTTCGTTCATGAGCGTGACTCATAATAAACATGTCATCCGTGATATATTTAGAGAGTTCCTTGGCTTATCGATAAGAATCCTTCAATTATTTCAGGAACAATTGTGATAAAAGCGACTGTGAAGAGTATGGCGGGGGGCCCTTTGTTTCGTGTGGAAGTATTTTCTCCCCGATCTTTTTCTTCTATCCGAACTCAACTCCATGTGGATTTGTTTGTTCTCAAAATTTTTTACAAATCAAACGCTATTTCGATTGTTATATATACTATTGAAAATAAATTTGTAAATGGCTTTCCTGAAAATAAAAAAAAAAGAACAAGGGTATCCTTGTACCAGTTCCACACGAAACGAAGGGGTCGGGGCCTTCGTCACAGTAAAAACTTTGTTCAGTCAATAAACAAAATTTATGATAATCAGTTCAGAAATAACCATCTATGAAAAAACGGGGCAAAATAAAAAATGTCCCTGCAAAAATAATATAATTTATCGGTATTTTCAATTTTAAACCAATTAAAATGGTATTTCCACACGAAACAATGGGGTTTATAATCCAAATGGACCGATCGTTTTTTAGTCTCGTCGCACTAATTCTCAGCTCCACAGTGTAACTATGCCCGATACAGAAGATCCATCAACAGGACTATTCAAAAAATACCTTATCAATAACCGGATATTCAGGGACAGGGAAGTTCTGAGGCATTCTTATCGTCCCCAGATCCTGCCCCATCGTAAACCTCAGATTGATGAAGTGGCTTCTATTCTCGCCCCCTCTCTCAGGAACGAAACCCCCTCAAATATCCTCATTTACGGTAAGACCGGCACAGGTAAAACCGCATGCGTCCGCTATGTTGGTTCGGAGCTGGAAAAAGCCAGCAGCAATATGGGGACCATCTGCAGGATTGTCCACCTGAACTGCGAAGTCATTGATACCCAGTACCGGGTACTTGCCCAGATTGCAAAGTGCCTTGATGTTGTTGATGAAGTCTCCAGCGATAAAACGCGAACTCACATCCCGATGACTGGGTGGCCAACCGATCAGGTGTATGCTGAGCTGAAAAACCAGCTGGAAGCCGGCGGTGGCGTACTCGTCATCGTACTGGATGAGATCGATAAGCTGGTCAAAAAGAGTGGTGACGATACGCTTTACAATCTCACGCGTATCAATACCGATCTCAAAAATTCAAAAGTCAGCATCATCGGGATATCCAATGATCTGAGTTTCAAGGATTTTCTCGATCCGCGGGTTCTGTCATCCCTTTCGGAAGAAGAAATTGTATTCCCGCCGTACAATGCTCCCCAGCTGGTCGATATTCTTGCACAGCGCGCAGACGGTGCGTTCGTACAGGGTGCAATCGCAGAAGGCGTCATTCCCCTGTGCGCCGCCTTGGCGGCTCAGGAACACGGGGACGCCCGGCGGGCACTGGACCTGTTCAGGATATCCGGGGAACTTGCCGATCGCGACGACTCATCGCAAGTCAGTGAAGAACACGTCAAGCAGGCTCAGGCAAAGATCGAGACCGACAGCATGATAGAATGCATTGCGACCCTTCCTACGCAGAGCAAGCTGATTCTCTATTCGATGCTTATCCTGGAGCAGCTGGGCCAGAATATCTTTACGAGCGGGGAAGTCTCACGTATATATCAGGACATCGCCCCGTCCGTTCAGCTCGATGTGCTGACCCACCGTCGTATCACTGACTTGATCTCGGAGCTGAACATGCTTGGTGTGATCAATACGCGGGTGGTGAGCCGCGGGCGGTACGGCAGGACGAAAGAGATGTGGTTCGATGCAAACACAGGAAAAATCCGTGAAGTGGTGCTCAAGGATCCGCGTCTGAACGAACTCAAAGACATTGACGTGTCCCAGATGGAAGCAAAGTGGATGAAGACCTGGTTCAGGTGATACAGGATGGATGAAAAGGACCTCGACCTCCTCCGTATTCTTGAGGAGAACAGCAGGCTGTCAGCAGAAGAGATCGCAATGATGACGAACCTTGAGAAAGCCGAGGTTGAAGACCGTATCCGGGCACTCGAAGTCGCCCAGGTGATTAAATGTTATTCAACGGTCATCAACTGGGAGCGGGCCGGAAACGGGGAGGTCTCGGCTATCATCGAACTCAAGGTCAGCCCCGAACGCGATTTCGGATACGATCGGATTGCCGAGCGGCTTTCACGTTTCAGGCAGGTCAGGAGCCTGCGCCTCATCACTGGTACCTACGATCTCCAGCTAACTGTCACCGGCAAAAACATGCAGGAAGTGTCGCGATTTGTCTCGGAACACGTAGCGCCAATGGACCGGATCCGCGAGACCGCGACACACATCATCATGAAGTCATACAAGGAAAACGGCAACGCATTTTTTGAGCAGCCAGAAACGGAACGCCTCCCCTATTGCCCGTAAGGTGTCACTATGCGCAACTTCACCTCAGTACGTGCACAGGAGATTCCGCCTTCAGGAATCCGGAAGTTCTTCGATCTTGTGCTCGCCATGGAGGATGTGATCTCCCTTGGCGTCGGCGAGCCGGATTTCCGCACTCCCTGGAATATCTGTGAATCGAGTATCTACGCGATCGAGCAGGGCGTAACCTCCTACACCTCAAATAAAGGGCTCCAGACACTGCGTGATGCACTCTCCCGCTACCTTGCTCAGCATTACAATCTGAACTACAGCAGCGATCACGAGATCATTATCACCAGCGGCGTATCGGAAGCCCTGGACATTGCCATCAGGGCCATCGTTGATCCCGGTGATGAAGTCCTGGTTGCCCAGCCGGGATATGTCTCGTATGGCCCGTGTGTCACACTTGCAGGGGGTAAACCCGTCCCGGTCCGGTGCGTGGAAAAAGACCACTTCAAACTGAACCCCGACTCCCTGGCAGAACAGATCACAAAAAAATCAAAGGCGCTGATCATCAACTTCCCGAACAATCCTACGGGAGCCGTCATGACCGAGAGCGACTTGAAAGCAGTTGCAGACCTGATCATAGATCACGATCTCCTGCTCATCAGTGACGAAGTCTATGCCGAACTTACGTACGAGACCCGGCACTGTGCTGCCGCAACGGTCGGCGCTCTCCGGGAGCGGACGATCACGCTCAACGGCTTCTCGAAGGCTTATGCAATGACCGGCTGGCGGATCGGCTATCTCTGCGCCCCGAGGGAGCTCTGCGATGCCGCCCTGAAGATTCACCAGTACGTAATGCTCTGTGCACCGGTAATGGGCCAGGTCGGTGCCGTCGAGGCGCTGCGATCCGCTGAGGAGGAGAAAAACAGCATGGTCAACGAGTATCGCCTCAGGCGAAACATGTTTGTGGCAGGGCTCAACCGGATCGGTCTCCCATGCCATGTGCCCGAAGGTGCATTCTATGCCTTCCCCTCCGTGGAAAAGACTGGTCTTTCCGATGTTGAATTTGCCGAGCGTCTCCTCAAGGAGCAGCGGGTAGCCGTGGTACCGGGCAGCGTCTTCGGGTCCGGTGGTGAAGGACACCTGCGGTGCGCCTATGCAGTGTCCCGGAAAGAACTTAACGAAGCATTACTCAGGATGGAAGAATTCCTTAATACCCTCTGATCCGATACATCACAATCAACAACCTGTTTTTCGTTTCCCTTCCTGCTGCGGCGGGCGGGGGATAGTTTATTGTGGAACTCGACCAATACTACATGATACTTCAATGAGCTGTACAATCATCGTTGGTGGATTTTTTGGGGATGAGGGAAAAGGCAAGGTTGTTGCCCATATTGCCTATAAGGACAAACCCGTAATCATCTCCCGCGGCGGTGTGGGTCCGAATGCCGGACACACTGTCCAGGTCGGGGATCACAAATATGGTGTCCGTATGGTCCCGTCCGGTTTTGTATACAAGGACGCAAAACTCTGCATTGGGAGCGGTGTTCTGGTCGACCCGAGGGTCCTGAAGCAGGAAGTCGAGATGCTGGGCGTCAGAGGCCGGGTCTTTGTCGACAAGCGTTGCGGTATCATCACTGAAGATCATATAGCCCGTGACAAGGGAAGCGTACACCTCGCAAAAAAAATCGGCAGCACCGGTTCCGGCTGCGGGCCGGCGAATTCCGATCGCGTAATGAGACTCTCTCCGCAGGCAAAGGACATCCCGGAACTTGCGGAATATCTGCTTGACGTCCCTCAAGCTATCGATGATGCCCTCAAAAAGAAGGAAACGGTCCTGCTCGAGGGCACCCAGGGCTTTGGCATCTCGTTGTACTATGGGACCTATCCCTTTGTGACAAGCAAGGACACCTCAGCGTCGCAGATTGCTGCAGATAACGGTGTCGGGCCAACCAAAATCGACGACGTAATCGTGGTCTTCAAAGCCTACCCGACACGGGTCGGTGAAGGGCCGTTCAGCACGGAAATGCCAATCGCTACATCGGATGCAATGGGTATCCAGGAGTTCGGAACCGTCACCCATCGCCAGCGCCGTGTTGGCGGGTGGGATGGGGAGATGGCACAGTATTCCGCCATGATCAACGGGTGCACGCAGGCTGCAATCACCGGAATAGATAACGTTGATAAAGCCTGCTTTGGTGCAACTGAGTATGCAAAACTGACCAAAAAGGCAAAGGACTTTATCAGACAGGCCGAGGAAGACATCGGAAGCCCGGTCACACTCATCTCCACCGGCCCCGAAGTGACCCAGATCATCGATTTGAGGGATGAACAGGTATGAAGCGCTCGCTCATGGATATTCTCTGCTGCCCCGTGTGCAAAGGAGATCTTGTGCTTCATATAGACTCAGAAAACAATAAGGAGATCCTTGAAGGCAGTCTGAACTGTGCTGCCTGCAGGGTGGATTATCCCATTCACGAGGGCATCCCCAATCTCCTGCCACCCACCCATAAATCATAAGAGGCAAAGGATGGATCTCCCGTTACCTGTCATGATGCTGGTGTCTGCCGGTAAAGGGGAAAATGAAGGCACCTACGAAGTGCACCTCAACCGTAGCGGAATAAACTCCATTGATCTGCCCCGGGAGAAGATCATTGCGGAGATCGGGGGCAGCCTGCGGATGCGTTTTCTAAACCGGGGAGCGCCAATCCATATTACCATCACCACCTCAAACGCCAGCATGTACTCCGATTTTTTCCATGAGAACATGTATGTGGTAGATGAATCGGTGCTCACCCTCCCTATCAGGAAAGAGAGCCAGGAAGGCCTTTTTGATCTGGAGATCATTTCAGGGTATGGTGGGATGAAGTCCCAGCTGCAGGTAACGGTCATTCAACCGCCGGTCCTTCGGCCGGTGGCTCCGGAAGAATTCCCACTCCAGCCTGTTGCCCGAGGCCGGCCCCATCTCCTGATGATCATGATGGGTATTGCACTCATCATGTACTGCACCTGGCTCTATACAAGAATTGAATTCCTCAATATTGCCTCATTTATCACTCTTATCATCGGGGCTCTTTACACATGGTACCGCCAGCAGTAACGCTTGCAGCAGTCGTTCTCTGTTGTGCGCTTGTCGTGGACCGGTTGATCGGTGACCCTCACTCCCGGTATCACCCGGTTGCCCTCCTTGGATCCTTTATCGGGCTCTGGGGAAAACCGGCATATTATCCCGTCAGATTCCAGCGGATTGCAGGTGTCCTGTTATGGGTACTCACCGTCTTCCTGTTTAGCCTGCCGTTCATCCTTTTCACTGCACTGGCACCGTGTTTTCTCTACCTATTGGTAGCGCCATTCCTGCTCAAATGCTGTTTTGCCTGGCGCTCGCTCGAAGAGCACACCCTTGCCGTAGTATCTGCCCTGAATGAGGACGTTGAAACCGGCAGGGAGAAAGTCCGGTTGCTTGTGTCCCGGAATACAGCGGAGCTTGACCGGGATCAGATCCTCTCGGCAGGCTACGAGTCCATGACCGAAAACCTCACGGACAGCATCATCTCGCCGCTCTTCTGGTTCTCCCTCTTTGGTCTCGCTGGTGCAGCGGCCTGCCGGGCAATCAACACAATGGATGCGATGCTCGGGTACCACGACGAGCGCGAGCGGATCGGGTGGTGGCCCGCACGCACAGATGATATTCTCAATTATATCCCGGCCCGGATCACCGTTCTCCTGCTACTTATCTGGTTTGCCGGCCGGGGGACAGCTTCCCATGCATGGCAAGTGATGCATCGCGATAGTCTCAAACGCCCCGGGTTCAATGGCGGGATCGTGATGTCTGCGATGGCAGGCGGGACAGGCATCCGGTTTGAAAAGCCGGGAGTGTATACCATTGGTGACGGCAACCGGACACTCGACGAAGGGGGTCCCGATATTATCAGGGCGACCCGGGCGGTCACCCTGATGTATGCAATAATTGCCTGTTGCGTACTCTTTTTATTGGGAGCGACGATCAATAATATTGGCATATGAAACTGGAAGAACTGAGATTTGGCACTGAGCTTCTCAAGCGCGGCTTTGCATCCATGCAGAAGGGGGGCGTCATTATGGATGTAGTGAATGCCGAACAGGCGAA
>Ga0074046_10004351_pt1 | contig 11592 bp, 8 predicted proteins | sample BogForMeECP23OM3_FD_94441 | JGI IMG/M metagenome (GOLD analysis project Ga0074046, IMG submission 94441) | Bog forest soil microbial communities from Calvert Island, British Columbia, Canada - Bog Forest MetaG ECP23OM3 | ecosystem: Environmental > Terrestrial > Soil > Wetlands ...
GGAGAGAAAAGACTTTGAAGAAACACATGGGGGCGAAACGGCCTCGCATGGGGAGATAGGGAAATGCGAAAGCAACTGCTGGGCATCTTGGTTCCGCTGCTGGCGTTCGTAGTGATCATGAACGCAGCCGCGGCTGACATGACGGGCAAGGGGGTGGCCAAAGAAACGACCGCTGCATTGCAGAGGCTCGAGGTCACCCACAGCCAGGACGGATTGCGGGTCGAGTTCAAAGCGAAGGGCACAGTGGCGCCCAAAGTGACGACGCTCGATTCTCCGGCACGCATCGTCGTCGACTTTCCCAACACCGTGATGGCCACGGGGCAGAGCCGCGTCAGCGTTGGCAGCGATGGTGTGAAAGACGTCCGCGTCGGAATGGACGGGCAAGCTCCGCCCACGACACGCGTGGTCGTCGATCTCGCGGGGAGTGGTCTCGCCAACGGCCGCCAGCATGAACTGGTGGCGGGCCCGGACGGCAGCTTCGTTCTCCAGATCCACGACAGCGCGTTGGCCCAACGCCAACCGGCGGCTGAGAAATCGGTGACCCCGAGCGCCGCACCGAAACTGGTGCTGGCGTCAGCTCCGGTAGCGGCGGCGCCGATCACCACGGTTGCTCCCGTTCCGGTCGCGGCCGAGAAGCCGGCGGACTTTGCCTTTGTCGAGCCGAAGTATTCGGTGAAGGACGACAAAGCCGCCGAGCCAGCCGCCAAGGCCGAGGAAGCAGCCAGCCGCTTTGCCGACAAGACGGCGGCCGAACTGGTTGCCAGCAAGGCCAATGCGGCCATGGGACAAGCCGCCAGCAACGCCCCGGTCATCCAGCCCGCTGTGAATCTGGCGGCGGAGCAGAAGACGCAGCTGGAACAAAAACCGGCGGACAAAGGTCCCAAGTACACGGGCGAGCCGATCTCGGTCAACCTGAAGGATGTGGATCTGAAAGATTTCTTCCGTCTGATTCACGAGATCAGCGGCTTGAATGTCGTGCTCGATCCGCAAGTTCACGGCACCCTGACCATCGTTCTCGACGACGTGCCGTGGGATCAGGCGCTGGACATCGTGCTCAAGAACAACGATCTGTCGCGCCAACTGGACGGCAACGTACTGCGCGTGGCGACGGTGGAAACCTTGAAGCATGAGGCCGACAACCGGCGCGCCCAAATCGAAGCCGAGGCGATGTCGGTCGAGAAGGTCACCATCACCCGCTTCCTGAGCTACGCTCATGCCAAGGACCTAATAATGCCGCTCAAGAAGTTCCTCAGTCAGCGTGGCGATATAGTGGCTGACGAACGTACCAACGCGCTGATCGTCTCCGACATTCCGGCGGTTTTGCCCCACATCGACCGCCTCATTCAGCAGATGGACCGCAAGACGCAGGAAGTCGAAATTGAAGCCCGCGTGGTGGCAGCCACCCGCAGCTTCGCTCGCGACATCGGCACCCAATTCGGCTTTGGCTGGGCCAACGGACCAAGCTCGGTGGGCGGCGTGCCATCCGTTGGGACCGTCGGCCCCACCTCGGCCGGGAATCTGATTCCGTTGTTCTCGAACCTGGGCGCAACCGGACCGACCAGCGGTATACAACTCATGAACGCCAGCAAGAACGCGCAGGTCGACCTTATCCTCACGGCGGCCGAGTCGCGCGGGTTGCTGAAGATTCTTTCCCGTCCGCGTGTAGTTACCCAGAACAACATTCAGGCAGTGGTGAAACAGGGTGTACGCGTACCGATCGTAACTCTGGCGCAATTGGGAGGTCCGCCGACCGTCAGCTACGTGGATGCTTTCCTGCGACTGACGGTGACGCCGCAGATCACGTCGGAAGGAACCATCTTCCTCAACGTGGATGTGGAAAATACCGCGCCTGACTTTGGCCACGCTGTCAACGGCAACCCGACCCTGATCACGCAGCAGGCGACCACGCAAGTGCTGGTCACTGACGGTGGCACGGTGGTGATTGGCGGCGTAATCCAGACCCAGAACTCGCTGAGCGTGTCACAGGTGCCCTTGCTCGGGGATATCCCGTACCTGGGCAACCTGTTCAAGCACATTACGGTGAGTACTTCCGACCAGGAGCTGATTTTCATCATTACTCCGCGGATAGTCCAGACGTAAGCGCGAAGTTAAGACGAGCCACAGCCGCCGGTTTTTCGGAGAACCTGCCGAGAACCGGCGGCTTTGTTTTGCAGGTCTCAGGTGTCAGGTCTTAGGTCTTAGGAAAATCGTCGTCGGCCCTGCAGAGAATTGTTGACATCGCATCAAGTGGGAACTTGGATTTCCTAAGACCTAAGACCTAAGACCTAAGACCTAAGACCTAAGACCTAAGACCTAAGACCTGACACCTAACCACCTGAGACCTGCTCCTTGCTACACTTCTTCCATGGATCACGCTCGCCGCTTGCGTCGTCTTCGATCTGGGATCCAAGAAAACGATCTGGACTTTCTGCTGGTGACCCACCTTCCGAATATCCGCTATCTATGCGGTTTTACGGGCAGTGCGGCAGCTTTGCTGGTCGGCGATGGAGGTTCCATCCTTTTTACTGACGGAAGGTACCGCGCCCAGGCAGAAGCAGAAGTAAAGGATGCGAACGTCAGGCAGGTGAAGATTGTCATCGGGCGGAAGTCTCCGCTGGTGGCGGCAACGGAGTGGCTGGCCGGACAGCGGAGAAGTTCGACGCCCAAATCGGTGGGTATGGAAGCGGACGCGATTACTGCCGCCATGGGCGACCGGTTGGCGTCGGCGCTGAGAGGGAAGGCGCGAGTGCGCTCCGCTCCGCCGCTCGTGGAGCGTGCCCGCATGGCAAAGGACGCCGACGAGATTCTGCGCATCCGGCAAGCGGTGGAACTTGGCGCCAGTCTGTTCCAGATCGCACGCCAGAAAATTCGGCCCGGCGTGAGGGAAGTCGAAGTCGCCGCCGCCATGGAATACGAGGCCCGTTGTGCCGGAGCCGAAGGCATGTCATTTCCGACCATACTGGCTTCCGGAAAGCGCTCGGCGATCGTGCACGGCCGGGCTTCCGAGGCCCGCATACCGCGCCATGGGTTCGTGGTCTGTGATTTTGGTGTTATACTCACCGGTTATTGCTCGGACCGCACGCGAACTGTGCACGTCGGACGGCCTTCGGGGGAAGCTCGGACGCTGTACGAGGCGGTGCTGGAGGCGCAGCAGGCCGCAATCTCGGCGGTTCGTCCGGGTGTGACGGCCGCCGAAGTTGATGGCGCCGCGCGTCGTGTGCTCCGGAAGCGGAAATTGGCCCGGTACTTTACCCATTCGACCGGGCATGGTTTAGGATTGGAAATCCACGAGTTGCCCAGGTTGGCGGCGGGGCAAACCCAGAAACTGGAGCCGGGTATGGTTATTACGATTGAGCCCGGGGCGTACGTTGCTGGGAAGTGGGGTGTGCGGATCGAAGATGTGGTGGTGGTTGCCTCTTCGGGATGCGAAGTGCTGACGCCCACAGACAAGGAACTGGTCATTATTTAGGAGTCGTGTGGTGACGGGCGGAGCCTGCCCTGAGCGGAGCCGAAGGGCCCCGTCATGGCGGGGCAAAGCTCCGCCGCACACAGGCAAAGCGGAACCTCCCTTAATCCATGAATCAAAAAGAGCTAAAAGATCTGATCGAGTTCTTAATCGAAAAAGACATTGCCGAATTCGAGCTGGAGCGTGGCGATGTCAAGGTGAAGATCAAGCGCGCCGCCGAACCGGCGCCGGTAGCCTTGCCGGATTCGCGGTACATCGCGGTTCATCCGGCGACGGGTGCGACGGGTGCGCCCATTTCCGGTCCCGCGCCGGCCATGGTCGACCTCGCCGCCGCTGCTGCGGCGGTCCCTGAGCCGGAAGAGGATCTGCATATTGTCCGGTCGCCGATCGTGGGCACGTTCTACGAATCGCCTTCGCCCGGCTCGCCGCCCTTTGTCAAGGTCGGCGACAGGTTGGAAGTGGGCCAGGTATTGTGCATTGTCGAAGCGATGAAGCTGATGAACGAAATCGAATGTGACGTGGCGGGAGAGTTGGTCAAGAAGCTCGTCGCCAACGGCCAGCCCATCGAGTACGGCCAGGAACTGTTTGCCATCCGGCCAATGAAATGAGATCGGGTCATCGGGTGATCGGGCCATCGGGTGATCGAAAAGCGGGGCGTTGCTCTTATATGACCCGATCACCCGATCATCCGATGATCCGATGATCCGATTCTCCGACATTCAAAGAAAATCCTGATGTTTAAGAAGATTCTGGTAGCGAATCGTGGCGAGATTGCGCTGCGCGTTATTTGCGCATGCAAGGAACTCGGCATCCGTTCGGTCGCAATCTACAGCGAAGCGGACCGGAATTCGCTGCACGTACGCTTTGCCGATGAAGCGATTTGCATCGGCCCGCCACAACTGGCGCTGAGCTATCTCAACATCCCCGCCGTGATCAGCGCCGCCGAAATCGCGAACGTGGACGCCATCCATCCCGGCTACGGCCTGCTCTCGGAAAACGCCAACTTCGCCGAAGTTTGCGAGGCCTGCCACATCAAGTTCATCGGGCCGACTCCCGACGTCATCCGGTTGATGGGCGAAAAAGAGAAAGCTCGGGCCGCCATGAAACAGCATGGGGTGCCAATCCTTCCGGGTTCGGACGGTGTGGTCGCCTCCGCTGAAGAAGCGCGCGAATGGGCGGGTAAGATCGGGTTCCCGGTCATCCTTAAGGCGACGGCGGGCGGCGGCGGCCGCGGCATGCGCATTGTGCGCAACGAAGAGGAACTGCCCGCGCTCTACCGGCAGGCGCAGTCCGAGGCCTCGGCCGCATTCGGTAACGGCGATCTTTACTTGGAACGCTACGTCGAGAACCCGCGCCACATCGAATTCCAGGTGCTGGGCGACGAGCACGGCAACGTCGTCAGTCTGGGAGAACGCGAGTGCTCGATTCAGCGGCGCCACCAGAAGCTGCTGGAAGAGTCGCCGTCGGTGAAGATGACGCCCGAGCTGCGCAAAGAAATCGGGGATGTTATCAGCAAAACGCTCAGCCATGTGGGCTATCAGAACGCCGGCACTATAGAGTTTCTTATGGACAAAGAGCGGCGGCTCTACTTTATCGAGATGAACACGCGCATCCAGGTGGAGCATCCGGTCACCGAAATGGTCACGGATGTGGACCTGGTCAAGAGCCAGATCATGATCGCGGCGGGCGAAAAACTGGCCGATGTGTTGCACGGCCCTGTAGTGCATCGTGGACACGCCATCGAGTGCCGCATCAATGCCGAGCATCCCGAAAAGTTCACGCCCTCGGCCGGCAAAATCACCACCTTCAATCCGCCCGGAGGCACGGGCGTGCGCATCGACACCGCCGCCTACGCCGAAGGCACAATTCCTCCATACTATGATTCGCTCATTGCCAAGCTTGTCGTTCGTGGCAAGGACCGCGAAGAAGCCATCTCGCGCATGAGCCGCGCTTTGGGAATGTTTATCGTGGAGGGAATCCACACCACGATTCCGCTGCACCGGCGAATTTTGGCGGACCCGGATTTTCGCGCAGGGAATTTCGATACGGGGTTCATCGAGAGATTTCTGGCGAAGAAGGAAAGTTAGCGACCGCCTCCCGTTGTTTTTGGGTGGCGCAGCGCTTCAGCGCTGCGATACTTGGCTCATTTCACAGTCGGCTTTAGCCGCTGAGGGCGACTGCCGCGTGCCACAAAGCTCGTTTGCAGTCTGAGATGCGGCGAACCGCGTCTCTGCAGTTGAGTCTATGGTGCAACTTCCACGACTCTATCCGATTCTCGACGCTGGGTGTTTTCCCAACGCCGCCGGAATGTTTGCCGCGGCCGAGGAACTTGCTACTGCGGGCTGCATGCTACTGCAGTACCGCAACAAATCTGGAGGCCCTCAGCAAATGCTCGATGAGGCTCGCGAACTCAGGGCGCGGCTGGGATCTGGCGTCAAACTCATCATGAACGACCGCGCCGACCTCTGCCTGGCCGCTGGTTTCGATGGACTCCATGTCGGGCAGGATGATCTTTCTCCCGAGGCGGCTCGACGCATCATTGGATCGACTCGCTGGCTAGGAGTATCCACGCACAACCCGGAGCAACTGGCTGAAGCCAATCAAACTTCTGCCCACTACCTTGCCATCGGCCCCGTTTTTGGGACCACCACTAAGGCCAATCCCGATCCCGTCGTGGGACTAGAAGGAGTACGCCGGGCAAGGGAACTGACGCGCAAGCCGCTGGTTGCCATCGGCGGAATTACCCGCGCCAACGCCCGTTCCGTCATTGATGCTGGAGCTGACGCCGTGGCGGTGATATCCGACTTGTTACTGGAGCCGCGTAAATCAGCAGAGGAATTCTTGAGGGTTCTGGGGTAAAGTTGAAAGGTTCTTGCAAGAGCGCAATGCCCAGCCCCTAAAGGGGCGTCCGATTTCGAAGGTCTTATGGCATCGCTGAAGCGATGCCCTGATACGAAGCCTTTGTTTTTCTGCAGCCTTCTAGGAGGTTCGTGAGCACGAACGTTCAGCCCCCTGCTTCCAGCGCCGAAGATTGGGCGCGCCACAGCCATCAGGACAAAGAACTCGTCAAAGCTCTCGGCCTGACCAGCGCCACCATGCTGGTGATGGGCTCGATGATCGGCTCGGGCATTTTTATTGTCTCCGCCGAAATTTCTCGCGAAGTTAACTCGCCCGCGCTGCTGATTGGCGCCTGGCTGGTCACCGGCTTTCTGACTATCGTCGGCGCGCTCAGCTATGGCGAACTGGCGGCCATGATGCCGCGCGCGGGCGGACAGTACGTCTATCTGCGCGAATCGCTCGGCCCACTCTGGGGCTTTCTCTACGGGTGGACTCTGTTTCTTGTGATTCAAACGGGTACGATCGCGGCCGTGGGCGTCGCGTTTGGGAAATTCCTCGGCATCTTCTGGCCAGCCATCTCTTCCAGTCATTGGATCATCCACCTGTGGAAAGTGCCGAAGTTTGCGGTCGGCCCGATGGTGCTTGGCGGCATGGACGTGGGACTGAACACGCAGAACCTCATCGCTATCCTGGTCGTGGTTGTGCTCTCGATCATCAATATTTTCGGAGTGAAGACGGGTGCTTTCATCCAGAACATCTTCACCACGGCAAAAGTTTCGGCGCTGCTCGGACTGGCCCTCTTCGGAGTTTTTCTTGGCCGGAACGCGCGGGCAGTGGCCGCAAATTTTGGCGCAAACTTCTGGAAGAATTCTAGCCTTGGCACTTTGCATGATGTCGGTGGGGGCGTTCTGGTCTCGACCCTGACGGTACTGGCGATTGCGCAGGTGGGGTCGCTGTTTTCCGCCGACGCCTGGAACAACGTAACCTTCACCGCCGGCGAAGTGAAAAATCCCAACCGGAATCTTCCTTTGTCACTGGCGCTTGGCACCGGCGTGGTGATCGCGCTCTATATCGCATGCAATTTTATTTATCTGGGAGCGCTGCCGCTGTGGGGCAGCCCTACGGGTTCAACGCTGGTCGAGCGCGGAATTCAGTATGCCAGTGAAGACCGCGTCGCCACCGCGGTCATTACGCAGATGTTCGGTTCCATTGGCGGATCGCTCATGGCGGTTGCCATCATGATTTCCGGCTTTGGCTGCTGCAATGGCCTGATTCTCTCCGGCGCCCGCGTCTACTACGCCATGGCGAAGGATGGTCTTTTCTTTCGCAGCGTTGCCCGGCTGCATCCCGGCTACAAGACGCCCGCAGTTTCGCTGATGGTGCAGATGGTCTGGACGTGCGTGCTCTGCATTTCCGGCAGTTACGGCCAGCTTTTGGACTACATTATTTTTGCGGTGCTGGTGTTCTATATCCTGACCATCTTCGGATTGTTCGTCTTGCGCCGCACTCATGCCGAGGCCGAGCGTCCGTACAAAGCCGTCGGATACCCCATTCTGCCTGCCGTTTACATCGTGATGGCTTTGTTTATTGATGTGGTGCTGTTACGCTACAAACCGCAATACACATGGCCGGGACTGATCATCGTTCTGCTCGGCATTCCCGTGTACTACATCTGGCGCCCGCGAAATGCGAACGCTTAGGTTCTAAGGAGAGGTCCCCGAAATGTTTAATCTGTTGGCTACCAAGCCACTCGACATGATCCTGGATGAATCCGCCGAAGGTGGAGAACATTCTCTAAAGCGGGCGCTGGGCGCGACGAACCTGATTACGCTCGGCATCGGCGCCATCATCGGGGCGGGCATTTTTGTCCTGACTGGAGCGGCGGCCGCGCAGTACGCCGGACCCGCCATCGTGCTTTCCTTTATTCTTGCGGGCATCGCGTGTGCGTTCGCTGGCCTTTGCTATTCGGAATTCGCGGCGCTGATTCCGATCGCCGGTTCCGCCTACACCTACGGTTACGCGACCCTGGGCGAGATTTTTGCCTGGATCATCGGATGGGACCTGATCCTGGAATACGCCTTTGGCGCCGCCACGGTCGCCTCAGGTTGGAGTGGCTACGTCAACAGCTTTCTTCAGGACTATGGCATTCATTTACCGCCGTCGCTGACGGCAACTCCCGGCACCGACATGGTGATGTACAACAACCGGTGGGAGAGGCTGAACACGATCCTGCCAACTCTGCAGGCCCACGGAGTCGATCCCGCCACGCTTACGCATGCTCATGGTTCGTTCAACCTGATCGCCTTCATTGGCATCGTTCTCGTGACCACGATTCTGGTCATCGGCATTCAAGAATCGGCGAACTTCAACTCGGCCATTGTCATCATTAAAGTTGCAATCGTGCTTACGTTTATCGCGATTGCGGGTGCCTTCCTTCTGAAGCACCCGGACATCGCCGCCCGAAACTGGCATCCCTTCATTCCACCGAATACCGGGGCATTTGGACATTACGGTTGGTCCGGAATCGCGCGCGGTGCCGGAGTCATTTTCTTTGCCTACATCGGCTTTGATGCCGTCTCCACCGCAGCTCAGGAAGCGAAGAATCCGCAGCGGGATATGCCGATCGGCATTCTCGGTTCGCTGGTGATTTGCACCATCCTCTATATTCTCGTCTCTGGACTGCTTACGGGAGTTGTTTCGTACACCACGTTGAACGTCCCTGATCCGGTTGCAGTTGGCATTGATCACACCGGCGTGCGCTGGGGCAGCGTGCTCGTGAAGTTGGGGGCGATTGCCGGCCTGGGCAGCGTAATGCTGGTGATGCTGCTGGGGCAGTCTCGCGTGTTCTACTCCATGTCGCGCGATGGCCTCCTACCCCAATGGGCGGGCGTCGTGCATCCGCGCTTCCGCACTCCCTGGATCTCAAGCATCACGGTGGGAATCTTCGTGGCAATTTTCGCGTCGCTGATTCCAATCGGCATTCTCGGAGAACTGGTCAGCATCGGCACGCTGCTGGCGTTTGTGATCGTGTGCGCGGGGGTGTGGATCCTGCGCGTGCGCCGGCCGGAGCTGGCTCGTCCGTTTAAAACGCCGTGGGTGCCGTTCGTGCCCATTATGGGGATTCTGGTGGCTGGGCTCATGATGGTGAGTCTGCCGCGCGATACTTGGCTGCGGCTGATCATCTGGCTCGCGATCGGTATGGCGATTTACTTTGGCTACGGACGTTATCACAGTCGCGTACAGGCGGCATTAGCCGGTCGCAAGACGCCATAAATCATGCGTTCCGCAGAGACGCGGCTTGCCGCGTCTCACAGCGGTCGCAAGGGCTCTATGCTGATTCTTCTGGGAATGCTTCTAATGGGGCTGTTCGCCGGGACTTGGGGATTCATGATGTGCTTCTTGCCCGCCCGATGGGACAGACTCACAGAGGCTCTCGGCGGTCCGACTCCTCGCTGGATGTATCCCGGCCCGAAGCGTCTAGCTCCGATCATGAAACTGGGCAGCCGCGCGGCTGGGATTGTCATATGTATTCTAGGTTGCTGGTTTACTTACGTCGCCGCTGCAGGGATTTATCGGATACTTATTGGATAAGCGGCTATTCTTCCTGCGCTTTCCGGGCCATCGCAGTGACCAGGCGGCGTGGCCCGAAGCGCACTGATTCTGCCAGCAGCCAATTCTTGAATCCCGAAATCACAACCGGTTTTCCCGCCATCAACGCGCGATAACCGTCTTCGGCAACGGTGCGCGCATCCATCGAGCCGAACTTCAGAAAGCGTTGGCCGGTTGCATTCGCGCGCTTGTGGAACTCCGTCGCGGTAGCTCCCGGGCAAAGGCAGGTTGCGGTGACGCCCGTACCGCTGAGTTCATTCGCCAGCGCTTCTGAAAAGTGCAGGACATAAGCCTTGGTGGCAAAATATACGGCCATCAGCGGACCCGGCTGAAACGCCGCGGTGGAGGCCACGTTTAAGATGCGTCCGCTTTTTCTATCGACCATCGCTGGCAGATACAGACGGGTGAGGTGGGTGAGCGTGGTCACGTTGAGCTGAATCTGGCGCAGACATTCTTCGAGATCGTTTTCGGCGAACAAACCGTACTGTCCGAATCCGGCGTTGTTTACCAGCACGTCAACTTGAAGATCGGCGCGCGAGGTCTGATCCAGTACATAGGCGGAAGCTCCGGGTTCGGTCAGGTCGGTTGCGAGAATCAGCGAACGCGTGCCGTGGGCTTTCTCCAGTTCGGATGCGAGTTGGCGGAGTTTGTCGGCGCTGCGGGCGACCAGAACCAGGTTGTAGCCTTCGCGGGCAAAGATGCGGGCAAGTTCCAGCCCGATGCCGAACGAGGCGCCGGTAATCAGAGCGGTTTTGCGGTCAGCAGCGGGCATTCAGCACTTAGCGATTAGCACTTAGCATTTAGTCAACAAACAAAGGCAGGTCCTAAGACCCGCCTCTGTCTCGGGAGCGGTTTTCATCTACACGTGCGCCAGCACCGGTTCCACCCCGTAGATCGAATGCCACGAGGTGGCGGCCTTCAGGCGATCGTTCACGTTATTGATGTTCTTTACGCCTTCATCTTCCAGCCACTTACGGAAAGCAGCGGCGCCGTGTTTCGCGTAGACGGGGATGCCTTCTTTCCAGGTGGCGCGTCCGCAGAGCACGCCGTTGAATTTCACACCCGACTCGGCTGCCAGTTCCAGCGACTCGGTGAACTCGGAATTGCTCACGCCCGCCGACAGATAAATGAACGGCTTGGTAGCAACCGCGGCTGCCTCATGGAAAAACTTCATGGCTTCGTGCTTCGTGTAGGCCTTTTCACCCTTGTAGGACTTGGCCCCTTCCACAAACTTCATGTTGATCGGGACTTCGACCTTCATGACGTCGACGCCGTAGCGGTCTTTGGTGAATTCGCGCATGCTTTCGATGACTGCCTTCGGTTTCTTCTTCGCGAAGTCGAAACCTTTCTCGTCCACGCCTTCTTCGTAAGTGACAAACTCGAGGAAAAACGGAATGTCATTGGCGCGGCATTCATCGCCCAGCCGCTCGACCCAGGCATGCTTCTTGTCGTTAGTTTCTTTCGGATCAAACGGCGTGTAGTAAAGCAGAATCTTGACGCAGTCCGCGCCCGCTTCTTTCAGACGGCGCGCCGACCAGTGATCGAGCAGATCGCCCAAGCGTCCCGGCCCGGTCTTGTCGTAGCCGGTCTTTTCATAAGCCAGCAGCAGGCCAGCATTCTTGGCGCGCCGCTTCGAAGCTGGCAACCCCCACTCGGGATCGAGCAGGATGGCGCTGGCA
>Ga0074046_10004352_pt1 | contig 11592 bp, 11 predicted proteins | sample BogForMeECP23OM3_FD_94441 | JGI IMG/M metagenome (GOLD analysis project Ga0074046, IMG submission 94441) | Bog forest soil microbial communities from Calvert Island, British Columbia, Canada - Bog Forest MetaG ECP23OM3 | ecosystem: Environmental > Terrestrial > Soil > Wetlands ...
CCTGAAGCCAGGCGGGCGGATCATTGAGGCGACTGCAGGCAACACTGGGCTGGCGCTGGCCCTGGTAGCGGCGCGGCGCGGCTATCGCCTGACGCTTGTGATCCCGGACAAAATGAGCCGCGAGAAGATCGCCCATGTTCGCGCGATGGGCGCGGAGGTGGTCCTCACCCGCTCGGATGTGCCGAAAGGGCACCCCGATTATTATCAGGATCTCGCAGCGCGCATCGCGAAAGAGACAGGCGGCTTCTACGCCGATCAGTTCAATAACCCGAACAACCCGGCGGCGCACGAACGCAGCACCGGGCCTGAGATCTGGGAGCAGACGGAAGGCAAGGTCGATGCCATCGTGGCTGGCGTGGGCTCCGGGGGGACGATGACCGGATTGTCCCGGTTTTTCGCTCGTGTTTCTCCGGCGACCGAGATGGTTCTCGCCGATCCGAAGGGTTCCGTGCTTGCGGAGTACATCCGCACCGGCGTGGTAGGTGAGGCGGGAAGCTGGTTCGTCGAAGGCATAGGCGAAGACTTCATCCCGCCGGTCAGCGACCTTTCGCGGGTCCGGAAGGCGTACACCATCACCGACGCCGAAAGTTTCGCCGCGGCGCGCACCGTCTTGAGAAAAGAGGGGCTGCTCGTGGGCTCCTCCTCGGGCACGCTTATCGCCGCCGCACAGCGTTATTGCCTTGAACAGCCCGAGCCGAAGCGCGTGATCACCTTTATCTGCGACTCCGGTAACAAGTATCTTTCGAAAATGTACGACGACCGCTGGATGGTGGAGCAAGGTCTGCTGCAACGGCAGGGCCACGGCGACTTGCGTGATCTCATTGCGAGGCGCTTCGATGAGGGAGCTGTCGTAACGGTAGGGTCTGAGGATACCCTGCAAACGGCGTACGGCCGCATGAAGCTTTACGACGTGTCCCAGGTTCCCGTGCTCGAAGGCGACCGGTGCGTGGGCCTCCTCGACGAGTCCGACCTGCTTGTTGCGCTTACGCAAGGAACGCTCGATTTCAACCTCCCCGTCAAGCAAGCCATGACCGGCAAGCTCGAAACCGTATCTCCAAATACCCCGCCTGAACGCCTCCTTCCGCTCTTCGACCGGGGAATGGTCGCCGTCGTCGTCGATGGCGAGCACTTCCTCGGTCTCATCACCCGAATCGATCTCCTCAACCACCTGCGCAGAAGGTTAGACTGACTTGTCAAAACGCTCTCAGAAGGCAAGGCCGGCCACGCTCGCGGTTCATGCTGGCGTCGAGAAGGATCCCCGCACCGGCGCGGTGATGACGCCGATTTATGCCTCGTCCACCTTCGCTCAATCCTCGCCGGGGGTGCATACCGGCTGGGAATACGCCCGGACCGGCAACCCCACGCGCGCTGCGTTCGAGAAGGCGATCGCGGAGCTGGAGGGCGGTGTGGCGGGCTTCGCTTTCGCCTCCGGCATGGCGGCGGAGGCCACGCTCCTGGAGCTTCTCGACCAGGGAAGCCACGTGGTCGCCAGCGACGATCTTTACGGAGGCACCTGGCGGTTGTTCGAGCGGGTGAGAAAACGGTCCGCCGGGCTTTCCGTAACTTACGTCGATCCAACCGATCTCGACGCTATAACGGCAGTTATAAAACCTGAAACCCGGGTGATCTGGATCGAGTCGCCAAGTAATCCCTTGCTTAAGGTCGCCGATCTTGCCGCCGTCGCGGCCACGGGCAAGGCCGCAGGCGCACTCACGGTTGCCGACTCGACCTTTGCCTCGCCGATGATCCAGCGTCCACTGGACCTCGGTTTCGACATCGTAGTGCATTCGGCCACGAAATATCTCAGCGGCCACTCTGATATCGTGGCTGGCGTGCTGGTAGTGCGCAGTCAGGACTTGGCCGACCGCATCCGGTTCCTGCAAAATGCAACAGGCGCGGTCCTCGATCCGTTCTCGGCCTTCCTCGCGCTGCGCGGCTTGAAGACGCTCGCGCTCCGCATGGAGCGGCACTCCTCGAACGCGCTCGCCGTGGCCCAATATCTGGAAGGCCACCCGAAGCTCAGGCGCGTGATCTACCCTGGTCTTAGGAGCCATCCGCAGCACGAGCTCGCCGCACGGCAGATGAGGGGCTTCGGCGGAATGGTGACGATCGAGATTAATGCGGAAGAGCAGGGCGTCAGGCGCTTGCTCGAATCGCTCAAGCTTTTCACACTGGCGGAAAGCCTGGGCGGCGTCGAGAGCCTCGCCGGGCATCCGCTCACCATGAGTCATGGTTCTCTTCCCGCAGAGCGACGCACGGTACTTGGCATCGGCTGGGGGCTGGTCCGCCTCTCTATCGGGATCGAAGACCCCGCCGATTTGATCGAGGATCTCGAACAAGCACTCGAACGCGTTTGATGATCGAAGCCAGCTCTTTGCGTTATGCCCGTGGCAATCGTCAGTGCTGTACAAAAAAAGCGGGCATCAAGAGCAGTCCCGCCGTGCAAATCGCGATGCCGTAAGGAAAGATTCCTCGCTGAGCCCACGTCCTGAGGCGTCTCGACGGTATGTAATGATGAGCCGATGGCCAAGCGGCCATCAAGGTGCGGGCAACGAGGAGCAGACCCGCGCAAAGTCCGCCCACGAGGGTCATGACAAGAAAGCAAATCCGTCTTGAGGGCCGGCCCAAAGCATAAGAGCGCTGATGAGCTTTATGTCGCCCGCACCCATGAGGCCTGCGACGAATACGCCAAAGCCCAAGAGAAGAGTAACGCCCGCGACGATCATGTGTTTCGTGAAGCCGGCTGCCGGCGCCGAAGGCCAGTAATTAAGAAAAAAGAGAGCGAGCACGATCACGGAAACGGCATTTGGAATCTTCAGGCTTTTTATATCCGAGATACACCCATAGGAGAGTGCAGCTGCGTACATGATCTTGATAACCATGTGAAAATGCTCTGGATTCCAGAGGTGCGCTAAGTTCATCGCGGAAGAGAGCCTGAGTGTTTTATTGCTGCCGGTTGGCAATTTGAGGATAGAAGGGTATTCAATTGCGAGCACAGCCGCAACGGCGGGTGCCTCCTGGTCGTGCCGGTTTTCCCCTGCCGTGAATGAGGACGCCGTATTTAGGCAATCCGAAAAGGGTGGCGGGTTTGCCAAATTCAGGCAGGTCGGACACGCACCCAAAAAAAGAGGCCGTTCAGTTAAGAACAGCCCCAAAGTCTAGGGAGGAAACGCCCCAAGGAGGGCGACAGCAGCGCAGAACGCATGCTGCAATGCAATACTAATATAGTGCAACGCACAAAATGTCAATCCCGGGTGTCGACAACCTCCGTCACTTATAAGTGACCCCGCAGAAGCCCGCCGCGTTGGAACCGGCCCCCGTCCTTACAGCGGCGGCTCGATCCCGCCTTCCTTCTGGCAAGCGACGCTTGCTTCCTCGAGATCCAACTCACGTTCCATGCGGCGGCGAGACTCGTCGGTGATCTGCCCTTCTTGCAGAAGACCGAAGATGAATTTGCGCTCGGTCTCAATAAGCTCAGAGCGAAGGCCGGGACCGAGGGCTGCCATGCGGGTCCCGTCGGCTTTGCTTGACGGATTATGCAAGCGGCTTGCCCGGTAGTCGTGGCGCGTTTGGAGGTGGGAGAGCACGGCTTCCGGAATGTCGTTCCCGCTTGCAAGCTCATCGAGCCGCAATTTCGCGACCTTGAGCGCATCCCTTCTCGCTCTGTGCTCGGCTTCTCTCTCCTCCCGGCGTTCGACGATGCTATCGCAATTCAGCCTGAGCAAGAGAACGAGACGCGGCAAGAGCAGGCCTTGCCCGATGAGCGTCACGACGATGGTTCCAAAAGTGATGAAGAGGATGAGATCCCGGTAAGGGAAGGGTGCACCGTTCGCAGTGTAGAAGGGAAGTGCGAGCGCTGCCGCAAGCGAAACGACGCCCCTGACGCCGACAAATGCGAGGAGAAAGGCCCACTGCCAGGGAGGCGAAGGGTCTCGCTTGGCAAGAGCGGGGCTGAGCCAGCGCGGCACGTAAACCGCTGGAAATACCCAGATGAAGCGCGCAACGATGGCAACGCCCACAATCAAGAGGATGCCGGAGACGAGATCCTGCAGGGAGAACTCGTTCATGCGTTCGATCAGCGTCCGGGCCTGGAGGCCCATGACAAGGAAGATCAGCCCTTCAAGGTAATAGACCACGAGATCCCAGAAAAAGATCCCCTGGAGCCTCGTCGCTGCCGGAATCAGAAGAGGACCATTCCAGCTCACATAAAGTCCAGCCGCGACGGTCGCGAGAACGCCCGACCCTCCCAATTCAGCCGGAACCCAGAAGGCAACATAAGGCGTCATTAAGGATAATGTGATTTCAACGCGCGGATCGCGAGCCCATCGGCGCAGGCGCAGACTAAGCCAGCCGATTATAATTCCATAGGCAATCTCCCCGATGATGATGAGCGTGAAGGTGCCTGTGGCCTCGGTAAGCGAGAAGAGACCCGTGCTGACCGCTGCGACGGCAAAGCGATAAAGAATCAGGGCCGTGGCGTCATTGGCAAGACCTTCGCCTTCGAGAACGACAATAAGACGCCGGGGAAGACCCAGGCGGCGCGCCATTGCAAGGGGCGCGACCACATCGGGTGGGGCCACGATAGCGCCCAGCACGAAAGCGACGGCCAGTGGCAGGCCGAGGAGCCAATGCGCGGCCGCCGCGATGGCGCATGCGGTGAAGATCACGCATCCAATCGCAAACAAGGCAATCGGTCTGAGATTGAAGCGAAATTCGCGCCAGCTCATTTGCACGCCAGCCGAATAAATCAACGGCGGCAAAACCCCTAGCAAGACCAGTTCCGGGGTGAGCTCTAACCTTGGCAACCGGGGGATCAGAGCCAGCCCGACGCCAGCGACAACGAGAAGGATCGAAGGAGCAATATCGAGCCTTCGTGCGGCAATCGCCACGACGACGAGAACGGTGAAAAGCAGCAATGCCATTTGAAGTGTGGAGGTCATCGAGATCACCCTTGCGATGGAGAAAGGGATTAAGCCCCGACTTGAGAACAGCCGAGCGCACGAAGTGATCATCGACATAGTGGAAGGAAGTCTTGGCGCCGGCACTCAACGCGCTCACGGGCCGATCAAGCCTACTTCAAGGCGATCAGAACTTACCGGGCAAAGGTGGCTCGCGGCGACCACAGGGCGCCTGTTTAAGGCGTCGAGCTCCTGTGGCAGACTTCGCGGCTGGATACTCAGCCGCCCACAATTTTCTTAAAGGCCCCGGTGCCGCGGGGCACGCGTTCAACCTGAAAAAGGCATCAGCTGGGGGACATTTGCGGCGGCCGCAGATGGAGGCGGCTGCCGCGCTTTTCCCCTCTAGTAATTGCAGGCCGCCCATGCGCGGCACATGGGTATGCCGCCACGATAATAATAACCGCCGGTGCACACCCTTCCGTTAACACAGCCGGCGCTCCAATTGGTTGGTGCAAAGACCGAGCTGAGGGGGTCGGTGGTAGCGACTGGAACTCCGGAGACAGCCGCGTAACCTGCCGCACCGTAGTATCCGGGGGCCACAACGGAGCGGGCCGGGTAATAGCGCTGCGAATAGAATTGAGGGTAGTAGCCCGCCGCGCCATAGGATTCGGTGCTTACAATCGGGCGGGTCGGGTAATAGCGATGCGCATAGTACTGAGGGTAATACCCTGTCGAGCCGTAATATCCGTCGGCTACAACCGGGCGGGAGGGGTAATAGCGATGCGCATAGTATTGTGGGCGGTAACCCGTCGCGCCGTAGTATCCGCGTGATCGGTAATATCGATGCGCGTAATGGTGAGGGTGAACGCCCGCCCCATAGTACCCGCGGCGCGCAACGGGCGCGTGTGCGATAACGCCCTGGCTTCCATAGATGTTGCCGCCGCGGCGCACAGTGCTATGTGGTTCGTAGTAGGCCGCCTTGTCAATGCTGGCCGGAGCGGCCGATGCTCCGGCTGGATTCTCTTCTGCCGCCGCCGTGGCTACGCCCGCGATCTGCTGAACACCAAACAAAAGCAACGCCGCCGCTGCAAAACCAAAAACTTTTGCCTTACTCATGCATACCTCCCCGTCGAAAAATCGCGTCACCGCTTTAGCCGAAACTTTCCGGTTCGAAAAGGCAGAAGAACATTCGGAAGAATATGATGTGTATAACACCCTCAAAGTATGAGAATTGCCCGTCCCGCTATAGCTCATTTTCCAGGCGATAAAGAAAGTGGCTCCTGCAATGGAACAGGCTTTAATCGCCCGGCGGGAAAAGTACACCGCACAAAGCAAAAATGTGCGGTGACCGCCGATCGGGCCTCACGTCGGTTCGGTGTAAACGGCTCAGCGTCTTAGCGACAGGGAAGCCGACCCGCTTCCGCTCGATATCGATACGGACTGGGTATTCCCATGTACGACGACTTGGATGCTGCCGGTCATATTATACTGGGAGTTGAAGAATGTTCCTGAGTAGCTGTTGGCGCCCGTTTTGCGAAGACGCGCATACTGGGACACGTTTCCCGATGGCGTTGCGCAGGTTGCATTAACCGAGACGGTGGACGAGCCCCCCGAATAGTTGGCCTGGCATCTGGCTCTTTCGCGGTCGCCAGTCGGGTACGCTACAACCCCGCCGCCAATCCATGTGCCAGCCAACGTTGCGCTCTCGCTTCTCGCTTGAGGCATGGCCAGTAAGCAGAGGGGAAGCGCGGCCGCGATTGCCCAATACTTCCCACTTTTCCGAAGCTGTGCGTGACAGACGATCATTGAGTCCCTCCTCAAACCTTCTCGCGCAATAGATATCCGAAGAATGAACGGCCACTACTGCCATGAAACAGCGTTAGAACTATTCGCAGCCGAGATGCAACCGGAAGTTATTAGCCGATTGTAACCATTCAAAAGAATGGAAAGAATAGCATGCCTGGAAGGAGAAGCACATCCGGCGGGCCTGCCTGGTACTGTCCCGCGACATGGCGCTTCCGAGTTCTAACCCGGACCTTATGCGATGGACGCCTGATTTCCTGCGGGGCTGCCTCTTTGCTCTTCGTTATCTCCTGAGACCGTGAAGATTGGGCCGGCAGATATGACCCTTCATTCTCCTAAGGAGCGGCTAAGGTGGCGCTCGTGATCATGACGGCCGCGGCGGCGGCAAGAAGGGCGCGGACTTTCGCTTGACGCATGGCTCGAACCTCATAGCCGGTCTCATGCGCTCGCTGAAAACTGAAAATTAGAGAAGGATGTTTACAGCGAACCCTCCTCTTATGAGGCTCAATAAAGTCAATTTCTTGATTTGGTCAACTCCCGGCCCTGCAAGCGTTCGCAAGAAGCCTTTTAGCTTATCGCTGATCGCGAAGCCGGAAACTCGTCAGGTTTTCTTAAAGATTCGGGCGGGAAGCCACAACCCGCGCCGAAACAAGTCGCTTTTTGAAATTTATAGTTTTCTAACCTGGACGCCGGAAGGAAGCCCCCACCACCCGCTAATGGCCGGGTATCGCATGATATTTTGGGTTACCAGCCGCCGCCGCCCCAGCCGCCGCCCCAGCCGCCGCCGCCCCAGCCCCATGCTGGACGGGCCGGCCACCAGCGAACGCCACAGCCGTAACCGTAATAGCCGCAGGGACGATAGCAAGGCCGGTAGCCGCAGCCACCCCAGCCGCCTCCACCCCAGCCCCATGGACGCCCCCAACCACCGCCACCCCAGCCGCAGCCACCGCCCCAGCAAACCTTTTCAACGGCTACGCCAGTTGCGATAGCCTGCTCGGTCTGCACGGAAGCCGGCGATAACGGCGCGGCTTGCGCGGAGACGCTGAGCATCGCTCCTATTGCGATGAACGCAGCAACTATGTATTTCATCATTGTATACCTTCTGCTTCACGCTCCTTCCCTCGGCAACTTTACAATATATCTAAAGTTGACTCAAAACGCGACAGAAATGATTAGATCAAGGTGAATTTTTGTTGATACACCAATCGCTTGTATCGATTCAAGGTGGAGAGAGAAATAATTTGCAACTAAAGAAGGATAAATTTACACTTTGTTTACCTTAAAAACCGCGATCGCCTTGGGTTACGCCTGCGTGGTTGCTTGCCCGCTTGGTTGCAGCCTCGCCATAGACGCATCGCACCTCCGAATGCGCTGGCGGAGGCGACATGAAGTCCCTGGCGACCCCGCCATTTTGGACCGCGCCGCCGTTCCGTTTCTTGACGCGCAAGGTACGCGGCTCGGCGCGTAAAACCCGGTTTTATGTTGTCTTGGGCCAAGCTTGGACAAAGTCCGCCGGATCGAGTGGCGCTGGCGGCTTTGGCATCGCCTTGGGCGTGCCTATATAAAGAAGACCGGCGATGGCGTCCGAGGCTTCGATGCCGAGTGCTTCTTTGACACGTGTATCATAGGCGGCCTCGCCGGTTTTCCACATTGCCGCGAATCCAAGGGCGTGGCTTGCGAGCATGATGTTCTGGGCGGCCGCGCCCGCCGAGAGGAGCCGCTCGACTGCGGGGATTTTGGACGGCTCCGCCAACCGGGCCACCACCACGAGAAGCAAAGGCCCGCGCAGCGGCTTTTGCCGCTCGCGCTCTAAGACTTCAGGCGTCACCTTGGGATCGCGGCGTTGGAGTGCGGAGGCAAAAACATCGCCGAGGCGCTGTCTACCCTCACCGCGTATGGAAATGAAGCGCCAAGGATGCAGCCTGCCATGATCTGGCGCGCGCAATGCGGCAGCCACAATCCTGCGCAAGGTTTCTTCATCCGGGGCGGGGTCGCCAATGTCGATTGGACTGACCCGCGTTACAAGCGCTTCGTAGGCATCCATTGAAACCCCTCCATCGCTATGGCAGGGATTTCCTAGCATGGACGCCATTGCGCAAAAAAGCAAAACCTGGGGCAGCCGCGTCCATTTGGACACGGCTGCTCTAGCACTTTAGAATCGACCAACTTTTCCGTCTTTAATCGATACCGATTAAGACGGGTTGACCTACCCTGAATGACTTGGCAGTTCGATTTCGCCTTCGACGACGTGGTTCAAATCTGTGCCCTCAGCGGTCAGAACAGCGCGAACCTTGATCTTCCCTGAAGCGAGATGTTTTTCGCGCACGACGCGCTCGATTTCCTGCTGCGACGTGACGCCGATCTGCTTCAGGAATTTTCGCATCGAAATGTTGAACCGGTCTTCTTCCATGACAACCTCCCGAGATTTTCATCGAAAAATTGGCGCCTCAAACTTCATAATCAATGACGGACTCCCTAACGCTGCCCGTATGTTTCGCGATGACAAGCGTGACATCGTCGAGCGCCTTGGTCGCCGGTTCAGAGAAGAGGTGGCCAACAACGCTCTGGCATAGCTGGTCCGCGTCTGCATTTTGATCCGCCTGGTCCAGAAACTCTCTCAGGAGATCTGCCGTTAGTATGCTTTTGGGCGGTTTGGGCGTTTCCACTAAACCATCGGTGTAGAGAATAAGCGCCCCGCCCGCGTGGAACGGTATTGATTTGCTTTCATATGCCACGTCGCGAAGGATGCCGAGAGGCAAGCTTGACTGAGAAATGACCTCGAATGGATGCAGGGACGATGTGCGATAGAGTTGCGGAGGAGCACCTGCGAAGTCGATCGTTGCGCAGAACATGGTTGCGAACTGGCCAGTTGGAAGGACTTCACAAAGTCTTTGGTTCAGTTTTCGCAGGAGAGGTTCGGGCCTTCCGGTCCGCTGCCATATCATGTGCACGAAAGAATGGAAACGAGCCGCGTTGAGGGCAGCCGCAACGCCGTGACCTGTAAAATCAGCAATATAAATCATAACACGCTGAGGACCAGTTACTTCGATGCCCCAGATGTCTCCGCCTATTCCATCGCGTTGCTTGTAATAGCTCGACAGGTCCAGCGGGCAGTGATCCTGTATATGCGCTATGCGTGCCGCACTCGGAAGCATGTCAGTCTGAAGGGCGATGGCGCCAGCAAGCTGCTCTTCAAGCTCTAAGCTCATACGATGACTATTGAGGATCGAAACCACAATCTGAGCGAGAGATATAAGGGTTCGTATGTCATTTTCGCTGAACCTGCGCGGCTTCCTATCGACTGCGCACAATGCGCCGATCCGGACGCCCGGCGACGTTTCAAGCGGGATTCCCAAGTAGGATTTGATTCCTGGTTTGTCCGTGACGAGCGGGTTGAGAGAGAAGCGCGGATCGCTGTCGGCATTTTCAACGACAAAGGGCTTCGATGTCATGATCGTATGCGCGCAGAAGGCGACCTCTCGCGCCGTCCGATCGGCGTCAAGTCCGACTTGTCCCGCAAAAATTTGTTCATTGTCATCGACAAGCGACACGTGTGAGATGGACGTTCCAAGCAACTTCGCCGCGATCGCGCAAAGTTCACTGAGGGCAGCGCTGGCTCCCCAGTCGTTGAAGCGCAGCCTTCGAAGTTCCCTGAGGCGCTCGCGTTCGTTAGATGGAATGGGAAAGCTTGTCATGCGTACCGTCCACCTTGATCAATCTGCAACCGGAAGCTCCGCCCGGGCCTTCATTCAACGAAAGCGGGAGGCCAGCGCTTGATTATCCCTGCTCGGGTCTTCGATTGTCCGCGAGAAAACTATGCCCCTGGAATATGCTTGTTCTGCGTGTGAGTTCTCTTACAAAGTCAGCGGCAATTTGAATATCTCGTGGCTTGGTGGCGCTAATTTGGGAAGAAGTTCTGGCGCCATCCGAGCCGACGGTTCCGCCCACGCAAGAACAGGATGCAGTTCATGCACCTGTCCCTGCAGCGACGTCTAAGGCGCAACTTGCAGGCGGATTTGATATCATCAATCAGAGCGCGAGCGTCATTCCTGTTCCCGCAGGTAGCCCCGTTGAAAAGCAGGAACTCGCCGCTTCCACTGAAAAAGGCGGTTCGGCAGACGTAGAAATTTACGTGTTATCAAATAAGGTCGGTTGGGGGCTGCGCCGGTCGAACCGTGTTGTTGATCATTCAAATGGTAGAGCCGAATTATCCGCCGTCCTGGACAGCGATGCCTTCGCCAAGGCTGCCGCTCGTTTCGACACCGTCGCGTGTGCCGGGCTCGGCTCTCGAGACACGGCACTTTCAATGCAGGAGATCATGCGTCTTATCGATAACAGAGCCGTCCAACTCTGCGGAATTATTGCTCGTAAGCCATATGTCTCGATGAACACCAAGCTTTATGGCTTGCCGCTGGGGCAGCAGTTGGACTCAGCGCCGTCAGAGAAAGAAAGAGCCCAGAAATCGCTGATCATAATAGGAATAAAAAATGCGAAGGGTGATTTAGCGGACGGGGCCGTACAGAAGAAGATGGTTTCGGAAATCATACGTGGAGGCAAGATCGCAAATTTCCCTCTCAGCAATTACTCTGAAGTCGCCTCGGGGAAAGAGCTTCGTTACATCGAAGTGAAAGGCGGGAAGGGAAGTTATAAAAATAGGCCAATCAAATCGTCCATTATGAAGCCTGGTTACGCGTTTGCGCACCATAAGCGTTGTGGCGCCAGCGCAGGCTCCAGGACTCCTCCAATGGCGCACAAGAAAGTATCAAGTTCCAAAGCAAATGCTGAGGCTTCGGTAAGCAGAACGCACCGAGGGTGCGGCATTTTCGACTTCCCCTTCTGAGGCAGCACCGGCGCCTGCCTCACCATACAAGCAGGCGTCGCTCTCTTACCG
>Ga0074046_10004353_pt1 | contig 11592 bp, 9 predicted proteins | sample BogForMeECP23OM3_FD_94441 | JGI IMG/M metagenome (GOLD analysis project Ga0074046, IMG submission 94441) | Bog forest soil microbial communities from Calvert Island, British Columbia, Canada - Bog Forest MetaG ECP23OM3 | ecosystem: Environmental > Terrestrial > Soil > Wetlands ...
AAACAGGTATGAAAGTGATCCACAAAATCTCTTACGTTGTCGATCGAGTAGTACCAGGAGCCGTTTGGATTTTGGGATTCGATGACAAAGTTTAGATTTCTTTCCGCAACCTTCCGATATTTCTCTTCCGAAAAATCTAGCGCGGCTCTCGCCAGGAGAAATGCTCGGTAGGCGCTGGCATTGATGACGCCGCTGGAGTGACCCGGTCCTGGGCAGTAGCAGCACGTGGTAGCGTTGGGTGAAACATCAAAGTCCCGATAGTCCTGGAGGGCGTGCTGGGCGATCGAACGCATTACCTCTAGCCATTGGGGATTCTCATCAAGCTGGTAAACCTGCCGGAACGCTTCATACACATAGGGTATGGTCGTGACCATGGGCGTCCCTTCTTTCAGGGTCCCGGTTCGTGTTTCCCAGTTGAATGGGTAGCCCCACGCATAGTGGCTGAAGCCTTTGCAACGAGTGTCCTTGAGCACTTCCAGAAAATGAACTGCGCGCTTGTGGTGCGATTCTTGTCCGAGCGCCTCGGCGAGAAAGGCGAAGCCCATGGCATAGTGAGCATCGGCGATGGGAAAGCGCTGGGGCTTCCAGAACAGCCGTCGAGCTGAGGGGACGAAAGCCTCGGAAAAAATCATGGGAGCCACTGCCAGCGTGCCCAAGAGCGGCTTTCGATAGTAAAAAGCCTTGGCGCTTCGCCCGAGATCACTCGCGAAATAGCTCTGGTGATCGTACGACGTCTCACCGTAGTGATCGAGCCAGCGTGTAAAGCGGCCGACTGCTGCTTCGACTGTGTCAAGAAGCGTCATTCTCAACTTGTGGCCATCCCAACGCACACTGTCTTTCAGTGGTTACAGATGCCTCAGCGTGCGAGTTCGTCTTTCCATTAGTGGGCAAGGATGGAAGACTTTCAACTCACGCGATGCCAGCCGTAGCATAAGGCATAACCACCAAGCCAAATCTAGGAACGCACTTCAAGATTTTGCTCCGTAAATCATCCGATGCCAACCCCAATGCCGCCCAATCCACATAGCTACGGACTTTGGAATAGCTCTTCCGACGAACGACCAATGTTCCACATTAAACTCCCACACCTCTTGGCTCAGGTTCCCAAAGTCTCTCAACAGGGTCGCTGCTTCCTCCCGATTGTAGACTCGCGCCAGTGGGCAAAACGGTCCGTCTGTATTCATGCTTATCCATTCTTCTTTGGTAATCCTCCCTTTTTCCCTCAAAATCCTGCGATGCCCTTCCAATTTCCATCGATCGAATCCAGAGATAGCAGCTATCAGTCCCGGCATGAATTTGGGCAGGAGACACCATCTGAACAATCTCCTCAGGAACATAATCTCCACGTAATAATTAATAGAACTCCTGTTGTACAGCATCACCGTAAATGTGCCCCCTGTCCTGAGAACGCGGCGAATCTCCCGGACGATTTTCTCAGGGGCAGGAGAATGATGGATCACACCAAAGCTATACACGTGGTCAAAACTGCAATCAGGGAAAGGTAGCCCTTCTTCGGCATTTGCAACTTCGAACCGGCCGGGCATTCCAAACAAACTGAAACGCTCTTTTGCCAGCTCTATCGAGTGAGGAGTAAGATCAACGCCAACATAATTTGCTCCGTTCCTTGCAAACTCCAGACCGTCGGTGGCTATTCCGCAGCCAATTTCAAGAACGTCTTTCCCTTGGAACGAGCCAAATCTGGCTACTATTGGTACGTGCCATTCGCGGCCACCGTATCGTCTATCCGAAATCTCCTGAAAATATCGAATCCTATCTTCCGAGCGTGACAGAGATGATTGGCACGGGTTCGCATCCCAAAAATTGCGTACCTCATCTACATTCGTTGTCATGTTTCTCCACCTTGTGCAGTTTTCTGGGGCCTTGCTTTGCAAAGCACCCTTCGTAAAATTTATGGATACGAACTCCCCCCCCCCGGTGATATGGCCTCAGACAATTTTTGCAGTTACTCTGCAGGCAAATACTTCTCCACCTTTCTCAATTTGATGAGAGTGCCCACAATTATCCTCAACTTTTTCATTTGCTCCCACCGATGGAAGCGCATCAGCTCAGGGGATATCGGTCGTTCGACACGCTTTAGTGCGGCCCAGCAGTATCCGAGCAACAGAGCGATACCACCGAATATGATTGGCCTCTTGCTCATTCGATAGCCTGCTCGAAACAGCTCCCAGAGTGGCGATCCCCCTAGGAAGTAGTCCTTTCCTCCGTAGTCGAAGGCTGCGCCCAATTGGCTCCGCTCAGCAGTACCCATTGTTCGATAGTGATGATAACGGCGTTCCGGATAATTCCGTGTTTTCCAGCCTTTCATGCGCGCTGTTGTGACCGCAATCCAGTCAATTCCGCCAGCCGGATTTGCCCGGTAGCCGCCGATTTCCAGAAAACACTGGTATCGGAAAAGCTGACAGGCACCGTGCACCGAGGCTTGGCCCTCGAAGCTGTCTCGCGTCGAGTCCCAGTCCTCTTGGGTATAGGCCGTTCCCGCAACGCCCAGCGCTGAATCTTCCACGAATTTGCCAAGAAGGAATTCAAAATGGTCGGGCCCAAATGAAATATCTGCATCCAAGTTTCCGACCAGCGCAAATTGGAGATTTTGGATGTGCTCCAGACCATCGTTGAAGGCATAGACCTTTCCGGCAAAGTTTCGGTCCTTACGCGGTGCACGGCGGACTAGCTCAATCCACGGGTAGCATTTCAGGTAGGCCTCGACGATTTCCGGTGTCCTATCGGTCGAGCCATCGTCCACGATCACCCATTTCATGGGTGGGACCGTCTGATGGATCATTGATTCGATCGTCTTCTCGATGAACGCCTCTTCGTTTCGAGCAGGAGTGACTAGAACATAAGGCGGGAGGGAGCAATGTTTATCCATATTAGCCTCTTATATTCTGGCAGTCGCTATGCTAGTCAGCATCAGCCGACGGTTGTTGGGCGTAGACTTCGCACCGCTCAGCGGTAAGCAACTTGTCGTACACCTCTTCTGGTTCACATACGAAGACATGGCTTCCTCGATTCGAGAACCCGAACGGAACGCACAGTAGGTTCTTAAGTCGCATCCGCAATGCTTTCCGCCGCGTTTCCCCTTCATTGCGGCCAGGTAGAAGCCTCGCACGGTGTCCTGGACATCGAGAAACGCGCGGCGAGGCTTCAGATTCCCGACCTCGAGGATAGGAGACTGCAGGCCCTTCTTGATCCGCACCAACTGCCGCACGAAATCGGAGGGAGCGTCGTTGGTTTTGCCCGGGCCGGTGGTATTGAAGAGGCGGATGTTTACCGCGGGAATGTTGTAATCGAGAAAATATTCACGCGCCAAAAGATCCAGGCACACTTTGCTGATGCCATAAGGGTGGAGGGGCCGAAGCGCGTGGTCTTCCGTGACGGGCATGGCAGAAGCAGCCACGTGGCCGTACTCGGCGCTGGAGCACGCGGAGACAACAACGGGAGGCCGCCGCAGGTAGCGAACCGCCTCGAACAGATGCAGGGAGCCCATGATGTTCGATTCGAAGGTGGTGACCGGATCTGTCCAGGAAACCGTCGGCAGGCTCTGCGCCCCGAAATGAAAGATGTGCGTCGGCTGATACTGGTTCACAACTTGCGTTACCCGTTGGCCGTTTCGAAGGTCACATTGCGTGAAACGCAGGTTCGACAGTTTCGGAAACGAACGAGAGCCTTCTGTGAGATAGGACCCGATCACATTCCAGCCTCGGGCATGGAGGAACTGGACCATGTGAGATCCGATGAATCCCTCTGCTCCGGTCACTAGTGCGGTTTTTCTCATTGGAGTCAATATCGGGTGTGGGGAAAATACGATCCGAACAACTTCGCTGCCCTGCTAGGCTCGAGGAAGAATTTCACTCGCACGGCTAAGAAGTGTTTCCCTCTCCTGCTCCCAGGTGTGTTCCAGGTAAACTTGTTGCCCTTCGCGTGCAATCTCCAGAACTTCGTTGGGATGAAAGAACGCATACTCGATCTGTTTCGCCAGATCGTCGGGGTTGCCAGGTTCGAAGAACAAAAGTGACTCTTTGCTGAAGTAGTCCTGGATACCCGGGGTGGAAGGCGCGATGACTGGTTTCCCCAGCGCAAGATATTCAAAAATGCGGGTAGGAGTATTGATTTCGGTGAAGGCGTTTCGGTGGTTCGGGATCACGCCGAGATCACAATTGTCAATTTCCGTTACCAGGTCTTCCAGCCGCTTCGGTCCGAAGTACCGGATAGCGCTCGCCAGGTTCTTGTCCCGGACTTTCGTCATCATGCGCTCAAGAAAGTCTGTGTTCGAGCCAAAAACGTGGAGCACAGCCGTCGGAACGCTCTTTCGCAGGCGCTCGAAGGCGTCGATGGCGACCTCCAGCCCATTCCGTTCGACTAGCGAACCGTGATACATGATCACGAAAGGTTTATTTTGCGTCTGGCCCGTCAAATTGCGTTCCCGGACCGTGCGGAACGGAAAAATCTGGCCATCCGGAGAGTTCATGACCACCGCAATCTTTTCTGGCTGGCAGCTGCGGTGGGAGAAGATTCGTTTACACGCGATATTGACGGTGATCACCAGATCGGCCCGCCCGATGCTCCACTTCTCCAAGTGCTTCAGGAGCTGAACACTTTTGCTGTCCGGTGCGACGTGAAAGATGGTTGTCAGGAGCTCTGGCATCGGGTCGTGCAGATCGAGAATTACCTTAGCCCCGAATAGCTTCGGGATCAACGCACTCGCAACCAGGAGGTCGGGCATATTGTGCACGTGGACTAAATCAAAGCGCCGGACCAGCGAGCGCAGTGCAAAGATCACGGATGAAGCAAGGATGAAGCTGGCATAGCGGTACGCATAGGCGAATTTCCCGCGCCGGTCATGTTTGATGGGAAGACGCAGAACGTTGACCCCGTTCAAGACCTCTCGCTTGGGCGCACCTTCATTCGCCAAGCAGATGAGATCTACGCTCGCGCCTTCGCCTACAAGTGCATCCACAGCGCGGCGTGGCCTAGGATCGAACGGGTAAGGCGAAAATGTGACCATCGCCACGCGCTTTCCTGCAAACCGCCTGCTGTTCCCGGTCAACGCAAGATGAGCAGGCGAAGCAGGATCCATCGGTAGGGTCATGGGAGAACCAATGATTTCACAGTCCGTGTTAGATCAGCAACAAGAGTCGCTCTCTCGGATAACTCCGCGGTCGCGGCAGGGGCATCAATCCCCTGACCCTGTCGCTTTGGTCGCCTGATCGCTCAACTTCTTGCGGGACTCACGTTCGATCTTGGCACGATTGGAAGTTTCGAGTGCCCGAAGGAATGAGGAATCATCAAATTTGCGCAGGATTTCGATGTTAGGCATGACACAGTGGCCGCCTATAATTCCCGGAAAGAACTTCGTCGCTGGAAGATACGCGATCTCTTCATAGAAGGAGATGATTTCTTCGTAAGCCTGACCGCTCTTATCACTGTACCGCTCGAGCTCCTGGGCCCAGGCAATTAATACGCCGAAGTAAGTAGTCTCGCTCAGCTTCGCCAATTCCGTTGCTTCCGGAGCCGACAGAATCCTGGTCTTGAAGCCGGCGGAGGCGAAATGTTCAGCAGCTTGCTTGCTGCTGGCGTGATCCATACCTCCCACGAATTTGGTGTAAGTGCGCAGTTCTTGCTTCATACGCACGTGCTTGCCCCGTACGGGGCTGTGCACCAAACGGGCCCTGGTCCGCTCAGCTATCGTTCGCGTGGTACCGACTCCGACCGTGCTGTTGATAATTGTCAGCGTGGGCTTGAACAGTTCGATGTAACGGGCGGTTTCACTCACAAAATCCTTGATCTCAAATGGGTAGCACACATGCAAAACATCGACTTTCCCGATGGGCCCGGCGGGCGGCGAAACGTCTATACCAATGACAGGGTAGTGCTCAGAAAGGCATTCCAGGAGAGGCCGGCCCACCTCTCCCAGGCCGACGACAACAACATTGTTTTCTTGTTTCACTGCCTAGCCTCCTTAGGAGAAGCGTTCCAGTTCATGAGGTACATTCATTCCTCCACCTTACCTTTGGCAGCGGAGTGAGTTGTAAAGCACAGGGGATGAGGCGACCTGGACTCGAGCACATGTCCTATCGCCAAGGTGAGATGCTGACCGCGTTTGTTCGAAGGCAGCCGCGGTATCCGGAATGGTACGCCGAATGAATTAACTTTAGACTACCAAAACATTTTGCGGCCCGGTGCACTTTGCGCTTCGAACCACAGCGTCGACGACCCGCGCCTGATCCGCCTCTGAAAGGCCGGGGAACATGGGGAGAGACACGATTCGTTCGGCAGCCTTTTCGCACACAGGGAAAGCGCCATGCTTGTACCCGAGACCACTGTACGCCTTTTGCAGGTGCAGGGGCACAGGATAATGAATCCCCGTATCGATATTCTCCTTCGCGAGGTCTGCTTGTACCGCTTCCCGGTTCTCGACTTGCAAAACGTACAGGTGATAGACAGCCTTCGACCAGGGAGCTTCAAACGGCGGAATGATGTTCGCTTCTGCGGTAGCAAACAATTCATTATATTTGCGGGCATGTTCACGGCGGCTTTCGTTCCACTTCGCGAGGTGCTTCAGCTTGGCTCTCAGAATGCCGGCCTGAATGGCATCGAGCCGGCCGTTGTAGCCCTCGACGTCGTGATAATACTTCTTGGCCTGTCCGTGGTCGCGGAGCATTTTAACTTTACGAGCGATCGCTTCATCGTCCGTGGTCACTGCACCGCCTTCGCCGCAGGCTCCCAAATTCTTGCCAGGATAAAAGCTGAACGCGGCTGCGCGGCCCATGGAGCCCGCCTTGCGCCAGCGATTCTCCTTCTTGGAAAAATACTCCGCACCATGTGCCTGACAGGCATCTTCGATGACCGCCAGGTTATAGCGCTCTGTCATCTCTAGGATCGGATCCATGTCCGCCATTTGGCCGTACAGGTGGACGGGCACCACCGCGGTGACCGGTTTCCCAAAAGTCCGATGCACGAGTCGTCTGGTTGCGGGATCGAATCTGCACTGTTCTTCGAAGTATTGGCAAAGTTTCTCAGGATCCATCGTGTAGGTGCGCGCATCGATGTCGACAAGATCTGGACGGGCACCAGCCTGTGAAATCGCTTCGGTTGTGGCAATGAAGGTGTTCGGGACAGTCAAGACGACATCGCCCGGGTTGACCCCCGCCGCGGACAGAGCGAATCGCAACGCGTCGGTTCCACTGCTGACTCCGGCACAGTGTTTCGTGTCGCAGAACAGGGCAAAATCGCGCTCGAATCCCTCCACCATTGGACCACCAATGAAGCCGGCTGTCGCGAGCGCGGCTTTGAAAACATCTACCAATTCCTCTTGGAGTTCGTGATGAGGTGTCACCAGATCGAGAAAGGGAATTCTTTGATAGTTGCTCACGGAGTCATCCTTTCCTGGAGTTAACGGAACGCAGGACCTTGGCCGGGTTGCCAGCTACAATCGTGTTGGGTGGCACCTCGCGGGTCACAACGCTGCCAGCGCCGACGATGGCGTTCTCCCCGATAACGACATTGGAGAGAATCGTAGCCCCCGAGCCAATCGAGGCGCCCTTCTTCACGATGGTCTGCTCGACTTTCCAATCCTGTTCAGTTTGTAACTGGCCATCGGGCGCCGTTGCGCGTGGGTAGGAATCGTTAATAAAGGTGACGCCATGACCGATGAACACGTTGTCCTCGATCGTGACGCCTTCACAAATAAAGCTATGGCTGGAGACCTTGCAGTTCTTCCCAACCGTTGCGTTCTTCTGGATTTCTACAAAGGCTCCGATTTTCGTGTTCTCTCCGATTTGGCAGCCGTAAAGGTTGATGAATTTAGAAAGTTTAACCCCGCTAGCCAGTTTCACATCTGGAGCAATCGAGCAGAATTCGTTCACAGACACACCAATTCTCCTTCCATATGTATGGAACAATCGGCAAAAAGGTGCTTCTCAAAAATAGCGGACATCTATTGGGGTGTTGGGGTTGCTGTGCACCATTTGGGCAAGCTACCGCTATTAACGACACTAGTGGACATCCCAGATTCTTCCGTCATGCGAGACTAAGTATAACAAAATAAATCAGTTAACTGCAACAAAAGAAACTTCAAACTGCGCTAAGGAGTAGCGCAATCAGATTGCCAGACTGCCGCAGGCTATGCGAAAAGCCAACGAAACCGAATCATGTTTCAATTGACTGAAAACAAAAATGTTAGTGACAAAGTAAGAGACCAAAGAACTTCGTCTGGCGCCGCTCTCTCTACGAAAGACGAGGGAAGGGAAAACTCTTACCACATTTTGACAAACGGGGTCCTAGCGGCACCTAACCTTGAGTCCCAGGCTCATCTCTATCTTATCGTCTAGGGTATTCCGTCCAACCGGTTCACTTGATTGTGCGCACGAAGGACCGAAATCTGCTCTGCACCTTCTGCGCCGCGGGCCTCAAGTCCCAAAGTTGCCTGCTGCTGAAGATTGTGCCTCCATGAGTCTTAAAATCTGTGCTTCCACGGAGTCCATCGGTTGGTTCCCTAGTGTGTTGTATCGGCCCCGGCAGCAATCCCTTCCTTTGGGAGGCCAAACCTACCGAAGGCGTAGAGCAACCAGCCGAAGTGATCAGGCCGGGCCTCATACCGAATTCTGAGGCTTTTGACCTGCGGCCCGCCGGAAATGTTGATGAAGTGGAGCGCCGCTTCCCAATAGTTCGTCACCCGCCTCTTCGGCGCGATGGAATCCCAAATCAAACCGCGATCCTGATTCCGAAGGTCATCTCCAAGTTCATTCGCTCCAGCGAGCCAAGATAATCCCTTGTATATCGGTTCGTGAAAGTTCTGGCCAGTGGCTTCTTCCAAAGCAAGGAGGCCTACAGGTGCAGTTCCGTCCTGCTGTAGGGAAAACACCGGGTAGCGATTCACGACGCGGCATGCGCGCTTATCATAAAGGAACCACCATTGCCCCTTTTCGCCTTGGAGCGCGCGAAGCGCGTTCGCACAACCCAACGCGGACTCCAGTGGTTCCTCAATCTGAAATGCCTGTGCGAAAGCTGTGAGCGCGTAGATGGCGTAAATTTGATCGGCGAACGTCCCAAAGCGGTTGCAAAAGGTCCGTTGAAAAAACCCAGAAAATCCTGCGTGTCCGAAAATCGCGCCCTCACTTTGGTTGTCCTGGAGCAAGTGGTATGTATCCGCAGCGATGTCTGTCAGATCCGGAATTGATCCTGGACACGCGAGTCGTGCGTGCGCTATGCCTGCCAGAAACCAGGCTAACCCCTTGGTGCAGGCCTGGCGACCATCCGCGTAGCTCTCGAGGGCCTTCCCGAAATCCACCTCGGTGAGCAGTGCTCCGAGTCTCTCCGGCGCACACTCGGCTGTGAACCAAGTCAGTAGTCCTAGATCTCCGACACTCCTGACCCAGCTTGTGTCTCCCAAGACCACATCTCGAATCGAAGCGACATCGACAGGTAGTGTTCCCCCCGACTCCGCCAGACGTTGCAGACCCAAGAGTGCAATGACCGTGCGTTTCCGTGATGTCCCTTCCCGGTGGAATCCGTCTTCCGTCAAAGTGACGCGCCGAGAGAAGAGCTTTTCTTTTTCTTCAAACAACGAGACAAGCGATCGTAGTGCCAGGGCATTCAGCGCGGGAATGTCCAGTCGTGAACGACAATTGTCGGCAGGAATGCCGGCTCGCTCCCGGACCGAAACGGCTTCGAGGAGCGACCGCGGTGACATTCCGCTTCTCGATGAGAATTCTTGCGCCAAGGTTGATTCGATCAAAGAGATTGCTAGAAGGGATAAAGGTTCAAGAGACGGGCGAATTCATGGTGATGTATCACTTGCGTTAGTTCTTGAGGTTTCTGCTCATTTCCACGTCCGCAAGCGCATCAAAACTCCCATACGACCAACACTTGTCTTCTCTCGTCGCGCTCATGCAATGTGCGATCCGACGAGCCGCACAGGAGACTGCGAATTGACAAGTCTACAATTGAGGAGTGCGGCCAGTTCAGACCCAGATGGAAGCTCTGCGAGGCACTTCAGAAGACCATGTTCCGAAGCTGTTTAAGATCAGCTCGAGGAGAAAACATTGGAATCTGGGGACTACGGAATGTCCAGCCTTGCTGGACCAGTGACATCTGCAGAGATCAGTAAGCGCCGTCACCCATTAGGACCACCAGTGGAGTAACGAGAAGGATCTTGAGGTCCAACCACAGCGACCAGCACTGCGAATAACGCAGATCCAAGCGGACCATATCATCAAAGCAGATACGACTCCGGCCACTCACTTGCCATAATCCTGTGACACCGGGTTTCATCTCGAAAACTCTGCGGCGGTGCCAATCATCATAGAGCTCAAACTCATACGGCAATGGAGGACGCGGGCCCACGAGAGACATCTCGCCGCGCAGTACATTCCAGAACTGCGGAAACTCATCGAGGCTAAGTTTGCGGAGGAATTTCCCAATCGGCGTGACCCGCGGATCACTCGTAATCTTGTACACGACGGGTTCGGTCTCGCTCTCGTTCTCCTTCGCCGCCTTGCCCGCGATAAGCCGTTGGACGTAATCACGATGAATCTTTGGATCATTGTCCGTGTACATGGTACGAAACTTAAGGCACTGGAATCTTTTTCCCAACCACCCCACCCGTTCCTGTTTGAAAATGACCTCACCTTTCGAACTTAGCTTGATTGCCAAAGCGATAGCCGCTAGAAGGGGCGAGTGCACGAGCAAGAAAATGCCGCTCCCCACAATATCAATCCCGCGCTTAATAATGATTGGGAGCCGCTTTTTTACAACTTCTCGAGAATGATCTTGGTACGTCTCGATGTCGGCCACTCGATCGGGTCGGTGCATATCCCAACTTTCGGGAATGAGATGAACCGAAACGACGAGATTCGCTGCGCGCCGGTGATCGAGGTTATCCCACAAGGCAGCCATAACTTTGGAATGCAAGACCTCGATGATGGGACTCTTCCCCTCTAGGTTGACTTCCGTGAATATCACGCCGAGAGTCAGGCCCTCTTCGTACCAGCCGATGATGTCGGTCTCTCGAGTCGCATCGGAGACGGCCGACGTGAGTCGCTCAAGGAAAGCCGTGTCCCTCTCCTTCTTGTGTACCGCATGTGAGTCAACCAGGATCAGAACGAATGGCTTGCGAGAACGTTCCGCGCGCAGACGTTCGCGGGCTAGCATCGCGTGGAACGCTTCTTCTTTGAGAACGTCTTCCCGGCAGGCTGACAGGTTGCCGAAGCGCGAGAGCGCTTTTCGGCCATTTCCCTGTCGCGCTCCTTGTCCTCTAAGAGTGGAGTTCTTTGAGTCGCTATTTCCCATTCCGGTTCCTGTGTCCTAACTCCTCGACATGGTTGAAGATCTCAGTCCAGTCAGGAATCCCTACAGTTGCCACAAAACCATGAGGACTTGCGAAGCTCAACCACCGTCCTAGGCAACCAATCCTTGCTGCAACGGATGCGACATGATCGGCTCGAGAGCGGGGGCTCGAGTTGGTCCAAGGGGACGCACGCAGCACCGATCGATCTCCAACGCGACGGATCGACGAAGCAGCGAAACGGAGACCACGATGCGATGATTCCCTTTGAACTTGATCAAAATGCCTTC
>Ga0074046_10004354_pt1 | contig 11584 bp, 7 predicted proteins | sample BogForMeECP23OM3_FD_94441 | JGI IMG/M metagenome (GOLD analysis project Ga0074046, IMG submission 94441) | Bog forest soil microbial communities from Calvert Island, British Columbia, Canada - Bog Forest MetaG ECP23OM3 | ecosystem: Environmental > Terrestrial > Soil > Wetlands ...
ACATCGGTTCAAATTTGGGTGCCCGCACCAGCATACCCCCCCCAGAAAAGAAACAAATGCCGCTGCCACAATCCGCGGAAGGAGTCTTCGCAGCACGATACCTACTCAGATTTAGATTCCTTGAACATCATGTTGATCGCATTTTGTCCAAACCCTTCGAAGCAACAATCCGCGCGATCCCAATCCACAAAGGAGTATCTTTGTTTGTAGGCTTGCATACTTTCTTCGTCCTGTAGATCTACAATCTTCAGTTTCGTTTTCTTCAGCTTTGGAAGTTTGGGATCGAAATTCTGGAATTGATGTATAAGGGAGAAAAGTGGCAACTTGGTATATTCGTCATGCTCAGGCAACGAGAATCCAATTATGGCAACCATTCTTTGGAGAGTACCTGAGTAATAGAAACCCCGCCAGAATTCCTTTAACGGATTAAGGTACACGATCTTACTGAACGAAGGGGACAATATTAGAGGCGGATCCGTGACGTAATTTTGCGTCTTAAAGTATGTGTCTAAGTTGCGGACCCTGTAGATGGTTTGTAGAGAGCTATCAGGAAAGTAAGGACCGCTGATGATTTTCTCAGGCAGGAAAACGTGTTGATTGCTGAATATTATATGATTTGGCAATTGCCAATCGTGTGAAGTTTGTTTGAACCTCAGACGGTTGTCAAAAGAAGTTCGGTCGAACCAGTCTATTGATCCGTGCATCTTAAGCAAGATGATTTATTTTGTCTCAGGATCAGTTATTCCAAGCGAGTTATCGACAGAAACATATCGATGAAGAAAGTGCCTGTAGAGTTTCCCATTTCTCTTGAGCGCATCCTCGATGAGCGTATCATAGTTGAACGTAATCACCACATCACCTGGGTACAAGTGACTGACGAACATATCGTACAATTTCTGCTGATCAGGCGATATTGAAGACATCCGGTCGAAAATTATCTTGGCAATGAGGCACCTTACTATGATCTGACTTTTGTTTCCCTCTTCACTCCAAGTGTCACTGCCTTTGAGTGACAGAAAATGCTCGATGTCCAAATAGGACATGAAATCTTCGATGTTGATGCCATCAGCATTGACCGAAGGGGTATGTGTACTGTTATAGTATTGCAGGTACTGAAGGACATCATGTTCGAGAATACCGTAGACTTCTAAGGCTTTGGACTCACGTACTACTAGCTTGAACAGTTCGGGTGTTAATGGAAGTCCAGCATGTTTTGAAAACCCGGCACCTATAACAAACACATCGTTCATAGAATCGTTCACTTATCTGCCGTCGTCCGTCGTTGAAAAAGTGTGTGTGTGCGCACCACTAGACCGGGGATATAACATAGAGGCCGTTTTTGGGTGTCCACGTGGATGTGGTTGAGGGGACGTGGTAGTCCACGTGTACACGGTTTGATGTGGTACTCGTCGGTTACCGCGTGGAACTCTCGTTGTATAATTTTTAATTTTAGAACATAATTGATAATGTTCATAAATTTAGTAATTTCATAAATTGCATATTTTCATAAATTTTATAATTTCTTATATTTCATAAATTCATAATTACATAATTGCAATTGAGCGCGCATGTATTCATACATTACCCTCAAATTCAATAAAAATATCGATACATAATCAATCTCAATACAAAATTAATCTCGATACAAAATCAATGCAAATTTAAGTTATCAACATAAAATTGGTTGATGCTAGTATCTGCCTTTTTCAAGGCTATCGCTAGTATTTGCTAGTTTCTAGACGCTGTTTACATTTGACTTCTTAATTTGCGGTAGAGAGGATTAAGCTACTTATACCTACGATCACAGTCTAAACAAACCCAGGCGCGTTCTTTAGCGTAGGAACGATCAACTGATGAAGCAAAATGTGAAATAGCTTGAGCGCCGTCAAATGGGGCTCTACTGGATCGGTTGAGTTCTTTGTTGAGGCTGTGACAGTGTGAAGGTTTCTTCTTGGATCGCAACTATACTTTTACTTCTGTCCATTGTTGCGATGGTTACAAACGCTAATATTTCGGGGTATTTTGCACCAGAATCCTCACCGCAATCCGGTTTCCTATGCACCTTTACCAGTACCCTTTCTCCATCAACTATAACGCAGGGAACTCCCAGCGTAACGGTTAGTGGAACAGATACTTGCGACCCTCAAGGAAGTTATTTGTGGGCTGCGCTATTGCCGGGTAATCCAAAACTTGTCGATTATCTTTCCGATCCATGCGACTCCATCGAATCATCTGTAAACGCAGGACGATTTAATCCATATCCGAATAGTCCATCGTTAAATTACGCATCTTTATGGGACTATTCTGCGTTCTATGGCAATAACTTCGTAAAGGATTTTGCTCTCACTGATAGCAGTGGCCAATTCTCCGGAAATTATCCTACCTCTTCGCTCAATCCAGGTTCATATTGCATTGTTCTCCAGGTTCCCTGTCAGATTTATTATCCTCCTAACGGCGGCTTTGAGGGTATTAGCGGTGTATGTCAAGCTCCTGTCTATGATAATCTCGTCGTAGTAGAATCATCGTCACCTAGTACCAGTACGAGTACTAGTACTGGTTTTACGCCGATCTGTTTTACTTGTTTTACTTTCACTTCGACATCGCCGACATGTACCGCTTTTCTGTGTAGTTTCGCCACGATTTCACAGCCGCCTGCCGTGACAAATACCTTGCCGCCTGCAGCTTTTCTGGGGACGGACTGGGCGGTTCTCTCTGTGTCCATGAACCCTCCCGCTCCTACTGCCGGTCAAATAGTGATATTTAGCATGTTGATGGCCGCGGTCTCGTCTTCGGGATCATTCCCGCAAAATGTATACGTGGCTTGCTTGATTGACGGCGCAAATTGCGGCCACGGCTCGCTTTCATACCCCGGTCCAGTTGGCACTCCATTCCCGGTAACTGTAAATCGCCACCCATGGCAAGCGACACCAGGAACTCACACTCTTACTTGGTCGATTTCGACGGATAACGATCCGAATCCCAGCAATAACGTAATGAGCACCACGTTTACAGTCGGACCGGCAATACAAACGACAACGCAACCAGTACTCGCATGCACTTTTAGCGGGTCACTTTCTCCATCAACTATAACGCAGGGGACTTCCAGCGTAACGGTTAGTGGGACAGATGATTGCTTCTCTCCGGGAACAACTGTGAACTTTTTCCTCTCTTCGGGTGCATGTCCTCTTAACATGGCCGCTCGGATTTCTACGTCTTCTACTACAACTGATAGCAGCAGTCTTTTCTCTCAGAATATTCCTACTTCTTCGCTGACTCCAGGTTCATATTGCGTCGAGTTAACTTCTCCCTCTTCAACGGGTGTACCCCCTCCCAATGTTGACGATCCTTTCACCGTAACCACCGCGACACCGACATCGCCGTCTTCGGCCACGGTAACGCAGACCTCACCCTCCTCAACTCAAACATCAAGCGACCTGATGAGTATGATTCAACAGAACCAACTCCTCATACTCGGTGGCATGGTCTTGTTGGCCGCCGTCATAATTGCGGTCGCGTTGCGGGGTCGACGAAAACCAACTCAATCAACGCAAGTTACTCCGGGCACTCCCCAAATGATTTACTGCCGAAAGTGTGGAACCCAAAATTCTGATGCACATGAGTTCTGCATAAAATGCGGAAACAAACTTCACTAACATCGGACTACATCGCGTTAAGATTCACGTGAATGAATCCGGTTGAGGCACCCTTGCCTAAGATCTAATGATGCAGATTTCGAGAAATTCATAGGATCTAAACAAACCCAAGCACGTTTTCCGTAGCGTAGGAACATGTCTCCGCTACATTTCGGACATTTACGCATCACTCGTTATCGGCTCGTAGGTTGATTTGTTTCTCCAACTCCATCAATCGCTTATGCTGACCAAATAGCATGGACATTATCAACGGTACTTCTTTGATGACTGAGGTCATTGTGCTGGCGTGTGAAGCGTAGAGTTTGCATTGACGCATCAGATCATCAAAGATCACCTTGTCTTCTGATCGTAGCATTTCACGAAATCCACGTAATCTCTTGGTTTCATCTGCTGCGACCATTCGCCAGGACGGAATCGTACGCCCCATAACAAACAACAAGAACCCTTTTGCGAATTTTGGTTTTGAATCACTGAGAGAACTAACAGATCAGGTGAGGTAACCGAAAATCGGGAGATGAAAGATTCTGAATATGTAGGATCGTATATCACATATGATGTATCGGTTTTCGACATATTATCCTAAAACACAACGTTTCGCTATCTAGTTTTGGCGTTTGCGCTTGCGGCATGGGAAGCTAGCTGGAGCATTAGTTGTCGGCATATTCCTCCTAAGCACGTTTGCTATGGTGATGCCTGCTCAGGCCCATTTCACGTTAGGTAACCTAACAGGCACATATCGATTCCATTCCCAAGATTTTGATCCACATGTTTCAGGTGTGGTTGGGTATGTTTGGCCTGGGGGTGGTCTGGATTCGTACTCAGGTGTTCCGAACGCGGCGTCCTCAGTGCTATCGCCGGGTTATCAGTCTCCGTACCCGTGTCGTTTGGGAGGTGAACCGTTAGGATTCAGTGGTGGCGTGGTCGGCAGTTCTGGTTATCCTGCGCAATGTAATCCGACTGGTGCACCAACTAGTTCATGGTACCAGTTGCAGGGAAGCGCCTATGCACCGTTCGGTGCGGTGTTGGCTGGTTCGACTGGTGATTTGATTTTCGCGATTAATGCTACGGCAGATACTTGTCCGGGGGGTAATGATGGTGGTACTGATTTTCCGTCTTTGGGTTGTAGTGGCTTTAATCCATTAGGTTGGAGTGGGATCACGATCTATCTTCCGCCTGGCTTTACGTTGCCTACTTTGGATGGGTCGGATGTGGTGACTACGGTGACGAATAATTACGCGAACATTCAAGTTTACCATGTTTCTCCGTATGATCGTTATGCGCCTGGTTGGACAGCGGTGAATATTTGGACTGATGGAGGGCAAAGCGCATACCCTAACGGGAATAATCCGTACTATAATCATCAATTCATCAACTTCACAAATGCTGGTGAATGGTACTACTTCAGACTCAACCAGGTAACCGCTCCAACAATCGCAGGTCGATATTTCTTCAAGATTTTGCTGAGCGGAGATAGTAATTACATCGCAGGGCAGGAAGGTACAGCGCTCAACGCCACCGCGTCGCTTCAACACGTGTTCGGTATTCCGTCATCGTTTGGTCCGGGTGAGGCTCCTACTCAATTCATCCCAACTCAGAATTGGCCTGTGTTGCTTGTGAAGGGTGAGATTGATCCAGCTATAATGACTGGTACGGTTCGGTATGGGGGTTACAATAGTACGTTGTATGGGGGTCCGGTTGGTGAGGCGGGGCGTGTGTATGCGCATATGGAGGATAAGATTGATCCATACACTGGTCAACAGATTACGATGTGCCCAGCTATTGGTCAACCTTCGGTGCCTGGTTGTACGGATGCGATGGGTTACTTCAACGCTACCGCGACCGGACACTATGAGGTTGAGGGTGTAGCACCTGGTGTTTACACGTTGTATGCTGAAGCGGCTGGGTTTCCAACGCAAGTCTGCGCTAGTGGGGTTACCGTGTTGAAAGGTCAATCATTGCATTTTGATTGTTACGTTCAGCCGGGTCCGGTGATTCATGGTAACGTGTTTAGTAAGCATCAGTTCGGAGATGAGCCGTGGCCCTGTACATCATCCGTGTACATTATTTTTAATGCTGGGCAATGTGGGATAACCTCCCATCGTCTTATCGCTGGAATGTTATTCGGCGATTACGTTAAGGTTGAGTTGTACGATGCGCCGACGTTGGGTAATATTCCTGATCCGAGTGCTAATTTGGTTTCTTGGTCTCCGTTGCCATGTGTGGCTGGTGGGCAGGATTTGTTCTTTCCGAAAGGGCATGCTGGATCGTGTGGGAATCCGCAGTTTGGAAGCCCAGTTGCTTTTCCCTGGCATGAGTACAGTACTTACAATGGTGTGGAATTAGGTGTCAACAATGGTTACCCATTCGTAACTACTGGCTGTCTCCTCGATCCCTTGGGACATAATCAAGTTTCCCAATCAGGTCACCACTCAGGACCTTCCCTCGGCTGTCGGTTTCCAATGAGTGATCCGCAGGGTGTTGGTCCGCCTCAACAATGGTTCGTGAAAGGGAGTACGACGATTCCGTTTCATTTTGAGTTTGGTGTGAAAGCGGAGTATGGTGCACCTAGGGATTTGGATGGGATGGTTCCGCAGGTGTATGCTACTTGGGTTAATGGGTTGACACCTGGTCGGTATTATGTGCGAGCGTGGGTTTTCAGGTACGTTCAGACCGCGTTAGATGGCGCGACGTTTCAGGAGTACTACTTTGATGTTACACCACAAGAATGGGCTGGCGATGTTACATTACCAATCGACCTTCGATTGTCAAGTTGGGTGAATAAGACGGTTCATTTCCATGACCAAACCGGCAGTCTCACCGAGGATCCGATTAACACTGGTGCTGGGTTTATGTCGGGTTACTTGATGGGTGCGGACGGGAATATTTACTCGTATAACCAAACAGCACTCGGCATCTCCTGCTTCACTCTTACGCCTTCCCCAGTGCCTTCACTGAAATGTGGTTTTCCCGGTGCGCCCGGGGGTGGTCCAGAATATTCGTATCCTGGCGCCGGTCACTGGTTTTACAACTCCTTGTACGACGCAGCTATTGCTGTTTCCGTTAATGCTGTTCCTGGGTATCGTGCTGTGGAGGTGAATGGTTTCGGTTTCAATTCGAATGAAGGTGTAAATTTAGATAGATTCAGAATCAATGGTAATGCCATTCAGGAGGGGCGAGCTTGTATCCAGTTTTTTGGTATTCAGGGGACTTGGAGTGGTGAAGATTACGGTATCCCTTCAGGAACCTACACACCCTACACGTATGTGTTAGGTTACTTGCCTCAGGGTCCATTGGAGCAGGTTTCGGTTACGTTGAGTGGGACGATGACGGCTGTGAGTGATCATATGATTCGTGCCCCAGGATTCAACGTAACCATTTACAGTATCGACTGGGAGCGGCCTACGGTTAATCGTGCTTGGGAGTTCGGGAATCCTGAAGGATGGAACCTGTTCGAGAATAATGGTGAGTATGGTTCTGCGATAAGCGGCTCGTCGCGTACTGGGTTCGTTAACAGTAACAGCGTGGGAGCGGAGATTGATTTAGGTGCATATAGCAACGGCAGCCTAGTGGATTGGACTGGGGACTCGGTTGCAACCGCATTACCATCTTCTGTTGCGTCAACGAATCTTTTCCAGAACCAGTTTGAGAACAATGTGACGTTGGATGGTGGTGGTTTTGTTGTCACGGGGGTTAATGGGGCGGTATTTGATGCGAACGAGTCCTGGTTTGGTAGTGAGTTGAAGTTCCCAGGCGCCGTTGGAGGCTGGTTGGGTGCTTCTACAACGCTGGGTGCTCAACCGTTCTTAGCCTGCTTCACGCCGCTCTCATGCCCGTTCCATAATGTGAATGGATTATTCATTTGGCCTCATGTACTGGAACCAACCGCGTTTCAGCCGGGCGAGTATAATTTTGGTGCGTTCACGTATGGTTACGTTCAGGATCAAGGGTTCACGGTAGCGGCTGATGTGGCTCAAATTGCTGACGTGCGATTGAATTTGGTGATTGGTGTGAACATTACGTTGGATATTTTGTTCAAGAAGGAACATGTGATCACCCCTACGGACTTCAACATGTCTGGTCGAGTGCGGATATTCAATGATCAGGGCCAGTTGGTGGGTGAATGGATGAGTTCCAATGGTGTCTACACGCCACCTAACCTCTGTCTTGGAATAACTGGATGTGCTGTTAATGGGGTGAATCCGCCTGTTCCGAATGGTCTTGCTGTAGCAGCGGATGGGACCGTGAAGTATCCGTTTGGGCCGTTGCATGCAGTGATTCCTGGGGTGCCCGGTCCAGGTTTACCTTCGTCACAGATTGGTACAGCTTCCCAACAAAGTCCACCGGTGGGTAGTGGGTTGAACGAGTACAATTACATTCCAGGCGGAATCACTATACTTCACGCACAGATCGCAGGCTTACCACAGGTTCCTGCGGCTGGATATCAGGCCCCTCTGGTTCTTCCATCCGGCATGTATTCTGGTGATCCGGTGTTTACGCCTTCATGGTGCGATTTCCAATTAGACTGCTACGCGTCCGGCTATGTGCCTGGTGGTCATTTCGGCCCTGGCCCAGCTAGAGTTGCTGGAACTGGATTATCATATCCGTTCCCGAACACGGGTATTTCGGGTTATCCAGACTATCAGGGTAGTTGGACTGCGGAAGTTGACTTCGTTCCATGGTACGCGAATAACACTAACTGCCTTACTCACGCTACACCTGGCGATATTATGCCAGTGTTTGATATTTCTGATCCATTTGCCTTATGCAACATATTCCTTTCACATGCGAACGGAAACTATTACCCACCAGTAGTCGGTTTACTGTTAGGCGAATCCTACCACATCATACCCGGAACCACAGCAACATCAGGCATTAGCTTAACCGAAGACGCAGCACTCAGTAGCACGTTCCTAGGACACAGCATGGTCTTCAATCACTTAGGCCCGTATTCGCAGGAAGGTGTTTGGCAGATAAGTGGGACGCACCTCTCAGGTGAGGCGAGTGGAATCTTTGAGGTTGATCTGAACGGATTCATTTCAGGCACCGCATTAGCGTTTACGTGGGCTAATGATTTCCGACCATTAAGCTGGGCCACTATCAGTGTGACTGGTGCGAGTGGTGCGTCATGGAATTACTATACATTCGATGGCCAATACGGCATGTATCTACCAGGTGGGTCCTATTCACTAACCATCTCAAGTCCAGGCATAGCTTCACAGACACTAAGCGTCTCAGTGACTGGCGGCGAGTTTGGTACTGCTGGTAATGTCTACATGCAACAATCCAACATACCCGTACCAGAATTCACCGGATTAGCGATCGTAGCTTTCGGAGCATTCGCGGCATCACTATACGTACTACAACGCAGACGACGAAAGTAAACCACAACAACAAGAACGCAACTCTGCCAAGCAGTGCGAACTACCTACGTAACGTTTCACTATTCCAACCTGTATCACGTGATACGCAACATGTTTCATGATTTCATGGTTACGTAGCGCATAACGTAGGTTACGCTGCGGCTTACGTAACGTCGCATTACCCGATAGCCAGGTTACGTTACACGTTAGACTGCATGAAATTACGTGTTACGTGATATCATACGTCGTTCGTTTTCGTGTGTGTGTGGGTCTAGTGGTGCGCCCCCCCCAAAAAAAATGAAAAGACGACGCGTAAACCACATAATTGCTGTTCAGACCGCAGGGGAACGACTTTCGGGCGCCAACCAGAAGTACAACCTGAGATACCTCTCTCTCGCGCACGTCTCAGACTAACGGTCCATAACTCCTAGATCCAAAGATCCATAGATCCCTATACCAATAATCATGAACTCTACTATTGACTTTCACGAGAGGAGTATCCCTGGCATTGGATTCGAATTCTTGTCATGTTGTGTAGGTTGCTGCGATGTAGACGACATCGTTGATTGTTAGCCAGGAGTTTGCGAATATGATCTGATCCAGGTAAACTCCATTCTCACCGACCCAGTTATACCAATTCCAGCAGTAACCTTCAGCAATTGAAGTGCCTATGATTACGATTTTTCCTGTTGAGAGGTTCACGATGGTTACTAGGTCTCTGCAGTCTGGTATGGCGAAGAGTATGAAGTTTTCATAAGCGTATCTTATGTTTGGTTCGTAGTATGAACCACCGTAAGCGATACTGCGAATGGTGATATTTTTTGCTTGCCAACTATTCAAACTAACAATATGCAACGCGGAGACATTTGTTAGAACAACTAGTACGATTAGAGGTGTGAGCAGCAGAACCATTCTCATAGTCGTCATCTTAGTATTATCTGGATGACTTTCAGCACCAAATATAGCATGAAGACGCCGTACAATAAGGCTAACGTTCTGAAAGCATGAAACATTTCATTCACCTCTCAATTTTCTCTGCAATTAATCTCCTCGATCGTGTTCTAAAGGCGACAAGAACCATCCGTGACGTCGCTTACCAGACTTTTTCCGAGAACGTCGCCAAAAGATCACACCAAAAACGACCGCGATCACTAATGCTGCGTATGTCGCAATTATGGCATAATTCACTCGCCACTCAGGCACTACGGTATGAGGGGCATCCATCAAGATTGTTCCTGAAGTAGAAGTCGTAATGAGGTTTCCTGACACATCATACCAACCGACAAATGTGATCGGAAGATCGCTGAGAGCTATTGAGAAAGACCCATTCGAGCCACGATCATACCATCCTTCCGATTCTGGTGAATATGGCGAAGCTGCGAGAGTCAGTTTGTACTGCGTTACATAAATCGTGTTGCGGCTAGAACTGAGTAGAGTCTTTGGTAGCAACAACAGTCTCTCGGAAATCGAAAATATATTCGTGTTCAGCGAGAAGAATCAAGATACTTTTCCGTTATTCGTCGAAATGGCAGATAGAGTCCTTATTCCCCATCACACAGCGTATGTAATTTACCTCCTATTACATCCGATTCTGCATAAAGATTTCTTTGACGCTGAGACCCAAAGAAGAAGCAAAGAACTTGAGGTCATCAAAGCTAAGGCAGCATTCGAAAGCGCTGGCTTCGTCTATCACCTAAATCTTACAGATAAAACTCATCCCTCGATGGAGATTGATGGGATTGCTGTCCGCAAGCGTGAGATGCTTGTTGTGGAAGTAAAAGGATGGGGGATAGGAACCTATTTCGAACACAAGGAGAGGCAAGAGTGGCTGATTAGAGATCTTAAGGGCATAGTTGATGGTTGGAAGTATAGCACGATAGCAGGAGAAGAGCGAAAGGAAAGAAAAGTCAGCTTGCTAGAGAAGATAAAGTTCGTAACGAGGAATATGCTCATCTGGGGATTTGATCCGGGCAATTACGATTCTGTCGAAGGAGCCATAGTCATCAAGGACTACCCTCCTATTAGTCTTTACAACGGAATCAAAATTGTATCAGTTGAAGATGTCCACAAGCGTTTTGGAGAATCTTGATTTCCGTTTGTGCCAGGATCATTCCAAGTGTGTGACTTGCAAGTCTCCAACGTCCAGTCCAGTGATTCGTAACGTGTATTGCGCGACTTGACGTCTGCCCAGATTTATGGCTTCAATTTCGACTCTTGCCGTGTACTCGTTCTCAATTAATCTAAGTTCCTCCCACTTCGGATGAAATCGTCGTACGTTCCGGTTTGACCACGGGTTCGGCTTCAGAGTCCGGTCGTATACTACCCACGGATTGGCAACGAAAGTACCAATCCCACGAAATTTCAAGACGAAATCAAATGCTTCTTCCCTAAATCCGACATCAATTCTCTGGCATTCCGGAATCTTCGATGGATCAAACACGTCAATCTCGGCTGTTCCTATTAGCAGAAGGGTGCGTGGTTCGGGTTGATTTGTCCAATGAGCTGTGATCTGAGGAACTCTTGTGCCTCCATGTATGAATTCCACTCTGACCTTGGAACTCAGAGCGGCAT
>Ga0074046_10004355_pt1 | contig 11582 bp, 4 predicted proteins | sample BogForMeECP23OM3_FD_94441 | JGI IMG/M metagenome (GOLD analysis project Ga0074046, IMG submission 94441) | Bog forest soil microbial communities from Calvert Island, British Columbia, Canada - Bog Forest MetaG ECP23OM3 | ecosystem: Environmental > Terrestrial > Soil > Wetlands ...
CTTCCGCCAGAACCTGCTGGGCAAGCGCGTGGATTACTCGGGCCGTTCCGTCATCGTGGTCGGACCCGACCTCAAGCTGCATCAGTGCGGTCTTCCCAAGAAGATGGCGCTCGAGCTGTTCAAGCCTTTCATCTATCACCGCCTGGAGCAGACCGGCCAGTGCACCACCATCAAGCAGGCCAAAGAAATGGTAGAGATGCAGGAGCCGGTGGTGTGGGACATCCTCGAGGAAGTTATCAAGGACCACCCGGTGCTGTTGAACCGCGCCCCAACCCTGCACCGCCTGGGCATTCAGGCCTTTGAGCCGGTGCTGGTCGAAGGCAAGGCCATCAAGATTCACCCGCTGGTCTGCACCGCTTTCAACGCGGACTTCGACGGCGATCAGATGGCCGTGCACATTCCGCTGTCGCCTGAGGCGCAGATTGAAGCCAGCGTGCTGATGCTGGCGTCGCACAACATTCTGTCGCCCGCGTCGGGCCAGCCGATCACTGTGCCCACGCAGGACATGGTGCTGGGTCTCTACTACCTGACCAAGGCCAAGAAGGGCGCCAAGGGCGAGGGCCGCGTCTTCTCGAACACCGAAGAAATTCTGATGGCGCTCGAAGCCGGCGAGGTGGAGACACTTTCGCCCATCCGGCTGCGCTACTCGGGCAAAGTTCTCGACATGACCACCGCCTACGACGATCAGGACATCACGCACACCGATCCGGTGGATTTCGGCAAGGAGTATCTCTCCACCACCGTCGGCCGCGTGATCCTCAACGACGCGCTTCCTCCGGGCATGCCGTTCATCAACGGCCTGCTCAAGAAGAAGGGCATCGGGCAGCTGGTGAACTACTGCAATCAGAATCTCGGCCTCGAAGTGACGGTGGGCATGCTGGACCGCATCAAGTCGCTGGGCTTTAACTACGCCACGCGTTCCGGCCTTTCCGTGGGCCTTGACGACATGGTCATCCCGGCCAGCAAATACTCCGTCGTCGACGAAGCCGACAAGAAGGTGATCGAAGTTCAGAAGCAATATATGGACGGCGCCATCACCAACGGCGAACGTTCCAACAAGGTCATCCAGATGTGGTCGCTGGTCACGGACCAGGTGGCCGACGAGATGTTCTCCAACATGAAGCGGGCCGACGACGACGGCGCTATGAACCCGATCTACATCATGGCCGACTCCGGCGCCCGTGGTTCGAAGCAGCAGATTCGCCAGTTGAGCGGCATGCGTGGATTGATGGCCAAGCCTTCGGGCGAGGTTATTGAAACACCCATCACTTCCAACTTCCGCGAAGGGCTGACCGTGCTCGAGTACTTTATTTCGACGCACGGCGCGCGCAAGGGCCTGGCTGATACGGCGCTCAAGACCGCCGACTCCGGCTACCTGACGCGTCGGCTTGTGGACGTGGCGCAGGACGTGATCGTGACCGAGAACGATTGCGGCACGCTCGAAGGCATCTACGTCGGATCGATCGTCGAGTCTGGTGAGATCATCGAGCCGCTGCGCGACCGCATCATCGGCCGCGTGTCACTGGAGCGCATCAAGGATTACGACGGCAACGTGGTCGTTGAAGTCAACCAGGCCATCGACGAAGACATTGCGTCGGCAATTCAGGGCGCGGGCGTGGAGAAGGTCAAGATCCGCTCCGTACTCACATGCGAATCGCGCCGTGGCGTGTGCGCATTGTGCTACGGGCGCAACCTCGGCTCCGGCCGCATGGTCGAGCTCGGTGAAACTTGCGGCGTCATCGCCGCACAGTCCATCGGCGAGCCGGGCACGCAGCTCACCATGCGTACCTTCCACGTGGGCGGCACGGCCAGCCGCGTGCAGGACCGGTCGCGTCTCGACGCCAAGAACAACGGCTACGTACGCTTCATCAACCTGAACACGGTCGAAAGCAAGGAAGGCGAGCTGGTGGCCATGAATCGCTCCGGTTCGGTGGCCATCGTGGACGAACGTGGCCGCGAAAAGGAGCGCTACCAGGTGGTTTACGGCGCACGCCTCCGCGTGAAGGACGGTTCCGCAGTCAAGCTGGGCGAAGTGCTCGCCGAGTGGGATCCTTACACCTACGCCATTCTCACCGAGATCGGCGGCACGGTGCAGTTCAAGGACCTGCAGGAAGGCATCACGCTCAACGAAGAAGTGGACGAAGTCACCGGCCTTTCGCGCTGGGTGGTTGCCGACTCGCCCGATGAGAAGCGGCAGCCGGCCATCGCCATGAAGGGCGCCCAGGGACACAAGCGCTATCTGCTGCCCCGCGGCGCGCACCTCATGGTGCAGGATGGCGATCAGGTAGGTCCGGGCGATGTGCTCGCGAAGATTCCCAAAGAGTCGACGCGCACCAAGGACATCACCGGCGGTCTGCCCCGCGTGGTCGAGCTATTCGAGGCCCGCAAGCCGCGCGAAACCGCCATCATTTCCGAAATTGACGGTGTCGTTCGCTTCGGTGAAGTCAGCAAAGGCCAGCGCAAGATCTACATTACGGCCGACAACGGCGACGAGAAGGAATACTCGGTGCCGCGCGGCATTCACGTCAACGTGCAGGAAGGCGAACGCCTGCGCGCCGGCGATCCTCTGATGGACGGCCCCCTGAACCCGCACGACATTCTTGCCGTGCTGGGCGAAAAGGAACTGCAGGCTTACCTGGTGAACGAAATCCAGGAAGTTTACCGCCTGCAGGGCGTGGCCATCAGCGACAAGCACATCGAAGTCATCGTGCGGCAGATGCTGCGCTGGGTGAGGATCGACAAAGTGGGCGATACGGGCTTCCTGCTCGAACAGCAGGTGGATCGTTTCCGCTTCCGCGAAGAGAACGAGAAGGTGCTGCAGAACGGAGGCCGTCCGGCCATCGGGCGTCCGCTGCTCCTCGGCATCACCAAGGCTTCGCTCTCTACCGACAGCTTCATCTCCGCGGCCAGCTTCCAGGAGACGACGCGCGTGCTCACTGAAGCCAGCATCAACGGCGCCATCGACAACCTGCGCGGCCTCAAGGAGAACGTGATCGTCGGCCGTTTGATCCCGGCGGGCACGGGCCTCGAGTACTACCGCAACGTCCAGCTCTCACCGGAGCTCGAGGAAGCGGCGGCGCGTGTGCAGCAGGAAGTCACGGCCGAGATCGAGGCCGCCGAACGCGAGCTCGAGCTGATGCGTCAGGAAGGCGAAGCCGAGGAGATGGCCGCCGAATAGGACCGGCCGTCCAGGCAACGTTTTCGGACATTTTTGCCAACGAATCAATCAACAAGGCCCGGCCAAGCCGGGCCTTTTCTTGTGTCTACGCGAAATTCCTGGGGTGCGTGCAACGCTCCTGGCCGATGAACTGCATATTGGCGATGAACTGCATATTTAGCGAACCCGAACCCTCCGCGGGCGGGTCTAATCAATATTAGAAAGTGAAAAACAGCACGATCTTTTTGCGGACCGCAAGGCGCAAACCGAGGATGGCACACAATGATGCAGGGAATTATTGATCGAAGGAACTTTACAAAAGCGGGAGCAGTGCTTCTGGTCCTCGGACTGGGACTGGTCGCCGGCTGCCATCTGCATGCGGTTGGGCGCAGCGACCAGCAGATCGCAAACGACATCCAGGTGAAAATTGTTGGCGATCAGGCGATTGCCGGCCAGAATATCCAGGTGAGTGTTGCCAAGGGTGTGGCCACTTTGACTGGGACCGTCGCCGATCCAGCTTCACGCACGCTGGCCGACTACGACAGCGGATCCGTCCCAGGCGTCAAACTGGTGGTCAATGATCTTGCGGTACTGCCCGCGCAGCCAGTACCCGCCCCAGCGTCGCAGGCCACAGAATCTGCGCCGGCTCCTGCTACGGAGCGGCGGCCCGCCAAGGCAACCTCCCCAGTGCGCAGCGGCACGCAGCAGGAACAGACTCAGATCGCTCCCCCAACCGTTTCACAAGTTGCCCCTCCCCCAGCCGTTCCACAGGCGGCGGCCCAGGCTGAGCCAGCTTCGCCTCCTCCGCCGCCTCCGGCACCGCCCAAGCCAGTGGTCAAGACGGTGACTCTTCCCGCCGGAACCATCATTCCGGTCCGCATTACCGAAGAGTTGAGCAGCAAGTCTGCGCAGCCGAACGACGTGTTTCATGGCTCGATTGCCGGCAATGTCGAATACTGGGGAGTGGTTGCCATTCCCGAGGGATCAACTGTAATCGGGCGCGTGGTGGATGCCAAGGACGCCGCCCATTTCAAAGGCAGCGCGCTGTTGAGTCTCGAGCTCATGGAGGTCACGGTGCGCGGCGAAAAGATAACGCTGGTGACCGAAAACTATACCAAGCAGGGCGAGGGACGGGGCAAGAACACCTTGGAGAAAACCGGCGGCGGAGCAGCGTTCGGATCGATCATCGGCGCCATTGCCGGCGGAGGCAAGGGAGCGGCTTTGGGCGGACTGGCGGGCGGTGCCGCGGGTACCGGCGTGAACGCTGTCACACGCGGGCAGCAAGTCGTCTTCCCTTCGGAAACACTGATCGATTTCCGCTTGGAGACGGACATGACTTTCAAGGTTACGATTTCCCCGAAGGCGAGCGCACCAGCCGATGAATCCAGGGAGCCGGGACTTCAGCACCGCTGAGGCCCATCTCTGCGAAGAAAAAAAGTGTCCATGACGCGCTGCCGAACTGGACTATTCAGGAGACAACGCGGTGAATCGGCAGAGGCCCGGTCGAAAGCCGGGTCTCTTTTCATGCGCACCCCATGGAAGCGAGATTGGCAGCCGCGTCGCCGGATGCGTTGCGAACGACGCTCTTTCGGGATTGCTTGGCCATATACATCGCGGCGTCAGCGGTGCTCAACAGTCCGTCCCCGTTGATTGCGTCTTCGGGATAAATGGCGATGCCCACGCTCGCCGAACCAGAAATTTGGCCCCCCTCCACTGCAAAGGGCTCGTCGAAGCAATGCTCCAAACGCATGGCGATCTCTTCCACCTCCGCACGGTTGCGCACCGACTGCACGACCACGGCAAATTCGTCGCCGCCTAGACGCGCAAGCATGTCTCCCGGGCGAAGCTGTCGTTTCATGCGCTGGGCTACCTCTTGCAGGTACACATCTCCGGCCTGGTGGCCGTACTGATCGTTGATCTGCTTGAAGCGGTCCAGATCGATGAAGACAAAGCCAAAAACGCCAGCGCTGGTGCGGCCTTCATGAACGAGCGTTTCCAGCTGTTTTTCGAGAGAGAACCGGTTGGGGATGTCGGTGAGCAGGTCGAACTCCGAGCGGTAGACCAGCGCGTGGTAGAGGTTCGACGTTTCGATGGCCAGTTTGGCGAGTCCGGTTCCCAGTACGAGAGCCGCAGACTCTTCCGGGCTGGGCTTGACGAAGCGCGGAATGGCGGCGAAGAGCGTGCCAAGGCAAACTCCCGACCGACCGTGGATTTCATTGAGGACAATGCGCTGCGAGGTGATGATGGCTGGACGCTGACCGAAGGACGGGCCGTCTTTGATCTCGCACCAGGAGGCAGCGCCACGCAGCTGGAAAGAAACCAGGCCTGTAATTTGCTCAATGATCTCTTTCAGGGGGCGAGAACTATTGAGGTCTTCGAGGACCAGGCTGCGCCGCCGCTCCAAATAAGCCAGAGCCGCGGTTTCGTGGCGTCTTTTCCGTTCCAGATACCAACTCCAGGCGCCCACCGCGAACACGACGACGAGAAGGAGGCCCACTAGGATGATGAGATTGCGCACGTTCAGTGGCGAAGGTCTGGCGACTACCTCGATGTCGGAAAAAGAGCGCAGCAGGATATTGAAGGGCGCCTCGTCGTTGAAGGGGTTACCGTCTATGGGAACGCAGATGCCGGTGACCTTGATTCTGGATCCCAGAGGGACATCGAGCATGGGCGGCGGCGGCGCGGGCGGGGAAGGATGGCTGTAGACAGCGGTGAAGAGACGCCCGTCGGAGACCAGGACGTATTCGTCCTGCGCGGCCTCCCGGACCGCGGTCACCACTTTCCCTTCGATCGAAACCAGATCGTACTGGTGCCCGCCAAGCAAGCTCCGCCCCCAGAAAGCGAGTTGACGCCAGGTGGCTGGCTGCGGCGGGATGGGCGCCTGGACGTGGCTGTCCTGAATTTCGGCATGATTCAAGAGTAGGTGACCGTCGTGGGTTTCAGGGAACCCGGTTGCGTCGGCAATGTCGCCGACTTGCAATGGCTCACTGGTCCGGGTGGACACCCAGAGACTCTTGTCACCGTTCTGGAGGACAACGGCTTCACCAGGCTGGTACCACGTGATGGTGCCATGAACCCGCAGCCTGGTGGAAAGATCGTGGACATGATAGCCGGTGATGATTTCATAGAGAGGCGTAAGCGAAAGGGACCACGGGTTGTCGCTGGCGTGGCGGAGAACTTTGATATCGGCGAGGCTGGAGATCTTGATCTTGGCGCCGGTCTGCTGCATTTTGCCGTCGAAGATTCTTCCCGCGGCTCCGGAGACCTCGACCTCCGCGTCGAGCAGGTTTCTGAGCGCGTTCGCGTCGCTGCTTTCAACCTCCAAGTCGATATAGCCGCCCTCGATAAGCAACTGCAGGCGGGCCCTCGGCGCCACCGGGCTGGAAATCAGATCGGCCGCGCGGATGATGCCGTGAACGCTGACCAGCATGCAGTTGATCCTGGTGCCGACCAGGTCATCAAAGCCGGCTTCAATGGGTTTGGGAAGCGGTCCGTGGCGGAGGAAGGTTACGTCGGTGGCGAGGACGAAAGGGAGAAAGCTGGGCCGGGTAGTTCCCTTGACGAGGACGCGGTCGCCGGGAAGCAGTACGGCATCCCTGGTGAGCTGGACATAGATTCCCTTGTCACCGTCCTGGACATCGAGATTTTTGAGATTGCGCGCGTAGTAGGTTACGGTTCCTTCGAAGGCGACGGGCAAGTGCAGGGTTGCCTGGGCGTTGGAGAGGGCGGAGATGGCACTTAAAGTGGTCAATGGGACGCCAGCTTGCGGCCGCACGGGGGGTGCGCACATCGCGAGCGAGGCGAAGAGGAGAGCAAATCTCTTCATGGGCGCAACTCAACTGGGCAGATGCAGGAGCATCTGCTTCTCCATGCTTATCGGCAGGCAGGAGCAAAATAATTAGCTGGTTACATTAGAGGTGGCACACAATACTGTGCATGGGATCAAGATGCGGGGCCTCTTAGGAGCGATCTTTCTTCACGAGATCGTCTTCGTCCAGAACTTCCCCATCCCGGCTCTTGCCTATCCGCGTGTACTTGGCGACGTACATCGAGGCATCCGCTGCGCTCAGCAACGTTTCCACCGTTTGGGCATCCTCCGGGTAGAGAGCGATGCCCACGCTGGCCGAGCCGTGGATGACGCATTCGTCTCTCACAAAAGGTTCGTGGAAACAGAATTCCAGCCGCGACGCGATCTCTTCCATTTCGTCGCGGCTGTGCACTACTGGAACCAACACTGCAAATTCATCTCCGCCCAACCGCGCCAGCGTGTCGCCGGGGCGCAGTTGACGTTTCATGCGCTGCGCCACTTCCTGCAGGTAAAAATCGCCCACCAGGTGCCCGTGCACGTCGTTTACGCGCTTGAATTGATTCAAGTCGATATAGATCAGGCCAAAGACGCTGGCCGACTGGCGCGCCGCTTGAATCATCGCCGTCAGCTTCTTCTCCATGACGAAGCGGTTTTGCACGTCGGTCAACAGGTCGAACTCCGACCGGTGCACCAGATCGGAATAGAGGCGCGAGGTTTCGATGGCCAGGGTAGCCAGCGCCGCCGCCATGGCCAGGGCCTCCCGCTCCGCGACAGAAGGCTTGGTGCGCGCATCGAATGCGGCGAACAACGAGCCGAGTGGCTGCCCGGTGCGAGACGGAATGGGATGTTCGACAGTGCGAAACGACGCCGTGGAAAGCCGCGACGGCCGGTTGCCCAGCGTGGCGCCTTCGGCAACGTGGCACCAGCAGGCAGCGCCATTCAGCCGCACTGAAACCAGCTCGGTGATGCGCTCCAAAGTCCCTGCCAGCGGGCGGGAATAATTGATGTCTTCCAGAATGCGGGCGCGGCGTTGCTCCATGTACGCCAGAGAAACTACCTTGCGCCGGTTCTTGTGCTCAAGGCTCCACCCGCGCATGCCCACCACAAGCGCCAACAGCAGCAGCCCCCCGAAGAACAGCGCGACATTGTGCGCATCCAGCAAACCGGGCGGGGTTAGGACTTCGATATCGTCCTGAGAGCGCAGCAGAATACTGAAGTGCGCATCGTGGCTGAAGGGATTCGAGTTCAATGGCAAGCAAATGCCCGTGACGCGAATGCGCGAACCTACGGGGATGGCTTTCATCGGAGGCAGTGACGATCGTCCGGCATCAACCGGATGCTGATAGATGGCCGAGAACTCATAGCCGTCCGAGACGAGTACATACTCGTCCTGCGCAGCCTCCCTGGCCGTGACCGCGACCTGGCCTTCAATCGAGACCAGGTCAAAGATGTGCCGGCTCGAAGCCAATTGCTGCCACGTTGCGGGCAGCGGCGCAACCGGCACAGCAACGCCGCTGTCCCGGACCTCGCTCGCCGTCAACTGCAGAAAGCCTTCGTTCGTTGCGGGGAAGCCTGTGGCGTCGGCCCGGTCGCCCACCTTCACCGGCGCGAAGCTATGCGTCGTGATCCAGAGACTTTGCGGCCCATTCTGCAGAACGAGGGCAGAGCCGGGCTCAAAATACGTCACCACGCCTGTCACTCTGACACGCTGGCTCAGGTCGTCCACGTGATAGGCGCCGAGAATTTGATCCATCGGAGTTTCCGGCTGAGACCACGGGTCGGCCGCCGCAGGCCTCAATACTGTGACATCCGAAAGGTTCGAAACATGCAGCGCGGCCCCGGTCAATTGCCGCTTGCCATCGAACCTGCCCCCCGACACGCCCGTCACCGCGACCTCGGCGCCGAGCAGCTTCGCCAAATCGTCAGGATCGCCCACATTCACGACCGCGTAAACTGACCCGCCGTCGGTTTGAATGCCGAGGATTCCGCCCTTGGCCCCTGACATCCATTCGGCATCGGGGTTCGCGGAGCGCACTACGCCTCGCGCGGTCACGAGCACTGAATCGTAACGCGCCTTAATAAGATCGTCGAACGTGACCGCCACCGGTTGGGGCAGCTTGCCGTGCCCAAGGAGGGAAAGGTTGCTCAAGATTACGCACGGCCTGAAACTCCCCTTCGTCACCCCTTTCACGAGCACACGATCGCCGGGAACCAGACTCGGGGGTTTGTTGAACCACACGTAAACACCTGCCTGGCCGTCCTGGACAAACAGGTCATTCCGCTCCGCGCTGAAATAAGTCACTGTCGCTTCAAAGGCGACAGGTACGCTCTTTGCAGCTTCTGCGTTACTGAGCGCGGACACGGCGCGCAGCGTGGTCAATGGAGCCTGCTGCGCTGCCCCCGCAGCGGCAAAGCATGCGAGGGCCATAGCTACCGCGGCTGCAAATCGTTTCGTCAACTCGAACTGCGCGCCCCTCACTTTGATTTCACCGCTCCTACGACATAGACTCAATCTTCTCCGCCGCCCCCACGATCTTTCGTGCCGGATGAGCGGTAGTTGGATGCGAGAGGGAACAATGCGGGGGAATTGCCTTTCAACCATGTTAAGCGCGTCGAAGACTTTGGATATACCACTTTTGGTCCCTTGACTTGTGGTCGTTTGGGGTCATCCGATTTTCCGGCTATCGCCTTTGATCGCAACAATATCCGGGACAAAAAAGGCACCGCGCTCAACCCCGCCGGAAGTGCCCCTGCGACTCTGGGAATCATCTCCGTTTAGATCCATGGAAAAGCTCGTCCGCCGGTGGTTCTACACTAACAATAAGTTCGCGTGTATAAGGAACGTGGCGTAAAGATGGGAAAAAAGCTTCGCGTTGGGATTCTTTTTGGCGGGCGCAGCGGCGAGCATGAGGTCTCTCTGCTGTCGGCCGCGTCGGTTCTGCAGGCGATCGATCGCGACAAGTTCGATGTAACCCCCATCGGCATCACCCGGGAGGGCCGCTGGCTGGCTGCGGCAGACGCCAACCATCTATTGAATGGCGACATGAGCGCGGTTGCGCGGCGGTTGCGCGCCGGTGACCCCGAAGCTACACCGGGCGCGAAACTCCTCCACGAAGGCATTCCTACGCTGCTGGTGCCCGAGCCCCGTTCCGCGACTCTCAACCAAAGCCAGGGTCCGGGCGGCCAGCCTCTCGATGTCGTCTTCCCCGTTCTGCACGGCACCTTTGGCGAGGACGGCACCATCCAGGGACTCTTCGAGCTTGCCGGCATTGCCTATGTCGGCTCAGGAGTGCTGGGCTCGGCCGCAGGCATGGACAAGGACGTGATGAAGCGCCTCTTCGTCCAAGCCGGCCTGCCCATCGTCAAACACGTCACGCTGCTCCGCGCCCATTGGGAAAAGAACCCGCGCAAGGCCATTGCAACAGTCGAGCGCGCGCTCAGTTACCCGGTCTTTGTAAAACCGGCGAACCTCGGCTCCTCGGTAGGCATCACCAAGGCACACGACCGCAAGGAGCTCGGCCCCGCGCTTGCCGTGGCCGCCAAGTATGACCGCAAGCTCGTCGTGGAGCAAGGCGTCGGCAAGAAGGCGCGTGCGCGCGAATTCGAAGTTGCGGTGCTAGGCAATGACGATCCCAATGCGAGTGTCGTGGGCGAGATCATTCCCGGCAAGGAGTTCTACGACTACGAGGCTAAGTATCTTTCCGAAGGTTCCGTGCCTGTCATCCCCGCCAAGTTAAGCAGGTCCGAGACCAGGAGAATTCGCGAGATGGCGGTCACCGCATTCCGCGCCTGCGACCTCGCGGGCCTGGCGCGCGTCGATTTCCTGATGGAGCCCGAAGGCAGGCACCGCATCTTTGTAAACGAAGTGAACACCATGCCCGGCTTCACGCAGATCAGCATGTACCCCAAGCTGTGGCAAGCGTCGGGTCTTAACTACACCGATCTGATCACGCGATTGATCGAACTGGCGCTGGCGCGCCAGGCGGAGAAGAACAAGACGGTATACAGCAGGGAATAGGGAGCGATGGAATTAGTAGCGCCGGTCTCCAGACCGGCTGTAGTGCGGGCGTCCACGCCCGCACCGATCAGAGTCCCCTCATGAATGAATGCTGGGAGCGCCAGGGAACAAGACAACCCAAGCCGGTGTCTAATTCATCTAGGCGCTCCAGGATCGCCCTTGCCTCACTGCGAACTATGAACTGTGAACTGTCCACCGCCCGCTTCACACTCAAACCCACACTCACACTCACACTCACCTCACACTCACACTTCACGCTGTTCACTGTCCGCTGTATCCTGTTTGCGAGGAAAGATTGCCATGACTCTGCTCGACGCTCCCAAGTACGACCCCACGCGCTCGCGGCGCAATCTGTTGATCCTGCAGTGCAGCGCGGGCGCTATCGTGTTGCTGTTGATCAGCTGGTGGCTGGTGGCCGGCCGCCCGGTGGACTGGCCCTGGTACTGGAACCGCTATCTCTTCGGGCGTCACGCGGTCAACAATTTCCTCACCGCGGTCGAAGCCGACGATCTCACCAAAGCCTACGGCGTCTGGATCAACGACAAGAACTGGCAACAGCATCCTGACCAGCACAGCGTCTATCCTTACTCGCGCTTCCA
>Ga0074046_10004358_pt1 | contig 11576 bp, 8 predicted proteins | sample BogForMeECP23OM3_FD_94441 | JGI IMG/M metagenome (GOLD analysis project Ga0074046, IMG submission 94441) | Bog forest soil microbial communities from Calvert Island, British Columbia, Canada - Bog Forest MetaG ECP23OM3 | ecosystem: Environmental > Terrestrial > Soil > Wetlands ...
CCCACGCCGACCTTCTTCTTTGCGACCACGCCGATCTTTGCGCTGACGTTGTGAATCACGCTGACCTCAGGAGTAGATAATGCGTCCGACCCAGGTTACCCTCTCCGCCGCCGGCAACTCACCGTTAATCCTTACCGACTTCGAGCAGACTCCGTTCTGTCTGAGCTTGGCGGCTTCCTGCACCTCCGGCGCAACGCTTAGCTATCAGCCCCAGGTTTCGATCGACAACCCTTCCCCGGAGTGGTACCGCGGCGTTACGGTTTCGCAGACGACGACTGTCATTACCATCACCAATGATTATGGTCCTCCTGGGGGCGGTGCCACTCATGGGCTCTCGGTCGGGGATGTCGTTCAGCTAACCGGCACCCAAGGTGATGACGGCCTTTATCCTGTCGCCTCAATTGTTAGTGCAACCTCCTACACCCTTACCTCACCAACCAGTAAGAGCTTCACTGGCGGGCCGGGCAGTCAGGCGACCGGATTCCGAATGTTCCCGGCCTACGTTGCAGTGGTTGGCGGCACGACTCCTCGGACCCTCTCCAGCTACGTCGTCCCGATTTCCTGCGTCCGCCTGGTTGTTTCCGCCTACACCGGCGGCTCTTGTACCCTAACCGTTCTGCAGGGGATGGAGAAGTAGGGTGCCGCAAATCCAACTCGACAATCCTGCGCGCGGATCAACAGCGCTGTTGACTTCGTGCGTACCACCGAGCACTAGCAGTCAGCTTGCTGACGGTACGAATCCGGATGATGGTACAGGAGATACTGCGTTCAACGGTGGCCGCAGGCTCAAGCAGTGGGCAGCGGACGCGAACTCGATGTTCTCGGATTTGTATTCCTCAGTATTCTATCCTGCAACCCCAATCACCACTGCAACCATCAGCGCCGCCGCCCTCGCAGCATTCACTGCTGGTGGTGGGACTGTGCAGTTGCCCGCCATTGACATTACCCTTACTGGACCGCTACCGGTTTATGCAGGCGTGATCTATAACGGTGCGGGCTTTATCGCACCACAGGGGGCTTTGCCGGCAAACGGAACCACACTTATTGGTGATGGGACTTTTGATGCTTTTGATTATTTTGGGTTTGCCGGAGGCATTGCTACTAATACTTTAGATCCCGTGACAAACCTGCCCGTACTTGGGGATCAAAGTACTCCCCCAAACAATAATGCAGCGTTCAACAATGGCTTCGTGAATGGCTTTGGCGTTTGCAATATGAGTCTCAAGGGTTTTGCTACTGGGCTTAAGCTCGGTGCTCTTTACAGCCCAGGGGTCATTAATGGGACGTTCATAAATCTTTGCGGATGGGAGTGCAGCCAGTGGGGTATTTGGCTAGAAAACTGCATGCACTGCTATGCCAGAAATATTTATGGCAGCGGTAATTCATTAGGGCAAATTTGGGTTTGTTGTTCAGGTGCATCTGCTGATCAGACCGGCAACTCGGTGTTTATCAATACCTACTCCATTTCTTATGGAAATATCTCACAACGTGGTTTAGTGGTTTCCACTCGCGGCAACAGCCAAATTAATGATGTAGATTTCTACAGCATTAATGGAGGTGCTGGGGGCCGCACAACAGTAACCCAAGCCGCAACGATGTCCGCTGGCGCTGGGATTAATATTGGTGTAGTCAATTCCGCACAGTTCGTCTCGGGTCAGCCGGTCGTGTTCAGCGCATCGGTGAATGGATTCACTCAGCACGTCACTTATTTTGTGGTCACCAGTGCGGCAAACGTCATCACGGTATCGAATTATATTGGCGGTACGCCTATTGCAGCCAATAATAATGCACTGGTTAACGTCATCAGCTACGGTTTCTCACCGCTCGAAGTGTTCGGGGATCGCAATTATAACTATGGCGGTGTTGGGGCAGGAACTGTTTTCCCTTGCCAATTTGAAAATCTTGATTTGGAGACGCAAGGCTCTGTCGCCAATTCGATGTTGACGATTCAGAATGTTAGAGATTGTAGATTTTCCTTTGATTACATCAATGCAGGTAATACCGCTACCGTCGTGCAACGTCAATGCAATGGGGTGTCATGGACATCATCCGTTGAAATTTCTAATCAAGTTTATGACATTGACAATACCTTCGCCAATCCAAACATTTCAGGGTGGCGCTCGCAGTTAGGCCCCGGTAGCGGAACTTTCATCAATTGCGGCGTGGGCTTCAGTCAGTTCAATCAGGACTTCTCCGACAATCGCGCGATGGGCAGTGGCGGACTGGTTTACTTGACGGGGTTTTACGGTCCCGAAATTATTGTCAACAAGAGCACGTTCGCGACCGAGTTTGGGAATTACCCCATTGCTATCCGTGGCACGCAATTAGGCACTGGCATTACGATTGCAACTCAGAGCCAGATCACCTCGAACATTACCTACACCGGTCCAGGCGGTGGTACTCTTACTTTGCCGAACATCCCAAACGTCAATGCAGAAGGGTCGATATTTGCTATCTCGAATCCCTCGCTCGGCACGTTGACGGTCAACAGTTCCTCGGGTCAACCGATCATCGGCGGCGGTCTGAGCGCGACGAGTTACGTTATTCCAGCTTTGACTGATGCGTGGTTTCGGTCCTGCAACAACGCAGGATCGCTTTATTGGGCGGTAAGATAAGTGTGGGATTTCTCGTCATCTAAGGTTTTGTTCGACAGCTCACAGTATCTGTTCGATGGTACAGGGCCGTTTGCGGGGACCTTAAGTGCTGGCGGTGGTGCTCAAGTCGGTGGCTGGTATGGAACAGTTCGTGCCGGGATGCCTCCGGGAGTTTATAATCCTCCTGTGAATCAGCCATCCTATTCGCCCCCCGCTGGTAGCTATGCGGGGCCTCAGAATGTCACTGTGGTCTCCCAGCCCGGAGCCACAATTTGGTATACCTTAGATGGCTCTGCACCAGTTCCAGGATTTAGTGCGAGCATCCTTAGTGGAGATACTGTTTCGATCGCACAAAGCGAGACTATTACCTCGATTGCCACACAGGCGGGCTATACGACTAGCACTCAGTCGTCCTCTGCCTACACAATCACCTATTTGCCTTTTACCAATATAGCCTTTCAACAGGAGGATTTGGGTGTATCTTGGCTGCTCGCTGAGTGGAGAACCCAAACTCGGGCTAACTATACTACTGGACCTGTCGTTGTTACCAGTATGATCCCCAACCTCGCGGCGCTGCCGAGCAATTATCCCGGCCCCGATACCGCGACGTACATTGGGCTTGCTATCCCTAGTAAAGCAGCGGGTTTCAGTTGGAATGACAACATTACGGGGGTCAAGATCACCAAGGCCACTGCGAGCGGTACGCCAGGGTCGGCAGTGGGATATGGCCCGCTCTATTCAACGCAGGGGCTGCAGATCAGCCTGCCCTGGGGCACGAATGGTAACCAGTACACGATATCGTTCCTTGATACGAATGCTGGGGCGCTGTGGTTCGTGGATTACACCTTGGGCGGAACACTCGCGAACTATCGTCAGATGAATCAGAGTTCTCAGTACGGTTTTGCTAATGGCATGCACGCCTTCTCCCGAAAAGGCGTCAATCCACACATCATGTACTACGTCGGCAGCGGCGGCGTTGTGCACCTCTACGACACCACGGTAGGGGTGATGGCGAATGCGGATTCTCAGGCGGTAGCGAATGGCTATGCGGGCGCGTGGCCATGGACTTGGAACGCACCAATATCCAATGGCTGGGTCATGGTCAATGCGCAAGAGACCTACATGACCGCCGGTTCCGGCTCGGCGTTTTATTTTATCAATCTGACCACCGGTGTCACGGGTACTTACGCTCATGGGATCGATGATGTTTACGGAGGTTATGGCGAGCCGACAGGCCATGCTTGTGTGATGACCGATGCCAGCCCAGATGGGGCCTATGATATTGAGACTGCAACCTTCAATCTGCTGAACCCAGCGCTCACGGGCAGCAATTGGGACGGTTCGAATTTCTTTCACCAGCCCTCTCTGAATGGCTACTGGACCACAATGGGTTCCAATGCTGGCAGCGGCCACATGCAAATTCTCAAAATCTTTGCCGATGGCACCAATAACGCTAATTCGGGAGTTTTCTGGCCTAAATACTACGGGCAGTTCCACAACTCAGGTCATTGGTGGTTGCAGGGTAATGGTACAAATCAGTATCAGTTGATGAGCACTGATGATGCGACGGGTTTCGGTAGCGGATGGTCTGCCTCTGAGAATTATGCGCTAACGTACATCAATCCAGATACGGGCAATTCATACCGTCTAGGATTCCATTATTCCTGGAGCGGCGAGAGCGGCGGCAACATGCCCGCGGGCGGCCCGGCCTCTGGCCCAGGCGGCGCGAATCAATACTGGTCGCAGGCCCATGCGAGCCCCAGCCACGACGGTAAGATCGTGATATTCGGCTCGAACATGCTCAATCAGGCGCGCATCGATTTGTTCGTTATGGAAGTTCCCCTCATCGCGGGCACACCACCGAGTTTCCCATGAGCATCGCAGTACGCCAAGCAGTTCAGGCTAGCAATAGTCTCTCAGCTCAGACGAGCCTTGCCGCGCCTGCGGTTACGGTGCTCGCCGGAAGCTATATTTTTGTAATTGCTACTATTCGGGGAGGTGGCACGTTTAGCGTCCCTACGGACGGGACCAATACCTACACGCAGATCAGTTCGACGGTGATCGGTAATGGCGTAAGGATCGGCTCATTTGTCGCAGGGCCTGTCTCAGCAGGCACCTATACCGTCACCAGCAACTTTACTTCCACCACGTACCCCACAATTGCGGTGGCCGAAATCACCGGATCGACGGGCCTGGACACTGCAGGCACCGACTACAGCACGAACTATCAGGCCGCGAGCGGTACTGGGACGGGCGTTGTTACGAGTGGTAACTGCACCCCCAGTACAGCCGGGCTCATCATCGGCGCGACGCTTGACACCCAGATCAGTCAGGTGATGAGCGCAGATACCACGGACGGGTACACGGATTTATTTCCGGCCGCGCCCTTTTGGAGGTTCAGCGGAGGCACGAACAAGGGCGCGATGGAGTACATGCTTTACAGCAGTACAGCTCCGTTGCCGGCCTTGTTTAATGTGGCCACCAGTACGCAGACTCTAACCGCAGCGGCGATATTCGCAGCTACTGGCGCGCCTCTCTCTCCCTACATGGACTACCAAACCCAGCCGAGGCTTGCACAATGAGTTGGGAAATAGAATCTCAGTCTGAGGCCCTTAGGAAGCTCCTCCCCTTCGTAACCCCGAGGAAGGAGCAAGTCCACATTACTGAATCTTATATATCAGTCCCCCCGGCACTGATTATAACTGACGAATATAACCAGGTCTGGACCCTGGGGATGTCCGTTGCACCACAAGGTAAAAGTCCAGATGGTGAGTTTGCCTTTCCGATTCTCAGGAATGGTTTTGAGGTTGATTGTATTGCAAGCCGATTGGAGCGCAGGAACGGAAAAGTTCGTGCTTTCACAAGAGACGGCTGGAGAACTTGGTCGAATCGTTTTAATTCTTTCATGTAAGGAGTAACTCATGGCACGTTCATACGCCGTCAGCTTTCAAAACCAGACGATAAGCGCGACGGCACAGATGGCTCAGGTATTTGTTAATCCAGGTACATCCTGCTCGCTGGAATTCCTGCGTGGCTGGTTGTCCCAAGCAGGGTCTACTACGTCGAATATGGAATCGGTGGCGTTGCAGACTCAGGTGACCGCCTTCCCAACGCTGACTTCAACGACACCGGCGAAACTGAATTTCCTTGACCCGGCAAGTCAGATCACAGGGGCTACGACAGGTGCGGCTGGTACTTCCGGGACAGTTGGCTCAGTAATTGGGGCAGGCACAAAGAGTGCAGTCTACAACGACAACTTCAACATTCTGAACGGTTGGCTCTGGGTACCCACTCCGATGGAGACTATCGTGATGAACGCAGGCGCTGCAAGCGGATTGGGGCTTTATACCCCAGCCGGAGCGGTTTCCACTCCAAGCTGGTCAGGTGGGATGACTTACCAAGAGCGGTAATCGCTGATGGGCATTTACTACCAAGATCCGCAGCCGCAGCAGCTGGTTCGCAACGTGCGGATTCCGGCACCTGCAGCATTGGCTGTTATTGCGACTGCGAGCTTGGCGCCCGCTTTGGTGGCGGTGGCAATTTCATGGCTGCCACCGCCTCCTCAGCCTCAGCGGACGAATCCAACTTGGCCACCACCATCGACGCTACTGGTATTTAGTGCTCCAAATCCGAAATCGATCAATAACTGGTGGATTCCTCCAGACCCGCAGCCGCAGAGGCTCAACCCAGTCCGGCCGATTCCAGCACAGGCGGCCAATCCGCCGCAGATGCAGCCATCGCAAGTTCCTGGATACATCAACGCCTGGCCTCAGCCTATATGGGGCACCCAGACCCGAACACCATTTACAAACGTTTCGCCCTTCACGCCGGGAACGAATTTTGATCTGCTCTATGCGATCGTCGTTCAGCCAGCTCTCGATTGGCGCACCCAGACTTTACCGAACCAGATTTGGCAGCCGTCGATACCGATTCCTTGGGCTCAGTTCCCCAATGCAAACCCAGACGCGCTAGCCTGGCCGCAGCCTTCTTGGGGTGCCCAGCAAGCGGGCATATCGGCTTGGAATATCCACTTCCCAACTCCCTGGTCACCAGTGCGAGTGGACCTTCTCACTGCCTGGCCACAGCCGACTTGGGGGACGCAACAGCTAGTAACCAATGCTTGGCAGCCTGCAGCGGCTTCAATGCCACCGGGATTCTTCGTTCCAGGTAGCTATACAGCTTGGTTCCCAGACTACATTCCTGTCCAAAAACAAGTTCAGGATGCAGGTTGGAACGTATCGGGTTTGTTTACACCTTGGCGCCCGATTCAGCCTGTCCCACCGCTTTGGGATCAGCCGACGTGGGGTGCTCAATCGGCGACACAGTTCGCTTGGCAGCCCACTCAGCCAGTGCCGAACCTTCAACAGCCTCCCCATGTTGAGCAGGCTAACCTTGCGTGGCAGGTAAGCTGGAACACCCAGCTAGTTACGAAGATTACTCCACAAATCTTTACGTGGATTACTCGACCACCTAATCAGAGTCCTATTGCGCAGTGGAGTCAGCCGACCTGGGGAGCGCAAGGATCTCCGATCAGCGGTCTGTTTCTTCCGCCGACGTTCATCCCGACGGCACTGAACTATGGATCGCCTATCCAACAGTGGGCACAACCGGATTGGCCGGCTCAGACTGGTCGGCCGGTTGCCGGTGAGATTGGTGTACGAGCAAGTTTCGTTTCGCCGAAACAGCCACCGAGTCAGATCTGGTCTGCCTGGTTCACCATCGATCCGCCCCGGCCGGTGCAACTGGTAGAGTCCTTCACCTATATGCCTCCGCCGGGGCCGGTTACCCGTGGAGGCTTTACCGTTTACTACGGAGGCCGTGTGATACTACCACCCAAGAAAGTCGGCGAAACGGTTGATGCGCCGGCTGACTTTATTTCAAGGCTTGGCGGTACTGAAGTCATCAGCAGTTGTAGCTGTGCTGCCAGTGTTTACACGGGCGTCGATCCGAACCCGTCAGCGATTCTAGTTGGTGCCGCGTCGTTCTCTGGTACCATCGTAACCCAAGTTGTCACTGGTGGGATTCTAGGTACGATTTATGAGCTGCTCTTTACGGTCAACACGAGCCTGAATCAGAGGCTTGAGCTGGCCGCCTACTTAGCCGTTATCCCGGATTTGGTCTGATGCAACTGAACGCAGAACTAATTGAGGGGTTTTCAGGGATGTACCTGAGCCGTCGGTACGATGAGCCCCAGCCGACTCCCGAGTGGCATCGGGACGGGTGGGAACTCTATTGCTCCTCTTACTCATCCTGCGCGTGCGCGGCCCCCCGCGGTCACGCCAAGTCAACTGCCCTTACCCACGATTTCGCCCTGGCCAATGTGTGCTTCGATGTGGAGTCTTATGTTATCATTGTAGGTTCTAGTGAAGAGATGGCCGTTGAGCATCTGGGGGACATAGCGAATGAGTTTAGGGAGAACGACGATCTCATTCGGGACTTCCATATTAGGGGGTTCGTCCAGGACCAGAAGACCGACATCATTATAGAGCGAACCGATAGGACCCAGTTCAGGATTCTCGCCCGTGGAGCTGAGCAGAAGATTCGTGGCCGCAAGTGGAGGGGCAAGCGTCCGGGGCTGATCATATGCGATGACCTTGAGGACGATGAGCAGGTTGAGTCTAAGGACCGGCGGAAGAAATTTCGCAAGTGGTTCTTCCGGGCTCTCAAGCCTGCGCTTCGGGATGGAGGTCGGATTCGAGTCCACGGGACGATTCTGCACAAAGACTCCCTCTTAATGCACGTGATGCATAATATTACCTGGCACTCGCTGCTGTACAAGGCCCACGCATCGTTCTCGGATTTCTCCAAAATGCTCTGGCCAGAGAAGTTCTCGGAGGTGGACGCACGGGCGAAGCGCCAAGAGATGATTGAAGAGGGTGACACCGCTGGGTATGCCCAGGAGTATCTCAACGACCCTCGGGATGACGAGTCGAACTATTTGCTAGTTGAGGACTTCCTTCCAATGAAGGAAGAGGACCGTGAAGTCTTTATGTCGATCGGGATTGGATGTGATTTTGCGGTCTCAAAGGCCGACTCTGCGAACCGAACGGCCTTTGTGGTCGGCGGCAAGCGGATCGACAACCGGAAGGCAGTCTTCGACTGTCGGGCCGGCCGCTGGGATACCAAGGAATGGATCGACCTGATGTTTGAGCTTGAGGCAAGATGGCACCCGGAGAACTGGTTCGTAGAGGATGGGGTTATCTGGAAGGCCGTCTGGCCGACCATCCGGGAGGAGATGCGGATTCGGGATATCTATCTTACCTTTGTCCCAACGCTCCCGGTTAAGGACAAAGCGACCCGCGGCACCCCCTTGCGCAAGCAGATGCGCGCTGGCGTGTGGATGTTTGATAAGAAGTCCTCCTGGTATGCCGAGTATGAAGAGGAGTTGCTCGACTTCAGTGCGACTGCCGAGGCTATTCTTGATGACGTGTTCGACGCAACAGTGACGCTTTGCCGGGGATTCGATGAACTCTCCATTGAGGAGGGCGACGAGATGGACGATGAGGAGATAGCCTTTGAGCGAGAGTCCCGGCGTCTGCGCGCTGGCGGTGAAGGAAAATCACTGGTGACGGGGTACTGAATATGCCGAAAGCATTTATGAAATGTGCGAGATCAGGCGGCCGGGTGCGGACCAAGAAGCTCTCCGGCGGGAAGTACATCAAGCTCTGCTTTAAGGGCGGTAAAACCCATCCTGGGCACGTTGCGAAGAGGAAGTCCAAGTGAACGCCAAACGCTATTACTACGTGAAGCCCAAGGGTGGTAAGCGGCTTCACATCTCCCTGGGCCGGGTGCATTCGGGCGGCCAGACAGCCTGTGGAATGATGATCTCTCTGGGGTGGCTCTGGACCAGAACCGCTTGGGGTAGCTTGGTATGCTTGAACTGCAGCAAGATCCTTGAGGACAGCGAATCCATGTCACGGGAGCCTACTAGTGCATCTTGACGCACGACTGAAGCTCAACCAGGATATCGCGAGCGCGCCGAATCTGGTGGACCGCCTGACCGACTACGATCGCGGGGTGATCGGCAGGTCGGTCTGGGACGGCTACATGCGAGATAAGACTTCCCGGTCCCGTTGGGAAGAGCGGATGGCCGCTGCGATGGATCTGGCGATGCAGGTTGCGAGGGCGAAGAATTTCCCCTGGCCGGGGGCTGCAAACGTAGTCTTTCCCCTGATTACGATCGGCGCACTGCAGTTCTCGGCCAGGGCCTACCCGGCGATTATCCAGGGAACTGATGTGGTTCGCTACCGGGTGATCAACCAGGACCCTGCGGGGCAAACCTCCGAGCGGGCCAGCCGTGTCGCCCGGCATATGTCCTGGCAGGTGCTTGAGGAGGATGAATCCTGGGAGGAGCAGCATGATCGATTGCTGATTAACGTCTCCATTGTCGGCTCTGCGTTTATCAAGACGTACTTTTCAGGCAGCCTCTACCACAATGTCAGTGAACTGGTGATGGCAAAGGATCTGGTGATTGACTACTTTGCCAAGTCCGTTGATGGAGCGGCTCGGCTCTCGCACGTGATGCCGCTCTATCGTAATGAGATCTATGAGCGCTGTGTGGAGGGGGTCTTCTTAGACGTTCGCAAAGAGGACTGGTTTACCGGCGGTGTGCCACCACAGCCACAGCAGACTACCGAAGAGGCTCAATCTTCCCTGCGCTCCGGCCAAGGGCCGCCCGTGCCAGATGAGGACTCTCCCTTCCACACTATTGAACAGCATCGTTACCTAGACCTCGATGCCGACGGCTATGCTGAGCCCTACATCTGCACCATCGAGCAGACCTCAAAGCGTTTGCTTAGAGTGGTCGCCCGGTGGGAATCCAACGATGAAGTGATCCGAAGCAGATCAGAAGTCCTACGAATCAAGCCAACGAACTACTTCACCAAGTTTCCCTTCATCCCGTCCCCTGATGGCGGGATCTATGATATGGGATTTGGAGCGTTCCTCGGCCCGATCAACGAGGCGGTTTCGACTGGGATCAATCAGCTACTCGATTCGGGCACACTCCAGAATTGCATCGGCGGATTCCTGGGCCGTGGCGCCAAGATCCGCGGCGGTGTGTATACGATGGCGCCTTGGGAGTTCAAGCGAGTCGATTCCTCGGGCGATGACCTACGTAAGAACATCGTACCATTCCCGGAGAAAAAGCCTCTCGACGTGACCTTCAAACTGATCGTGCTTCTGGTCGAGTATGCCAATCGGATTGCTGGTACGGTGGAGACCCAGGTCGGTGAGAACCCCGGCCAGAACACTCCGGCTGAAACCGCCCGGACCATGAACGAGAACGGCCAGCAAGTATTCTCGATGATCTTCAAGCGGGTCTGGCGGTCGATGAAGGAGGAGTTCGAGAAGCTTTACCAGTTGAATGGGCACTTCCTCCGTGACCATCAGACGTTTGGTTCAGGCAAAGACTTCATCCGGCGAGAGGACTACCAGGGGAACCCGGATCAGATTGCGCCTGTGGCGAATCCCAACATCACCTCGTCGGTGATGCGCCTGTCCCAGGCCACTATCGTTAAGCAAGCCTCGATGACGACGGCTGGCTACGACAAGGACGAGGTCGAGCGGATTTTCCTCCGCGCTGCCCAGGTGGACAATATCGATAAGGTTTACGTTGGGCTGCAGAAAACCGGCCCGCTGCCCAACTACCATGTGCAGGTTGAGGAGATCAAGCAGAAGATCCGTGAGATGGATATCAAGGCTGATCAGATGAAGTGGGCGAATGAACTGCTCGCTGAGAAGCCCAAGATGCAGGCAGAGATTGATAAGCTCAGGGCGGAGGCAGCACAGATCGTTGCCTCTATTGGTGCTGAGAAGGCGGCCCTTCAGCTCGAGGCCTTTGAGAAGATTGCCAATGCTCTGCAGGGTCGAATGGATCTGGACAACGATCGATTGAAGATGCTTTTAGGCAAACAGACAGAGGGACCAGATGGCAAATCAAAAGAGACTCCTCTCCCAGGAGGAATTCCTGGATTGGGTGGC
>Ga0074046_10004363_pt1 | contig 11570 bp, 6 predicted proteins | sample BogForMeECP23OM3_FD_94441 | JGI IMG/M metagenome (GOLD analysis project Ga0074046, IMG submission 94441) | Bog forest soil microbial communities from Calvert Island, British Columbia, Canada - Bog Forest MetaG ECP23OM3 | ecosystem: Environmental > Terrestrial > Soil > Wetlands ...
TGTCCGCGCCCGAGAGGTTGAGCAGGCTGCCGATCGCTCCCGCCCGAATCCCTTCATGGGTTGCGCGAGAACCGCCGGGCCCGGTCACAACGCTCGTCGATGCGACCATATTAAGCTGGCCGATCTTCTCGGCGGTCGTCATCTTTGCAATCAGCGCCTCAATGCGGTCCATGCTTCCACCTCGCTCCCCGAGGGATAGGGTCGCCCAGATTGTGACCCGACTTTGATCAAAGATACGCTCCATAAAGGCGGCGCCCAGCCCGGGAGGGAAGCGTTCGATGGACCAATCCAGTAGAGCCGAAAGCGCGCCGGACTCCGCCACAAGCGCAATCGTCGACGGCGTCTACGGGCAGCTCATGGGAATGTTCTCGGCGCTGTGGTCATCGCGAGAACGCAACAAGATTTTCTTACTCGGCGCCGCCTTGATCGCGGTCGTGGGAGCGACCGCCTATTCGCAGGTCCGCCTCAACGCCTGGAATCAACCTTTCTACAACGCTTTGTCGCGCAAGGACCTCCCCGGATTCGTCGAGCAGCTCGGCGTGTTCGCCGTGTTGGCGGCCGTATTGCTGGTGTTGAACGTTGTGCAGATGCGGCTGAACCAGATGACCAAGGTCATCCTGCGGCAGAGCCTCGTCGACGATCTGATGACGCAGTGGATGGCGCCCCACCGGGCGTTCCGACTGTCCAACGCCAGCGAGACGGGGACCAATCCAGACCAGCGCATCCAGCAGGACGCAGGGCATCTGACGGAGCTGACGACGGATCTCGGCATCGGCCTTCTGCAGTCGAGCCTTCTGCTCCTGAGCTTCATCGGCGTGCTGTGGATCCTGTCCGACCGCATGGTCCTGACGTTTGACGGACGCGCCTTCAAGCTGCCAGGATACATGGTCTGGTGCGCGCTCCTCTATGCCGGAGCGGCCTCGTTTCTAAGCTGGCGAGTCGGGCGTTCGCTGATCAGTCTCAACGCCGAACATTACGCGCGCGAAGCGGAATTCCGAGCCGCGATCGTGCGTGTGGACGAGGCGATCGACGGGATAACGCTGTATGGCGGCGAAGCTGACGAGAGGCGCCGGCTCGGCGCGGTCTTCGATGCGGTCCTCGACGTATCGCGGCGGATTGTCGGCGCGGTGACCCGGCTGACATGGGTGACCGCCGGCTATGGCTGGTTCACGATCGCAGCGCCGATCCTCGTGGCGGCGCCCGCCTACTTCCGCAGCGGAATGAGCTTCGGCGAGCTGATGATGGTTGTCGGCGCCTTCAATCAGGTGCAGCAGGCGCTTCGGTGGTTTGTCGACAATTTCTCCAGTATTGCGGACTGGCGGGCGACCCTGTTGCGCGTGGCGAGTTTCCGCCAGACACTCCTGGCGATGGACGACCTTGGCAGTTCCGCCAGCCGCATCGAATTCGAGGAGGTTAAAGGCGAAACGATCCTCCTCGACAATTTGCGCGTGGCCGCGCCGGACTTCTGCATCAAACTGAGTGAACGGAGCGCGGAGCTGAGGCCCCAGGAGCGCGTGCTCGTTGCCGGCGACACCGGCGAGGGCAGAGCCTTCTTCTTTCAAGCGGTCGGCGGGCTGTGGCCTTGGGGCAGCGGCAGGATCATGCAGCCGACGCGTCGACTCATCATGTTCGTTCCCATTCGGGCGTACGTCGCGCCCGGCCCCTTGCACGACGCGATCGCGTACCCGTATTCGCGCGACAAATTCGAGGTGGAGGGCATCGACAACGCGATCGCCTCCGTCGGGCTCGGGCATCTGACTCCGCCATCAGAAGGACCCGAGCGATGGGACCGATGGCTGACCGACGAAGAGAAGCAGCGTGTGGCCTTCGCTCGCATAATCCTGCAAAGACCCAAATGGGTGGTGATCCACGGCGCCCTCGACATTCTCGATCCGGAATGGCGGCGGCGGATCGCAGCGATGCTCGCGGACGAACTGACTGGCGTCGGCGTGATCAATGTTGGTCGCGACCGAATAGAACCTAGCGTGTTCACGCGCACCCTGAAGCTTGTGATCGATCCGCATGGTCCGACCCTCACGGGCGCAGGCCGATCGGACCGTCCCGGCGCCTCCAAGCCATCGCCAGAAACCGTCCCCGCCAAGGGTTAACGACGATGCCTGCTTCCGCAAGAGCCAAAGCCCATCGTAAGTCCTCGCTCCGAGAACGTCTCTCGGATGAAGCGCTGATCGATCTCGTGCAGCGTCAGATTTTTCAGTACTTCTGGGAGGGGGCGCATCCCGGAAGCGGGCTTGCGCGCGATCACGCGGGGCGCCTGAAGGATCCTACGGACGACGTTGTCGCGATCGGCGGTTCCGGCTTCGGCGTCATGGCCTTGATCGTGGCCTGTGAGCGACAATGGGTCACCCGAAATCAAGCGCTCGCTCGACTCTCGCTGATGCTCGACACCCTTGAGCGGGCGACCTGCTATCATGGTCTATACCCCCACTTCATGCATGGGGACACCGGAGCGACGTTGCCCTTCAGCCGCAAGGATGACGGCGCAGATCTGGTCGAATCCGCATTCTTGTTCCAGGGGCTCCTGTGTGCGCGCGCCTATTTCGGTGGAAACGCGGCCGACGAGAAGCATGTTCGCGATCGCATCGCCTATTTGTGGTCGGAGGCGGAATGGGACTGGTACACACAGGGCGGCAGAATCGCACTCACTTGGCACTGGAGTCCGAACAATGGCTTCGCGCTCAACCACCCTGTCCGTGGCTGGAACGAATGCTTGATCGCCTACATTCTGGCGGCTTCGGCGCCGCGCTATTCCGTTCCAGCGGAGGTCTACCACGAGGGCTGGGCGCAGGGCCGAATGTTCGTCAACCGGCGGACGTTCGAGGGCGTCGAGCTCCCGCTCGGGCCTGATTGGGGAGGGCCGCTCTTCTTCACCCACTACTCCTTCTGCGGCGTCGATCCACGCGGATTGAGCGACAATCACGCCGACTACTGGGCGCAGAATGTCGCCCATACGCGGATCAATCACGCCTACTGTCTTCGGAACCCGCACGGCTACAAAGGATATGGACCCGATTGCTGGGGCCTGACCGCTGGAGAATCTGTCCGCGGCTATGCCGGGCACGCTCCCGACAACGACCTCGGCGTCATCACGCCGAGCGCGGCGCTGGCGAGCTTCGCCTACGCGCCCGATGCGGCGATGGCGGCGCTACGCCATTTCTATGAGGACCTCGGCGACTGGATCTGGGGGCGCTACGGCTTCGTCGACGGGTTCAGCGAACAATTCGATTGGCGCGCCGAAAGATATCTGGCGATCAGCCAGGGGCCGATCGTCGTGATGATCGAGAACTACCGCAGCGGGCTCATCTGGAACCTGTTCATGGGAATCCCGGAGATTCAGGCTGGCATGAAGAAGCTCGGCTTCCGCAGTCCGCACTTTAAGTGAAGTGCGGCCGATGACCGGACTCGACGCATGGATCGAGGAGCAGGCGAGCCTCTCGGCGCGCGAGATGCTGCGCGCCATCTCCGCGACCGACACGATCAAGGAGCGTCCCGGATTTGGCCAGCGCGTCGTTCCTCTGCCAGGCTCGGTGCTCGCCTCCCCCGTTCTTGCGGCCTATGACCCCGATCCCGATTATTTCTTCCACTGGTTCCGCGATTCCGCCATTGTCATCGACGCGCTGCGCGTGGCGCTTGCTGAAGGGTGGCTGAAATCGGAGGCGCTTGACCGATTTCGCGAGTTCGTGCGCTTCAACCAGTCCCTGAGCCGGCTCGACGGACGGGAATTTCTCGTGCGGAGCAATTTCAGGAAAAAGGTTCAGCCGTCCTTCCTCCAATATCTGCGCGCCGACGCCGAGATCGCCCCCGTTAGGGAGGACGCCGTGCAGGCGGAGGTCCGCGTGAATCCGGACGGGACGCTGGATTTCACCCGCTGGTCCCGCCCGCAGAACGACGGGGGGCCGCTTCGCGCCCTTGCCCTGCTGCGATGGCGAGTTCAGCCAGGTCTGGATGAAGGCCTCCGCGAGGCTTTGCGGGAGCTCATTGTCGCCGACATCGACTTCACGCTCGCGCGCGTGAACCAGCCGAGCTTTGACATCTGGGAGGAGGAGCGCGGTTTTCACTATTACACCCAGCTCGTTCAAGCCGAGGCGCTAGGGCGCGGCGGGGCGTGGCTTGCGGAATCAGGAGACGCCGCGCGCGCTCGCGCATGCCGCGCCGCCGCTCAGCAGATCATTTCGCGCCTGGACGCGCTCTGGGACCCGAAATCCAGCTGCTACCGCTCGCGAACCAGCATCGCAAACGGCGATCCCCGGAAAACGCTGGACATCGCGGTCGTCCTCGCCACGCTGCACGCTCAGCGCGCGTCGGGGACACACAGCGTGCTCGACCCCAGGGCGCAGGCGACCCTTGCCGCGTTGGAGGACCTCTTCGACGCAGAATACGACATCAATCGCCGCCGGCCGGACGGACGGGGGCCCGCGATGGGCCGCTATTCCGGCGACGCCTATTACAGCGGCGGCGCCTATTATTTCTCAACGCTGGCCGCGGGACAGTTCTATTTCAAGCTCGCCGCGGCGCTTCACTCCGGCGCCGAATTTCCTGCGACAGACGAGAACACCCGCTTTCTCATGCGCCTCGGAATCGGACTTGAAGGAGCCAAAGGCGCAGCGCCGGCCGACGCCGCATTTGCGCGCGGCGATGCATTCATGCGTACCGTGCGCGCCTTCACGCCCGCGAGCCGGGAACTTTCCGAGCAGTTCGACAGGACGACCGGCGCGCAGACCTCCGCCAAGCGGTTGACCTGGAGCTACGCTGCCTTCATCACCGCCGCTGCGAGCCGGAGGGAGGCCTGCGTCGCCATGCGAGCTTCGCGCCCTTATGGGACGCGGGCAGGCACGGCGTGACCACCCGCTTGCCGAAACTGCGACGCACTCCGAACATGTGCCGGATCAGGATGTTCACGTAGAGGCCTGGACCGCTCGAATAGACCCGCCACCCGCCGTCGACGGCGATCGAGCCAGCCTTGACGCGTTCCCACTCCGCGCCCGCCTGATAGCGGTCGTGGAAGGCGGCGTCGCTGCTGCTGAAATAGGCGTTGCGCTGTCGCAGAGACGCATGGCTCAAACGGTCCGTGACGGCGATCGGATTGGCGACCATGAGCGCCTCCCACAACGCCTCCGCTTCGCCGAGGTCGCCCATCGCCTCGCCATAGCGGAGGTGCGAATGCGTATACATGAGCCCGATCTCGCGGCCGAAGAACGCTGCCGATTCGGCCCGGCGGAAGGTCGTCTCCGGGCCGCCGTGATAGGCGATTGGCTTCTCCATCAGGCGGGCGCCGTCCGAGAACAGGAGATGTTTGCGGATGAGGGCCACGCAACGGCGCGCGTCCTGCTTGGTGAAAATCCCCCCCATGACTCCTTGTGTCATCGGCAGCAGAGAGAAAGACAGTCCCGTTTGCGTGTCGCTTGGATGCAGCAGCAACTCCGGCAAGCCGCCCTGCGGGGAGAAGACGCCATACCCGGCCACGACGCCGTTTCGAACGAGAAGCCTGTTGAGGTCCTTGCGCATCGCGACGGCGGTCGAGTCGAAATCCTTCGCCCGCCTCGGACGCCCGGCGCGGCGCAGGATTTCCGCGTAGCGGCGCAACTGCTCGTAGAGGAGCTCGACAGTCCAGGCGCTCACCATCCAGTCGCGCTTCGTCGGATCGACCGGCTGAAGCGAATCATTCCAGTCGCCGTTGCCGTAGCGAATGAGATGCGTGCCCGGCACGAAACGCTCGACGACCGTCGCGAACAGCTTGTCGACATGGACTGCGACGGCGTCGGCGTGATCCGTTCTCACGAAGTCGTCCTCGCGCCGCCACGCGATCGGTTCGTCGAGAAAAGCGAGATCGCCGGTCGCCTCGACATAGTCGCACAGAGCCTTCAGCGGCCAGACAATGATGTCGCCATGCGAGTCCCTGTCCTGCACGTCTGAATAAGGCTCCAGCATGAACCATTGCGGCCAGTCGCCCCCCTTCTCGTACTGCTGGGCAAACACGATCCGCAGGATCGTCTTTGCCGCTGCGTCGTGCTCGAGCGTCAGAAGGAATTCCAGCGGCCCCTGACAGACGTCGCGAGTACCCCAGGCGCCACCTGTGTATTGCTCAAGCCCGTGCGGGACGGTCAGGTGAATCAACGCGTCATGCGCGAGCCACGGGAAAATCGTGTCGAACGCCTTGGCGTCCGGGTCCTCGCGCCTGTTTTCAATGCGGATGGCGCGCGTAAGCTTGCGCCAGAAACGATACGCCGGCGCCAGCATCGCCGCGTCGTCGATCGGCTTGGCGTATTTCGACGCCAGAGTCAGGGCCTGGGCGCCGTTGGTCATCGAGCCGACGACGGCGAAAACGAATTCGTTCATCGGCTTCGTGCGGATCGCGGCGTAACCGCCGCTGCGGCGCCTGCCGTCGAGATAGAGAAGTTCATCGCCGCCGAGCGCCTCGACCCGCCGAGGGGTGCTGCTGACGAGATGGTAGGCGGCGTTCGGATATTGCCGGCCCCACCGGTCCTCCGGATCGGGCCGGAAGACGAAACGCTTGCGGCGCGCGTCGACCTCCATTCGGCCCGCATGGGCGAATTCGTGCTCGCCGAGAACGAGCTGTCCGAAGATGAGCAGACGACAAGGCTTGCCCTCAACGGTCACGCGCCATTGCATCGCGGGCTCGTCGCCCGCGGCGACCGCCGAGACCAGAATTGTCCGCTTCCCCAGCCGATAGATCCAGCGGCAGTCGTTGAGACCCATCTCGAAGGCCGACGGGACGGTCAACGTGCGCCAGCCGTCCTCGATCTCGACGAGCATGCGCAGCCCGTTGGCGCGCGTGACGTTGTAGGGGTCGCGTGAGACGGAGAAGAGCTTGTGGAAGGACGTGTTGCCGATGGTGAGCTGGGCGCCGAACACGCCGTGCATCCAGCAGGTCGCACAAAGAAGGTCGTCATCGAGCATCATGGAGTCGCCGCTTCGCAGCAAGGCGCCATGGCGCCGCGCAACGAGGCGCTCCTTGTCCCGCAACACCACATGGCGGCCGTGCGTTCGACCCGGCGTGAAGAATGAAAGAAGCTCGCCCTCGACTTGCTCGACGTGCATGCGCCTGCGGTAGCGCGCGGCAATTGTCTCTTGGTCCAACCGGTCGGCGACGGCGGCCGGCGCGTCGTGCAGCAGACTCCGAGTCGGTTCGGAGAGAGGGACTGGACGCGGGTCATAGTCGCCGTCGGCCAGTTCGGCCGCGTCGACGACGGAGAGGTCCGCATCCGACGAGGCCGAGGGATGATCGGGCTCGAAAGCTCCGAAAAAGGTCCAGCTCGTTGCGGCCCCTGGCGCGAGCGTCGCCGACGGGGATTGCAACGCGGCGCAGGCGGTCTCGAACTGCAGACGCAGCGACGGAAGGTTCTCACCGAAGGCAAGCCTCAGCCCGTCAACATCGCGGGCGCCGGGCCCCATCAGCTGGCGGAAATCGGTGGCGAAGCCGGTCGCGCCGTCGAGGCAGCCATGCGCCGCCCAGGGATAGGCGCCCCCCTGCGACAGATTCTGCCGGCTCATCACCACGTAGCCAGCGCGCGGATGAGCCGCCAGATGATGATCCATATACTGGCAGGCGTAGGCTTCGTTGTTCATCAGGAAGTTCGGGTCGCCGAGGCCGAGATCCTGAACGAGGACGGTGTCGCACGTGAGTTCGCTGTCGCGCCGGTTGACAATCGCCACCCTCCACAGCCAGACGTTCGATTTGGGGTGCAGCCACAGCGTGACTGTGTGGCTGACGCTGTTGCGCTCTCCTTCCCAGACAATCCGGTCCACGCCCACGCCGGATCGAAGCTCGGCGCGGGGACCGATGATCGACCGGACGGAGGGCTCGCCGCCGATGCGTAGAAACAGACGCGCCATGCCATCGGCGACGGGAGAGGCGACGGCTTGGTTGATCATAATCCGGCGCATGCCTGCCGCGTGCTCGATCGCGAAAATCGCCCCAGTCGGCAGAAGGCTGACCGAGAGGCCAGCCCGGTTGGCGACGCGCGCCAGTCCGAGATCGCTGCTGCGCGGCGTTAATAAGGATTCTGACGGCGAAGGCGACATGGCCTCTCCCTGTGATCAGGGCAGACTTTCTTCGATCCACGAAAGGGCGCCAAGTGTTGTGACTTTAGCTTGTCAACCGAGCGTGGCGATCGGAGCCTCGTAGGCTCCAAAGATCCAGGCAGTGGTTCACGACACCAGGTGGGGCTCGGTGACGCGATCGCTTCATCGTTGCCCCCCTGGGAAGAGAATATGTGCGTCTTTTCGATAGGAGTCTTGGCGAAAATTGGATCGCCGCGAGCAATGCCCGAATGGCAATTTGGATAGCGACCCAAACGCGCGCAAGACAGGGAGCGACCGGTATTGGCGAACCCGAGCCTTCAGCGGCGGACTGAATTCGACCTATTGGTCTCGTCCGTCGGGCAAAGAACGTCCGCCAAAGAAGTCGCCGATTTCGGCGCTCGCAGGATCAGGTCTGGAGGTGGCAAGGATGGTGGCGGGATGGGCAGTTTGAATTTGTTGCAAAAGATCCCGCCACGAACGCGGCGATTAAGCTGTTGCAGCGACCTTCCGGGCGGGACGTTTTGAGCTCGCCTTCTTGGCAGCGGCCTTCACGCCGACCTTGCGCCCCAGCCCAAGCGATTTCGCCAGTTCGGACCGACGAGCGGCGTAGGCCGGCGCAACGAGAGGATAGTCGCTCTTAAGTTTGAAAGCCTCGCGATATTCGCGGGGAGTGATTTGATGGGCTGCCTGCAGATGCCGCTTCAGCGATTTGAATTTCTCACCGCAAATGAGACAGGTAACAGCTTCTGGTGTGACCGATTTTTTTACAGGGACTGCTGGTTCCCAACTTTTCGAAGCGCCGTCCGTTTCCGGCGTAGACATCGTTTCCGAGGCGCCTGAGAAGGCCTTTTTCACACTCTCGATGACCGATGGCAGATCAACGGGTGCTACCGTATTGTTCGACAGGTATGAGGATAAAATCTGCGCTACTAGCGGCTTGTCGTTTGGCTCTGACATCGCTCTCTCCCGGTGTGATTCGAATTTTCCCTTGGACCACAATTTTCGTCAGAAGCAAAGAGACATGGCAATTAGATTTTTTGGTGGACATTGCGACAAAATGCAGCGCCGGTTGTTGGCTGCGCAGCGAGCAAAACATGAGGAGGTTGCCCGGGGGCCGCTCAAGGTCATGGATAAGGACGATCCCCGAGCGAGTGCGCGGGACCGAAGAATCGAAGCCAATGGAGTTGGCCGTCCGAGAAGAAGACCAGACGGATGGTATATAACACTACAGTCGGATTTCTGGCCTATCTGTTCGAGGTGATTGTAAATCGGCCGCAAGATTTGACGCCGCCGCGATAAACTCGCTCAACAGGCTATAATGCCGGTCGTGGTTCGAGTGAGACGCATCCGCGCTTAGGCAAGGAGGAACGAAGCCATCGTCACCATTTTGGCGGACGACGAGGCGGTTGCGGACGTCGCCTTCGGCGAAGGCCAGTTGCTGGCCGAGCTTGGCTAGGAATATGTTTCGATGAGCACGCTCAGCGCGGCGCTGTCCAACCGCCTGATCGAGAGCATCGGCGCACGGGAGCCTTCGTTGCCGCGTTGGGGCTGGCTCGACGCGACGAGACTGCCAGGACTGGCGCAACCGGTCACACGCTCCGCGCTCAATTCCAAGCCTATCGCGCGCTCGAACGCCAGCATCTGCAGCCGGTTCGTTCCATCTGGCGTCCTCGACCTATCGTGTTACAAATCCATCATGACGGTGCGGCAAGGATCTGTTGGGTGAGCGAGGGGAAATCTACTCCGTCAGACCCGGGCGCGGGGGCCGAACGTCGGCAAGTCACCGTGCTGTTCGCGGACATGGTCGGCTTCACGGCGATATCCGAGAGGCTCGGCGAGGAAGCGACGTTCGGGCTGATCGAACCGATCAACGAACTGATGGCCGCTGCGGTCACCGAACAGGGCGGCTCGGTCAAGGATTTCACCGGCGATGGGATCATGGCACTGTTCGGCGCGCCCGAAGCGCTCGAGGACGCGCCGTTGCGGGCGTGCCGCGCGGGACTGGCCATCAACGAACGCCTTGCCGCCGCGGGACAGGCCATCGAGGCCAAATATGGCGTCCGGCCGCAGATGCGCATCGGCGTCAATTCTGGACTTGCGGTCGTGGCGCACAATCGGAGCGGACGCGGTTCCGTCACCGCTTTCGGCGACGCCGTCAATCTGGCTTCGCGTCTGCAGACCGTCGCCGAGCCGGGTACCGTCTTTTTGAGTGAAGCAACCCAGCGGCTGGTGCGAGGCTCGGTCGACGCGACATTTGCCGGCGTCCACGAAATCAGGGGAAAGAGCGAACCTCAAAGGGTTTATCGACTCGAAGCGATCCACGAGCAGGCGGCTCGCTTCGACGCGTCGGTCAATCGAGGCCTCAGCGCTTTTGTCGGAAGAGAGCGCGAACTCGGCGTCTTGCAGCGCGCGTTCGATGAAGCGCAGGAGACGCTGCGCGTGGTCGACGTGGCGGCCGAGGCGGGGATGGGAAAGTCGCGTCTGCTCTACGAGTTCCTCCAGCTCATCCGTGAAGACCATGCTTTCGTTCTCACGGGACAGTGCTCGCCCAACGGCCGGCGGACCCCTTTCCGTCCGTTCATCGAAGTGGTTCGCGGATTGTTTCACCTCGCCGCGGGCGAGCCCGAAAGCGAGGTCGCGCCCAAGCTGGAAACGGGGCTGAACGAGCTCGGGCTGCACAATCGCCAAAATCTCAGACTGCTGCTCAATCTCCTCGGCCTGGGGACGCCGGAAGGGGCGCTCAAGGGACTCGACGGAGCATTGATTGGATTGCGGACGCGCGAGCTGCTGCAGCGCCTGTTGCGAGCGCGCTGTCGCCTCTCGCGAGTCGTGCTTGTGATCGAGGACCTCCATTGGATCGACAGCGCGTCGGAAGAGGTGCTGGGAAAGATCGTCGATTTCGACCCCAAGCCTGGCCTTCTGATCCTCCATACGCGCCGACCGGTCTATGAACCGGCTTGGGGCGGACGTCCGGTTGTCGCAACGCTGAGCCTCGGGCTCCTGGCTCCGGGTGAAATCGGCCGCATCGTCCAGACGCGGCTTGCTGTTGACACATTGCCCGACGGGCTGGCGCGGCTCGTGACGGATAAGGCCGAGGGCAACGCGCTGTTCGCTGAGGAGATCGTGAGTTTCCTGAGGGAGCGCGGAGCGCTGCGCGTCGTCGACGGACGTGTGGAATTTGACGCCGGCACCGCCCCGCCCCCTTTGCCGACCAGCATCCAATCGCTCCTGGCCGCCCGCGTTGAAAGCCTCGGTCGTGAGGAGCGCCGATGGCTGCAAGTTGCGTCTGTGATCGGACGCCAGTTCGATGTCGAACTGCTTGCCGCAGTGACCGAGCCGTCCGGGGATCTCATGCCGGCGATCGCCGCAGGGCAGTCTGCGGATCTCTTGCGCCCGGACGAAATTTCGGGTGCGATCCAAACTGATGCAATCAGGCGGTGCGGCGCAGTGATTTTTGCGGGTTGTTGTCATTGGCGACGGCGGGGCTTTGTTGGGCGAGGGCTTTCCAA